>OGYZ01001514.1_pt1 | contig 17871 bp, 15 predicted proteins | sample 1576681 | NCBI WGS metagenome assembly OGYZ01 (sample SAMEA3541480, study PRJEB24748) | human gut metagenome | biome: human gut; feature: human-associated habitat; material: faeces | place: China | collected 2012 | reverse complement strand
TTCGTGACGTATTCTACGGAATCCGGTGTAGTGAGTCTATCCTTGTCATCCCCATGCCTGAAGATTTATAACCCGAACTAAAGAATATTAATACTATTTTTAAGTGTCATCATTCCTTTTTAAATCTCTAACCCATTAACAAGACGATTATAAAAACACGAAATTTATTTCTCTAAACTTGAAAGGATTCATATATTTGCCACCTAACAGACAAATACAAGCAACGCCACAAAACTTAAAAGAATTTATAAATCTTAACTCTAACAAAAACCGACATCCATGAAGCATATTAATCTCCAATCCGTCATTGAAGCTTATAGAAATCTAGAATCTTCATTGTTCCAGAAATTAATGAATAGCTACGGAATCATTGTAGGAGGATTAAATGGCATTAAAGATTATGAACTTGATGGCATAGAAGGACTGATAAACAATATATTTAAACATACAGCCGACATTACGGTCACCAGCAATTACTATCTAGGCTACTCAATTCCTCAGATAGGAAAAGAATTCGACTTACTCCGTTTTGGCACCAACTACCTAGTCAACATTGAAATAAAAACAAAAAGTTCACCAGAAAAGATACTAAAGCAACAAGTAAAAAATAAATATTATCTCAGTTTCCTAGAAAAAGAAACTCATATTTATACTTATGTATTAAATGAGAACAAATTATACAAACTCATGATAGACAAAAGTGGGCCTATTACCAGAGAAATCGACTTTCATGAGCTATGCGATGATTTATCATCACAGAAAATTATGTACCTGAATCACATTGATGAGGTATTCGAACCTTCTAATTATCTGATTTCTCCATTCAATTCTACTGACAGATTCATAAACGAAGAATATTTTCTCACTATACAACAAGAAGAAATATGCAAAGCCATACAAAAGCAATTAGCCGATAAAACCACAAACTTCATCGCACTTACAGGAGGAGCAGGTACAGGCAAGACACTCTTAACTTATCATATCGCCAAAAAAGCAATTCAAGTTGGTCATGAAGTACTTATATTGCACTGTGCCCAACTTAATGCAGGTCATGAACTATTAAAAAATAAATACAAATGGCATATACATATGCCTAGATATGCTCCCAGTTTTTCTGATTATGATTTAGTTATCATCGATGAAGCTCAACGTATGCGACCAGAGCAGTTTAATAAATATACGGAAGAAATAGGTACATTAAATATAAAATGCATATTTTCCTACGATGAAAAGCAATATTTGAGCGACAACGAAAAAGAATATAATTTAAAAAAAAGGATTGAAGAAGAACTATCATGCACTCCATACATATTGACAAACAAAATACGGACAAACAAAGAAATTGCGTTTTTTATAAAACAACTTTTCGATTCTCAAACAAATATTCCAGGCATTACATATCCACACATTGAGCTTACATATTGTAAAGACTACTTTTCTGCAAAAATATTGCTACAAACTCTGCTAAATGAAGGATGGGAAATTCCTAGTTATACACCTGGAACACGTTCTATTTTCGATTATGAAAAATACTTTCCCAGTAACAAAATGTGTGCACATTCTGTGATAGGGCAGGAATTTAACAATGTGGCCATTGTAATTGATGAACATTTCAAATATACAAAAAACGGAAAGCTAACGGCCAGTAACCAATATTATTCACAAAGGCAAATGTTATACCAAATTATTACTCGAGCCCGAAAAAGACTTCATATCATTGTGGTCAACAATGCTTCTATGCTAGCACGATGTATAGAGATTCTTAATAAATAATGTACTAAAAACAGGCCAACCTCAAAATCGAGATTAGCCTGTCTTTTTTAATTTTATCGTCCTCCTGCCGGAAGATTCTTCAAGAAATAATCTGTCATAGACTTGCGAAGGTGATACGTGGTGCCTTCCCGCTCACTGATGGAATGTGAACGCATGGGATAGGACAGCTGATAAAATACCTTACCGTGTTTCACCAGCTCATTCACCAGCATCTCACAACTCTGGTAATGCACATTGTCGTCACCCGTACCATGAATAAGCAGCAGGTTACCTTTCAGCCCCTCTACGTATGTAATAGGAGAACCCTTACGATAACCTTCCGGATTTGCCTGCGGTGTATTCATGTAACGTTCCTGATAAATCGTGTCATACAACCGCTGGTCGGATACGAAGGCAATGGCAATACCCGTACAGAATACATCCGGATAGCGGAACATACAATTCAATGTCTGGCTGCCTCCTCCGCTCCAGCCTGTAATACCGATACGGGAAGTATCAATGAATGAATACTGACGGGCCAAGTCCAGAATTCCTTGCGCCTGGTCTTGCGAAGCAAAAGTTCCTACCTCTCCATAGATACACTTTCTCCATTCCCGTCCGCGAGGAGCCGCAGCCCCACGGTTCTCAATGCTGACTACAATATATCCCTGATTAGCCAGGTACTGATGCCACAGGTCACCTCCCTGCCATACATCCTGCACCGTAGAGCCGGCAGGTTCACCGTACACATCAATGATGACCGGATATTTCTTCGACGGATCAAAATTAACGGGCTTGATCATCCATGCATCCAGTTGCAGGTCTCCGGAACGGGTTTTGACAAACTCCTTCGGACTCAACTGAAGTTGCTGATACTGCGATGCAGCTTCCTCGTTATTTTCAATGACCGACACCGTTTTATGAGAAGGCAAGGCCACCATCTCTATCCGAGGAGGAGTCACAGAGTTGCTGAACGTATGTACCGCATATTTCCCGTCGGGAGACAAATCGTACCGATGCTGTCCCTGCTCATCCATCGGACTGAGGCGTTTCACTTCACCCTTTCCTAACAACTCGGCAGAATAAAGATACCGCTGGGTATAATTATCGGGTGAAGCAATGAAATAGACGAGACCTTTCTTCACGTCCATGCCCACCTGTTCGATAAAGTCGAACTCCCCTTTGGTAATGGGCTGAACATCTTTTCCGTCACGACTTACACGGTAAAGATGACGCCAGCCGCTTCGTTCACTCTGCCAGGTAAAGTAAGTATTATTCTTCAGCCAGGTCACCTGATCATTTGTTTCCACCCATGCGGCATCTGTCTCTGTCAGGATATTCTTCGGAGCACCGCCTCCAATGGTAGCAATCCACACCTTGTTCGTGTTCTGCGGACGGTTCATCTGCTGAATAAACAAATCATTGCTTTCCGGTATAAAATCCATTCGCATGATATAATTCTGACGAGGGTCACCGGGCAGATCAATCCATGTAGTCTCTCCACCGGAAGCTGCTACGTATCCCACCTTAACCGCCGAGTTCGTAGTTCCGGCCTTCGGATAAGGGAAACGAAGGATTTTCGGATAAAGCGAATCGACATTGTTGATAATGTCAAACCACCCAGTACCTTCTGTATCGCTTTGCCAATAGGCTATGTACTTGCCATCGGGACTCCAGCGGAAGCCGTCACGGCAAGAGAATTCTTCCTCGTACACCCAGTCGAATGTACCGTTCACAATCGTATTACTTCCGTCGCGGGTCAACTGTACAACCTTTCCGTCGGAAACATACTCCACATAGATATTGTTTCCGCTGACATAAGCCACACGTGTACCATCGGGCGAGAATTTGGCAAACATCAGACTGCTCTCTGGCAACTGTGCTCCTAATTGCCTCAACTTGCCCGTTTCCATGTTCAATACCCAATAGTCTCCGCGCGTATCATACCTCCAGACACGCCGTGTATTGGTATATACCAAAACCTGCTTATGGGAGGTGTCAAAACTAAAACTACGGACAGACAACGTGTCGGAAGTACCCGGCTTTACGAACATGGAAGCAGGAATAAGTACCTCACGCTTGTTCTTACCGGGCGTATACGAAACGATGTCGTATCCCCCAGCCGGATTTTTCTCCTTCTTTGAATAACTGTTCCCCTCTGAAAGCCAGTTTACCCGGCTTTCGCCCTTCGTGACAATCAGACCTCCGTTCACCACTTCCTCCAAGGTTGGTACATGCTGTGCATAGGATGAGAAGGCGGTCAGACAACACAGAGCTAAAAAGATGCTTTTTGTGTTCATCTACGCATTAATTTATGGTTGATTAAAATAAACTTGTAAGATATGCCAAAAGTACAACTTTTCAGCACACAAACGGAACAATCTGACATAAAAAAACGTACTTGCACTTCTTCGAGAAACGCAAGTACGCTATTATTAAACACATGAACCTCAAATCTTCCTTTTCTGAGGCTTTTTAGAATTTTACCAAAATACGGAATACCTTACCCGGATTCACCGCCCAGCCTTCCATGGCTTCCGATGCATTTTCGGGTGACACAATGCTTGAAATCAATTTTTCTACCGGACAATTTCCTGTTTTCATATAATGTATTACAGCACGGAAATCAGCTGGCAATGCGTTTCGGGAGCCACGGATGTCCAACTCTTTCTGTACAAAGTATTTCGTCTGAAATTCTACCCCGCTCTTGGCATAACCGATACATACCACGCGTCCCGTAAAGCTGACCTCATCGACCGCCATCACGTAAGTGGCCGGACTGCCTACCGCCTCGATTACCACATCGGCTCCCAAGCCGCCTGAATATTCCTGCACACGTTCATGCACATTCTCCGTGCGTGAATTGATGACAGACGTAGCTCCTACCTCACGAGCCAGAGCCAATTTCTCGTCATCCAAATCGACGGCAATCACGGTAGCTCCACGCAAGGCGGCACGTACAATGGCTCCCATACCAACCATACCACAGCCTATCACCATTACTATCTCATTGTCAATCACCTGACCGCGTGACACTGCATGAAAGCCCACGCTCATCGGTTCAATCAACGCACAGTCACGTGAAGAGATGCCCTCTGCCGGAATCACTTTCGACCAGGGAAGCACCGCATATTCACACATCACGCCGTTACGCTGTACGCCCAACGTCTCATTGTGTTCGCAGGCATTTACCCGCCCGTTCCGGCACGAGGCACATTTTCCACAATTCGTATAGGGATTCAGTGTCACATTCATGCCCTTCTTAAAACTCTCCGGTACGCCCGGTCCTACGACATCTATTACCGCACCAACTTCATGTCCCGGAATGACCGGCATTTTCACCATCGGGTTCCGCCCCAGATAAGTATTCAGGTCAGAACCACAGAAACCTACATATTCAATCTTTACCAATATTTCCCCAGCCTTCAGTTCAGGCTTCTCAATCTCTACGACCGCCATTTTCTGGGGAGCTGCAATTTGAACCGCTTTCATTTTCTTGTTATTTTTATTTTCAGATAGACTATTTTCAATCCAATACCTTGTATCCTCTCCACCCGTAATAGGCGCAAAATAAGAAACAAACCATCGGAACTACATACGCCAGATGATACATCTGTTCATTAACGTGCATCAGATAAGCCGTAAACTGGGGCAGGCAAGCATTACCCACTATCGACATCACCAGAAAAGCAGAGCCACTTTTCGTCTGACTGCCCAAATCTTTCAGTGCCAATGAAAACTGGGTAGGATACATGATGGACATGAAGAACGAAATGCCCAGCATGGCATACAGACCAATCCAGCCTCCACACACGGCAACTACGGCACAAAGCAGAATATTCACCAATGCATAGACCAGCAACATATCTTGCGGACGGAAACGAATCATCAGTCCGGTACCAATCCATCGTCCCAGCAGGAAAGCCAGCATATACAAACCGAAATAGGTGGTAGCTTCCGACTCCGAAATTCCGGCATACGAACAGCAATAGACTAAAAACAGGCTGTTGATAGCCGTCTGTCCGCCATTATAAAAAAACTGTGCAATGACGCCCCACCGCAGATGCGACCGCTTCCATACACTGAAATCAATCAGTTTTTCCTTAGAAGTGCCCCGCTGCCCTTCATCTCCAATCTTAGGCAACCTAGAGAAAATAAAGATTCCCGCAATAACCAGCAGCAATACCGCCAATGCCAGATAAGGAGTTTTCATAGCATCCGTCTCAAACTGGATATAGGCTTCCCATCCGCCCGGATAATCTGCCGGAAGCGTTTCACGCGTATAGTGCGTGCCACTCAATATCAGTTTACTCAAAAACATGGCTGCAATGAAAGCTCCGAGCCCGTTAAATGACTGCGCCAGATTCAGTCGTTGAGGAGCTGTAGCCGCATCACCTAAAGCCGTTACGTACGGATTGGCTGCGGTCTCTAAAAAACACATCCCGGTAGCAATAACAAAGAAGATGCACAGATAAGCCCAATATTCCTTCAACATGGCAGCCGGAAAGAACAACAGACCACCTGCTGCCGCCAACACCAAGCCGAAAATAATACCAGCTTTGTAGCTATACCGCTTCATGAACATGGCTATCGGAATCGGGAAAATAAAATACGCCAGCCAGTAAGCTGTTTCCGTAAAGGACGCTTCAAAGGTATTCAGTTCGCAAGTCTTCATCAGCTGCCGAATCATGGTAGGCAGCAGGTTACTACTGATAGCCCACAAAAAGAAAAGGCTGAAAACCAGTGCAAGCGGCAGTTTATAGCTATTATTATTTTTCATCATTTCCCCGTTTTTTTATTCCGACATATTCTTGATGTAAGGAAGTTCCGACAGATTATGGAAGCCATAGAAACTGCGGGCATTTTCTCCTAAGAAGAGGGCTTTCTCTCTTTCCGTCAACTCTGCGGACTTACTCACAAAGTCGTACGACATGCGGTAGGTAATGGCCGTAATGGTACGCGGATAATCCGACCCCCACATCAGTTTCTCAAAGCCGACCAGCTCGGCAGCCTCACGGATGGCTCTTACCGCCCCCTTAAACGGATAAAACTCGTCATTGAACAACCAGGTAATTCCTCCCGATTCAATACGTACATGAGGATGACGCGCCAACTTAATCTGTTCCTTCCACTGAGGACGAGTTACCATACCAAAATGCCCGATGGCCACCTTCAACTTAGGACACTCCTGAATTACCTCCTCCAGTTCGCCCACCTGTGTATCCCCATCGGCCATATCAATAGAAAGCAGCACCCCGTTCTGCTCCATCAGATGGAACATCTGCATCATTTCCTCACCGTTCAGTCTTACACGCCCTTCCTGAAGCAGCAAGCGCTGTGCAGGAATCTTAATCCCCTGGAATCCCCGTGCAATAAGCTGACGCGCCTGATCCAGATAGCCCGGCTTACGGAACTCACACATTCCGCATACAAAGAAACGGTCGGGATAACGGGCCGCAACCTCAGCCAAATAGTCATTCTGAAAACCGTCAATAAACTCTTGTGTCACCACGGCCGCAGACACCTGTGCATAGTCCATGTTAGATAAGAACACTTCTGCACTGTTTACTCCATCGGTCATGAACGGGGGAAGCATCTGTCTCACTTCCCCCATGAACAATGACCTTCCATTCTCCAAGGTGCGGATAGGCAGTCCCTCAACCACCGTATCCTGCTTCAACCACAAATGAGAATGTGCATCGATTATTATAAACCCCATATACAAATTCCTCCTTTAAGAATTAGCCCAACTTACACGGAACTGGTCGCCGATAATTTCACGCACTTCACGCACCAAAATTTCATCCATCGGCTCCTCTATGTAAGCCACATTCTTCTTCACATTCTGCGGATTGGCCGTACTGAACAATGTCGTAGCAATGCGCGGATTGCTCACAGCATACTGCATGGCCAGTTTTTCTATCGGATAATTCTTACTCTTACAATGCTCCATAGCCTTTCGGCAAGCCTCTACCAACGGCTGAGGAGCCGGATGCCATGACGGTACACCTCTTTCGGTCAGCAATCCCATAGACAATGGAGAGGCACTGATTACCCCAATACCTTTCGACTCAAAATAGTCCAGAAAATCGACCAGCTTGTCATCGCACAAGCAATAATGACAGAAGTTCAGTACCGACTCTACCGTCCCTGCCGGTGAATGGTCAATCACCCACTTCAGGTTCTCCAGTTGCAGGTCGGTGATACCCACATGGCCTACTACCCCTTTCTCTCTTAACTCCACCAAAGCCGGCAAAGTCTCATTAACCACCTGATTCAAGTCGGCAAACTCAATGTCATGCACATTAATCAGGTCGATATAGTCCACATGCAGGCGTTCCATACTTTCGTACACGCTCTCCGTAGCCCGCTTCCCGGAATAATCCCAGGTATTTACCCCGTCTTTTCCATAACGTCCTACCTTCGTAGAGAGATAATACTTGTCGCGAGGAATCTCCTTCAGGGCCTTTCCTAATACCGTTTCAGCCTTATAATGTCCGTAATAAGGAGACACATCAATAAAATTCATCCCCAAATCAATGGCGGTAAACACCGCTTCCAATCCTTCTTTTTCTCTAATGTCATGGAAGACTCCCCCCAAAGAAGAAGCTCCGAAACTCAAAGAGGATACCTTCATCCCCGTCTTTCCTATTTCATGGTATTCCATAGTGATAACTTTTTAAGATTCATACAAATAAAACAGACGCTCCATCAACTGCCATTTCTCGGCAGAGCTGCTTCCCTGCACACATTCCTGAAAACGCGCTACATAGTCTTCCCATTCTGTCTGTCTGGGCAACTGTGCCAGGCGTTTCATCGCGCTATCCCAGTCAAAATCAAGCGGTGCTTCCACAATCATGAACAGCTTGCAGCCTACGATATAGATTTCCATTTCCAATATCCCCACTGAACGGATTCCCGCCCGAATTTCCGGCCAGGCTTTTTCACGACTATGTATCTTCCGGTATTCCGCTATCAGTTCCGGATTATTTTTCAAATCCAATGCCTGACAATACCGCTTGACGGGCATACCGTACTCTTTTACTCTATATCCTTCCATCTTACCACATTTTATTATTTCGCGATTCGCAATACGGGAGCAATCTGATTCAACGGCTGTGCAGGAAGCGTAACCGACAAGCCTGCGGCGGTACGGACAAAATCGACTTTACCGTATCCCAACAATTCCACCTTACGAATCTTTCCTTCATAAAGTTTACTGTCTGCAGCCAGTGACTTGATGTTTACCTTTCCGTCTGCCGGCCATGCCAGCACAGTAGCATACAAATACTTCGGAGTCTGTGTGAAACGGATTTCCTTTGCTCCTGCCTGACTGTAAGAACCTTCATTGAACCCCTGAGCATTGAGCGGAATATCTTCCTCCGCAATCGGACCTTCCCCGAACACAACCCACGGACGAGTATCATAAATAGCTTCCTTGTTAATGTTCATCCATGCCCCAAATTCATTCAGGATTTTCTCTTCTTTTTCATCGAAAGTTCCATCTGCACGCAGAGGTACGCTCAGCAACAGATTTCCATTCTTACTCACAATGTCTACCAACAGTTTAGCTACGTATGCCGCTGATTTATATTCGTTTTTCTCGTAAATAGACGTATTGTAATGCCATCCGCCAATGCAGGAACATGACTGCCACGGCTGATCGATAATTTTATTGGGAGCACCGCGCTCTACGTCCCACACCAGTGCTTTTCGCTGATTTTCATCGAGAATCTTACCAAACATCACCGCTTCCAATTTCCCTTTGTGAGTAGCCATATTGTGGTTGTAGAAATGAGCTGCAATCTTCAATCCCGCGTCACTCACCGGATAGAAAGGTGCTACTGTCACATCAAAATACAGCAAATCGGGGTTATAGCGATTGATCACATCGAGTGTACGGTTATAGAAGTTTGTACAATATTCCTGGCTCGGTACACAAACTCCATTGCCCCATGCCCACTGACGGTGAATCATTCCGTTATCCCAGCTGTTCTCACTCAATGGATGGTTCTGTGCGTACAAATCCTGTGGGTCGTATCCTTCCCACCATTTTCCTTTTCCGTCTGCCTTGGTCAGTTTTCCATCGTATGGAATTCCTTTCTTCGGACCTTTCGTGTCATGACGCTGAGAAGGCTCATACCAGCTCCACGCATGGTCGGCATGCAAGCTGACTCCAAAATACAATCCGTATTTTCTTGCCGCTTTCTCCCATCCGGCCAGAATATCTTTCTTCGGCCCCATATTCACTGAATTCCAGGGCTGATACTTACTGTCCCACAAGTCCATGTTGTCATGATGATTTCCCAAAGCAAAAAAGTACTGGGCACCTATTTTCTTATAAAAGGCTACTAGCTTGTCTGGATTCCAGTTTTCCGCCTTCCACAAGGGAATAATATCCTTGAAACCTACTTCCGACGGGTGTCCGTAGTGTTTTACATGATATTCATATTCACGAGTACCCTCCATATACATGGAACGAGCCATCCAGTCGCCTGAACCTTCCACACACTGCGGCCCCCAATGGGCCCATATACCAAATTTCACGTTACGGAACCATTCCGGCACCTGATAGTTTTCCAATGAACTCCATGTGGGTTCGAACTTTCCTTTCATCATCGGTTCATCCTGTTCCGATACCGGTACCTGATAAGTCTGTGCCGACAATCCGGCCATGGATAAAAATAAAGAGGCTAATATTAATTTTGCTTTCATAAGTATTATTCAGATAATGTTTTTACGAAAACAAATGTACGGAGAAGTTCAAATGAGGAATAGGATTAAACTGGGAGGTTATATGTAAATATCGACAAAACAAGGGAACTTAACAATACTCAATATGATAATATCGATTTTTATTGACAAATATCGATTATTGGAAAGGATTATCGAAAAAGAAAAAAAATAATCATGTAATTTTAAAGCGAAAAAGAATTACCTATGAACCTGCAAGTAGAACAAATGCATCCACTCGTCCTGAATGTAGGACTTGCCATCCATAATGCCGACTGGAACTGGAAAAATGTAAACAGCCCATTTACACGTTTATATTACATCACAGAAGGGACAGCCCAAATAGAATTACCCGATGGAATACACACTTTATATCCCCATCATATGTATTTTATCCCTTCATTTACAGTACACACCAATATCTGCAATTCACATTTTGAGCACTACTACTTACATATTTATGAAGATCACTACTCAGAAGACGACTGGCTGGAACACTGGAAGTTCCCGTTAGAAATAGAGGCAAGTCCACTTGATTTATCTCAAGTGGCTGTCGCCCGCCGTGCGGAATTTGGTCGAGATCATCGAGAAGCGCGCCCAGATGTCCTCCGCCAGCACCTGACTGCCGCCCTGACCAAGGCAGTATACCTGACGCGCGCGCTGCAGCAGCGTGGCGGCGTGGTCGATGGCGTCGGGGTCCAGCACGCTGCGGGTGCCGTTCAGCGCCTCCACGGCGGTGTTGTAGGCGTGGGTGACCAGCGTCTGGGTGTCCACACCCGGCTCCAGCTTGAGCGCGACCGGCATCGCGGTCGCGGTAGCCTTCGCCAGTGCGATCTTCATTTCGTTGTAGCCATCAAAGCCCAGCGAGCGGCAGAACCGAAAGATCGTTGCCTCGGCTACGCCGCAGGCCTTTGCCAGCGAGGAGATGGAAAGATACTGGGCGTCCTCAGCGTGCTGGACAAGATAATCGGCCACGATGCCGCCTGATTTTGTCAGGCTGTCGCGCTTGGTGCGCAGCATCTCCCAAAAGCTTTGTTCTACCATGATTGGGGGTGTCCTTTCTACTGAATTATAAATAGGGCTTACACCGAGGCGGTCAGCTCCCTGTACAGCCCCTGCGCCAGCGCCCTGTGGGCTTCCTTTGTCATATGCATGCCGTCCACCGGCGAGCATACCGCGCCGGGCAGGGTGTTCGCGTCCAGAAAGCGCACGCCGGGCAGGCCCTGCAGCATCGGCGCAAGGCGGGCGGCAATGCCGGCGCAGCGCTCGTGGCAGCCGGGGCCCATCTCCTCGCGGAAGATCAGCCTGTCATATGCCGGCGTGATGACCGGCGGCACAATGACCAGCACATCGGGGTGGGCGTTGTCGCGCCAGCACTCGGTCTGCAGCGCCTTTTTGGTCAGCCGCGCAATGCCCTGCGCAATCTGGTAGGAATCACAGGCGAACCGCGCCTTGCAGTCGTTCGTGCCCAGCATGATCGTCACGGTGTCAAGCGGCGCATGGCTCATCAGGATCGGGTTGATCAGGCGCAGGCCGTTCATCCCCTCGGTGATGGGGTCATCAAACACGGCGGTGCGGCCGGGCAGGCCTTCCTCCGCAACGGCCCAGCCGGGGCCCAGCAGAGATTGCAGCACCATCGGGTAGCGCTCATCGGGGCCGTAGCGGCCATCGCGCACCGGGTCGTAGCCGTAGGTGTTGGAATCACCGAAGCAGAGAACCTGACGCTCTGTGATATTTTCATAGGTCATGGCAAAGGCTCCTTTTGTCAGCAAAAATGAAAAGATATTTCTTTTCTCTTATTATAGCGATTCTAAAATGGGCTGGCAATAGGCAAAAGCGCCATTTCCAAGTATGCCTTTTTGTACAACATTGCCCTTTCAAGGGAAAAAACTGCCTGTCGGCTGCGGACAGTACGCAGCATGTGCAGGATTTTTTCCATAAGGAAAAATCCGTTTCACAGCGGCCAGTAATGGCAGAAAACCGACAAAAACAGACTTTGTCAGGAAATTGTTTTCTTTTTGTAACCGTTGCGGTGGGGCGGCCAAACGGAAGCTTTTACCGTCACGGGCGGATATTTCTTGCACAAAAGGCTATGTTTTGCACAAAATGAAACGGAATTTGTGCAACCTGTACACAAAACGGCCTGATTCTTGGTGATTTCACATCTGGACAAAATGAAAAAGATTTTCTAAAATAGAAACATCACAAGGGGCGCAGACGCAAGCGACCCCTTACAAATGCCGAAAGGCAAAAAGAAGGAGATCGACCATGAAGAAGCAAGTATCCGCCATCCTGGCTGCCGGTATGGCTGCCAGCCTGCTGGTTGGCTGCGGCGGCGCCGCCTCCAGCGCAGCGTCCTCTACCGCTGAAAGCACCTCTACTGCCGCTTCCAGCGAAGCTGCTGCTGCCACCACGGAGGCCGGTCAGGCTGCTGACATTACCCTGTGGACCTACCCCATCGGCAAGTGGGGCGATTCCGAGTCTGTTGATGCCCTGCTGGCAGACTTCAATGCCAAGTACCCCGACATCCATGTGACCGTTGAGTATCTGGACTACACCAACGGTGACGATCAGGTCAACACCGCCATCGAGGGCGGTTCTGCGCCCGACCTCGTTATGGAAGGTCCCGAGCGTCTGGTTGCCAACTGGGGCGCCAAGGGTCTGATGGTCGATCTGAGCGACCTGTGGACCGATGACCAGAAGGCCGACATCAGCGCCAGCGTGGAGGCCGCCTGCAAGGATTCCTCCGGTGCTTACTATGAGTTCCCCCTCTGCATGACCGCCCACTGCATGGCCATCAACAAGACCGTGTTTGAGGCTGCCGGCGCGATGCAGTACGTTGACGCCGAGAACCACACATGGACCACCGAGAACTTCCTGAAGGCTGTTCAGGCCGTCTACGACTCCGGCAAGACCGATGTGGGCGCCCTCTACTGCAGCGGTCAGGGCGGCGATCAGGGCACCCGTGCTCTCGTCAACAACCTCTACGGCGGTACCTTCACCGATGATGCGCACACCAAGTACACCGCCGACTCTGCCGAGAATGTCAAGGCCCTTGAGGCCCTGAAGGCACAGGACGGCATCAACTTCGATGCCTCCATCAACGGCGGCGAGGAGATCACCCTCTTCCGCAACGGCACCCTGCAGATGGCTTTCTGCTGGAACATTGCCCAGCAGAAGAATGAGGATAACGGCCCTGCCGGCACCACCAACAGCGGCGATGAGATCCTGTTCATGGGCTTCCCCTCCGAGAGCGGCAAGCCCGCGCTGCAGGGCGGCATCTGGGGCTTCGGCATCTTCAACAACGGCGACGACAACAAGATCGCTGCCGCCAAGACCTTCATCAACTTCATGGCCAACTCTGAGGAGACTGCCAAGGCCGTCAAGACCTCCAGCTACTTCTCCGTCAAGAACTCTCTGTCCGACCTGTATGCCGACGACGAGATCATGAACGAGTACCAGAAGCTGATGCCTTATCTGGGCGACTACTATCAGGTCACCCCCGGCTGGGCCGAGGCTCGTACCGCTTGGTGGAACATGCTGCAGCAGGTCGGCGCTGACGAAGATGTCACCACCGCCGTCACCGAATTCTGCACCACTGCCAACGCAGCCGCCAGTGCATCCTGAACCAAACTGTAAATCGTAAGATCTGCAGCCATCCTACGGCGTCCGACCTCTGACATGAAACGCAGCGGTGGGACGCCGCTTTTTATGAAAAACGGAAAGGAGAGATCCTCTTGGCATTTTCTGCAGCTGCCAAAAAGAGCGAGCCCAAGATGAGCCGTGCGCTTGTCCGGCAGGAGACCATCGCCGGTTATCTGTTCCTGCTGCCCAGCCTGATCTTCTTCGTCGGCTTCGTCATCTACCCCATGTTCATGTGCGTGTTCACCAGCTTCTTCGACTCGACGATGAACCGTGCCGATGTCTTTGTCGGTCTGGCTAACTATGTGGAGCTTTTCGGCGACAAGGTGTTTCTGGGCGCATTGCGCAACACCCTCATCATTGTTATCGTGTCGGTGCCTATCACCTGCATCTTCTCGCTGTGGGTGGCCTCCGCCATCGTCAACATGCCCCCATGGGCAACCTCGCTGTTCCGCGTCATCTTCTACCTGCCCGTTGTCACCGGCTCTGTCGCCGTCACGGTCGTGTGGAAGTGGATGTTCAACAACTACTACGGCATCTTCAACTATCTGGGCAAGTCGATGGGCGTCCTCGACCAGAACATCAACTGGCTGGGTGATCCCCGCTATGCGCTGGGCTGCATCATCCTGATCCTGCTCACGACCTCGGTCGGCCAGCCCATCGTGCTGTATGTCTCGGCCCTCGGCAATGTGGACCAGTCCCTTGTGGAGGCTGCGGAGGTTGACGGCGCCACTAAGCTGCAGGCCTTCTGGAAGATCAAGTGGCCGCAGATCATGCCCACCACGCTGTACATTCTGGTCATCACTACGATCAACTCCTTCCAGTGCTTCGCACTGATCCAGCTGTTGACCTCCGGCGGCCCGAAGCATGCCACCGACACCATCATGTACTACATCTACTACACTGCCTTCAAGCTGTACCGCTACGGCTACGGCAACGCGATGGGCGTTATCCTCGCCATCATGATCGCCGTGCTGTCCGCTGTGCAGTTCAAGGTCACACAGTCTAACGAGTAAGGAGGGAAATCGAAATGGAAGCAACGAAAACCACTGCCCCTGCCGCAGCCGAGCAGACCAAAAAGAAAAAGAAGAAGATTTCCCCCTATATGGTGTTCAGCACTGTGGTCATCGTTCTGCTGGCCATCGCGTTTGCGTTCCCGCTGTACTGGATCATCACCGGCTCCTTCAAGACGCAGGTGTCCATCAACGCCACCACGCCCGAGTGGTTCCCCAGTGAGTGGGTCGGCACCAACTACGCCAAGCTGTTCAGCCGCCAGAAGGCCCCCCTGTGGGAGTTCGCCGTGCCGTTCAGCAGCCACTTCAGCGCCGATGGCAAGGATGTCATCTGGTGGGCCGGCCCGCAGGTGCCCGCCGCTATCCGCTGGCTGGTCAACACGGTCTTTATGGCCGTTGCCTCGATGATTTTGACCTGCGTTACCTCCGCCATGGCGGGCTATGCGCTGGCCAAAAAGCGCTTCATCGGCCGCGGCGTGCTGTTTACGCTGATCGTCTGCGCGATGGCCCTGCCCAAGCAGGTCATCCTGATCCCCCTGCTGCGTGAGATGAGCAGCCTGCAGCTGTACAACACAATCTGGGCGGTCATCTTCCCGATCGTGGGCTGGCCGTTCGGCATCTTCCTGATGAAGCAGTTCAGCGAGGGTATCCCCGGCGAGATGCTCGAGGCTGCCCGCATTGACGGCGCCAGCGAGCTGACCACCTTTACCCGCATCGCGCTGCCCATCATCAAGCCGGGCATCGGTGCGCTGGCGATCTTCACCTTCATCAACTCCTGGAATGACTACTTCATGCAGTTGATCATGCTGTCCAGCACCAGCAAGCTGACGATCTCTCTGGGCATTGCCAAGCTGCAGGCCGAGAACTCGACCGACTACGGTCTGATCATGGCCGGTGCCGCGCTGGCTGCCGTGCCCATCATCATCGTGTTCCTCGCGTTCCAGAAGTATTTCACCAAGGGCATCACGATGGGTGCTGTTAAGGGCTAAAAAAGCCTTCCCCCTTGGGGGAAGGTGTCTGTGGGCCCGACCACAGACGGATGAGGGGCAGTCTGCCGGGGATTGCCCGCAAACGGGCCGTGTCAGCAGGCTTCGCCCTCATCAGTCACCTTCGGTGACAGCTTCCCCCGAGGGGGAAGCCTTTATATAAAATAAAAGTAAATGTTCCCGCAGCCATAAACGGGTACGGGCGCAGCAGAGCCGCGCCCCTACATTCATTTTAAAATCCATACCAAGTTACGAACAGGGAGTGTTTGTATATGAAAGACATCAATAAGTACCGCGGCATTATCCCCGCATTTTATGCCTGCTATGCACCGGACGGCTCGATCTCGATCGAGGGCGTCAAGGCGCTGACCCGCCACCTGATCGCCAAGGGCGTCAAGGGCGTTTACGTCGGCGGCTCCTCCGGCGAGTGCATCTACCAGCATCCCGATGAGCGCAAGGCCGTTCTCGAGGCCGTCATGAGCGAGGCGAAGGGCAAGATCACCGTCATTGCGCATGTCGCCTGCAACAACACGGCGGACTCGGTCGAGCTGGCCGCCCACGCCGAGAAGTGCGGCGTGGATGCGATCGCCGCCATCCCGCCGATCTACTTCCACCTGCCGAACTACGCCATTGCCGACTACTGGAACGCGATGAGCGCCGCCGCCCCCAACACCGAGTTCGTCATCTACAACATTCCGCAGCTGGCCGGTACCGCCCTGACGATGCCGCTGCTGCAGGAGATGCTGAAGAACCCGAAGGTCATTGCCGTCAAGAACTCCTCGATGCCCACGCAGGACATTCAGCTGTTCAAGGACGCCGGTATCGCCGCCCGCGGCGAGGATGGCTTTGCCGTCTTTAACGGCCCCGATGAGCAGTTTGTTTCGGGCCGCGCCATGGGTGCTGATGGCGGCATCGGCGGCACCTACGCCGTCATGCCGGAGCTGTTCATCCGGATGAACGAGCTGGTCGAGCAGGGCAATCTGCCCGCAGCCCGCGCCATCCAGTACAAGGCTGACCGCATCATCTACAAGATGTGCGAGGCCCACGGCAACCTGTACGCCGTGCAGAAGGAGATCCTGCGCCGCATGTACGGGCTGGAGCTGGGCGGCGTGCGCGCCCCGCTGCCGAACCTTATCCCTGAGGACGAGGCCGTTGTGGCCGAGGCGCAGCGTATGATCGAGGCTGCCGTTGCAGAGCTGTAAAGGAGTGCAGGATGCTCGTAGATTCGTTTGATTATATTGCGTGCTACAAGGGGCTGCACCCCAATCTGGACACGGCCATCGACTGGCTGAACAGCCACACGCTGGATGCGCTGGAGAACGGCCGCACGATCATTGACGGCGAGAATGTCTTTGTCAATGTGATGGACGCCGACCTGCGCGATGCCGAGGGCACAGCGTTTGAGTACCACCGCCGCTACGCTGATCTGCAGATCGACCTTTCCGGCGGCGAGCATTGGGGCTGGGCATCCGAGGGCAGGCCCGAGGGCGAGTTCAGCACCGAGAGCGATGTGGGCTTTGCGTCCGGCCCGGAGCATGCGGGCGGCGAGCTGGGAGAGGGGCGGTTTGTCATCTTCTTCCCCGGTGAGCTGCACAAGCCCAGCTGCAAAACGCCCGGCTGTGGCCATGTGAGAAAAGCCGTGGTCAAGATTTTGATGAAATAATAAAAGTAATGCATTGTGATTCTGTAGGGAGCGGTCTTGACCGCTCCGCTTGCAGATTTCCAAGATAGTTTCTTGCAGACAT
>OGYZ01001513.1_pt1 | contig 17891 bp, 12 predicted proteins | sample 1576681 | NCBI WGS metagenome assembly OGYZ01 (sample SAMEA3541480, study PRJEB24748) | human gut metagenome | biome: human gut; feature: human-associated habitat; material: faeces | place: China | collected 2012 | reverse complement strand
TACGCATGTTACTAAATAAATTGTGTCAACTTATTTAGTACACTACAGTTTTTTTCAGCATACTTTTACGTTGGTTGGAAGCCTTGTGTAAAATTAAAAAGTGTTGTTTTTTGCGTTTGGGAAGAATATATTGTGAGCCTTCTAATTTTTATAAAAAAAGCAGTTGAAGTGCCTGTTATCCCGAAAAAAGTTTGTAGACTTGTGCCTGTTATTGTAAAAAACAACCTGATTTAAGAATTATGATTATAGGAATTGATGTAGGAGGAAGCACCACCAAGATTGTCGGGGTGAAAGACGGTGAAATCAGAAATCCGATGTTTGTCACAGCCAAGGACCCTGTCACTTCGCTGTTTGGTGCATTCGGAAAATATATATACGACCATTCTATCCAGCTTTCGGAGGTGGAGCAGGTAATGCTGACCGGAGTAGGAAGTTCATACATTCAGCAGCCCTTGTACGGTCTGCCTACGGCTCGTACGGATGAGTTTATCGCCAACGGTCTGAGTGCCCAGTATGCCACGGGGCTGGACCGGCTCATGGTGGTGAGTATGGGAACGGGTACATCCTTTGTGAAGGTGGAACATGAAAAGATTCGCCATGTGGGCGGAATCGGTATCGGGGGAGGTACACTGATGGGATTGTCGCGTCTGTTATTGCATACGCAGGACATTCTGTGGGTGTCAGAATTGGCTGGAAAGGGTAATTTGCAGAACGTGGACTTGCAGATTCAAGATATTTGCCAGACTTCTTTGCCCGGATTGCCACTTGATGCCACGGCTTCCTTATTGGGTAAGTTGGATAACAATGTGTCTCCCGAAGATTTGGCGTTGGGCTTGATGCACATGGTACTGCAGTCCATCGGACAGGCAGCCGTACTTTCAGCGCTGGAAATGGGAATCCGTGATTTTGTGTTGATTGGGAATCTGACTCAGTTGCCCCAGTGCCGTCCGGTTTTCGATACCATTGCGCAGATGTACGATGTGCGTTTTATCATTCCGGCAAATGCGGAATATCAGACAGCTATAGGAGCCGCATTGGCTTATATCAAAAAAATAGAAACAACTCCGGTAAGGTGATGGGCCTTATCGGAGTTGTTTCTATTGGTGAATCTTGTGTTTCCGTTATTTCTGCCGCAGGATGTCAGCCATTAGGTAAACCTGACTTTCCGACAGGCCTTGTGCCGTCAGTGCATCCTTGTCAGCCAAGAACTGTGAGATGAATTCCTCGTCCGATTTGCAGGCCGTTTCTGCTTTCCGGTAGTGGGTTAACGCCTGAGGTATGTTCCCCATAGCCAGATACACGTGACCTGAGTTCAGCCAGTCGTTGGCTTGTGGATTTTCCAGAGCAAGCAACTTATCGTACATCCGGACAGCTTCTTCGTATTTACCGGACATGAAATAGCACCAGCCGATGGCGCGTCGTGCCTTTTCCGGATGTGTTTCCAGGAATTCTACCTTATAGAATACTTTAATGGCCTCCGGATAGTTCTTCAGTGCCGCAAGGCATTGACCGGTTTGCATCAGGATGTGCAGGTTGTCAGGGTCAAACTCAAGCACTTTCTGGAAGCAGAAGGCTGCCTGAGAATAATCACCCGACAGCTTGTGGCATTGAGCCAGATGCTTGAGCGTCCATAAATGATTGGGTTTTATCGTATCTGCCTGCAGGTAAGCTTTAACCGCCTTGTCATAAAGTTTGCTTTTCTGGTAGGCAAATCCTAATTTCTGCCAGGTTTCTGCGTTGGCCGGATTCTGTTGGGCCAGACTTTCATAAAGTTCGGCGGCTTCTTGCATGTATCCCTTTGAGAAAAGGTAGTCTGTAATCTGGCCGTGATACGTTCCTTTCAGTATCAAAGGACGGAGCAGAGGATTGTTCCAGAAATCCAGTTTCTCACGGAAAATGTCTTGCATTTCCTGTTTGAATTTCCACAGTTTATAGAAGCGATATAGATTGTGGATGTATTGCCGTTGTATGTAGTTGATTTTCTGTTCTGTCGGATTTTCGCTGATCTTAAGATCATTGAATATTGAGTCTTCTCCATTTAATTTGGAGCGCATGAAGGTCTGCTGGTCGGCAGGAAGTGACTGCATGGCCAGGCAGAAAGAGTATTTGTCCGAGTCGCAGAACATTTGAGAGTTGACAACCATACCTAACAACGATTTCTCATCGAATGCTTTGTCTTTATAAATCTGGTACAAGTCGGGCACTTTCATGCTGAACAGGTAAAACCAGTGGGCTGCTTCCTGAAAGAACGGGAAGGTCTTGAGTTGTGAAAAGGCAGTCATGTAGGTGTCGGCTCCTTCCAGTTGCAACTCTCCCAGTTCACGGATGTGGCTGTTTATCTGTTCCAGGTCTTTCTGCCATTCCGGGTTGAGATCTTCTATGTCTTCTATTTCGATGACTTTTGATTCCGGATTTCTGAGATTGGGATTGCGCATCATTTGAGGAATAATTTCTTCCTTCATTTTCTTGTCTATCTTCTCTGTTTCGCGTGAAAGGAGGAAGATGATTTGTATGTCGTGCAATTGTTTCAAGGCAGCAGGGTCATCTTCCATCAGCTTCAATGCAGAGACCAATTCCGGATACAGATTTATCCGGTCAGCCTGGAAGTAAGCAGCAAGGGCAATCCCCGTCAATGCCCGTTGGGTCACGGTCGGTTCCTTGGTTTGCTGATAAGCTATGAGTAACAGCAGGAATTTCCGGCTGTCAAAAAGCTGGAGCAGGTTGAGGGTGACGGCACTTATCATTACAGCTTTGTCGTTGGCAGCCATGGATGGTGAGAACAGAAGTTCACGTGCTTCCTGGTAGTCTTCCTCACTCCATTGTGTAGAGACCCATATCTTGTTGAACAGCTCATCGATGGTGTGCTCATGCAACGTATAACTGTGTATTCTCTGCGCTTCTTCTTTGTTGACTTGCGACATGTCGAATGTGCGTTTAGCTGCTTCCAGCATGAAATCGAGTTCCTTGAATGAGTGTGGAGGGGTTTGGGCGAATTTGCGGAATGTGTCGGCAAAATAGCCATACGCCTTATCCCATTCTTTCAGGAAATACGTCTTGTCTGCCAGTTCATGTCCCTTGCAAAGCAACTGATTGTAAATCGCTTCGCGTTGCGGGTCTTGTGTGCCCATTGCCATATATTGAAGCATGTACTCATAAGTCGTTTGTTGGGTTTCAATCTGCGACTTTAATTCCCAGTTGTTAAGTGTGGCTGCAGCTTCCTTAATTTGGGTGAATGCTTCTTTTAATCTTTTCTCGTTTAACAGTTGAATGATTTCCTTATGCATGATGTTGTTTCAGAAGTCTTAAAAATACAATCAGAAAAATACCTTATTAAAAAACTTTTTCTTGTAGCAAAAGTAATAATTATTTCTTACTTTTTATCCGTCGTATGTCTGCAAATGAAAAAAATATAGCCAAAAATGTTTCTGTTTCTTTCTCATTTTTAGAGTCTTAATTTTGGTTGGAGATTTTTTTTTTCAAAAAAAATGGTTTTTCGAATAGGGGTTTTACCAAAGATGTGCGTTATGAAAACAAAATCACCCGGCCGGGTGAAACAACAGAGAAATTAAACGTAAGACTTTTTTAAAACTAAAAAACTAGACATTATGAAAATTCAATTGATTGCTTTATCTTTGTGTGTGTTAGCAAGTACAAATCTGGTAAAAGGACAGGAACATAGTAAAGGTTTTACTCCTTCTGAAAATAAACACGAAATACGTTTGTCTGTCAGTGACGGGTTGACACAAGGATCGGTAGATATATTGGGAATGGGATTGGCAGATGCCGTGACAGGAAGCAAACGTACGGATGAAAACTACAGTTTGGTGTATGGATTTGGTTACCGCTATTCGTTAGGCCGTTTCAAGGTAGGAACAGATTTGGGCTTTTCTACTTCCAACAGTAAACTGGCATTGGCTGGTGAACAGGCCCCTTCATTGAAAGAAAGTAATGTGAATTTCATGATTCTTCCGGCCGCAGAATTTGTATATTATAAAAGAGGCTTGTTTGAATTGTATGGAACGGCTGCTGCCGGTGTTAACCTGAGTCGTCACAAAGAAACAGCTTTGACGGATGCCGGAAAGAAGGCTGCAAAGAAAGCTGATTTGAGCACTTCGTTCGCTTATCAGGTAAATCCGATAGCCTTGAGGGTAGGAAATGACCGGATTGGCGGTTTTGTAGAAGCCGGATTAGGAAATAAAGGCTTCTTGACAGCTGGTGTAAGTTTGAAATTCTGATAATACGTATTGACGGAATCATGATAATGAGAGCCGATAGAAAGGACATATTCAAATCCCGGTTTCAGGAACATTATTCAAGGCTGTGCCGTATAGCCTATGGATATGTTTCTGACCAGGACGACGCGGAAGATATTGTGCAGGAACTGTTTATCAGCGTATGGAACAAACGACTGGATGACATGCCTGAGAAGGAGTTTGCTGCCTATATGACTACCTCCGTGAGAAACAGTTGCGTATCCTTTCTGCGGAAGCGTAAGGAAGATACGGTGTCGATAGATGATCATCCGGCTTCTGCAAGTTGTATGCCGGATGAAACTCCTGAAGAAGGTAAGGCGCTTCAGGATATATTGGACTCGGCATTGGAGACTCTTCCTCCCAGATGCAAGGACGTTTTTTTACTGGCCAAGCTTCAGGGATTGAAATATCGTGAAATAGCTGAGAAGTTGGAGGTGTCAGAGAAAACAGTAGAAAACCAGATGACAAAGGCTATCAAGCTGCTTCGTGCGTATGTGGCAGTGCATGGTGCGCTGTTAGTAACGGTGGCTGCCATTATTTTGTCCATTATTATAAATTGTGAATAAGACCATGAATAACAAGGAAGATATAGACCAACTGCTGGCCCGTTATTTTGCGGGTGAACCGCTAAGTCTTGTTCAGCAAAAGGAACTGGACACATGGATTGCGGCTCATCGACAGGAGTTTGAACAGATGCACAAGCTGATGCAGGCTCCGGTAAGGACTGCGGAAGAAATTCATTTTGATGCGGATAAAGCCTGGGCAAAAATTGAGCCGCGTCTGGAAAACCGGACACGGGCAATGACATTCGAACGGAAGATGACCTTTTTCCTTTCCGTGGCAGCTTCGTTATTGGTGCTGCTGGGCATCGGTGCCTTTTATCTGTTCCGTGCACCGGCAGAAGAGGGCTTGTATTATGCCAATGCGGATAGAACAGTAAAGCAGATAGTTTTGCCCGACAGCTCAGAGGTGATTTTATATCCAGAGGCTACATTGTCTTATTATTTTTCGGATAAAGAAAAAGGAAGAATGACCACATTGAAAGGAAAGGCTTTCTTTCAGGTGAAAAAGATGCATGGAATTCCTTTTAGGGTGAAAACTGACTTTCTGGATATAGAAGTACTTGGAACTTCGTTTTTGGTAGATGTGGCACAGAAAGAAAAAGCCGGAGTGTTTGTTAAAACCGGAAAGGTGCGCGTGGAATCTGCTGAACATGAAGTGGTGATTCAAGCCAATGAAAAGGCGGAACTGAAAGGGGGTATCTTGAAAGCAGATACGATTCTTCGTCCTCAGGATGTATTCGGTGTGGATGATTCGGTACTGATTTTTGAGCAGGCACCCATTACGGAAGTGGTGAAGGTGATTCGGGAAAAGACAGGTATACAGATTGATTTGGCCGAAGGGTTGGAGAAAAATCTGATTACGACCCGGATAAACAGCAATGAGCCGGACATAGCCGGAGAACTGGCTTTTCTTTGTGGATGTAAATGCGAGACATTGGTGAAAGGAAAACATTACAGGTTATATGAAAAGTAAATGGCTGCTTCTCTTGCTGTGGATGTGCATGGTTGCACGACCGGAAGCATGGGGGCAGGAAGTCAAATCAGCGAATACGGTAGCGGAAGAGTGGATACAAGTGAACTCTTCTTCCGCTACCGTATTGCAGTGGTTTGAATGGATTGAAAAAAGTACGGGAATCGTGCTTTCATATAATTCTGCACAGATGGAGTTAGGTGAGGTGTGCCGGATAGAGCCGGGAGGGAGAATGACGGTAGAAGAACTTTTGCATCGCATCCTCTCCGGTTATCAGGTGAAAATTGCTTTTGTACCTCCCCGCAAACTGGTGGTTCATGCACGGAAGATTGAAAGTTATGATGTCAGTGGTACGGTGTCCGAAGTGGACAGTGAAGAACGCTTGTATGGTGCGGTCGTGACACTGGAGGATAAGGATGGAAAGCAATGGAATACCATTTCGAATGGAAAAGGGATTTTCCGCCTGCATGTACCCGAAGGAACATACACAGTGAAAACTTCTTACATGGGCTACACTCCGCAGGTGCAGTCGGTCCGGGTGACGAGAGACTGTTTTATCCGTACCCGTATGAAACCATTGTTGTTTGAGGTAGAAGAAATTACCGTGGAGTCGGGTAAACGGGAAAATGAACTGGGAGAACTGACTCCGTCTAATTTGCTGGCTTTTAGTGGGGGAGACCTGTTCTCGCAGATATGGATTCTGCCGGGGGTGACTTCTTCTTTGGCCGGACAGAATTTTATGGTCGACGGGGGCGGATACGATGAGAACTTGCTGTTGCTGGATGGTGTACCCGTGTTTCATCCCGGACATTTCAGTTCGCTTTTGCCCGTGTTCAACGGGGATGCCGTGAAGAATATGGTCTTTCATAAAGGTTTCTTTCCGACTCCTTTGGAGGGGCGTATTTCGTCAGTCACGGAAGTTAATCTGAAAGAGGGAAATAAGAAAGAGCATGTGCGTACCTTGACGTTGGACATGCCGGCTGCATCCGTCATGCTTGAGGGACCGATTATCAAGAATAAACTGTCGTACATGGTCGGGGCACGCAGAAGCTGGCTGGACTTCTTTGACAGTCTTTTGTCGGAAGAAAATCGTTTGAATCATTCTACTTATGATTATAATGCTAAATTATCGTACAATTTGTCTCCTGTTACCACAATGAATTTTCTGGCCTACGGTGCCCGTGATGATTATCATTTACCCATCGAGGAAAACGGTGAAAATGTGTCAGTACTGCGTTGGGACAATCAGGCCTATCAGCTCTCGTTTGCCACACAGAAGGGTAGATTGGGAAATTCGACAGCGGTATTTTATTCTACTCATACCAATCGCGCTTATATGGGAGAGATAAAAGAGGATACGGACGGATATGTACATAGCGGTATCAAGTCGCTCAACGTGACGACGGACTTTAGCTATTCGCTGGAGAACCTCTATCATGCACGTTGGGGAGTGAAATATGCGTATGAAGTCTACGATTTGGTTTCTCAAGGTGAGGAGATGCGGGTACGGCATGAGCCGGTGAATCAGGTATCGGTTTATTATGACAACCTGTTGCGTATATCTCCGGAATTCTCTGTGCAGGTGGGGGTGCATGGGGTGGCCTATTGCCCACAGCATCATCGGTCGTATTATAGCATTCAGCCGCGTCTGTCGGTGAAATATTTCCCGTCGGAGAGAAATCTGCTTTATCTGAACTTTTCGAAGATGGAGCAGTTTTATCATTTCCTTCGTTTTGACAGCTTTTCTTTGCCTACGGACTTTAGAATGCCCAGCATTGACGGTTTCAAGCCTCGCTCTTCCGAGCATTATGAGATGGGATGGAAGCATTTTATGAATTCAGGACAGTGTGAAGTCTCTGTGTACTATAAAACAAGACGGAATGTGCTGGCCTTGCGTCCGGACACATGGGTTGAAGATGAGGGATGGCAGAAATACTTGATGGTAGGTAATGGAGACAGTTATGGGGTGAAAGGATATTTATATCAGCGCTGGAAGCGTTGGAGTCTGCAACTGTCGTATGCTTACTCCCGAAGCCGGGAGTGGTTTGGTGAGTTGCCGGAAAAAGGGAAGGTGCCCTCTTTGTACGATGTACCTCATCAGTTGGGAGGAGCCTTGTCGTATCAGTTGACGACTCATTCTTCTTTCTCTGTAGGAGGTATGTTGCGTTCCGGAAAAGTCCGGTTCTTGAATGAAGATTATGAGCCTTTGTCAGTGGAAGAATTTCGTGAAAAGCGTGAGCCGCTGAATTATCGGGTGGATGTGGGCTATTCTTACCGGAAATCATTCGGCGATAAATTGCTCTTGCTTCGTTTGGGTGTATATAATGTAGTGGGAAATCCTTCCGAAGAAGATATTTTGAGTTTTTATTCCGTGCACTGGAGTGGCAACTGTTTGCCGTACGGAAGTCTCAGCTTTAAATTTTAAGGAAGAGTTGCCGTTGTATTCTTTGTTTTTTGTGCGCATATTCAAACGAGATTGATTATTTTTGCAGCATCTATTGATGAGACAATGAGTATAAAAGAGCTTCAAGAGGTATATGCCAAGCATCCTAATGTGGCAGGCTTGGCTTCTTTACGTAAAAATAAGGATATAAAGACTGTTTATTTGGAAGGTATGCACGGTTCGTGTGCTTCCTTGTTTGCTTCGGTATCGGTCAAGACGATACCGGGGATTCATGTGTTTATACTGAACGATTTGGAGGAAGCCGGGTATTTTTACCATGACCTGGTGCAGGTGGACGGAGAGGCTGATGTCCTGTTTTTCCCGTCTTCTTACCGTCGTGCCATCAAATACGGACAGAAGGATGCAGCCAATGAAATTCTTCGCACGGAAGTGCTGAGCAGACTGGAGCAGAAGAAGCCGGTCACGGTAGTTACTTATCCGGAAGCTTTGGCGGAGAAAGTGGTTTCACGGAAACGACTTTCGGATGCGATGCTGACCCTGAAAGTGGGACAGCAGGAAGATACGGTCAAACTGATGGAGACGCTTTCCAAGTATGGGTTTGAGCATGTGGACTATGTCTATGAGCCGGGACAGTTTGCCTTGCGCGGCAGCATTCTTGACGTGTATTCTTTTGCATCGGAATATCCTTACCGAATTGACTTTTTCGGAGATGAAATTGACAGTTTGCGTACGTTTGAAGTAGAAACTCAGTTGTCGAAAGAAAAGAAAGATTCTATCTGTATTGTACCTGAACTTTCAGGAACGGAAGGAGCGGATATCTGTTTTCTGGATTTCTTGGATAAGGACGCTACACTATGGGTAAAAGACTTGCTCTGGGTGCGCGAACGTATTCAGGCCGTACACGATGAGGCGGTTTCTCCTCAGGCGCTGAAAGCGTATGAAGGTGAGCAGACGGAACTGATGAATTTGTCAAAGAAACTGATTGACGGAGCCGAGTTCACGGTGCGTGCCCTTGAATTCTTCCGGGTAGATTTCGGGCATAAAGCCTTAGGAACTCCGCAGGCACGCTTGTCGTTCGAGACCTCCGTACAACCAATTTTCCACAAGAATTTTGATTTGGTTGCAAGTTCTTTCACCGATTTCCTGCAACGGAAATATCGTCTGTATATCTGCTCGGACAGCATGAAGCAGACGGAACGTCTGAAAGATATATTTAAGGAAAGAGGCGATGACATTACCTTTGAACCGGTAGACCGTACGTTGCATGAAGGGTTTGTGGACCATGCGTTGCGGGTTTGTGTGTTTACGGACCATCAGATTTTTGACCGGTTCCATAAATACAACCTTCGCAGTGACAAGGCACGTAGTGGAAAAGTGGCATTGTCGCTCAAGGAACTGAACATGTTTGAACCGGGCGATTATGTGGTACATATTGACCACGGTATCGGGCGCTTTGCAGGCCTGGTGCGTATTCCGAACGGAAACACTACGCAGGAGGTCATCAAACTGGTGTATCAGAATGAGGATGTGGTGTTTGTATCCATTCATTCATTACATAAAATTTCCAAGTACAAAGGAAAAGAAGGAGAACAACCCCGTATCAGTAAGCTGGGCACAGGAGCCTGGGAAAAAATCAAGGAACGGACGAAGACGAAAATTAAGGATATTGCCCGTGATTTGATTAAACTTTATTCTCAGCGTAAACAGGAGAAAGGATTTAAATATAGCCCGGACAGCTTTTTGCAGCACGAACTGGAGGCCAGTTTCTTGTATGAAGATACTCCGGACCAGTTGAAGGCTACTCAGGAAGTAAAGGCGGATATGGAGAGTGATAAGCCGATGGACCGTCTCGTTTGTGGTGACGTGGGTTTTGGTAAGACGGAGGTCGCTATCCGTGCTGCATTTAAGGCAGTGACCGACAACAAGCAGGTAGCGGTGCTGGTGCCGACTACGGTACTGGCTTACCAGCACTTCCAGACTTTCAAGAAACGTCTGGAGGATATGCCTTGTAAGGTGGAATACTTGAGCCGGGCACGTACGGCAAAGGATACAAGCCGTATTCTGAAAGAGTTGGCCGACGGAAAAATCAATATCCTTATCGGTACGCATAAGATTATTGGCAAAAGTGTCAAATTCAAGGATTTGGGTCTGCTTATCATTGACGAGGAGCAGAAGTTCGGTGTAAGCGTGAAGGAAAAGCTTCGCCAGTTGAAGGTCAATGTAGATACGCTGACATTGACGGCGACTCCTATTCCGCGTACTCTTCAGTTCTCTTTGATGGGGGCCAGAGACTTGTCTGTCATCCAGACGCCTCCTCCCAACCGTTACCCTATTCAGACAGAAGTGCATACATTCAATGAAGAAATTATATCCGAAGCCATCAATTTTGAAATGAGCCGCAACGGGCAGGTTTTCTTTGTGAACAACCGCATTCAGAATCTGGTGGAGCTGAAGGCGATGATTCTGCGGAATATACCGGATTGCCGGGTATGTATCGGGCATGGACAGATGCAGCCGGAAGAACTGGAGAAGATTATCTTCGACTTTGTCAATTATGATTATGATGTATTGTTGGCCACAACGATTATTGAGAGTGGAATTGACATTCCTAATGCCAACACCATCATTATCAATCAGGCGCAGAATTTTGGATTGAGCGACTTGCATCAGATGCGCGGACGAGTGGGGCGAGGCAACAAGAAAGCATTCTGTTATTTGCTGGCACCACCTTTGTCATCGCTTACACCGGAAGCCAGACGCCGTTTGCAGGCCATTGAGAATTTCAGTGATTTGGGCAGTGGCATTCACATTGCCATGCAGGATTTGGACATCCGTGGAGCTGGAAATATGTTGGGTGCAGAACAGAGTGGTTTTATTGCGGATTTGGGATATGAAACTTACCAGAAGATTCTGAATGAAGCGGTTACTGAACTGAAGAATGAGGAATTTGCCGATTTGTATGCCGAGGAAATCAAAGCGGGTGAAGAAAAAATCAGCGGAGAGGAGTTTGTGGATGAATGTACGGTGGAAAGTGACCTGGAGTTGCTCTTCCCGAATGAGTACATTCCGAGCAGCAGTGAGCGAATGTTGCTGTATCGTGAACTGGACAAGCTTGAACTGGATAAGGATGTGGAAACCTTTAAGGCCAAGCTGGTTGACCGTTTCGGAAAAATACCGCCAGAAGGGGAAGAGTTGCTGCGTATTGTTCCGTTGAGACGTCTGGCCAAGCGTTTGGGCGTAGAAAAAGTGGTATTGAAGGCAGAACGGATGACGCTCTATTTCGTCAGCAACTTGGACAGTCCGTATTATCAGAGTGTGGCTTTTGGCAAGTTTATTGAATATATGGCCAAGAATCCTCGTTATTGCAATTTGAGAGAGCAGAACGGGCGTCGCAGCATGGTAGTATCGAAAGTGACAGATGTGAAGAGTGCAGTAAGCATCTTGCAGGAAATTGTCAGCATCGAAGCAAAGTAGCCGGTTTCTCAAAGCAGTGACAAGGGGATTTCATTTCTGTTTCATGGGAAGTGTTTTCATGATTTTCCAAGCTACATAAGAGGGAATTAAGTGGAGTAATGGTGTAACTTCGCGCCTAAAATTTGGAAAATATATGAAGAAAAGAGGATGGATTGTGCTGTTCCTGGCTTTTCCTTTGTGGATGCAGGGACAAAGTGCACGTGAGGAGATTGGAAAGAATCCGGCATTGGCTGCAGGAAAATATTATGCTTATCAGGCTCCGGAGGAGAAGTTGACTCCGGCTCCTGCAGGGTATGAACCTTTTTATATATCCATGTTTGCCCGGCATGGTTCCCGGTATCTTACAAAAGAGAAGAAGTATGCAGCGCCGTTGTCACTCCTTCTTGAAGCAGACGAGGAGGGAGTGTTGACTCCTGATGGAAAGCGTGTGCTGAAGGTGGTGGCTTCTCTGGCCCAGGAGGCAGAAGGGCGTTATGGAGAATTGACTCCGAAGGGAGCGCAGCAGCATCGGGAATTGATAGACCGGATGTTTCACCGTTACCCGGAGGTGTTCAGTGACGGTACGCATGTGGATGCACGCTCCACATACAAGACCCGTGCTTTTCTTTCCATGGCTGCCGGATGTGTGGAATTGAAAGGTTTGAATCCTAAACTGAATGTTACGACACAGACCAGTGAGGCGGATGCTTATTATATAAAGTATAAGAATCCCTTGTATGAAGCACAGCATTTGGAGAATGTGGATTCCGTGTATCGTGCTGCCGACAGTGTGTATGTACATCCGGAACGATTGATGAAACAGATGTTCCGTGACTCTGTTTACGTGGAAAAACATGTGGATGCCGTGAAACTGATGATGGATTTGTTCGAACTTCATGGCATCAGTCAAAGTAGTTACAACCAACCGGATCTTTCTTTTTTATTTACTCCCGAAGAACAGTATGATTTGTGGCAGCGGAATAATTTTGAATGGTATTACGAAAAAGGGCCTTCTCCATTGAGCGATACGTGCATGTATAAGCTGGAACGAAATCTGCTGAATAATTTTATAGAAACAGCTGATACGGTAATTGCTTCCCGGAAAAATGCGGTGACATTACGTTACGGGCATGACACGAACCTGGCTCCATTGGCCACGCTGATGGGAATGAACGCACTGCAAAAGGAGACTGTCGATTGGAATAAGATAGCAGATACATATCGCACTTATCGCCTGATTCCGATGTGTGGCAATGTCCAGCTTATTTTCTATCGAAAACAAGGCAATCAGGATATTTTGGTGAAATTACTGCTGAATGAGCGTGAAGTCACACTTCCTTTGCGGACGGATGTCTCACCTTATTATCATTGGAATGATGTAAGGGAATACTGGAAGCGGGTTGTAAAAGGAATTTCCCTTCCGGAAAGTAAGGATAAATAATCGTATCTGTAATATGTTTGTAAAAAGAGGTATTTGCGGGCTGGTCCTGAAAGTACCTCTTTTTTATTGTAATGGATATTGGGTGTAAATGTAACACAATAGAAATCTCTATGCAATACCTATGAAAATCATACGGGATACTTTTGCAGCAAATAAGGAAAGCAAATGAAATCTAAGATTGTATTGGTATTGTTATCACTGATGTCGGCTGGAGTTCAAGCTGGTGTGATAAAAGGTAAAATTAAGGATGCACAAACTGGAGAGGAGATTATAGGTGCATCGGTGATTGTAAAGGAAGACCCAGGAAAAGGAACGGTGACCGGATTGGACGGAAGTTTTAATCTGTCGGTGAACAGAGACAAATATACGCTGGTCTGTTCTTATGTGGGCTATAAAAAATATGAAGTCAGCGTAGCAGCAGATAAGAAAGAAATTGTGATTCCTTTGAAAAGTGACGACGTCGCTTTGGATGAAGTGGTGGTGGTAGCTTCTAATCCGGGAAGAACTGAAGCAGGTGCAAGAGGCATCGAACGTCAGGCTATGAACGTGGTGAATGTGATGAGTGCGAAGGCGATAGAGCTTTCTCCGGATATTACGGTAGCCAACGTGATTCAGCGAATGTCTGGTGTAACAATTGAACGTAACAGTAGCGGTGAAGGACAGTATGCCATTCTTCGTGGTATGGATAAGCGTTACAACTATACATTGGTGAACGGAGTGAAAATTCCGAGTCCGGACAACAAAAACCGTTTTGTACCGTTGGATATTTTCCCGTCAGAAATGTTGGACCGTTTGGAAGTGACCAAATCTTTGACCGCCAATATGGAAGGTGACGGAATCGGAGGAGCAGTCAATTTGATTATGAAGGATGCGCCTTCTGAACGTCAGTTTACGGTGAATCTGTCAACCGGTTACAATGCAATGTATTTTGACCGTGATTTTCAGTCGTTCAATCACGGAGCGATTGTGAAGAAATCTCCTTATGAGCAGATGGGAATGCCGGAAGACAGCCGAGTAACAATGGATAACTTTACGACAGATAATCTGCGGATGAAATGGAACAAACCGTTGCCCGATTTGACTGCCGGATTATCTTACGGTGACCGCTTCTTTAACAATAAATTGGGTGTGATGCTGGCAGGTAGTTATCTGAATACGTATCGAGGAAAAGAAAGTCAGTTGTATTATCAGCCGGGAACAACCCACAATGGTATCGAATACCGAAATTATTCTTCTCAACAGACTCGTATCGGGGCTCATGCCAAACTGGATTATCATATCAATGCCAATCATAAACTGACCTGGTATAATGGATATATGGATATGAGAGAAGCAGAAGTACGTGACGGACATGACGACAAAGAAGGAGCCGTACGTATGAAGTGGAATCATCAGTATATTATCAATTCTACACTGAAAGGTGAACATGCCTTTCTGGAAGGTGGTGCACTTCGTTTGAATTGGTCGGCTGTACTTTCAAAGGCATACAGTGAAACACCGGATAATGCGGAAATCTTCTTATTGGGTAACCATGTACAGACTTCTGGAGCAGCCATCCGTCGTTGGGAGCATAACTCCGATAAAGACAAGGCCGGATACCTTGATTTGATGTATAAGTTGAAACTGGATGGAGGTTCTGTATTCGACTTCTCGGTAGGAGGTATGTACCGCGATAAGAAACGTGACAGCTTCTTCAATGAATATACCTTTAACTCTGCTACGGGAGTGAAAGATCCCCAGTATCAGGGAGAGGACTGGAATAACTACGATGAAATCTTGTTTACTCCGCTTAAGTACGGTAACATCAGTGATCCGTTAAACTATGATGCCACTGAAAAGATTGGTGCAGGATATGGAATGGTGAAATACACATACCGGAAATGGGAATTTATTGCAGGCGTTCGTGTGGAACATACCAATCAAGGCTATACATTGAAGTTCCCTACAGAGAATACAGATTCTGAAGGAAACCAGAAATATACGGATGTATTGCCGAGTTTCCATGCAAAATACGGAGTACATAAAAACGCGAACCTGCGTTTCTCGTATGCTCGTTCCATCAACCGTCCCAGCTTCTTTGAAATTGTTCCTTACAGCATTATCAATGAAGATTATAAGGAAAAAGGAAATCCGGATTTGAAACATACGGTAGCCGATAACCTTGATTTGCGTTATGAATTCTTCCCGAAATCATCTGAGCAGTTCATGGTAGGTATGTTCTACAAGAGACTGAAGAATCCGATTGAATACGGATTGCTGAACGAAGGACAGGATACCTATTATAAACCGATGAATTTTGGTAATGCTACCAACTTAGGAGTAGAAGTGGATGTAATGAAATATTTTAACTGGTTTGGAATAAAAGCTAATTATACCTACACGCATTCTTCCATTACGACCGAAAAGCGAATCATGGATGGAAATGATGTGAAGACCTGCACTCAGACCCGTCCGTTGTTTGGTCAGGCTGCCCATGTAGCAAATCTGTCACTGCTGTTCAAAAGTACCAAATATGGCTGGGAAGGACAGATTGCCGGAAGTTATACCGGAAAGCGTTTGAGTGATATTTCTAACTGGTATGATGACGATATTTGGGAAGATGGCTATATGCAGTTGGATGCTTCTGTAGAGAAAAGCTTTAAGAATGGTATCAGTCTTTTTGCTAAGGCATCTAACTTGCTGGATACTCCTTTGCTTCGCTTTATTCAGAATGGCCCTCGTACGAAGAATGTCAACTCTGAACGTAACAATGGCAATGTGATAGAGCGAAAGGAATGGCACGGACAGTCATTTATGCTGGGAATCAGATACAAACTATAATAAAGAGATAAAGAATTATATTGACTAACATTTCTAAATTATTACAAAATGAAACTGAAAAATTATTTGTTGGCCGGCACGGCTCTGGTAGCATTGTCTTTTACCGGGCTGCGTGTGGTGTTGCATTTCGCTGCGCTGCTCATGCTGCTCTTTTCCGGATACGATCCGCATCTGTACGGAGGTACCGAAATGTTTATCCGGGGCATTGCCCGGAATGTCGTATATGGTGCCTTGTGGTTCCTCTTCCTGCTCTATCTGGAGCGCTCCCGTGCGCTGGATGCCGCGATGTCCGGGGAGCGCTGCGACCTGCCTCTGTGGTGCGTTGCCCTGATGGTCGTGGTGTTGGCGCTGGCGATGTAGGGCGTGCTGCCGGAGCCCTTGGCACGGGCGTGTGCGTTTTATTCTGCCGGCGATCGGAGAAGGCTCGTTTCCGGGTCTTCGTATGGCACATTTTGGGCCTGAAGTTAGCGAATTAGAATTTTTTATTGTAATTTAGGGTCGCGACAGTCCCGAAAAAGAGGTGCCGAAGTTGTATTTTTCGAATATATTCACTATATTTGTAATACATACTGACTAACACGGAAAGTGTAAGTTTATTCTCGAGTGGTAAATCTTGCAAATTAATACTGAGAAGAGAATAAGCCGGCATTTCTCCGCGTCTTATCCGTTTACGGATATAGGCGTGGGACTGTTGCTTATTTTATTCTCGAGGTTTTGCAAGAACCTTCCCACTCTGAAATATAGCTACAGCACCACGCTTTCCTTTTTTTTAATTTTACATTTATTGCTTAGTTCCCAGGTGCGGGGGACTGTAGGAGCTATGTCCCATCATAAAGCATGCGATTCCTAACCCTTTTAATCTCAGCTATATTTATGAAAAACTGTTTCAAAACCGTTTTGGCCGCTGTGGCCGTGCTTGTTTGGCTGGGCGCCTCTGCCCAGGACGATCCTTCGAAGGAGACTGTCATCATCAATCCTTTTACGCGCACCTCCGCTGTCAGCCAGGCAGCCTGTGACAACATCCGGGCGGCCGTCCTGTCGGGTTTTGCCGACCGTGGCCGTTTCCACATCGTCGACGCACTGACCGACGATACGCTGTCGAAACTCTATGCCGACCGCAACGTCGAGGACGTGGTGAACGATGCCAACTGGAAGAGCGAAAGCGAAGCCGCCTACAAGGCGTTGGGCGCCAAGAAGGTCGTCATCGGACAGGCCAACAACGTTTCGTTCTCGCAGTTCAAGTCGGATATCGACGGCAAGATGTACAACAAGGCCGAGGTGACCTATTCGCTGAAGGTATATAACATTGCCGACGGCGCCATGATCGGTTCGGAAGACCTTTCGGTTTCGGGTATCGACGCCGATTCGAAGGACGGTGCATTCAACGACGCGATGAAAGACCTCCGCAAGGGCATGGTCGGGTTCGTGGACAAGCATTTCAAGTTCGAGACCTATATCCTCGAGCTGGGCGAGGCCGACAAGAAAGGCCGCGTCAAGGAGCTCTATATCTCGGGCGGTACGGAGATGGGCGTTGCCAAAAAGACCCGTTTCAAGGTATTCCTGGAGCGTAAGATCGGCCCGAAGGTAACCAAGTCGGAGATCGGCACCATCGTGGCCGTCGAGGTGATGGAAGGCGTTACCAAATGCCAGGTCGCTTCGGGCGAGGATGCCATCAAGGAGAAATTCAACAACGGCGACAAGCTGGTCGTCATCCTCGACAAGCAGGGGACGGCGGCGGGCGGTTTCTTCAAAGGGCTCGTCGGTGCATAAATTTACCGCATATAATTCTTCTGGAAACGATCTCCGGGGTGTCGCCGACGGTACCCCGGGGATTTTATCCGTTCAAACTTAAAATAATTATCAGATGTTTAGGAAGTCCGTATTGTCAGTCATCGTCGTGCTCCTGTCGGCGCTTTTCCCCGCCTCGGCACAGAATTATACGACCGATGCCATCCTGAAACGCACGACCGGAAAGATCGCTACGCTG
>OGYZ01001498.1_pt1 | contig 17980 bp, 10 predicted proteins | sample 1576681 | NCBI WGS metagenome assembly OGYZ01 (sample SAMEA3541480, study PRJEB24748) | human gut metagenome | biome: human gut; feature: human-associated habitat; material: faeces | place: China | collected 2012 | reverse complement strand
GACAACGCCACAGAGAAAGGTACGATCGACACCATCCCGGAGATCCCCGGCCTTGCGGTCTGGCACGAGGGGCACATTGGAATCTATATCGGGAACGGTCAGGTCATCCATGCCTCCGGCACCAAGGTCGGTGTTGTTCAGACACCAATCGGCAGCAGCGGCTGGACGCACTGGCTGAAGATCCCCTATATCACCTATATCGAAGAAACGGAGGAAGAAACCCCATGAATAAAAAACAAAACCAACTCGCCACACCTACCGAGCAGCGGCAGGAGCAGGAACGACAGACCAACGAGGCGCTGCTGGCAGAGGACGCTGTGCAGACAACTGCCTATCTTGCCAATGCGCCGGATTGCTGCTCCGGCGCAGAGCAGCTGGATCATGTGCTCGGAATGCTCGGCTCCGATGTCATGGATGACGGCATCTACCACAGCGAGGATCAGCATCCGAAGCGGAACGATCATTCCGATCCCGTTCTCTCGTTATAAGGCGGTGCAGCATGAAAGGAAAAATGAGGACCCTATACGGGATCTACAAAAAGCATGGCCGGGATGCGTTTCTCGATGCGGCCAAGGACTACTCTGCCCATGTGAGAGATACCGTGGAAGATACCCTTGCGGAGATGGAATCCCGGTGGTATGACGGCGGGCATACCATGACCGAAGCTGAGAAAATGGTGGATGATTATAACCATGGGCTGACTGCTCTGAATACGCAGCAATATGCCGAGCCGGTCATGGCACAGCCCGAAATGCGAATGTGAGGTGAATCAAATGAAGAAAGCAATGATCTCTGTGGCTTTCGATGCGGAGAAGCTCTCCGCTGCAAAGCTGTATATGGCACAAAAGGATCTGTCCTTTGAGGACGAGCTGGAAAAGGCGGCGGAGGCGCTGTACGGCAAATATGTGCCTGCGGGTGTCCGGGAATTCATTGAGCTGAACGCAGAGAGCAAGGCGGCAGCCAAGCCGAAAAAACCTCGCCCGGCTCCTTCTTCTGCTGTGGGCGCCCAAGGTCAGCGTCTCGGTCTGCTCGGGCAGGGTCAGCTCGGCGGTGGTGTTGGCGGGGTTGAAGCTGCCGTCCGGGCGGATGGAATTCCAGCGCTCCCAGATGGTGGTGGCACCCATCTTGACCTCATACAGCCAACTGGGATCGTCCTCCTGCAAAAGCAGCCTGCCGGCAAGGTCGTGCCTGCCGTTTTCGGACAGGGTCAGGCAGGCAAACGGCGTGCCGATAAACCCGGTCAGCAGATGCGTTTTATGCGCACCGATGTTCTTTTCCAGCGCGTCCATAAGGCGCGGGCGGAACTCGTCCGGCACCATGTCAAAGTGCAGCGCCAGGATCAGGGCGGTTTGCGTTTCGCTGACAAGACGCCCGGTGGGGGTCACATACTCGGCGCGGAACGCCCGCACAAGCTCCTCACGGCGGCGGCTCCAGCGGCGCGCGTCCTCGGTGTACTGCAAAACGGCGGCGGTATCCGCAAGGATCTGCAAACTCCACGCAAAGCAGACATTGGCGGTAAAGTAGTCATCCGTCGCGCCCTTGCGCTCATCACCCAAGGCATTCGCCTCGGCGTCCAGCCCCAACCAGTCGCCGTACTGGAAGCCCGTCTGCCACAGCCCGTTTTCGCCGCACTGGCTCTCGATAAACTCGACCCAGTGCTTCATGCTGTCGTAGCTGTGCTGCAGAATGCGCTTGTCGCCGTAGGCGCGGTAGAGTGTCCACGGCAGCACGGTCACCACATCGCCCCAGAACGCCGCGCCGTCCTGCTGGTTGCCCAGAATGTTCGGCACGACCTGCGGCATACTGACATCGGGACCCAGTTCACTGGCCAAGTCACGAAGCCACTTGGTCATAAACGGCATAATGTTCTCATTGAACGCCGCCGTGGGGCAGAACGCCGTCACATCGCCCGTCCAGCCCAAACGCTCGCTGCGCTGCGGACAGTCGGTGGGGATATCCAAAAAGTTATCCCGCTGGCTCCACTGGATGTTCTGCTGCAACCGGTTCACCCGCTTGTCAGAGCAGGTAAAATGACCGGTCTGTGCCAAATCTGTCGAGAGATGGCACGCCGTAAACTGCACATTCTGCCCGTATTGCAGCCCTTCCACGCAAATATAGCGGAAGCCGTGCCATGTAAAATGAGGGTGCAGCGTCTGCTTGCCGCCGCTCAAAATATAGGTGTCGGTCGCCTTCGCCCAGCTGAGGTTTTCGGTGTAGAAGTTGCCGTTTTCGTCCAGCGCTTCGGCGTGGCGCAGGGTAAGCTTCTGCCCCTTGTCACCGTAAATTTCCACCTCGACCCAGCCGGTCAGGTTCTGCCCAAAGTCAAAGAGGTGGTCACCGTTGGGAGCAGTAAATTCCTTGACAACAGGCACCCTTTGCAGGCAGCGGACCGGTTCGTTCTCCTGCCCGATGAGGGTGTCAAAGCCGTAGTCAAACAGTCTGGCGGGCTGCGGTGCGGCGGGGTCTGCCGTAAAGTCCTGCGTTTCGCCATCGTAAATTTCCGCAGCCTGTACCGCACCGGTCGTGCAAAGCCAGCTTTCATCGGTACCGAGCCATTCCTCGTGCCCGTCCTCATAGGTGATGCAGAGCGCTGCCAGTGCGGCGGTGGTGTCGCCGTAGTGGTTGGGCTGCGGCATAAAGCCGAGCTTGCCCTTGTACCAGCCGTTCGCCAGCGTCAGCGCCAGATGGTTTTTGCCGCTGTGCAGCGTTACGGCGCAGGTCTGGTACTGCAGGCGCTTGCGGTAGTTCGTCCAGCCGGGGTGGAAATAAGTGTCATCCACAGGCTCGCCGTTGATCTCCGCCTCATACATACCCAAGGCGGTTGCGTAGAGACGCGCTTTTTTGACATTGCCCTGCACGACAAAGTCCTTATACAGCACCGGGCTGACGGGGCTGGCTTTGTCCGGCGCGTGGGTGATCCACTGCGCCTTGCCCTCAAACGCGCTGCCGTTCAGCAAGCCTGTTTCAAACCGGCTTGTGCCCTCGGCGGTTTCGCCGTGGTTGTCCCATACCGTAACCGTCCAGTCGTACTCGGTGCGCGGGGTCAGGTTGGGGCCAAGGTACTCGTTCAGAATACTCTGCGCACTCTCCACGCGCCCGGAATCCCAGACGGATTCACCGTCACAGAGCAGCTGCAGGCGGTAGGCGGTCTGCAGGGTATCGTGGCTGTCGCTGTCCAGCTTCCAGCCAAAGCGGGGCTGAATTTCATCTAAGCCCAGCGGTTCGTGCTTATATTCGATCGTAAGGTCGTAAATCTTCAGCATATCAATACCTCCTATGCAAATTGCCCCGCCGTACAAAGGCGGCAGGGCGGTGGCTGTTACTGTGCAGTCTTTTCTTTCTCGTTGCGCTCGGCGATGGCTTTCATCATATCGCCGTATTTTGCTTCCAAATCAAACTTGGAGATCAGGATAAACAGGCCTACAAACATCGCCAGCGGAATATACAGGCTGAAGGTGTAGATGCCGTAGCGGACGGCGGGCGTGATGACCTCCATATTGCCGGTAAAGCCAACGACAGCCAGGATCCAGCCGACCAGAGAAGCACCGATGCCGCTGGACACCTTGCCGCCGAAGCTGGAGGCGGAGGCGGACATACCAATGATCTTGTTGTGGTACTTGTAGTCGTTATAGTCCATTGCCATGCTGTTCAGCGTACCGCCAAGGCACATCATGGGGATGGTGGCAAAGCTGCCCAGCAGACCTACGGTGATGCAAAGGATAAAGCTGTCCGGCTTGAAGCAGCGGATGACATTGCCGATGATGCCCAGCACAAAGGCGATTTTCAGGGTCTTGGTCACGCCAAACTTTTTGGTCATAGGGCCGACCACGATGAAGCCGACAAAGGTCGGGATCAGGCCCACGGCACCCATAATGCCGATGAGGTTGTCGTTGCCCAGAATGTACTTGGCGTAGTAGGTACCGGAGGAGGCGGACAACGCATAAATGACGTTGACCAGCAGGTTTGCCAGCAGAACGATGACCCAGTATTTGTTGTGGAACAGCTTGTTGATGGCATCGCCAAAGGCAAGGCCGTCATCGGGCTTTTCCTCCTGTGCGGCAGTCTCCTTGCTGGTTTTGTAGAGGATGAACAGGAAAATCATGCTCAGCGCGCCGACAACAACCGCAAATTTAATGTAGGCAGCCTGGTCTGCTACGCCGTTGGAACCCAGCATATTCGTCAGCGGCACCAGCGCAATAGCGATGACCATACCGATGACATAACCGGCGGCTGCGCGGAAGATGCCCATCTTGTTGCGCTCCTCCAAGCTCTTGGTGCGCATGACAAGAATGGCGCTGTAGGGGATCATGATCGCCGTAGAAACAATAGCAGTCAGGAACACATTGGACAGGAACAGGTAGGCGACCTGTGCAAAGCCGGTCAGGCCTGCGGGCACGGTGAATAGTGCCACAATCGCAACGAACGCGGGAATGGCCATGCGCAGGAACCACGGGCGGCACTTGCCCTTGGGGCTTTTGCCGTTGTCCATAATTTTGCCCATGATCAGGTCGGTAAAGGCGTCCACGATTTTGGCTGCCAGCAGCACATTTGCCGCCGTGGCGGCTGCAACACCGACTTTTTCAGTGTAGAAGTACAGCACGGCCGATACCAGACCGGTCATGGCGTTCAGCGCAAACTGACCGCCGCAGTCTGCCAGATAATCGCCGATGCGCATGGTCTTTTGGATACCCATCGAATCGGTGCCAAGAGGTTTCTTTGCCATAATGATTCTCTCCTTCTCATTTCATGCCCGGTAGAGCGGGCCTTTTTCCTTGAGTACAGCCTTATTGTAGTGCATTCCAGCGGAATCTTATATCGTTTTTATGATTATCATGTCTAAATTACGATTTTCTTTTTGAAAAGTAATCTCCAATCTTGCATACCGCGCTATGCAGGGCGCTTTTTCACGCCGTACTGCCGGCATCAGGTGGAAGCCGCCTTCCGCTTGCATGGTGTTACACCGCCCTATTGCTTTATATTGACTTCTGTATCAATATTATGATACCTTGTTAAAAGAGAGGGGGCTTTTCCATGGATTTTTTAAAAAGCTGTGAGGATCTGTATACGGTCTGCCGAATACCGCTGACGATTGTTACGGCTGCGGGTGAACCGCTTCTGGGTCTGCCCGGTCCGCATGATGAGCTGATCCCGCACCAAGCCGTACACTGGGTGCTGACGGATTTTATTTTGCAAAAGCGCGATACACTGCACCCTCTGGTGACATATGTAGAGCCGGGATATTTCATTGGTGTGGCTGCTCTGCCGCAGGAGCAGTTCTGTATTGTGGGGCTGGTCAGCCCATTCCAGCACCCGCGCAGGGAGATCATACAACTTGCCTCTCAGGCCATTGACCCACAGCATCTGCAGGCATTCTGCGATTTGATGGCACAGATTCCTTTAGTGAATTTATACCAGCTGAAATCCCTGCTTTGCCTTATTGTGCGGCTGGCGCACGGACAGAGTATTACGGCTGAGAATATTTTATTTGTGGACAATACCTCTGCCCGCCCCGCCGATTTGAACGATGCCATGTTTGAGCTGCGGGAGGACGCCGCCTTTCATGTCCCGGTGGACTACGAGACTGGTGTCTGCAGTGCTGTTGAAAGCGGCAATACAGAGCTTTTGCAGCGCCGTATACTGGCCCCCTCACAGGGGAAAATCGGGCAGATGAGCTCCAGCGCTATGCAGCAGCAGAAATATGCATTCATCAGCTTTGCCACATTGCTGACCCGTGCGGCCATACGAGGCGGTCTTTCCGGCGAAATAGCGTTCAATTTAAGTGATGTCTACTGCCAGCGCATGGACGCGCAGACTGAAATATCCGCCGTACAGCAGCTGACTTACACAATGGCGATGGATTTTTGCCGCCGCGTAGGCGAAACAAAAAAAGGCGGTGCGCAAAGCACCACCGTAAAAAACTGCATCGACTATATTTCCGCCCATCTGCACGATGATCTGCGGCTGGACGAGCTTTCCCGCTACTGCGGGCTGTGCAGCCGCAGCCTGTCAATCAAGTTCAAGGCCGAGGTCGGCTGCGGCATTCCGGAGTACATCCATAAAGAGAAGCTGCGGGAGGCCAAGTATCTTTTGACCAATACTGACTACGCCTTAGCCGACATTGCAGGCTTTTTGAACTATCCGACCCAGAGCTATTTTACCCAGATCTTTAAAAGGTACGCAGGCATGACCCCACAGCAGTACCGCGATAACCCGCACGGTGTGGTGCGTTAAGCTTTGCAATCTCCCCTACCCTGGGCATTAAGATATCGGCGCGCACGATCCGGTCATCCCATAAGAATTTCTTCAACCATACCTTTGCGTGCGCTGTCGTGAAGCTGCGCAAAATTTGACTGTTTGCTGTTGCAGGGAGCCCGGCGTCATGGTATACTCATGGCGTAAGGCGCCCTTTCAACATTCTGTGCGCGAAAAAGAGAGTTACCCTGTGAATGGGAAACGCACACGCCGTTTCCCCTGTTATCATAAACCATACCAAATCAATCCCCTAAAAAATCACACAGGAGGTAAACTGCCTTGATCTACAAAAAGCAATACGGTCACCCGTTTGATACCGAGAGCGTAGTGGGTACTTTCTTACCTGCGATGGAAACGATTCCGCATCTAACCAAGGAACCGGATGGTTTTTCCTATGCTATGGATTCGCAGGACATCCTGTATGGTCTGGGCGAGAATATTCGCGGCATTAACAAGCGCGGTTGGGTGTACGAAAGCAAATGCTCCGATGACCCCAACCATACCGAGAGTAAATCCTCGCTGTACGGTTCTTATAATTTTATGATCGTGTCCGGCAAAGACACCTTCGGCTTTTTTATCGACTACCCCGGTAAGGTTACTTTTGACTGCGGCTACACCGACCTTGACACCCTGCGGGTCACAGTGGCCGAGGAAAATTACGATCTCTACATCATAGAGGGCGAAAGCCTGACCGACATTGTGCACCAGTTCCGCCATCTGGTGGGGCGCAGCTACATTCCGCCTAAATGGGCCTTCGGCAACACCCAAAGCCGCTGGAGTTACATGAACGAGGACGAGGTTCGCGAGGTCGTGGCCAATTACCGCTCCAGCAATATGCCGCTGGATGCCGTGGTGCTGGACATTGATTACATGGAGCGCTACAAGGACTTTACGGTGGACGAGGAACGCTTCCCGCATTTTGCAGACTTTACCGCCGAGATGAAAGCCCGGGGCATCCGCCTTGTGCCCATCATTGATGCGGGCGTCAAGATCGAGGACGGGTATGATGTGTACGAGGAAGGTCTGAAAAACGGCTACTTCTGCACGAATCAGGACGGCACCCCCTTTGTCGCCAGTGTGTGGCCGGGGCGGGTACACTTCCCCGATATGCTCAACCCGGATGCCCGTGCCTGGTTTGGCGAAAAATACAAGTTCCTGCTGGATCAGGGGATCGAGGGCTTCTGGAATGACATGAACGAGCCTGCCATCTTCTACTCTGAGGAAACACTGAAAAAGACTTTTGCCAAAATTGAGGAATACAGCAGGCAAAACCTTGACATTTCCAGCTTTTTTGCCTTTACCGGCATGGTGGCAGGGCTTTCCAACAACGAAAAGGACTATAAGCTGTTCTACCACAACACCAGACAGGGCCGTATGCGGCACGACAAGGTACACAATGTTTTTGGCTACAACATGACCCGCGCTGCAGGCGAGGCTTTTGAGCGGCTTGAGCCGGACAAGCGCATCCTGATGTACTCCCGCTCGGCCTGCATCGGTATGCACCGGTATGGCGGCATCTGGACCGGTGACAACCATTCCTGGTGGAGCCACATTCTGCTTGCCCTGCACATGATGCCCTCCCTGAATATGTGCGGTTTCCTGTACGAGGGTCCCGACATTGGCGGCTTCGGCAGCAACACCACCGAAGATCTGGTGCTGCGCTGGTACGGTCTGGGCATCTTCTCTCCCCTGCTGCGCAACCACTCTGCCAACGGCACCCGCAGACAGGAGCCCTATCGGTTTAAGAATAAGGCCGCCTTTGCCGGCATTTTACAACTGCGCTACCTGCTGCTGCCTTATATTTACAGCGAGTACATGAAAGCCGCCCTGCACGATGGCATGTACTGTATGCCGCTGGCTTTTGCTTTCCCTGACGATGACTTTGCCCGCCGGGTGGAGGATGAGGTGATGATTGGCGAAAGCCTGCTGATTGCACCGGTATATGAGCAAAACGCCCGCGGCCGCTATGTCTACCTACCGGAGGAGATGCTGCAGGTACGGGTAAAGTGCAGCGAAGGCAACCGCATCGAAACCGGCGTACTGCCCGCAGGCCACCACTACATTCCGGTGGAGTTGGAGGAAGTGGTGTTCTTTGTGCGCAAAGGGCACATTCTTCCCATCGCCAAGGGCGGAAAGAGCATCCGGAATGTGGCTGATGTGGATTTTGCAGACCTGCGTCTGCTTGCCTACGCCCCCCATGGTGCCTCTTATGAGTACTATACCGATGACGGCGAGACAAAAGATTACAACAAGCCGGAGCATTTTGTGCATATTACGCTGGATGCAGAAGGAAACGCAAAGTGCGATGGTGCTAAGGTCAAAGCAGAAAGATAAGTCCGCAGGTATCTCCGGCAGCAACGGTGATCGCAGCAGCTCTATATAAGGCAACACCGCCTTTTTCCACAATCGAAGAGATGTCCAACCGTTTTCGCGCGGCTGGACATTTTTTTCGTCTGGCTCTTGCCATAAGCCCGCCGCTCTTACGGCATCTGCCCAAAATCGCGGCGGTAAGCGGCCGGTGTTTGCCCTATGCACTTTTTGAAATGAGCGATAAAGTTGCTGGCATCCCGAAAGCCGCAGTCCTCGGCGATTTGCTCTATGCTCTGCCGGGTGGAGCGCAGCAATACTTTTGCATGGTTGATGCGGTAAACCGTCAGATAGCTGTACGGTGTCGTACCCATAACACGCCGGAAGGTGCGGATAAAATAATATTTGGACAAAGGCAGTGCGCGCAGCATATCATCGACGGTAATCGGCTCCGCATAGTGCGCACGGATGTACTCCACCGCCGCAGCCACGGTGGCGTTGTGCGCGCCATCGTTTGTATCGGCATAAACAGCGGAGGCCGCCAGCAGGTTGAACAGCCCATGGATCTGCGCAGAAAGCTCCATGCTGTCTGCCACAGTCCCGCTGCTTTCCTGTGCAAGGATCCCCTCAAGCCGCTGTGTGAAGCCTTGCGTATCCTGCACCGCAATGGCCGTTATCCTGGCCGGGTACAGTACCAACAGCATGGCACTGGCCGCCACACCCTGAAAATGTACCCAATAGAAATTCCACGGCGCGAGCTGTGTATTATATTTATGGTAACTGCGGCAATCAATGACCGCACAGCTTCCCGGCGTCAGGGTAAGCTCCGCGTCCTGTGTGATAAGGCGGCCGCTGCCGCTTACTGTGTACAGCAGCAGATGACTTTCGTGCCGCCGGCGTTCCACTAAGTAGCTTTCCGCCGCATAGAAATGCCCCGCCTCTGTGATGCAGAACGGCATCGACAGCGCTGCTGCATTGGGGGTCAGCGTATGCCAGACGGATTCCGGCGCAAAATTTTCTTCCTGCTTTGGCATGATATTTTGCCTTCCTTTCTTCAGCGGCCGCGCAATTCATGCCCGCTAAAGCGATGCTGCATTCTCTGCGGTGCGCGCCTTCGATGCACCACCCCTGCTCGGTATTGCCTTTAGTAAAGCACACTGCGCAGAAAAAAGCAATAATTTTGTATTATCAGACAACTTTCCGGGATGCAATCACCAGAATCACAAAGTATAATAAAGGCAAACAGAAAAATCCACATCCGGAGGTTCACTATGAAAAAGGTGCTTGTGCGTCAGGAAAAAGTCACGATTCCCACCTACCCGATCTCTGCCTATGACAAGAACCCTATGTTTTTGGAAAAGCGCGTCTATCAGGGCTCCAGCGGGCGGGTCTATCCGCACCCCGTATGCGAGGACGTTTCCGATACCAAAATTGATCGGGAATATGATGCCATCTATCTGGAAAACGACTATCTGCTTGTGATGATCCTGCCTGAGTTGGGTGGGCGCATCCAGCGTATGTACGACAAAACCAACGGTTATGACGCCGTTTATTACAACGAGGTCATCAAGCCCGCACTGGTAGGGCTGGCAGGGCCGTGGATCTCCGGCGGCATTGAGTTCAACTGGCCGCAGCATCACCGCCCCTCAACCTATGACCCCACTGATTGGAAAATCGAAAACGGTGCGGACGGTTCTGTGACGGTCTGGGTCGGTGAGACCGAAAAGATGTTCCACACCAAGGGCATGGCCGGATTTACGCTCTACCCTGACCGCGCCTATCTGGAGATTCACGGGCAGGTGTATAATCCTACGGACCGTCCGCAGACCTTTTTGTGGTGGGCGAACCCTGCTGTGCCGGTCAACGATGCCACGCAATCGATTTTCCCGCCCGATGTACACGCTGTGATGGACCACGGCAAGCGCGCTGTTTCCAAATTCCCGATTGCGGACGGTGTATACTACAAGTATGACTACGCCCCCGGCACCGATATTTCCCGCTACAAAAATATCCCTGTGCCGACCTCCTATATGGCATATCACTCGGACTATAATTTTATCGGCAATTACGACTATGACCGCAAGGCGGGGCTTTTGCATATCGCGGATCACCATGTATCCCCCGGAAAAAAGCAGTGGACATGGGGCTGCGGGGACTTTGGCAAGGCGTGGGATCGCAATCTGACCGATGAAAACGGACCCTACATCGAGCTGATGACCGGCATGTTTACCGATAACCAGCCGGATTTCACCTTCCTCAAGCCGTATGAGGAAAAATCCTTCACGCAGTATTTCATGCCCTACAAGCAGGCCGGTGCGCTGAAAAACGCCGGCACACAGGTTGCCTTCGGCGTGCAGGAGGGCGAGGGCGAGCTGTGCGTCACGCTGTACGCCCCCGCGCCGCTTGCCGATGCGGAGCTGCAGATTTTGTGCGGTGATACGGTTGTTTTCACGCAGAATATTACGCTGGACACGGCACAGGCGTGTACCGTAACGGCCGCCGTGCCCGACACGAAGCACTACACCGTGCGGGTCTTGCGCAGCGGCAAGACGCTGCTGGACTACACCCCGTGCTATGAGCAGGAGCCGGTACCCGCCCCTGCCGAGGAAATTCCCGCGCCGGAAAAGCTGGAAACCACCGAACGGCTATTCCTCGCCGCCACCCATCTGGAGCAGTACCGCCACGCCACCCGCGATGCGGGCGACTATTACCGCGAAGGACTGCGCCGCGATGCCACCGACCTGCGCCTGAATAACGGCTACGGCAAGTACCTGTACAACAAGGGGCTCTTTGCCGAGAGCGAGGGGTATTTCCGCGCTGCCATCAAGACTGCCACATGGAAAAACCCCAACCCCTACGACTGCGAACCGTACTATAACCTTGGTCTTGCACTGCTGCGTCAGGGTAAGCAGGAGGCCGCATTTGATGCGTTCTATAAGGCTACATGGGACGGCAGTATGCAGGGGCGCGCGTTCTATCAGCTTGCCTGCCTGAGTTCTCTGCGCGGCGAGTATAGCGAGGCACTTTCCTTTGCGGAGCGCTCGCTCGTGTTCGGGCTGCACAACCTGAAGGCCCGCACCCTAAAAACCGCACTGCTGCGCTTGCGCGGGCAAACCGAGCAGGCCGTGCAGTTTGCCCGCGAAACGCAAAAAATCGACCCGCTGGATCACGGCTGCTGCTATGAGATGACCCTGCTGGGAGCCGAAAAAGAATCGGAGCTGACCCGCCTGCTGCGCGGCGATGCCCACAATTACATCGAACTGGCGCTCACTTACAGCGCCGCCGGCTTGTATGAGGATGCTGTGCATATTCTGCAGACGGCACCCAAGCCCAGCGAGCCGCTGCAGCACTATTACCTGTATCTCTTTACCGGCGATGAACAGGAACTGACGCTGGCCGAAAGCGCGCCGAGCCTGTACTGTTTCCCCAACCGTCTGGAAGATATCACCGCACTGGAGTATGCGGTTTCCCACGGCGGACAGTATGCGGCCTATTATCTTGGCTGTTTGCTGCTGGATCGCTCCCGCTGGCAGGAGGCACAGGCTCTGTGGGAACGCTGTGCGGAAAATATCGCCCTGCCCACCGTATGGCGCAATCTGGCTCTGATCTACTACAATAAGCTGCACGATGCACCTCGCGCCCGCAAAGCCATGCAGACAGCCTTTGCCATGGACAAAACCGACGCCCGCGTCTTTTTTGAGCTGGATCAGCTGGACAAGACAACCAACGCACCGTATGCCGAGCGCCTTGCGCGTATGCAGGAAAACGCCGCCCGTTTGCCGCAGCGCGATGACCTGTACACCGAGTACATTACCCTGCTGAACCTTGACGGACAGTACCAAAAAGCCTACGATTGCATTATGGGGCATACCTTCCACCCGTGGGAAGGCGGCGAGGGCAAAATCCCCGCACAGTATCGTTTGGCACTGATGGGCCTTGCCCGCGCTGCAGATGATGACACGGCCCTTGCGCTGCTGCAGCAGGCGCTCACCTACCCGCACAATCTCGGCGAGGGCAAGCTGATCGGCAATCTGGATAATGATCTGTATGAGATGATTGGTGAACTGTATGCCAAACGCGGAGACACTGCCCGCGCGGAGGAAGCCTTCCGCCTGGCAGCGCGCGGCAATTTTGATCTGACCGGTGCCATATACTATAACGACCAGCCGCCGCAGATGATGTACTATGCGGCCAAGGCGCTGGCAGCCCTTGGTGAAACCGATGAGGCCAAAAAACGCTTTGCCGCCTTTATCGACTATGCCGAAGCGCACCGCGATGATGTGATGGAGATCGAATATTTTGCAGTATCGCTGCCTGATTTCCTGATTTTCGAGGGTGACCTCAACAAGAACAACCGCGTTCACTGCTGCCTGATGGAAGCCCTGGGCGCACTGGGTCTTGGTGATAACGAACGCGCCCGGCAGGCTGCTCTGCGCGGCCTTGCCGAAAACGGCTGCCAGAGTGAACTGAACCGTATTGTGAAGGGTATCTTATGAACTACACATTTGCACCGTCCGCCCCCGCACCCCTGCTGCGCAGGCACCTGCATCTTGGCGGCAGCAACCCCAAGGGAGAGCAAATTACCGTGACGAGCCGCTATCTTGAGCGCAACGCCCGCCCTTGGCTGCCGGTCATGGGGGAATACCATTTTGTGCGCGACAACCGGGAAAACTGGTACCGCGAGCTTTGCAAGATGAAGGCCGGCGGCGTTGATCTGGTCGCCACCTACCTGTTCTGGATCTACCATGAGGAGGAGGAAGGAAAGCTGGATTTTTCCGGCGACCACGACATCCGCGCCTTTGTGCTGGCCGCAAAGCGCGCCGGGCTGGAGGTCGTTCTGCGGCTGGGCCCGTGGGCACACGGCGAATGCCGCAACGGTGGCTTCCCTGATTGGCTGCTGCAAAAGCCTTTTCCGCTGCGGCAGTCCAACCCCGAATATATGGCGCTGGTACGCCATTGGTACAGCTGCATCTACCGCGAGGTCGAGGGGCTTTTCTTCCCGGACGGCGGACCGATCGTGGCCGTGCAGCTGGAAAATGAATTGACGGATGACGCGCAGCACCTGCTGGATCTGAAGCAGCTTGCGCAGAGGATCGGCTTTACCGTCCCGCTTTACACCGTGACCGGGTGGAACAGCCGCTACGGCGCCAAGATCCCGGTAGACGATGTGCTACCGGTGTTCGGTGCCTATGTGGACGCGCCTTGGGCAGAAACCACACAGGCGCTGCCGCCCTCCCCGCATTTTGTGTTTGACGCTGCCCGCAATGATGCCGCTATCGGCATGGATCAGATCGCTGCAGCCCCACAGGATGGCTGGCTTTTGCCCTATGACCGCTACCCCTTTGCCACCTGTGAGCTCGGCTGCGGTTTGCAGCCCACCCACCACCGCCGCGTCATCGTTTCCCCGCAGGATGCCTATGCGCTTTCACTGGTAAAGCTGGGCAGCGGCAACAACCTTGTAGGCTACTATATGTACCACGGCGGCATCAATAAGATCGGGCGGCATTCGACCCTGAACGAGAGCCGTGCCTCCGGCTATCCCAACGACTGCCCGATCCTCTCTTATTTTGAACACACCGCCATCTCCCCCTACGGCGAGACCGGGGATACCTACCGCCTGCTGAATCTGCTGCACCTCTTTGTCAGGGATTTCGGCAGTCTGCTGGCACCACTGCCCTATGTGCCGTCCCCCGAAAAGCCAACCCCAGACAACACTGCCGCGCTGCGCTATGCCCTGCGCAGTGATGGCACGCGCGGTTTCGTCTTTGTAAACCAGTACCAGCGGCTGCGCTGTATGCAGCGTGTGGAGGATGTCCGATTCGACACCGGAACAGTCTGCTTTCCGCCGTTGACCGTGCCGGGCGGGGCGTCCTTTATCCTGCCGTTCGGGCTGGAGCTGTGCGGCGAAACCCTTACCTATGCCACCGCGCAGCCGATCTTCCGGGACGGAAACACCATCTTTTTTGCAGCGCTTGACGGCATAGAACCCTGCTACTGCTTTGGCTCTACAGCCTACCGTCCCGCTGCTCTGCCGGACACCCATCGGTTTGGTGATTTGTGCGTAGTAACACTACCGTTCGCGCAAGCACTGTATCTGCGCAAGCTGAACGGTCAGGTCGTGCTGGGGGATGGCTGTGATGTCTACACTGCCGATAACCAGATACACGCCGTACAGCCGGGCGATTTTGCATACTCCGTCTGGAATGGAACGCGGTTTGTGCAGCATTGCGTGCAAAAGCCCTTCTCCCCTGCCGTTCTGCAGGCGGTACCGCTGGACACGCTGCCGTTTTTGCCGCCGTATCGGCAGGAACTGCAGCTTGGCACATCCCGCAATATCACCTGTAAACGCCTTACGGTCACCACACCCGAAGGCTTTGTCGAGATCCCCGATGTCTGCGATACCGCGCAAATCTATGCCGATGGTGTGTTGGTTGCCGATGAATACTACTGCGGTGTGCCGTGGCGCATACCGGCAAGGCTGCTGTACGGCCGGGATTGCTATCTTTTCCTTTCGGAATGGAAGGATGACATCTACTGTGAATTTTGAGGTGCTGTATGAAAATACTGGATCTGCGCGGAACATGGCGCTGCCGCACCGATGAAGCTGCCTGCTTTACTGCCCCTGACGGGCGCTGGGAGGGCAGCCCCTTTGTGCTGCCCGGCTCTGCCTGCGAAAACGGCATCGGCATGCCGCTGCACTATACCGGCGAAACCGACCCCGACACCCTGCGCGCACCCCGCCAGCGGTACGCATACCTTGCCCCGCTTTGGCTGCAGCGCGAGGTGGATATTCCTGCTGACTTTGCCGGGCAGGCCGTCACACTGTTTCTGGAGCGCGTCAATATGGCCAGCCGCCTGTGGGTCGATGATTTGGAAATCGGGCGGCAGATTGTGGAGTTATCTGCCCCGCACATCTACGACCTGACAGGAAAACTCACCCCCGGCCGACATACCCTGACCCTGCGCCTCGACAACCGTGACCTGCTCAGCTTAGGCGATATGGCCAGCGGTTACAGCCCCGACACGCAGGACTACTGGATCGGTGTGGTGGGGCGTATCGAGCTGCAAATCTGCCCCCATTGCCATGTGGCGGATGTGCAGGTGTACCCTGCCGCCGACAGTGTGCGCGTTCGCGTTGTAACGGCCTGCAATGTCCATTCACCGGAGCGGCAGGACAGCGGCACACTGCGTTTTCAAATTGCGGACACCGATGGAGGTATCGTGGCCGAACAGCAAAATTCTGTAAGGTTGTTCACCTCCAAGCAGGTAAACTATTTCACCCTGCCTCTGCCCAGCGCACACCGTTGGAACGAGTTTACTCCCACGCAGTACACGCTTGTCACAGAATTCCGGTGCGGTGATGATGTTGACTGTACCGAAACAAAATTCGGTATGCGGTGCATTGCTGTACAGGATAAGAAATTTTATCTGGACGGGCGGCAGATTTCTTTGCGCGGCACCATCGACTGTGCGCAGTTTCCGTTGACCGGCTACCCTGCCATGGACAAGGACGCATGGCTGCAGCGGCTGGGCACAGCCAAGGAATACGGGTTGAACCATGTCCGGTTCCATGCGTGGTGCCCGCCGGAGGCCGCCTTTGCCGCCGCCGATGAGTTAGGGCTCTACCTCAGCGTTGAGATGCCGCTTTGGCTCAACCGCGATGTACATGTGCCGGAGGTCGGTGACGACCCTGCTCACCGCAGCTATTTCCTGCAGGAAGCTCTGAACATTTCCCGCGCCTACGGCAACCACCCATCCTTTTTGTTTTTCTCCAACGGGAACGAAAATCTGGGTGATTTTTCCCTGCTGGAGGAGATCACGGCCGCCGTCAAAGCCATTGACCCGCGCCGGCTGTACACCCTCACCTCCAATTTTGACCACCCGCTTCTCCCCTGTGAGGATTATCTCTGCGCGTTCCGGGCTGCCGGTCACCCGGTGCGTATCCAGCACTGTCAGGATCGCGCTGCGGAAAATACTGCACTGGACTACGCCGATGCCGTAGCCGACACACCTGTCCCTGTTATTTCTTTTGAGGTCGGTCAGTACTGCGTCTACCCCGACACGGATTGCATTGCGGACTATTCCGGCGCCATGCGGCCCATCAATTTTGAGGCAGTGCGCAAGCTGGCACAGCAAAGCGGTGTCCATGAAAAGCGGCAGGATTACATCGATGCCTCCGGGAATCTGGCCGCCAAGCTGTATAAAGAGGATATTGAGGCAGCCCTGCGCACTCGGGATTTCGGCGGATTCGAGCTGCTCTCCCTGACCGACTACACCGGGCAAAAAACAGCGACCGTAGGACTTTTGGATGTGTTTGGACGCAGCAAGGGGATTTTGACAGCCGACGAATTTCGGCGTTTTGCGGGGCCTGTGGTGCCGCTGTTCAAGGCGAAACGCATCTTTACCACAACGGAGTTTCTTGATGCCGCGCTGTCGCTCTATGATTTCGGTCCCGAACCCACGCAGGATCTCTGCTATGATGTCACCATCCGCGAGGGTAACGCGGTGTTTTGCCATATAAAGACACGAAAGCCGATGCTGCACATCCCACTCTCCGGTCTTGACCATTCGGCGCAGCTCGATGTAACAGTGGCGGTAGGCACCTACAGCAACAGCTGGCGCATCTTTGTCTTTGCGGATGCTCCTGCCTCTGAATTACCTATGGTTCACTCTCCGGCAGAACTGGATGAAATTTGCCGGATTGGAGGTTGCGCCCTTGTGCCGCGTGAGTTGTTTCCCGAACAGATCCCCTGCAACTTTATTCCGGTGTTCTGGTCGCCGGTATTTTTCCCCAGCAAGGCGTCCTGCGGCGTGATGATCAACGCCGCACACCCTGCACTGCAGGGATTTCCCACCGGAGCCTATGCCGACTACCAATGGAAGGAACTTCTGGAGAATGCAGTTGCGTTTTGTATCCCCAAAAACGACAAGACTGTGCAGCCCATTCTTGAAAATGTCCCGAATTTTTACGACAACACCCCCACCACCCCGCTGGCCGTAGTGCATAAAGGCAAGGCAACGCTGCTGTATTGCGGCTTTGATCTGACCCCGGACACCCCTGCGGTACGCCAACTGAAAAATAGTCTTGGTTGTTTTCTTTCTGGTAAAGCATAATTTCAGAAGTAAAGCACATGGAACCCCATTCGAAATTAAGGCTGTCTAATACAGCATTGTTGTACAATTCCCATTCCGGCACCCGAGTTTCTTAGCGAATCGTATGGGAGCTTATTGAAAAACGCAAGGCGCGAATTGCCAATAGTATCATTCAGCCGTTCATAAAGCCTGTTGTGACAACCAACAATGGGCTTTTCTTGTTTTGGGCGCAACTGAGCAGGATTCACTTTGCGTTATTCTTCTTTTTCCTGTCTGGCTGCGTTCAGCAGCTGCCTTTGAAATTCCCGGGCCGCCGTATTCAGCGGAC
>OGYZ01001488.1_pt1 | contig 18096 bp, 25 predicted proteins | sample 1576681 | NCBI WGS metagenome assembly OGYZ01 (sample SAMEA3541480, study PRJEB24748) | human gut metagenome | biome: human gut; feature: human-associated habitat; material: faeces | place: China | collected 2012 | reverse complement strand
TTTATAATTATATCAATTTTTTATAAATTTGTGAATAAAAATTAACATTATTTACTATTATTTACTTAGGTGATCTATTTTGAATATAATTCCAACAGTAATAACAAAAACTAACAATAAAGAATATGCATACGACTTATATTCTAGACTTTTACAAGATAGAATTATATTTTTAACCGGGGAAATTGATGATACAATATCAAACATAATAATAAGTGAATTACTTTATTTAGATAATATAAGTCATGAAAATATTTATTTATATATTAATTCTCCAGGTGGAGCTATAACATCTGGAATGGGTATATATGACACAATGAGATTTATCGAAAGCAAAGTTATAACAATCGGAGTTGGAATGTGTGCAAGTATGGCAGCATTTTTACTATCTTCCGGAGATGAGAGATATGTTCTTCCAAATGCTGAAGTTATGATTCATCAACCTCTCGGAGAAGCTCAAGGCCAAGCAACAGACATTAAAATTGCAGCTGAAAGAATTATTAAATTAAAAGAAAAATTAAATAGAATTTTATCAAATAATACTCACCAACCAATTGAAAAAATATATGAAGACACCGAAAGGGACAATTTTCTAAATGCCAAAGAAGCTAAAGAATATGGTTTAATAGATGATATCATAAAAAAGAATGAATTTTAGTTCATTCTTATGATAAGTTCACCATTTTCTGAGTACAAAAACTTTTCTTTTGCAAATCTAACAATATAATCGTCATCTTGCAACTTAGTAACTTCACTTACTAATTTTTCTTCTTCACTTAATAAATCATTATATTGTTTATTTAAACTTGTAATTTTACTTTTGTTTTCCATTATTTTAGTCCAATCTCCAGCTACAGAACTAACTAAAGACACAACAAGAAGAATTATAACAACGGAAATAACAAAAAGCCGTTTTTTTTCTTTTTTTGTTTTCTTCATATCCGGACATCCTCCCCATTCTTATCTGAATTATAATTAAAATTTATAAACTTGTAAACAATTTAAATTCACGAATTACTTCATTGACAATAATTTTACAAAAAAGACTATTTAATTCTTAACTTTTTTAAACATCTTTTAATTAACATAGAGCATTTATCATACAAAAACATCATAAAAATATAGCCCACTAAAACAACAGCAACAAAATACGGATGTATCATTCCAAAATTAACTTTATACATAACATAAATATATAAAATCACCATATCTATAACAAAAACTAATGTTACCAACAACTTAATAACATTATTTTTATTAATTAACATATACTTATTAAATCTTGTAAATAAATAAAATATTATTCCATATATAAAAGATATCAAGAAAGATATTACTTGAATATAACTATTCATTTAAACAATTTTGTTATAATACTTTCTTCTTTATTTTTAGTTTTACCATCAATATACATAAATGAATTAATCTTCCCTTTAATCTTTACATTTCCATCTACAGTATCTAATTTTAATAATTCAAGACCATTACCTAATATTCTTAAATTTCCCATTACCGTTTCCATCAAAAACTCTTCATCATCAAAACTAACTATTTTATTAACACCATTTATACTAATATTATTTCTATCAACAATTTTTACTTCTTGTGTTCCAAAACTAGCTTCTCCCATTAATATCACCAATAAATAATATGAAAAAAATAGACAGAATATTCTATCTATTTGATACATGTCTATTTAAAGATAAATCATTTAATTCTACTAGTGGATTTTCTGCTCCTAAATGATCTACATAAGCCGCCATTCTTTCCTTTACTATACTTTCTGTCGCTGATTTTCTATAAGGTTTTAATGCAGCATCTAAAGATTTTTGAACCATTAATGAACTAACCCATGGAATAACAATATCTCCATCTTCTAAAAACTCATATTTATCTGTGCCTGGAAAATAAATAACTCCAACTGCTCCTAGTTTTTCATATTTATTTTTAAATACTTCAAGATTTTTTACTCCAATTGCATGAGCATTAACACTATTGTTTAAAATATCCTCTAATGAGAATTCCAATCCAACATATATTTCTTGAATAAAAGTATATCTTCCATCAAATGATATTACTTTTGCTCCCTCAAGAACTTCTTTTTCATTTTTATCTTTCCCATAAACATATTGTATACTATATAACATAAATAATCACTCCTTTTTTAGCGACAGGTCTAATTATATAACACATATACATTATATGTCAAGGACAAAATTTTATGAAATTACAAACAAAAAAGTTAACTATTCGCTAACTTCTTCATTTAATATTCTATTATATTCATCTAAAATAACTTTTTCAAATTTTTCTCTAGTTTCTTTGTTTGTAGGGAAAACAACGTTTTCTTCTTTACCATCTTTATTTAATTTACCAGGCATAGAAACAAACAATCGTGAATTTCCTTCAATTATTTTAGCTCCTCTTATAGCTAAACAGTCATCAAGTGTAAAATCTACAAACGCTTTTAATCTTGAACCTTCTTTTTCTCTTCTGTAAACCTCTAGTCTTGTTATTTCCATAATACTACCTCCTTATGTTGTTTTACTACCTTAATTTTAAAACATAATTATCATTTTTGCAACAAATTTTTTTAAATTTATAAATAATTTATTTTTACATCACCAGTTATAACATCTCTATAACAAAAACTTTTTTCTTCTCCATCCACTAATACTGTAAAAAGATTAGGATACGTTTTATATAATATTCCTTCTAGTCTGTTAACTCTATTACGCATTCCATACACAGATACTAATACTTTACTATTAAGTTTGTTATTTATTTCATTTTTTATTATATTAATATTCATAATTTCTCCTTATCTTGGATATCCCACATACATAAGACCATTACAAATAAGACCTCCCATACCATCTTCTTTATATTTAGTTTTTTCAAGTAATTTCTTTAAATCAATTTCCTTATTTCTTTCTGTTAAAGCTATGGTACTAGCTATAATTGCAGGATCTAAGGCGTGAATATTAACTCTTTTAGGGCTCGACGCAAAGTTAGCACCAGCTTTTATTAGCTCTTCATAATCACTTTGGCAAGCTCCAGCAATAACAACTAACTTTTCATGACTTTTTTCATAGTTTCTAGCAGTTTTAACAGCTTTAACAAAATAAAGAGAATTTTTATAATTATTTATATCTTTAGCATCACCTTTTTTTCTATAATAAGCATCATGTCCAGTAATTATAACAATATCGGGTTTAAATTCTTTTAAAAGCATTGGTAATTGTTCATAAACATTTTTTTCATTTATCTTTTTACCAATTGCCATAATACCATTTTTTTTATAAAACTTTAAACATCTCGATAAATACTCTTCATCTGAATCGATATGTAGAACTTTTGCTGGCAAATAAAAAAACTCTCCTCGATCAAGATTATCATCTAATAAATCAATATCATCTATTACATTATCTTCATTTATATTTTCCTCTTTTCTTAAATCAGTTACTTCAGCATCCGCAATTAATCTTACTTCAACACCTTTTAAATAATATATACCATTTTTAATATTAATAACTTTAAAAACAGTATCATTACCATAACTGTTTCTAGTTACATAATCACCCTTTTCTATATTCAAAATATATATCACCATTAAATAATATGCTACAACAAAAAAAAGAATTCTCATTTAAGAATTCTAACTTATATTTTTCCACAAATCTACTAATATTTCTTCTGATAACTCTTCTGCTCGAACACTTAAATCAAGTCCATATTTTTCTAGTACTTCTTCTACTTTTTCTAAATTATACATACCACTTAAATTATTTTTCAAGTTTTTCCGTTTTAATCTAAATGCATTTTTTAAAAACTTAAAATAACTTTCAATATTAACATCTAATTTATTTTTTCTAGGAGTAAAACTTATTACGCTACTTTCCACTTTGGGAACTGGATTAAACGCATATTTAGAAACATCACATACTTTACTTATATCAAAATAATATTTAAGCACTAAAGTTATGTATCCATAATTTTTAGTTTTTTCATGAGCCATAAATCTATCCGCAACTTCTTTTTGAATCATAATAGTAAACTTAGTAAAATTTATATTTTCTTTTATAACATGTTCAATAATCGGAGTCGTTATATAATAAGGAAGATTTCCTACTAAATATAAATTGTTATATTTTATATCTTTAATATCTTCATTGATATTACTATTTAAAAAATCTTTATAAATTACATGTAACTTATCATCTTCTAACTTACTTAATATATTACTTAAGTCAGTATCTAACTCATATGCAATAACAATACATCCTTTTTTCTTAAGTTTACTTGTAAGGGCACCTCTGCCTGGCCCAATTTCAATAATTAAATCATTATTACATGCTGAAACTTCATCAACAATTTTATTGATTACATTATTATCAATTAAAAAATTTTGTCCCAAACTCTTTTTTGCTTTCATAAAAAAATTCGAGTGGGGTTTATTCCCACCCGCTCCTTAAAACATCATATGTTATTTTACTTCTACCTATATTTCTAGAAGCATATTCTTCACTTGGTGTAAGTAAATCAAGAGCATAGCCACCAACTCCACGATCAAGTACGATAGCAAATTGCTCACCTTCACCAACTCTGTTACTTGTAAATCTTACAATAGATCCACAAGCTAAATTCTTACTTGAAGCAACAATATTTACTTCTCCATATTCATAATCTTTATATGTTGTTGTTCCATCTTTTATATTATATTTTGGCATACATCCAAGAGTTCCATTACATAATGGACAATTATATGCATACCCAGTTAAATCTCCAGTATATGTTGCTATGGGAGTATATTTAATTGTATCTTCAACTTCAATTATTTTCATAGCCATAGTTGTTAAATTAACAGTTTTATTCAAATTATCATTTTCAACAATAGCCATTTTTGTATCTGAACTGCTTTTAGCAATCACAAGCATAAATATAACAATTGACATTCTAACGAAATAATTTACTACTTTCATTTAATATCCACCTTTCACTGGACAATTAAATTATAACATTAATATGTTAATAAAGCAATTGACAATATTTTACAAAAAAGCATTTCAAGTTTAAATTAGTCAAAAAAAGATAAAGTTAAAAATTAATCTAACTTCATCTTTTTATACATATTAGCAATATTTTTATTTGTTTTTTTTGCTAACTCTTCTAATGAAATATTATATAAATCAGCTACAAACTTGGCAATTTCAAATACATGTCCTGGATTATTTTGTTTACCTCTAAAAGGTTCTGGAGTAAGATATGGACTATCAGTTTCTAAAATAATATTTTCAAGACCAACCTCTTTAATCACTTCTTTTATCTTAGCATTTTTAAAGGTAATAACTCCATTTACACCTAATAAATATCCCATTTTAATATATATTCTTGCAGTTTCTAAACTTCCAGAAAAAGAATGAATTACACCTTTACAATTAAATTTCTTTAAAGAATTAATTGTATCTTCTGTAGCATCTCTTGAATGTACAATCACAGGTAAATTATATTTTTCTGCTAAAGCTAATTGAGTTTCAAACAATTTAATTTGTTCTTCTTTATTATCTTTAGTATAGTAATAATCCAAACCAATTTCTCCGATTGCTACTATTTTTTCATTACTTAAATTAACTTCAATAAACTTAATATCTTCTTGTGTTGCATCATCAACATCTTCCGGATGAATTCCAATTGCACCATACATATTTGGATATTTTTCAATTAAATCTAATACTTCTTTATTAAATTTATTATTGCTTCCATTATTAATGACATATTTTATATGATTATTACTTGCATTTTTTAATACTTCATCTATATTTTGATAATCAGATTTAAATATATGACAATGTGTATCAACAAAATAATTATTCATTAATCTCAATCCTATTAAATAATATTTCCGGTTTATTTAAAGTAATTCCACATTCTAAATTACCAAATTCATTTATACTTTCAATACTTCTTTCATTTGTATTAAGTTCATTTAATATTTTTTCACTTGTTACATTAATAAACGGTTCAAGAAGTATTGCACATACTCTAATACTTTCTAAAATATTATATAAAACAGTTTTTAATCTATCTTGCTTTGCTTCATCTTTCGCAAGTATCCATGGAGTCGTTTCATCGATATATTTATTACATCTTTTTAATACTTCAAATATTTCTTCTAAAGCCTCATTAACTTTTAAACCATCCATTTTTTCATCGACTTTTATCTTTAAGTTTGTAACGGCATTAATTAAGTCATTATCTATTTCTTCATTTACTTTTGGATTTTCTACCACCCCATCAAAGTATTTATGACTCATACTTATAGTTCTATTAACTAAATTTCCTAAATTATTTACTAAATCTGCATTTGTTCTATTAATTAATGCTTCTTCAGAAAAATTACCATCACTACCAAAAGATACTTCTCTTAGTGCAAAATATCTAACTGCATCAACACCATAAGCATTAATATATTCTCTTGGATCTTTGTAATTTCCTAATGATTTAGAAATTTTTCCACCATTTATAATTAACCATCCATGTCCAAACACTTGGTGAGGTATTTCAATTCCTAAAGCCATAAGAAGTGCTGGCCAAATAATTGCATGGAACCTTGTAATTTCTTTACCTACTAAATGTAAGTCAGCTGGCCAATATTTTTTAAATAATGGTGCATTTTCATCTGGATATCCTAAAGATGTAATATAGTTTGATAATGCATCAATCCATACATAAATTACATGTTTTGGGTCAAAATCTACAGGAATTCCCCATTTAACTGAAGTTCTTGATACACATAAATCTTCAAGACCAGGTTTAATGAAATTATTTACTAGTTCATTTTTTCTTGAAACTGGTAAAATAAATTCCGGATTCTTATCATATAATTCAACTAATTTATCTTGATATTTAGATAATCTAAAAAAGTAGGCTTCTTCAGTAACATTTTTAACTTCGCGACCGCAATCCGGACATTTACCATCAACAAGTTGAGTTGCTGTCCAAAATGATTCACAAGGAACACAATATAGTCCTTCATAAGACCCCTTATAAATATCCCCTTGGTCATATAATTTTCTAAATATTTTTTGAACAGCTTTAACATGTGATTCGTCAGTAGTTCTAATAAAATAATCATATGAAATGTTTAAACTTTTCCATAAATTTTTAGCATTTTCGATTATAACATCAACATATTCTTTTGGCGTTACACCAGCATCCTTAGCTTTTTGTTCAATTTTAGCTCCATGTTCATCAGTTCCAGTTTGGAAAAACACATCGTATCCATTTAATCTTTTATATCTTGCAATAGCATCTGCAATAATAGTAGTATAACAATGTCCAATATGAAAATCAGCACTTGGATAATATATTGGTGTTGTTATGTAATATTTTTTATTCATTTTCTCTTCCTTCTTTCTTTTTATTTGTGCTACCTATACCACCAGTTCTAAGTGTTTTAACATTATCATCATCAGTCGTTAAAAATTTAACGAATATCCCTTGAGCATAAGCATCACCCTTATTTATTATATATTCTTTATCACCATGATTTTGTAAACATACCCACATATGGCCTTCATTATCACGATTATTATAATAATCACTTTCAATAATACCTACTTGATTAGTAAGCCTAACATTATATTTGAAACCCACACTACTTCTTACCACGATCATAAGCATTTCATCACTTTCAAAAGTAGCCTTATAGCCAGTTGGTATCTTCACAATCTCATTAGGTTTAATAACATAATCTTTTATGGCAAAAAAATCATAACCTGCACTACATTTCGTCCCTCTTAAAGGGAGCATATAATCATCATATAAAGTCTTATTATCTCCAAAGACTTTAACAAATTTAGGATAACTTATTTTTTCAAACTTTCTCATATTTCCTCCAATAAAAAAATCACAAACTAAGGACGAGTATAACCCGCGGTACCACCTTAATTCATGATTTATCATGCAACTTAAAATTTATAACGTAATTACCCGATTTTAACTCCAGAGCCATGTTCGAATATCTTTATTTTTTCTTTTCCACCAACCAAGAAATCTCTATGAAATGAATGATATCTACTCTTTCCTTCTTCGTTAATTAAACCTAGTTTACCATACATTTTATATAAATACAATCTTTTTAATAATTAGTGTTTAAATTTTATTTATTCACTTTCTATTTCTTTAATCAAAAGTAAATTGTCTAATATATCTTTTTTTTCATTTACTCTTTGGCTTAATATATCAATATCAATTTTTACTATATCAATTAAATCTTCAATGTCTAACTTATTTTTATCTTCCATTTTTTTCCTCTTTTTCTAAGCTTTTTATATCACTTTGAGCTTGAGCAATTTTAGCATCTAATTCAGCATTTTCAACTATCAATTCATTTTTTCTTTGTTCTAGGTCTGAAAGTTCTCTAAAAGCTGAAGCATCATTTTCCACAATAATTATATCTCGTGGATTTTTTAAATTAGCAATAGCCATTTGAACTTCAGCAGCACAGGTTCTTCCTAAATATCTTATTTTTGTTAAATCTTCACTAGTCAACGCCAACAAATCATCTTTAGTTTTTATTCCCACACTTTTTAAACAAAAATATGTTCTTGCAGAAATTCCTAAATTAATAATAGAATTTATATCCTTTCTTTCTTCTTCTAACCTTTCAAATTTTTTTTCATACGCAAAATAATTTCTAATTTTAGCATGTAATCTACCTAGTTTCAACTTAAGATCTAAAACACTACCTTTACCTATATAATACATTTTAGCGATTTCTTTTGAAGTAAGCCTTTCTTCCTCAGGAATTAATCCCCAAAAACGTATAATTATTGTTTTATCAACATCTGATAATCCAACTTTATCCAAATCATCTATACTTTTGATATAAAATTTAAAATCTTTCATATCTTCACGTATTGTGGTTAAGGGTGTACTTTCAAAATACTCCTCAACATGCCAGCATTTTCTTTCATTATATTGGTTAAAAATATATGCATTAAGTCTAAATAATCCTAAATTTCCACCAACCAAATTTAAAAATTCATTTTTCTTTTTTTCAAAATTGATATTATCTAAATATTTCTCCAATTGTTTATTTAACCTAATAAAATATCGTTGTTTTAAAGTTGCAACAACAACCCCTAATTCTTTTTGCAATTGCAATCCCACTGCACATTTTCCATTATCTAAAACACCATATAATTTTCTAATTATAAATGTATCTCTTTCAGATAAATATGATATTTCTGATTTATTGGTATCGTATAATTCTTGAATAATTTTTTTTATAAAATCGCTAATAGCAGCCTTTTTTTGTTCTTCAGTTAGCATTTCATAAGTTTTATCACATTTAACTTTTTCAACATATTCTTTTAATACATCATTCATTGTCATATACTTATTCATAATCTACCTCCGTATAAACTTTGAGCATTTTCCTCATGCCTACATTATACCATAAACATATGTTTATGTCAAATTTATGAAAATTGTAATTAAAATAATCGTAAAAAAAGTGTAAATTAAAAAATCATTCTACGATGTATTCATGAAAAAGAGAACCAATATAGGCTCTCATTAAAATATATCAATTTTATCAGCAATAATCTTTGCTAGTAACTTACCCAAAGAACTATAATCATTTTTTTTATCACTTATAATAATAACAAGCCCCAAAGAATCACTAGATGCAATAATTGGTACAACTGTATAATAGCCACTAACATCATTTCCAAAATTTATTGTGGATAAGTCTTTACTTATAAACATTTCTCTATTATCAATAAGCTCTAAAAATTTGTTATTAAGTTTAGAGTTTTCCACAATTTCTTTATTTGAAGAACTAATAACTTTTTCTCTATCAGTTATTACTAAATCAACATTATAAATATTTTTAATAAGTTCACATAACTTACCACTTAAATCTTCATATTTTCGTACCTCAAAATATTTTTTTAATATAATACTATCTTCATTAGTAAATATCTCTAAAGCCTCACCATTTCTAATACCTAAATTTTTTCTAATTTCCTTTGGAATAACTATTCTTCCAAGTTCATCTATTTTTCTTGTTACACCAGTTTGTTTCAAAAAAATTCACTCCACTTCATTACTTATTGTGGAGCAAATTATTTTTTTTATGTATTAAAGTATTTTTTCTAATAAAGTAACTATATAAAATATAAAATGTTTAGGTAGATCCTTAGTATAAAGCAAAATACTAATTCTTTTATTAACATATTTTATATTAAATGATCTTGATAAATTCATTGCCTCAATTAAAAGTTTATCTCCTTTAATACCATTAGATATTTCTTCGGGTAAAGTAATTTCAATACTTCTATCAGTTTGAACAACTTGTTTAATATTATATTTTTTAGCAAGCTTTTCAAACCACTCTTCATACATATAAACGAGCATATCATCAGTTACTTTTCCAAATCTATCTTCAAGTTCATTCTTAATTTCTAACATCTTTTCATAAGAATCGATTTCATTAATCTTTTGATGTATTTCAATTTTAATATCTTCATCAGTTACATAAGAATCACTTATATGAGTACTCACATTTATTAAAGCTTGTGTATCAGTATCTTCTTCTTCAACAAACTCACCTTGTTGACGTTTAATTTCATCTTCAATCATTTTCATATATAAAGAAATACCAACACTATCTACAAACCCTGCTTGAGATGCTCCGAATATGTCCCCGGCACCTCTTAGACTTAAGTCTCGCATTGCAATTTTATAACCACTACCAAGTTCAGTAAATTCTTTTATAGTATTAAGCCTTTTAATTGCAATATCATTTAACATTTTATTTTTTTCATACATCAAATATGCATATGCAATTTTATCACTACGACCAACACGACCTCGAATTTGATAAAGTTGACTTAAACCAAAATTTTCTGCATCGTGAATAATTAAAGTATTTACATTTGGAATATCAATTCCACTTTCTATTATTGTTGTGCATATTAATATATCATATTCATAATTAATAAATGAAGACATTATATTATCTAGTTCGTCCTTTTCCATCTTACCATGAGCAAAAGTAATTCTTGCATCAGGTACAATTTCATGAATATGATTCATATATTTTTCAATAGTTTCCACTCTATTGTAAAGAATAAATACTTGTCCTTTTCTAGCTAGTTCTTTATAAATTGCATCTTTAATTAAAAAGCCATCTTCTACTGCTACATAAGTTTGAACTGGATATCTATTAACGGGTGGAGTATCAATAATTGATAAATCTCTAAGTCCTGACATCGCCATCTTTAAAGTTCTAGGTATTGGTGTTGCACTTAGAGTTAAAACATTAACATCACTTTTCATAGTTTTTATTTTTTCTTTATGTGTAACTCCGAATCTTTGCTCTTCATCAACTACAAGCATGCCCAAATTCTTACAAACAATATCATCACTTAGTATTCTATGTGTTCCAAATAGTATATCAATTCTACCATTTTTTAAATCATCAAGTACTCTATGAGTTTCTCGAGCACTTATGTGTCGATTTAATAAAGCAATTTCTATTGGCCAATTTTTAAATCTTTCCTTAGCAACATTATATTGTTGTTTTGAAAGAATGGTCGTAGGGCATAAATAAAGCACTTGTTCATTATTTAAAACTGCCTTAAACATTGCTCGCATTGCTACTTCAGTTTTGCCAAAACCAACATCACCACATAGTAACCTATCCATTGGATTATTTTTTTTCAAGTCATTATTTATTTCTACGACTGCTTTCTTTTGATCTGGAGTTAAATTATATTTAAATTCACTAGCAAATACATCTTCTTCAGGATAATCACTATAAGGTTTCTTTTTTAATTCTAATCGTTTTTTATAAAGTAGAATTAATTCTCTTGAAATATCTTTAACTTTTTCAGAAATATATTTCTTAGTTTTTTCCCAATTAGTACTCCCAAGTTTATTAAGTTTAGGTTTAACACCATCTTTACCAGTATATTTATAAATTAAATCTATTTTTTCTACAGGCACATAAATTTTATCTGTACCTTCATAATAAATTGTTAAAAAGTCTTTTTGAACACCACGAACAGTTAAAGTCGTTATTCCTTGATAAATACCAATTCCATGTGATATATGAACTACATAATCGCCTTTTTCTAATTGATTAAAATCTTTAATTCTTTTACCAACATGAAAATTATTTTTATAAACTCCTTTGACTAATTTTACATCTTCAATATCATTTTCAGAAATTACCACATACTTATCAAGTATAAATCCATGTGATAATTCTTTCATGACTATATTTGCACTAGGGATTATCTTTAATAATTTCTTTTTTTCATTATTATTACTTAAATAAAAATAAACTATCTTTCCGTCTTTAACCCAATTATTATAATCACTTGTTAATTTTTCAAAATTTTCTTTATAGTTTATTACACTTTGAGCCTTTAAATCAAGGCCTCCGGTTGAAAATAAATTAACAAATATTTTATCATTATCTTTTATATCATCAAAAGAATACATAATATCTTCACTAATATTATTGGATTTTTTATATTCAAGTATATCATCATACAAATGTGTAAATGAGGCATCAATCTGTGATTTATCTACATAAACCACCAAAGGGTTATTAGCATAATCAAATAAAGAACTTTTATCACTTGATACAATTTCATCAATTGCTTTTATTTTTATAGATGAAATATCTTCCATTGACATTTGCGTATTTTCATTAAAATATTTAATATTATCTATAACATTTCCATCAAATTCAATTCTAATCGGATGTTCAAAATCTATCGGATATAAATCCAAAATGAATCCACGAACAGCATATTCACCGGACATAGTAACCAAAGATTCTCGATGGTAGCCAAGTTCATCAATTTTACTTACTAACTCATCCCTTTTTATGAGATCATTTTTACTTACCTCAAAATAATTCTTAATATCTTTACTAGGTAAATATTTTAAATATCCCATTAAATTAGTTACAATTATATATTTTTTATTATCTTTTATTTTATCTAAAGTCTCCAACCTTTTATACTTTAATTCTGGGCTACTTGCTATAATCATTGATGATAAAAAATCATCCATTGGAAAAAGTAATGTATTTTCATGTATTTTAACTAATTCATCATATATTTTATTAGCTTCAAACAAAGAACTAGTTAATACGATAATATTTCTATCATATTTTTGACTCAATTTTTCCACGAAAAAAATGTTTAACTCATTTGTTAAACCAGATATTTCTGTTCCAATTTCGTATTTAAAATATTCGTCTAAAAAATTCATATTACCTCTTTATTTAGTATTATAAACATTCATTGTTTTATCTATTCCTACACTTATAAATGAATCTATTATTTTTCCAAAAGTAATAAATTCACTATTTAATGTTTGTAACTCTATCTTACTAAATTTACCTAACACATAATCTATAACTTGATCTTTTTTAACACTTCCAATTCCAACCTTCAGCCTTGAAAAATCTTGATTTCCTAAAGAACTAATAATAGATTTTATACCATTATGGCCTCCACTTGATGAATGACATTTCAATTTATAATCACCGACATTTAAATCTAAATCATCTTGAATAACTAAAATATCTTTCATATCTATGTTAAAATATCTAACAAATTCACCAACAGCCTTACCAGAATTATTCATATAAGTTAAAGGCTTTATAAATAATACCTTTTCTTGATTTATAACACTTTCATAATATAGAGCATTAAATTTATTTGACCATTTTACATTACCCAAATAATCATCTAAAACCATAAAACCAATGTTATGTCTCGTCTTATCATATTCTTTACCAGGATTTCCTAATCCTACCACTAGTTTCATCTAAAAAACCTCTCTTTCAAATAAATGTTGATAAGTATCTAGGTTATCAACGCAAATTTCCTTTCTCAATTTAATACCAGGTTTACTATTTTTCACACACTTAATCAAAATAGTATTCGCAGACTTTTCTTTTTTCGTAGAAATAAATTGCAATTCTTTAACATTCAATTTATTTTCTCGTGCTAAAACTATTATATCATCTAATCTTTCTACACGATGAACTAAATAAAACGCTTTATTACTTTTCAGATATTTACTTGCAATCTTAAAAATTGTCTCTAAATTAATGGTAATTTCATGACGAGCTAATGATAAAAAATCGTTTTTATTTCTATATCCATTTTCTTTTGTTTTAAAATATGGTGGATTACATGTTATTATATCAAATGTATTACTATCAAAATAATTATCTATGTTTTTAATATCATCATTTATTATTTTAATATTTTTTTCTAAACCATTAATTTTTACTGACTCTAAGGCTAATTCACTAATTTCTTTTTGTATTTCAAAACCTATAATTTCCGCATCAGATTTTAAACTCAAAACCAAAGGTACCGGAGCATTTCCCGTACACATATCTAATATTTTTTTATCATCTTTTTTTATATTAACAAATTCTGCAAGCAAAAGTGAATCAAGTGAAAACTTAAAACCATCCTTCATTTGCATAATATATCTATTTTTATAATCAAATAGATCATTTTTCACTTTCGAAATCATAATCTATTTTTTCTCCATTTAATAAAATTTTACCACGATGATTTATTATATCTACACTTAATACTTGTGCTTCACCAAAAGATGTAATTATTTTATCTCCGACTTTAGGTAATTTACTGGCTGCTTCAATATATGCTTCATCCTCATATGCTAAACAACACAAAAGCCTTCCACAAGCTCCATTGATTTTTGAAGGATTCAATGCCAAATTTTGATTCTTAGCCATATTCATACTTATAGTATCCATTTTTCTTAAAAATCTAAGACAACATAATTCTCCACCACAAACACCAATTCCACCAATTTCTTTAGCTTTATCACGAGCTCCAATTTGTCTTAACTCAATTCTAGTATGATAAATACTTGCAAGTTTCTTAGCCAGTTCTCTAAAATCTATTCTTCCATCAGCAGTAAAATTAAATAATAATTGGCTTCTATCTAAATTAAATTGAGCGCTTACAACATTCATTTCTAATTCTAAATCTTTAGCATATTCTATGCATTTTTTTAAAGCCTTATCAGCATCCTTTAAATTATTTAAATACGCATCATATTCTTCTTCAGTTGCTAATCTTTCAATTTTTTCCATTTCTTCTTTAGGTTTAACATCTTCAAGAATTTGTACTACTTTTGTAAGTTGTAAACCTCTTTCAGTATTGATTAAAACCAAAGATCCAACTTCATAATCTTCATCGCTCAAATAATAATATTTTTTATCAATATTATTAAATTTAACACCATATACTTTATTCATTGTAATCACCCAACTCTATCACAAATTTATCTAATAACAATTCTATATTTACATTACTATCAATATCTTCAATATATCTAATTAACATTTTAATTCTATGTATTATTTCATTATAGTTTAAAAAACTAAATTTATTTAATACTTCCAAATCTAAATTGTTTTCCAAACCTAAGTTTTTATTTAATAACTCTTCATAAATAATAAGAATAATTTTAAATATAGTTTTTATGTCATTTCTTTCATTAAATTTATTTAAAACTATATCTCTATTATACATTATTCCATCTTTTTTTTCTACTTCTATTTTTTCTAAATATTTAACAGCTATATCAAAATAATCTTTATACTCATTACTTATTAAAGTTTTAGAATCTAATTCATTACTTTTATATATAGCCCTTATTACTTCACATCTACTTCTTATCGTAGATATTACATTATTTGCATTATCAGTTATGAAAAAGCCAATAATATTTGGTTCAGGTTCTTCCAAAAACTTAAGCATTGTATTTGCTGATGCTCCATTTAATTTTTCAGCATTTTTTATAACATAAATATTTTCTTTTGTATAAATTGGAACAGTGCTAAATTGTTTTTTTAAATCTAAAATCTGTTCCTTTTTTATATTCATCCCATTTGGACTAATAACAATTAACGATGGCAAATAGTTTTGTTCAATTAAATTACAAATATTACATTTATTACATTTTTCACTAAACTCGTTTTGACAAAAAATTTGTTTAATAACAACTAATAAATCATTAAAACAATTTTCTAAATTATTTGTTTCAATTAAATAAGCATGAGATAGTTTATTCTCATGATAATATTTTACAAAATTTTCTAAAACTTTTACTTCCACAAATCCTCCTATAACAAAACAAAATAAATCGCTACTAATGCCAAAAGTCCACTCATTCCTAAAGACGCTACAACACTTACTGTAATTACATTTATAGGAATAAATATTTTTAATCCGCTTACCAACAAATTAAATGCATATACTAAAAAAACAGCTAATATTATTTTCTTAATTACTATAAAAATTATTTTTTTCATAAGTTTCTCCATTTAACTATATGAAAAAAATAATTATTTAATCACTTATTTTCTTTCTATCTTCTAAGGCTTTATCTAGTGTTATTATATCTAAATAATCTATTTCAGCTCCCATTGGAATACCATATGATAATCTAGATATTAACACATTCTTTTTTTCAAATATTTTCTTAATATATAATGTTGTTGTTTCTCCTTCAATTGTTGATTTTAAAGCTAATATTAATTCAGGTTTTTTAGCCTCTTCAACTCTTTTTACTAAACTAGATAAATTAATATTATCAGGACCTATATTATCTGCAGGGCTAATAAGACCATTAAGCACATGATAAACCCCTTTATAATTACCAACTTTTTCAAAAGAAAATACACTTTTATAATCCTCAATAACACAAATCAAATTTTTATCTCTTGATGGATCACCACATATGCTACAAATCTCATTTTCAGTTAAATGACCACATATACTGCATTTATGTATCTTTTTTATATTTTTTAAAGAATCTGAAAATTTATCTAAGTCTTCTTCTTTAAAATTTAATGTTGCAAGTGCTAATCTTTCGGCATTTTTTTCACCAATTCCTGGTAATTTTTTATAATAATTTATTAATTTTTCTAATGACTCAGGATATATCATTTTAGAATAGCCCACTCATAGATGCATAACTTCCTAATTTACTTTCACTTTCTTTATCTATTTTACTAAATGCATCTTTAATTGCTATCATAATCATATCTTCTAGCATTTCTTTATCATCAACATCTATTTCATCTTTTAAAATCTTAAATGATTTAATCTCTCTTTTTCCATTAAATACTATTTCAACCCATTCAGATTTTCCAAGAAACTCCATTTTATCAATTTCTTCTTTTTTCTTTGTAATATCTCTTTGCATTCTTTGTGCTTGTTGCATTATTTGTTGCATATTCATAAATTATACCTTCTTTCTTCATTCTACTTCTATTTTATTTATATCAAATATATCTGCAACATCAGATATATCAATATTACTATTTATCTTTTCTTTGGTTTCTTCAATTAAAGTATATTTATAACCACTTTTCAAATTGTTTATATACTCTAATTTTTCTTTTTGCCATTTATTCTCATCTATAAAAACAAATTTATACTTGAAGTTATACTTTTTATTAAATAAATCTTCAAATAAATCAATTTTTGCATTTAATTCTATATCACCATGAGGAATTGTTACTTCCATAATAGCATAATCATTTGATGCTGCAACCACTAATGTATCTGTAACTATTCCTTTTATTAAAGCATCATCTAAATTATTTATAAACTCATCCCATTTATTTTTCATTTCGTTTAAATTGTTTTTGGTTGCTCCTACAAAACAATTATTTATTCTAATATCAACACTTTTATTATCTGCGCTTATATTTTCAAAAGCTTCTATTCTATGATTTTCAATATTTTTTGATAATTTAGCATCAAATTTTTCTATTTTTTTTGGCATTTCAACTTCATTATTTTTAAATTCAATATTATTATTAAACTTAGCATTTTCTATATAACTTAGAATAAGCATTTTAATAATTAAATATGGATTAACACTAATATTTATTTTCATTAATATATTATTTAATTCAATAACCATTTTTTTATAATCATCAAAAGATAGTCTAGAAACTTCTGGATTGGATAAAACCTTAACACTTTTCTCACTTAAAATAAG
>OGYZ01001480.1_pt1 | contig 18138 bp, 18 predicted proteins | sample 1576681 | NCBI WGS metagenome assembly OGYZ01 (sample SAMEA3541480, study PRJEB24748) | human gut metagenome | biome: human gut; feature: human-associated habitat; material: faeces | place: China | collected 2012 | reverse complement strand
ACCAGGTGGACTTGCCCACGATGCCGTCCTGGGTCAAATTGAAAATGCGCTGGAAGGCGCGGACGGCGGCGGCGGTATCCGCGCCAAAGACGCCGTCGGTCTCTCCGACGGCGGGGAGAGCCGGGTAGTTCTTGCGGATGCGGTTCAGCTCCCGCTGGATGGTGCGGACGTCCTCTCCCACGCTGCCCACGGTCAGCGGCCGGCCGGGGTACGAGGGCGTGCTGTCCCCCACCGGGGCGTTGTACACCAGGTCAATGTCCTGCCCGTAGTAGTACTGCAATATCTCGTAGGGCGTGCGTCCCTGCTGCGCCAACTCCTGGCTGCCCCACTGAGACAGCCCCCGGCACTGGGTGCGGACGCCGTCGCAAAACTGGGCGTACAGGGGCTCCACATTGCCGCGGCGGACGATGTAGTTGTTGAACATATCGTCCACGATGGCGTTGATGTTCTCGAACGTCTCCTTATCCGGGGAGAAGGCCTGGTCGTACTGGGTGTTGTTGGTGATGTCGAAGTCATAGCCCCGGCTGCGGTAGAACTCCGTATAGACCCGGTTCAGCGCCACGGAGATCTGCGCCAGCACATTGGCGCGGATGGCGCTCTCGTTCCACGTGGGGTATATCTCGCTGGCGGCCACGCCCTTGATATAGCGGGGAAAGGTGACGGTGACGTTCTCCGCCGGGGCGTCCGGCGCGCCCAGATGGACGGTGATGTACTCCGGAACAACGGGATAGGGCACGGCTCAGCCCTCCTCTCGCTGCGGCGGCAGCGTCACCGCCAGCACGGACTCAATACGGGGAAACACCAGCACCTGCTGGTGCTCCGGACAGTGGTAGTCCGGGTGGCTCACCGCCACGGTGTAGGCGGTGCCGCTGATGCCCGCCGTGTCCGACGACAGTCCCAGCGACGCGGGCAGCGCCGGCAGCAGTATCCTGTCGGCAATGCCGGAGCTGTCGGTCACGCCGGAGTAGAACGTCTCCCGCACCGCGCCGAAGTCGCGGTATACCTCCACCGCTGCGCCGGGGATGGGGAATATGCCCTGGGCGGCGGATACCTGCACCCGCAGGCTGCCCTGCTCCGGGTGGGCATTACGGAACCAGGTGATGGGTTCGATCTGTGCCATGGTCGTTCCTCCCTTTTGCTTTTGGGAGAGTATATGCATCAGCAGAAAAGAAATATCCCCCGGCGGCAGCCGGGGGATATTTGTTGTTTCAGAAGGCCCAGTTGCCATGGCGGAACACGGGGACCACATCGCCGTTTTCGCAGACGGCGTCGATGTCCATATCCTCGGAGCCGATCATAAAGTCCTCGTGGATCATGGAGTCATTGACGCCCAGGGCGCGGCACTCGGCCAAGGTCTTGTGCTCAAAGTCGTTAATGGTGTCGGCAAAGCCCATGCCCAGGGCCAGATGGCAGGCGGCATTTTCGTCGAACAGCGTGTTGTAGAACAGCAGACCGGACTGGCGGATGGGACTGTCGTAGGGCACCAGGGCGCACTCGCCCAGATAGGCGCTGCCCTCGTCCATAGTGATAAGCTTGGTCAGCAGGTCGTTGTTCTGCTCGGCGTGCCACTCCACAGCCTTGCCCGCGTGGAAACGAATCCAGAACTTGTCGATGAGCTGCCCCTGATAGCTCATTGGCTTGGTGGCGTAGACGATACCCTCGGCCTCGCCCCGCTTGGGGGAGATGAAGCACTCCTCGGAGGGGATATTGGGGTTGAAGACAATGCCCTGCAGGCTGCGCTCGCTGCCGCCGCAGAAATGGGCCTCGGGGATCATACCCACGGTGAAGTCGGTGCCGGTGGCGCTCCTGTAGCGCAGCTGGCGGATGTGCAGGCTGTTCAGGTAGTCGCGGCGGTCGTGGATGTCCTTGTTGTGGGCCGCCCAGTTGGCCTGGGGATCGCCCTCCAGCGCACGGGAGGTAGAGAGGATGGCCTCCCACAGCTTTTCCACCGCCTGAGACTTACGCAGACCGGGAAACAGCTTTTTTGCCCAGGCCTCACCGGGCACGGCGGCGATGCACCACTGGTACTTGTTCTCGATCTGGTCGCGGTAGGGCTTGATGATGGGGAACTTGGCCTGCTGGCTCTTGGCCAGCTTCTCCTGGTCGATGCCCTTCAGGCCGTCCGGGTCCTCGGAGAGCAGGTAGATGCGGCAGGGAATGGTGTCCACATAGTGCTGCCAGCGGGCCAGCTCGTAGTCCTCCACTCTGGAAAGAGTAGTCAGGCTGCGGTGACGGACGTGGAGCTTCTGCAAAGGCTGGTAGTTCCAGTCCACCACGACCTTTTTGGCCTTGCATTTATAGCACTCGTCCACCAGCATGGCCACAAACTCCGGCTGGTCCAGGTCGGCGGCGATGAACACCTCCTGCCCCTTCTGGATGTTGACGCCGGTGCGGGCGATGAGACGGGCGTAGGCGCGAAGCACGGACTTTTTCATAGGGAATGCCTCCTTATCGGCAAAATTTCTGTTATGGGTATTGTACCACCGCGGGCGGGATTTGAAAAGCGGCAGGGCGGGACGTTCAAAAATTATTTTCATTTCTTTAATGTTCCTCTAATAAACCGGACGTAAGATAAGGCTATCCTAAGGAAGCACACAACACATCAACACAAGGCCATCTACATATACAATACGGTTTCAGGAGGTAAAGAATATGAAACGTTTTCACATCATCAAAAAGGCTTCCCCCGTCAACTACGCGCTGGAGAGCAGCCGCACCCTGGACAACGGCGTGGTGCTGAAGCTGATCCACTGTGGCGAGACGCTGACCGTGTCCGCCAGCTATGAAAAGCAGCTGGAGAGCTTCGCCGACCTGCGCTCCGTGGAGGAGGCGGCGTATATCGAGGACTATCTGACCCGGAAGTACAGCGGTGTGGACGCCGCCGACCTGCCCATGCTGACGGCGTAAGGGTTGTCAGGGAAAACACTTTCTGGTATACTGGGTGTGAGCGAGAGGTCCCGCCCGCCGATGGGCGGGCGGGACATTTTTGATTGCCGCCGGACGGCAGTTTGTGGAGGAGGACACAGCGTATGCGTATTCTCATCGCGGAGGACCAACCGGAACTGCGGCGGATGCTGGTGAAGAACCTGACGGCGGCGGGCTACACCGTGGACGGCGTACCGGACGGCGCGGAGGCGCTGGCGTATCTGGACGCGGCCGCCTATGACGCGGCGGTGCTGGATATCATGATGCCGAAAGTGGACGGGCTGACGGTGCTGCGGACGCTGCGCGCCCGGGGCAGCGCCCTGCCGGTGCTGCTGCTGACAGCCCGGGACGCCGTAGCCGACCGGGTAGACGGGCTGGACGCGGGCGCAGACGACTACCTCATCAAGCCCTTTGCCCTGGACGAGCTGCTGGCGCGGCTGCGGGTACTGACCCGGAAAAAAGGCAGCGGCAGCACCAATGTGTACACCCTGGCCGATCTGACGGTGGATACCGCCGCGCGGACAGCGAAGCGGGGCGGCCGGACGCTTGAGCTGTCCGCCCGGGAATATGCCCTGCTGGAATACCTGATCCGCAGCAAGGGCGTGGTGCTGTCCCGGCAGCAGATCGAGGACAGCCTGTGGAGCCTGGACTACGCCGGGGGCACCAATGTGGTGGACGTATACATCAGCTATCTGCGGAAGAAGCTGGAGCTGCCCGGGGAGCGCAAGCTGCTGCACACGGTGCGGGGCATGGGCTGGGTGCTGAAGGAGGACGCATGAGGAACATATCCATCAAATGGCGGATGACCCTGTGGTTCTCCCTGCTGATGATCGCCATCACGGCACTGATGCTGGTGTTCGTGATGCTGATGAACCGCAACACCGTAACGCGGCCGCCGGAGGCGGAGCTGCTGTACATGGTGGGCCGGAACGCCGATGATGTGGAATTCGACCACGGAGGCTGGGACTTCAGCGACGTGGAGCAGTACGCCCACGGGGTGTACACGGAGATCTTCGACGAGGACGGACAGCGGCTGTTCGGCACGGCGCCGGCGGAGGTATCGGACGGCGCTCCGAAGGAGAAAAACGCGCTGCACACCGTCGTCGGCAGCAGCGGCGGGACGTATCTGGTGTACGACTGCTGGCTGGAGATCGGCGGCAGCGGCCTGTGGGTACGGGGCACCATCGACAGCGCGGCCCGGGGCAGCGTGATGGAGGTCATCGTGCCGCTGGCGTGGTCGGTGCTGCCGGCGCTGGTGGTGCTGAGCGTGGGCGGCGGCTGGCTCATCTCCAGCAGCTCCTTCAAGCCTATGGAGAAGGTCATCGCGGCGGCGGAGAGCATCTCCGGCGGCGAGGACCTGTCGCGGCGCATCGGCCTGCCCAGAGGCAGGAGTGAGATCAACCGGCTGGCGGGGACCTTTGACGATATGTTTGACCGGCTGGAACGCTCCTTTAAGGCGGAGGCGCAGTTTACTTCGGACGCCAGCCACGAGCTGCGGACGCCGGTGACGGTGATCCTGGCAGAATGTGAGACGCTGGAGCGTACAGCGGAGACCACAGAGGACTACGTCGAAGGCATGACGGTCATTCATCGGCAGGCGGAGCAGATGTCCCGGCTCATCGGGCAGCTGCTGCATATCACGCGGCTGGAACAGGGCACCCAGAAGACCTGCATGGAGCGCGGCGACCTGGCAGCGCTGGCGGAGGCGGTATGCGAGCAGCAGAAAATGATCGCGCCGGAGGGCGTGGTCCTGACCTGCGACGCGCCGGAGAGCGTGGAGGCACGGATGGACGTGATACTGATGACCCGGCTGCTGAACAATCTCATTTCCAACGCCTTCCGATACGGCAGCGGCGGCGGACACGTCCGTGTGACCGTCCGCCGGACGGGCAGCTGCGCCGTGCTGTCCGTCAGCGACGATGGCGCGGGCATCCCGCCGGACCAGCAGGAGAAGATATGGCAGCGCTTCTATCAGGTGGACGCGGCCCGCAGCGGCGGCGAGGGCACCGGGCTGGGGCTGTACATGGTACGCCAGATTGCACGGCTCCACGGCGGTACGGCGGAGGTGGAGAGCGTGCCCGGGCAGGGCAGCATATTCACCGTGCGGATCCCGGCGGAATGACATACATTTTCCCCGCCTGCGGGCGGGGAAAATTTTTTCATATCCCCTATTGACTCTGCCATGGTGGAAGGGTATAGGATAGGTACGAGCTCAAGGAAAGACGATGGAGGTGCCCCCATGCTGAAGATCGGAGATTTTTCAAAGCTGTCCTCCTCGCCGCGCACCTGCGCCCCCTCACGCCCCCCGCCTGACGGCGGGGGGTTCTTTATGATTTGCTTAACCGGGTTGACTTTCACGGGACAGGCGGGCATAATAGGGCATACTATACTGATGGGAGGTGCGGTCATGGCGGACATTTTCATACGGGCGCTGCCCAAGTACGCGCCGGACCTGATCGTGCTGCTGGGGCTGTATCTCCTGCTGCTGGGCCGGTGGAAAAAGCAAGGGCGACGGCGGGTGCTGGTGTACACGGTGTTCAGCGTGTATATGCTGGGCGTGCTGTGGGTGACGGTGCTGCCGGTGCTCTCCATGCTGGGGATACACCATGCCTACGCGCCCATGAACCTGGAGCCGTTCCGTGACCTGCGACTGGGATACGGCAACGCAGAGCGGCAGGTCTTTCTAAACGTGCTGATGACGGTGCCCTTCGGCATTCTGTGGCCGGTGGTGCGCCGGGGAAAAGCAGGGGTGTTCCGTACGGTGGGGGCGGCGTTTCTGCTGAGCCTGTGCATCGAGCTGGTCCAGCCTCTGCTGCCCACAGCACGGATGTCGGACATCACCGACCTTATCTGCAACACCGCCGGCGGGCTGATCGGCTACGGGCTGTACCGGCCGTGGAAAAAGGTCTTGGGCTGCTGGATGTAAAAAACGACCGCCGAGGCGGTCGTTTTTGCTTATTGCAGGGCTTCGCGGAGGCGGAGGGCCTTTTGGGCCAGCTGTGCGAAGGCGGCGGGGGTAAGGGACTGGGCGCCGTCGGACAGGGCGGTGGCGGGGCGGTCATGGACCTCCACCAACAGTCCGTCGGCCCCGGCGGCCACGGCGGCCAGCGCCAGCGGCTCCACCAGATCGGCGCGGCCCGCGGCGTGGCTGGGGTCCACAATGACCGGCAGATGGGTCAGGCGCTTCAGCACCGGAACGGCGGACACATCCAGGGCGGCGCGGGCGGGGGTCAGGCCGCTGCGGATACCACGCTCGCAGAGAATGACCTGCGTATTGCCGCCGGACAGGATATACTCCGCGGACAGCAGCAGCTCCTCCACCGTGGCGGAGGTGCCGCGCTTGAGCAAGATGGGCTTGCGGGTGCGGCCGAGAGCCTTCAGCAGGGCGAAGTTCTGCATATTGCGCGCACCCACCTGCAGCACGTCCACATCGGCCAGCGTGTCCAGCTGGGCGGGATCGGTGATCTCGGTAACGGTGGGCAGGCCCGTATCACGGCCGGCCTGTACCAGCAGTGCCGCGCCCTGCTCGCCCAGACCCTGGAAGGTGTAGGGCGAGGTGCGGGGCTTGAAGGCGCCTCCGCGGAGCATGACGGCCCCGGCGGCCTTTACGGCGGCGGCAACGGTCTGTATCTGGTATGCGGACTCCACGGCACAGGGCCCTGCGATCAGGCAGAAATCCGCGCCCACGCGGACATCGCCCACCGGCACCACGGTATTCTCCGGATGAGTGCTCCGGGCGGCCAGGTGATAGGCCGGGGTCAGACGGCGGGCCTCCTGCACATAGGGCAGGGCCTGAAGCGCGGCGGGGTCCAGCCGCCACGTCTCTCCCACCAGGGGCAGGAGGAGGGACGTCTCCCCCGCTACGCAGCCGCCCTTGACGTTTTGCAGAGCCAGCTGGGCCAGCAGCTGGCGGATGGCAGGCTCCGGGGTGTTCTTTTGCAGTACGAGTATCATAACGGATCGCTCCCTGTATTGTAGTCAGGTGGTTATTATAGCGTATCCCATCGGTTTTTGCAATCCGTGAAAAGCGCATATTGACAAAAACAGGCAGGGCCATATAATGAACTTGTATTACAAATGGGCGTTCTGCGTGCCCCCCTTCCCTGCCGCAGGCACGGCGGAACAAAGGAGTAAAAAGGAGAAATAATGGAACGGAAATTTACACTGAGCTGCTGCTCCACGGTGGACCTGCCTTATTCATATATGGAGAGCCGGGACATCCCCGTGCTGTTTTACACCTACGTGGTGGACGGGCAGACCTATGACGACGACATGGGCCGTGATCCGGCGGCGCTGCCCCGGTTTTACGGCTTTCTGAAGGAGGGCAAGCTGCCCCAGACCAGCCAGATCAATGCGGCGGGCTATATGGACTTTTTTGAGAAGCTGCTGCAGCAGGGCGGTGACGTGCTGCACATCGCATTCACATCCGGGCAGTCCTGCTCGGTGAACAATGCCTATCTGGCGGCAGCAGAGCTGAAGGACAAGTACCCCGGGCAAAAGCTGATCGTCATCGACTCCCTGTGCTCCTCCAGCGGCTACGGCCTGCTGGTGGACTACGCCGCCGATATGCGGGACGCGGGTGAGGACATCGACACCGTGGCCCAGTGGGTGCTGGACAACCGAAACAAGGTGCATCACCAGTTCTTCTCCAGCGATATGACCCAGTTCCGGCGGACAGGCCGGGTATCCGGCGCGGCGGCCACGGTAGCCACGGTGCTGAACATCTGCCCCATCATGCGGCTGGACGACAAGGGAGCCATCAAGGCATACAGCAAGGTGCGGGGCAAGAAAAAGGCCGTGGAGACCACGGTGGACACCATGGAGCAGCACGCCCAGGGCGGCCGGGACTATGACGGCAAGTGCTTTATCTGCCACAGCCAGTGCCCGGAGGACGCCCGGCTGGTCATGGACGCCGTGGAGGAACGGTTCCCGAAGCTGAAGGGGAAGGTACGCCTGTGCGACATCGGCACCATCATCGGCAGCCATGCCGGACAGGGCACCGTGGCGGTGTTCTTCATGGGCGACGAACGGCCCCATATGGAGTGAAAACGGAAAAAGGCACCCCTGACGGGGTGCCTTTTTTATTTCGCGCGGCGCCGGGGTAAGACACCGCAGGAAATGCGGGTCAGTTTCCGCGCTTTTTAGCGGTCCAGGCCATGCCGGTAACGCTGAGAACAGCGGTCACGGCGTAGATACCCACGCCCGCGTCGAAGGTCTTGGGGCTGCCCTTAGTGGTGTCATTGGTCGCGGTGGAGGGATAGTAGTAATAGCCGCCGGTGGAGGGGGTGGGATCAGGCGTAGGAGCAGGTTCGGGCGCGGAATAAAGGATATTCTCATTCCATATTACCTTAAAGTCATCGGTTTTCATGTCGTCATGCTTAGCCTCATTGTATCTGCTCAACAACTCGGGCCAGCCATTTGAGCCAAACATATTGTCCATCCTGGTATAGTCGCTCGTATTCCACGCATGTCCAAAAAGCTCAGCACGACCGGAAGGATACGCCGCAAAGCTTCCACCCTCGCCCTGCTCTGATTTTGCATAATCGAAGAAAGCGATAATGCGATCCATATACGCTCTATCGATGGTCTTTTTTCCATCCCAAAGCGCAGAGAATTTTGTATCGGAACCCTCTGCACCTCCCTGTTTTCTGATGTAATACTCCTCACCGTCTATGGTAAAATAAAATGTATACCCCTCGTTTCCGCTTATGTTGACGGCGCCGATCGCGGTCCGCGCATCACCGGAATTCGTCATGGAAAGCCAATTGCCGCCCACCAGCCAAGCGATAAGGCTGCCGGTATAATTGCCCGTCAGCGTACCAACATTGGAGCAGTTTTTGAATGAAACTTTGCTGCTGCCCTGCTTCGCCGCCACGATACCACCAGCGTAACCGTTGTTCGTCGTGATGGCGCCATTATTCACGCAGTTTGTAATGGTCACATTTGCACCGCTGGTGACCTGTGCAATGATACCGGCGGCGCGGCTCGGCCCATTATTTTCCGTGTTCATAACAGTTGCATAGTTGATCAGCTTCTCCAGCTTGACTGTAATACCACCCGCAGCCTCACCGATCAGTCCGCCGGTGTTGCTGTCGCTGCCTGTAACATGGGAGGTGCTGTCAACGGTGCAATTGCTCACTGTGGCATTGCCCTTAATCTGGCCGATCAGTGCGCCGACTCTCTTTCCGCCGAAAACATTGGCGCCGACCAAGTTGACATTTTTGATCTCGGCACCTTCGCCCACATAGCCGAACAGGCCGATGTAGCTCCCGGAGGTGATCTTCAGCCCGGTGATCTTGTGCCCGTCGCCATCAAAGGTGCCCTTGAACGGTGTACTGCTGTCACCGACAGGCGTCCAAGTGTCGGTAAGTTCGACATCCCTCAGCAACTTCACCGTGCCGCTATTCTTGGCTGCTTCCAGCGCTTGGTGCAAGTCGGTGTAGGTTGTTCCACCCTTTTCTGCAACCGCGCCGCCTTCGGTGCCTCCTTCGGTCGCCCACGCGGTGGCGGTGAGGCCCAGCGCCATGATCAGGGCCAGAATGGTTGCCAATACTTTTTTCATTGTAACACTCCTCATAGAAATTTATATTTCCGCAGACCCCATCGTTTTAATAAAATCGTTATTAAAACGCAATGCAACGACGTCGTTGCGGATACTTTGATTATAACAAGTATTTTCCGTTTGTCCACCCCTCTTTGTAAATTTTCCCAGATTTTATCCCGTGTTCTCCGCAAAATTGTAAAATATATCCATTTCCTTCCATTTTTGCCGCGGCAAAAGCAGGAGGCCGCACGGCCTCCTGCTTCTCTTTCACGGTTTATCTTCCGGTCATGACGGTCATGACCTCGAACTCCTCGTGGTTCAGGGTCTTGGTCATGGCCAGGCCCTCATCAATGTCCACGTTGCTGATCCGGTCGCCCTTGGCGCAGACGATGCGGTTGGTCTTGCCCTCCGCCAGCAGCTGCACCGCCTCGTAGCCCATGCGGGTGGCGGTGACGCGGTCCTTGGCGGTGGGGCTGCCGCCCCGCTGGATGTGGCCCAGAATGGTGACGCGGGGGTCCAGCCCCAGCTCCTTTTTGATCTGCTCGCCCACGGCCATGCCGCTGGCGGCGCCCTCGGCCACCACGATCATGAAGTTGGTTTTGCCGCTGATACGGGCGCGGCGGATCTTCTCAGCCACGTGCTTTTCAAAGTCGTAGGGGCGCTCGGGCACCAGCACGGCGGTGGCGCCGATGGCCACGCCCACATACAGCGCCAGATAACCGGCGCGGTGGCCCATGACCTCCACCACGGAGCAGCGCTCGTGGGACTGCATGGTGTCGCGGAGCTTGTCCATACACTCCACGGCGGTGTTGGCCGCGGTGTCGAAGCCGATGGTGTAGTCGGTGCAGACGATGTCGTTGTCGATGGTGCCGGGGATACCCACCACGGAAATGCCGAACTTGGACAGGTCCTGCGCGCCGCGGAATGTGCCGTCGCCGCCGATGGCCACCAGGCCGTCCAGACCGATGAGCTTGCAGGTGGCGTAGGCCTTCTCCTGCCCCTCCTTGGTGCGGAACTCGTCACAGCGGGCGGAGTACAGAATGGTGCCGCCGCGGTTGATGATGCGGCTGACGCTGGCATTGTCCATCTCGACGATGTCGCCGGAGATCAGGCCCTGATAGCCGCGGCGGATGCCCACGCACTCGATGCCCCGGGCGTTGGCGCTGCGGACCACGGCGCGGATGCAGGCGTTCATGCCGGGGGCGTCGCCGCCGCTGGTCAGCACACCGATACGTTTGACTGCGTTTTTCATACGCTATTCCCTCACTTTGTCAAGGGGCGGTGCCCCTGAATATGCAGGCACATTGTACCATACGTTTGGTCTGTTTTCAAGTCCTTCGGCGAGCCGCGGCAAATTTTTGTCTGTACAGTCCGTCGGTTTTGTGGTATCATCCCTATGATAAACGAAAGGAGCGACCGTCATGCACCCACAATTCGCAGAATTGACGCCCAACTGGTTCAATCGGGCGTTCATATACACCGGCTCCATCGGGGAGTTCCGCTACCGCTTCGATGGGGATAAGGACGCGGGAATCCTGCACACCGCTGTATACAGCAATGTATGCTACGAGCTGGCGCAGGACAAGGAGGAACGGGATTTCACCTGGGACGAGGCGGGCGTGGAGACGCTGAAGGCCTGGCTGCAGGAAAAATATGAGGCATACTGCACGGCGCAGAAATGACAAAAGCACCCCGCGGGGTGCTTTTTTGCGTCAGTCACGCCAAGTGCTGCCCAGGAACAGCGCCAACAGGGGCATCAGCTCCAGACGGCCCATGAGCATCTCCAGCGACAGCACCAGCTTGCTCAGGGGCGAGAGGATGGAGAAATTCTCCATGGGGCCGAGGATGCCCAGGCCGGGGCCCACATTGCTGATACAGGTCAGTGACGCGGCGAAGGACTCCTGGAAGCCGTAGTTGTCCCAGCTGACCACCAGTGCGCCCGCCAGCAGCACCAGCAGGTATGCCGCGATAAACGCGCCGGCGGAGGAGACGACCCGCTCCTCCACGGCCTGACCGTCCATCTTGATGACGCTGACATGGTTGGGATGGGCCAGACGCTTCAGCTCGCGCTTGAGACTCTTGCACAGAATGGCGATCCGGGATATCTTGATACCGCCGGCGGTGGAGCCGGCGCAGCCGCCGATGAACATCAGCATCACCAGTGCCATGCGGCAGAAGGTAGGCCACAGGGCGAAGTCCACAGTGGCGAAGCCGGTAGTGGTGATGATGGTGACGGTCTGGAAAGCAGCATCGGTGATGGAGTCGTGAAAGCCCACACCGGCCTGCGCCCACAGGTTGACACACAGCAGCAGTGTGGTGGCGGTCACCACGCCCACATAGATCCACAGCTCCTTGCTGCGGAGCGCCTCCTTCACCCTGCCCCCGACAGACAGGAACATCAGTGAGAAGTTGACGCCCGCCAGGAAGGAGAACACGGTGACGATCCACATGACCGCCTTGGACGCGCCCGCTAGGGAGGTATCATAAATCGAGAAGCCGCCGGTGGCCATGGTGGTAAAGCTGTGGCAGACGGCGGAGAACCAGCTCTCGCCCGCCAGACGCAGGGCCAGCACCTCGCAGAGGGTCAGCACCACATAGATCAGATAGAGTATCTTGGCGGTACCGCCCACCTTGGGCACCAGCTTGGTCTTGATGGGACCGGGGCTCTCGGCCCGCATGAGGAACACCGCGCCCTCGCCCAGCTTCGGCGTCAGCGCCAGGAACAGCACCAGCACACCCATGCCGCCCATCCATTGGGTCAGCGAGCGCCACAGCAGCACGCTGCGGGGCAGATGGGACACAGCGGTGAAGGTGGACGAGCCGGTGGTGGTCAGGCCGGAGACCGTCTCGAACACGGCATCGATATAACTGTCCAGAACACCGGTGAACATATAGGGCAGTGCCCCGAACAGGGACAGCAGCACCCAGCTGAGCGCCACGGCCACGAACCCGTCGCGGCTGTGCATCTGGGTCTTTTTCACCGGAACCAGATGCAGCACCGTGCCCGCCGCGGCACAGAGCAGCGCCGTCAGCAGAAACTGCTGCCAGCAGGTCTCGGCATAAATACAGGCCGTCAGTGCCGGCAGCAGCAGAAAGCCCGCCTCGACCCACAGGATGTAGCCCATTGTGTGTGAGAGCAATCGAAAGTTCATAGAAAATACCTCAAAGCAAAGGTGAAACGCCTTCGGGTATTATATAACCGCGCGGGACGGGTGTCAACCTCAGTCCAGTTTGCCCTCCAGCGCCGAGAGCAGGGCGGGCATATCCACGTCCTTGCCGGTGAACATCTTGAAGGCACGGGCCGCCTGGTAAAGCAGCAGATCGATGCCGGACACGGTGGGCAGGCCGCGCTTTTCGGCCTCGCGCAGCAGCATAGTCTGCCGGGGGTTATAGACCAGATCGTAGACGGTGACGCCTGCCGGGGCGTCACGCAGGAAGCCCAGGTCGGAAAACTCCTTCATGCCGGCCATGCCCAGAGAGGTGGCGTTGATGAACAGGTCGCTCTCGGCCATGGCATGGCGGACGGGAAAAATGCCGAAGTAGATGAACTGCGCCTTATCCGGGTAACGCGCGGCCAGATCCTGGGCCGGATAGACGCTGCGGTTGGTGACGAAAATCTTTTTCACACCGGCGCCGACCAGCGCATCACAGATGGCGTCTCCGGCGCCGCCGGTACCCAGCAGCAGCACGGTCTTGCCCTCCGGCTCCAGGCCGCGGGCGCGCAGGCTGTCCACAAATCCCCGGCCGTCAGTGTTATAGCCAATGGCACGGCCGTTTTTGATGCAGACGGTGTTCACCGCACCGCAGGCGGCCGCCGCGGGGCTCAGCTCATCCAGCAGCGGCAGGATGGCCTCCTTGTGGGGCATGGTGACGTTGAACCCGGCACAGCCGCCGGCCTTGGCCTCGGCCACGAAGTCAGCCAGATCGCGGGGCTGAACGCGGCGGACTTCATAGGTGTAGTGTACGCCGGTCTGGGCGATCATGGCGCCGTGGAGCAGCGGCGAAAGGCTATGATCCACGGGGTCGCCGATAAGATAGAGCTTTTTGTTGGTCATACAAGTGCCTCCCCTGTGCAGCCGCAGGCAGGTGCGGCCACAGTGTTATTGGTGTGTTGGAGCAGATAGTCCATGGCTTCGAGATAGCCGGCAAGTCCGTGGCCGGTGATGACTCTAACGCAGGCCGGCGCGGTGACGGACACGGCCCGGAAGGGCTCGCGGGCGTTGATATCGGAAATATGCACCTCCACCGCCGGGACGGGGGCGCAGCGCAGAGCATCATAGATGGCGTAGCTGTAATGCGCGTAGGCCCCAGGGTTGATGACGATGCCGCCGAAGCCGGCCCGGGATGCCTGGATAGCATCGATAAGTGTGCCCTCATGGTTAGACTGGAACAGCTCCACCTGGCAGCCCACGGCGGCGGCGTGCTCGTAAATCAGTTTACATAAATCGTCATAGCTCTGTCTGCCGTAGATGTCCGGCTCCCGCTGGCCCAACAGGTTCAGGTTGGGGCCGTTGAGGATGAGCAGCTTCATGGCGTATCCCTCCATAGTCGCAGAATAAAGTCCTTCATTTGGTCAACAGTGCCGTCAGGCACCCGATAATGGGCGCAGGCCGCGTACAGCGGGCAGCGGACGGCATACAGGGCCCGCAGGGCCGCCTCTCCCCCGGCGAGCAGCGGACGTCCGGCGGCGTAATCAGTCGACATAATATTATCCACCGTCCGGTCCAGCCAGAACACCGTGCCGCTTCGACGCAGGAGCTCACGGTTCTGCTCCGTCAACACCGCACCACCGCCGGTGGCGATGACGCAGGGTGTTTCCGTCTCTGCGCAGAGTGTTTCCAGCGTCCGGCGTTCCAGGGCACGGAAGGCAGCCTCGCCCTCCGCGGCGAAGATCACCGGAATGGAACGGCCCGCTGTCTGCTCCGCCAGCGTGTCCGTGTCATAAAAGGGCACGGACAGCGCCCGGGCCAGGGCGGCGCCGATGGTGGTCTTGCCGCTGGCGGGCATACCGATGAGGATGAGCCGCCCCGTCATGCCTGCACCTCCCGGGAGAGGGTCATCAGCAGGGTCATCAGGCGCTCCACCTGGCTGCGGCGCTCCGGCAGCATATCGCCCCGGGTACGGAGAACTTCCGCCTCCCGGGCCTTATCCCGGACCGGCAGGCCGTGGGCGCCCTTATACGCACCGATGGCGGCAGATAACCGCTGACGGCAATCAAACAGCTCCAGGATCGCCGCGTCCGTCTCGTCCAATCGGCAGCGCAGACCATCCAGGTCGGCGGGCGTGTCCGGCAGCAGCTGGCACACCGCCAGGGCGGCGGCGGACTCCACCGCCGGGGCAGCGCGGAGCGCGATGCAGGCGTCATGGCGACCGGGGACGGAGATAGTCGTCTCCGTCATGGTAGTCAGGTCCACGGTCCGCTGTTCCTTAGCGATAGACGGCGTGGGGCGGAACGTCACATCGAACACCACGTCCATACCGTTGGTGATGCCGGCGTTGACGCCGCCGGAATGATTGCTCACTGTGCGAACAGCGCCATGGACCACCGTAAACGGGTCGTTGGCCGCACTGCCGCGCATCTGGGCGAAGGTCTCCCCCGCGCCGAAGCCGATGGCCTTGACAGCGGGAATGGCAAACACATGGCGGGCGATGGTGCCCTCCACGGTATCCCGCCAGTCAGGACCGCCCAAACCGGCAGGCAGACCGCTGACGGTACAGCGAATCACGCCGCCCACACTGTCGCCATCCGCTTTGGCAGCGGCAGCGCGCGCCCGCAGGGTCTCCTCGTTCAGGACCTCCGCGTGCACGGCGACATGGACCGTCTTCAGGTATGTGATTGCCAGCGCGCCGGCCACAGTCAGCGGCGCGGTAAGCCGCCCGGAGGTATGGCCGCCGCCCCGGGGATCGTTGCAGCCCAGGGCGCGGACCGCGGCGGTATAGTCTCCGTGGGAGGGCCGGGGCTTGTTCTTCAGGCTGTCGTAGTCGGCGGAACGGACATCACCGTTGTAAATGACCGCCGCCAGAGGATCGCCGGTGGTGCGGTCCCGATAGACGCCGGATAGGAAATGCACTTCCTCTTTTTCCTGCCGAGCGGTGGTCAGTCCCCCCTGCCCCATGCGGCGGAGCAGCTGTTCACGGATAAAGGCCTCGTCCAGCGGCAGACCCGGCGGCACATCCGTCAGCAGGACACCCACCGCCGGACCGTGGGACTCGCCGAAAAGCGTGTAGTGCATCACGATTCCAGCACCTCCCAGTTTCCGCCCAGGGCGGCAAGCTCGCGCCAGAAGGCGGGGTAGGACTTCGCCACCGTCTCAGCGCCGGACAGTGTCACGGGGCCGTCGGCCACCATAGCGGCGCAGCCAGCCAGCAGGGCGATGCGGTGGTCACCGCAGGCAGAGACATCTCCGCCGTGCAGCGCGCTCACGCCGTGGATGACCAGTCCGTCTGGCTGTTCTTTCACCGAAGCGCCCAGCGCGTTCAGCACAGCGGAGACGGCGGTCAGGCGATCACTTTCCTTCTGCCGCAGGAACGCGGCGTGGGTAAAGCGGGTATCGCGGCCCGGGCGCAGCGCGGCGTACAGGGCCAGCGGCGGCAGAAGGTCCGGGGTGTCGGAGATATCGATCTGCTCCGGCAGCTTGTCCAGATAACGTAGGATGGCCGCGTCGCCCTGGAGATAGGGCGGCGGCGCCAACGGGATACGAAGAGCCTCTCTTCTCTGTCTGGGAAGCAGGGCACGCAGCACCAGCCAATAGGCCGCAGCGGACCAGTCCGGCTCATCCAACAGCGGCGCGGGGCGACAGAACTGCCCGCCGGGGATATGCCAGCCATCGGTGTTTTTCTCCACGGTGACGCCGTGGCGAGCCAGGACCGCCAGAGTCATCTGCACATAGGGCCGGGAGACGGCCTCTCCGGTGACGGTAATGTCCGAGTCCCCCGGCAGCAGCGGCAGCGCCAGCAGCATACCGGAGATCAGCTGGGACGTCTCATCTCCCGGCAGCGACCAGTGGCCCGCTGTCAGCGGGCGGGTCAGGGCAATGCCCTGCTCCGTGCGCCGCAGGCCCAGATCCCCGGGGATAGGACGAGAGAGCAGCCGGTCGGAGCCGGTGAACACCGTGTCGGTGCGGCCAAGGGCCATGAACAGCGGCAGCAAAAAGCGCAGGGTGCTGCCGCTGTCGCCGCAGTCCACCAGCGGCGCCGGGGCGGTCAGGCAAGCCAGTCCCCGGTAGGTCGCCAGCACATCCTGTGCCGCGTGGGGCGGCAGCTCCGTGACCTGGCCCGCCAGAAACCGGCAGATCAGCTCGCGGTGCAGCAGGCTTTTGGAGGGCGGCACCGTGACGGTGCCCCGCAGAGACGAAGGCGTCAATAACAGCTTCATGCTTTATCCTCCCATAAATCGGACAGGGGCACCGTCACCAGCTCACCCTGTCCCATACAGCGGACGATGACCAACTGCACCGTACCGCCGGCGGTTTTTTTATCGTGGCCCACGCAGCGGCGCAGGGCCGCCTCGTCACAGTCGATGGCCGTGGGCAGGCCGTACCGCGTCAGCAGCGGCTCCAGCCGTGCCAGCACATCGGTGCCGCCATAGCCATTGGCTATCTGCCAGCGAAGGGTACGGCACATCCCGGCGGCCACAGCCTCGCCATGGGTCCAGGTGTCATACCCGCCGACAGCCTCGTAGCCGTGGCCGAAGGTATGGCCGAAGTTCAGCAGGCGGCGCGCGCCGTGGTCCTCCGCATCACCGGATACCAAGTGCAGCTTGGCCCGTCCGCAGGCGGCGACAAGGGCCGTCAGGGCCTCGCCGCTGTCGCTCCGCAGGCCCTGCTCGGCGGCGGCCAGCAGGGCGGAATCGGCCACCAGCCCGGTCTTGATGACCTCCGCCATACCGGAGGCAAACTGCCGCTGCGGCAGCGTCGCCAGGCAAGCAGGGTCCGACAGCACCAGAGACGGCTGGTGGAACGCGCCCAGCAGGTTTTTGCCCTCCGGCAGGTCCAGAGCCGTCTTGCCGCCCAGGGCGCTGTCCACCTGGGCAAGCAGCGTGGTGGGGATATGGGCCAACGGCACGCCTCGCAGCAGCGACGCGGCGGCAAAGCCCGCCGCGTCGCCGCAGGCGCCGCCACCCAGCGTCACCACGCCGCAGGAACGGTCAAAGCCGCTGTCCAGGATCCGGCGGCACAGGGACAACCATGCCTCCGGCGTTTTGGCACTCTCGCCCTGGGGCAGCGGGAACAGCCGCACCTGCAGTCCGGCAGCCCGGAAGCTGCTCTGTACCCACTCGCCATAAAGGGCAGATGCATTTTCATCCGCCGCCAGCGCCCAGCGGCGCACCTGCGGCACGTGCTGCCGCAGCAGCGCGCCGGCGCGCCCCAGAACACCGGCGCCGATACACACCGTGCAGGTCGCGTTGTTCAGTTGGACGGTAAACTGTTCCATAGACTTCCTCCGCAGCCGGCCGGCCATTGTATTCAGCAAAGCGACTCCCGCTTGCAATCAAATCCTTGTCAATCGATGGTAATATCAACACCTAATATAATATAAATTCATCAACAAATCTATCGTATATATTGTATCGCAGCAGGGCGGTGTTTGCAATAAAAAAGCGAAAAAAGCCGCCGCACAGCGGCGGCGGAAAAAACAGGCCCGCCGCCGGAGAGCGGTGGGCCGTATGT
>OGYZ01001455.1_pt1 | contig 18387 bp, 14 predicted proteins | sample 1576681 | NCBI WGS metagenome assembly OGYZ01 (sample SAMEA3541480, study PRJEB24748) | human gut metagenome | biome: human gut; feature: human-associated habitat; material: faeces | place: China | collected 2012 | reverse complement strand
ACTTCCCATGATGAAGTTTCACTTAGGCTTTAAGTGAGAAAAAGGAAGAAAGAGCCTCGCTCTTTCGATTTTATTATATGCTCCTACGCGGAGGGCGCACAGAGGGATTCAGACGCCATCCCTCTGCGAGTACCGGCTTCCGGTGGAGTTTGGCTTAGCAATTTGCTTCCGTCTCCGCACACTGTTTCCGATTAGTCGCGCGGTTTTGCATAAGCCTTAGTAGTGGCATTAGAATGTTCGCGCGGTGGAGTTGGACGCGGGGAGTTTGTACAAATCATTGCTTTCTTTGTCGCGCGGAGTGTTGAATACCAAATCAAAGTGAATTGGAGTAGGCTAACCGCGGATTGTCGGGAGTTTGTGCGTTGAAATATAGCGAACATCCGATTTAGTTTAGCTTCCGTAGGCGGAAAAGGCTGCGCGCGTGAAGGCCGCGCTTGCCGCGAAAGCCGCCCGTGAGGCAGCGGCGAAAGAGCAGGGGAGCGACGAATAGGCTCCGCCTCGGTAGAGCGACTCATTAAGCTCCGCCGTCCGCTATTCTGCGCGGGCGGCGGAGTTTTTTCTTGCCGAAGCCTTGCGAACCGTACTGTTGCGACGAACGGGCAGAGTCAGTGATGCCTGACGGTTGCCGTTGCGGGAAACACGGCATCGGCGCCTCCCTTGCGTTCTGTCCGCCCATGGCTCAACAAAAGGGCAACGACTGCGTGACGGTATCAAGAAGATGGCCGCTCACGGGCGGTCTTTTGCCGAAAGCTGTTACAATCGGAAACCGTTTGCCAGGCACAATGGCACCAGTCCGATCGAACATGGAAGAGATATCGATGGCTCAGCAGGAAACAGTGACCAATAGAATATTCACGCTTGCCAATGTCATTTCGTTTATCCGTCTGTGCATGGTGCCCGCATATTTCGTGCTTCTGTTGAACGGCTACGATATTCCGGCAACGTTTTTGTTCGCGCTTGCCGCATCGACCGACTTCCTCGACGGCCAGCTCGCACGTCGTACGCATACGGTTTCTCGTCTCGGGCAGATTCTCGATCCTGCCGTCGATCGCATCTTGATGATTTCCGGCGTTCTCGGCCTGTTGTTGGTCGGCCGCCTGCCGCTGTGGATCATTATCTTGGTCATCGCACGCGATCTTTTCCTCTTGTGCGGCGGTGCATTCTTGCTTCGTTACAAGAAGCGTGTGGCCGTCGTCTTTCCGGGCAAGGTTGCGACCACGTTCCTCTTCGTCGGGTTCGCGGGCCTGTTGTTGAACTGCCCGTTGCTTCCCGGCCTTGGCTGGTGCAGCTTCACGTGGCTGCCCGGCTTTAATGCCGATCCCGTATCCTGGGGCATTTGGTTCGTCTATGCCGGCCTGGTGCTTGCATTGTTCACCACCGGCGTCTATATCCATCGCGGATGGAAGGCTTTCCAAGAAGCACGCAACGAACGCGCAGAAATGTAACCAACGGCGAGGCGATTTCGCGCCTCGCCCCTTCTTTATGCACAGTTTCGAAACATTGGGGCATAATTCACCGATTTCTCCCTTCACGAATCCACTCCACTCTACTAAAGTAGTAGCGCAAAAGCAGAACTGCAGTCTGTAAGCTGCTCAAGGAGAAAGGAAGTCGCCGATGTATTTTCAGGAGGAAATCGAGTGCATGCCGCGCGCTGAGCTCGAAGCTCTTCAGCTCGAGCGTCTGCGTTGGTCGGTCGTCCATTGCTATGAAAACGTCCCTCTGTATAAGGAGCGTTTCGACGAACTCGGCCTCGACCCCTATCACATCGAATCTCTCGACGATCTGAAGAAGTATCCGTTCGTCGTCAAGCAGGATATGCGCGACGCCTATCCCTTCGGTTTGTTTGCAGTCGATCAGAGCAAGGTCAAGCGCCTGCATGCATCCTCCGGCACCACGGGCCAGGCGACCGTTGTCGGCTATACGCAAAACGACTTGACCAACTGGGGCAACTGCTTCGCGCGCGGCATTGCGATGCTTGGCGGCGGCGCGCATTCCACCATCCAGGTCTCTTATGGCTACGGCCTGTTCACGGGCGGTTTGGGCGCGCATATGGGCGGCGAAGCCGCAGGCTGCATGGTCGTTCCCAGCTCGACGGGCAATACCAAGCGCCAAATCCAGCTCATGAGGGACTTCAAGACCGATATCCTGTGCGCCACGCCATCCTATGCGCTGCTCATCGCCGATACGGCGATCGAAATGGGCTATAACCCCGCGAAGGACTTCCAGCTTTCTGGCGCCATTTTGGGCGCAGAGCCGGCATCCGAGGCCATGCGTCAGGAAATCCGCGAAAAGCTCGGCGTGCAGTATTGCGACGTCTACGGCCTTTCCGAGATCATGGGCCCGGGCGTTGCGATGGAATGCTCCGAAAGCCATGGCCTGCATGTTGCCGAAGACCAGTTCCTCATTGAAATCGTCGACCCCGAAACGCTCGAGCCGGTACCCGACGGCCAGCTCGGCGAGCTCGTCATCACCACGCTCACGCGCGAGTGCAGCCCGCTTATCCGCTACCGCACCCGTGATCTTACGCGTATTATTTCCGAACCTTGCGCGTGCGGCCGCACCCACCGCAAGATCGACCGCATCGTCGGCCGCACCGACGACATGCTCATTCTGCGCGGCGTGAACGTCTTCCCCTCGCAGATCGAGCAGGTTATCGCCTCGTTCCCGGAAGTCGCGCCGCATTATCAGATCGTCCTGACCACCAAGGGCACCCTCGACCATGTGGAACTGCGCGTCGAAACCGTTCCCGACTTCCCGTTCGACGAAATCCGTGCGCTCGAAATCCTGCGCAAGCGTATGGCGTCCGAGCTCAAGAGCAACCTGCAGATTGCGGTCGACATCAAGTTCGTCGAGCCCAAGACCATCGAGCGCAGCGAGGGCAAAGCGAAGCGCGTTTTGGACCTGCGCAACAAGGATTAGGATCGCAAGCGGCGTAGCGCCGATTGAGTTTGTTCTCGTTGATGAATCTGGTAAATTTGAAATTAACAAGAGTTTTACACATACAATTTATTCATAATCAGTATTCTAATATTTTTCACCCCCTGATTACGAAACAACATAGAAACAAAACAATCAATTAAAGCAAATTCAAGCCTTTTCCATTTTCATTAGGTTTCATTCCCTTCACTTGTTTGCACAAGGAGTCCATGCTTTACTGTGAGCAGTTATTCTCTCTACTCTAAGAGACATTTATTGATAAACATACTTGCAGCCAAAAAAGAAAAACTCCCGATCTCTCTTCAGCCTGTGCTTCCCTTTTATTGGCAACCAAAACCGCTTTTACCGTAATAGCCATCGGCATACTGACAAGCAAATATGCTTATCTAAATATAGTTTACTTTGGTTTAGCTTATATATAGAGCTAATAGACTAAAGTAAACTGAATTTATTCAGCTTGTTCAACAATGCAGCCAAAAGAAAATGGCTGTAACCAATAAGTTTTGGCGCAGCCATCTGTTTTCCCTTTGTTTGACTTTACTTTAATGAATATATATAAGATGGGCATAAAGTAAAGTTTGTATTTTTTCTTTTCGCTGCTATCAGTATTTTAAGCCCCCTGCATTTTATAGCGTTATATGATTGGTTGAATATTTATTAAATATTGTAAACACATACTTAACCGCTGACTGGGTTGCATACTGGGATTAGAAGCGGCCAAAATAACCGATAAATAATTGGAATATATTGTCGGATTATTTGTTGCAATATTCAACATGGACTTTGAATATTCGACCCAGATTTGATATGTCGAATCTGTCACTTGATTGCTTTGTAACAATCTTAACCCTTGGTCGATAACTTGCTGTATTGGCTTATTATTCCACATGTCCTTTGCCCTCCTGTTCATTAATCATGTTTTCTAATTGTTCTGCGCCATTTGCACCTTGCATCCTAATTGCTTCATCCGCAGCCTTCTGCGATACCTCATTCTGCCATCGCAATTTAAAATTGGCGCCAAATATTTCGAACTTATCAAATAATGGCAAAATCCACAATAATAAACAAACAATAAATATTAGATTATCACCCTGAAAATCAGAGAAAAATTGAAAATTAAGACAGTCCGAAAAATTACAGCAGACATAAACGGTAGAAAGAATCAGAATCAAAGGATACCATAATCGAGGTATCCACATTAAAATTCTGTTTATCATAGTAGTCAAATTATTTTTTCGGTAGACATTGATATCACAAAATAAGAACAATACAAAACTTGCTGTACAGGCTCCTAAAAGGAAACATGCTATAAGTAGTTCCCATTTAAATATATCCATATCAATTGATTTTTTTACATAGATAATTTAAAAAAGCAGAGCACGAAACAAGCATAAATAACGCTTCCTCTGATGCTGGAGTGTATGCCCCTTCATTATCCATCAAAGCATGCCGGATACCGGTATCCGGTTGGTTTGTATATGCATATAATTTATCAAAAGCGGCCTTCAACAATTGGGGAAAAACAATTCCATTGGCTTCCATTCGATTCAATGCCTTGCCTAATGTATTTTCTCCTGTCTTTTCTCTACAAAATGCTTCTACTGCAGATATTGACTCCTTAATTGAATTACGATAGTCTCCATCCGGACGTTGTGCAAATAATTCCAAAGCTCTGCTAAGGTGCATCTTGATATTATGAGAACTATTTGCTAAGGCTTCCTCTATCGCTGTAATCTCACTTTGTGACGTCATCTCAACAATCTCCTGTCCAACAACACGATAGGCGAAATTCAAGCGTTCAAACTCGAAATTGAGTTGACGAATAAATGCCTGACTAACAGGCGCTCTCCAATTATTATGTATTGCGTCGACTTCTGCAAGATATTTAATCGTACATTCGACTATATCTAATTTTCGATACCAGGAATTATTTTTATTTTCTATAAAATCAGTTGCAACAATATGATAATGACGTCCATCAGAAAAACTTCCCTCCCTGTTATTCAAAAAATAAGTCCACAAATACTTTTCCATCTCCAGATATGCCTCGTCCACATGCATGTACGATCCCGAATTCATAAAGAATTTGTGTAATTTATCATAACATGAACAAATTGCATTTTGTATTTCCGGAGTAATCCGTTCTCTAATGATTACATCGGAGGGTTTGGTGTAACCATATCTTTCTGAAAAAAGTCCCATATCTTTATTATTATTCTGTTTTTAATGACATTATATCCCAAAACCGATTGAAAAACGCAGTCAGTTTCTCAATGACGGTTTCGCGTTTCTTTGTTCGGTCACCCGTAGGGGTGAAACGGGATACAGGTGGCAGAACCTTTGTTATCGCTGTCCCTGTCGTCTGTACAAACCCGTCGCGGAAGGCGTTATCCATAAACTTGTAAGCCTCTTCACGGTTCAAGTTCTCATCAACGATAATCCGATCCAGCTCGGCACGACGCTGCTCTTCGACATAAGCCAGCCAGTCCTCATCCACCTCTGATTCCGGTGTCAGAGATTCGATAAACCGTTCTATCAGCTCCTTTTTATTGCGCAGGTCAACACTTGAGTCGATTGCCCTACGAATCATTACAATAATCTCCTTATCCTGCAAGTGCTCTTCGTGGTACTTGCGAATCAACGACAGAATATAGTCGATATTGACCTCTACCTGCTTGATTAGTTCCATCTCGAAAACCAAATCCTCGTTGATCTGCTCCGCTTCATGCTTCTGAGGTCGGAACTCATTGTACAGGTCAATGTATGCACTGTGATAATCCTGCACATCGCGTTCGGTCAATATTTCACGTCCAGCAAAAGCATCAAATGTCGAGAGAATATTCCGCAGTTTCAGAATTGCCCCATATAATCGCACAAAACTCTTTTTGTTCTGTTCTCCGGCAATCTGCTCTCCGGCTGGATACTTCATCTGCAGTTCGTTGACTAAATCCGCATAACCGCGAACTTCCTTATCATTCTGCGTATAACCGTTATAATATTCATCGAAGGTTTTGAGCAACACGATGCCCGCGGCCTCCTTATCTCCAAATAGCGCAATACTCTCGTTGGTAGCCTTTTCGAGATTGCGGAAACATACAATATTGCCAAAAGTCTTGATCGAGTTCAGAATACGGTTTGTACGCGAATAGGCCTGCAACAGCCCGTGCATCCGCAGATTCTTGTCGACCCACAACGTATTGAGTGTCGTTGCATCAAAACCCGTCAGGAACATATTGACGACAATCAGCAAATCCAACTCCCGATTCTTCATCCGCAGGGATACGTCCTTGTAATAATTCTGGAATTTATCGCTCGACGTATCGTATGATGTGGCAAACATCGCATTGTAATCCTCAATGGCGCTTTCGAGAAAATCGCGGGAACTCTGATCCAAACCACTCGTATCTTCGGGATTCTCATCCATGATAAAATCGTCCGAATCCTCATTGACGCCAAAACTGTATATCGTCGCCACTTTCAGCCGCCGGTCACTCGGCAGCTCCGCCATCTGACGTTTGAACTCGACATAGTACATCTTGGCCGTATCAATGGAAGAGACAGCGAAAATTGAATTGAAGCCCGTCAGACGTGTTCGTTGTTTTACCTCTTCGACCTTATTGCGACGACCGGCTGAAGCCACCTCGCCGATGTTTGTCACGGCATGGAATTCATAAGATTTCGCCGTGCGTTTCGTCTTTTGATTGAAATGTTGGAGAATGTAGGCAACGATATTGGCAATGCGCCGTTTGTCGGCCAATGCCTCTTCACGGGCAATGTCCCAGACCATCGAATTCTCAATCTCCTCTTTCTCCTTGACGGTACGGACGTACTCGATGCGGAACGGCAGTACGTTCTTGTCATTGATGGCATTGACAATCGTGTAGGTATGCAACTGGTCTCCAAAAACCTGTGCCGTTGTCCGCAAATCGGGCTTTCCTCCGCTTACGGCATTTTTGGCGAATATCGGCGTACCCGTGAACCCGAACAGGAAATAACGTTTGAATTTCCGGATGATGGCAGTATGCATATCGCCGAACTGCGAACGGTGGCACTCATCGAAAATGATGACGATTTTTTGCTGGAAGACCGGATGTTCCGCTTGACGACCGATAAAGACCGAAAGTTTCTGAATGGTCGTAATGATGATCTTCGCCGCCGGGTCTTCCAACTGACGTTTCAGAATCGCCGTACTCGTATTGCTGTTGGCTGCCCCTCGCTCAAACTTGTCATACTCGCGCATCGTCTGATAGTCGAGGTCCTTGCGGTCAACCACAAACAGCACCTTGTCGATGTAAGGCAGTTTGCTCGCCAACTGTGCCGTTTTGAACGAAGTAAGGGTTTTGCCACTGCCCGTCGTATGCCAAACATACCCGCCGCCTTCTACCGTACCGTAGCGTTTGTAACTGTTGGCCACGTTGATTTTATTCAAGATGCGTTCCGTTGCTACAACCTGATAGGGACGCATGACGAGCAGCATCCGGTCGGAGGTAAATACGCAGTACCGGGTCAGCAGATTGAGCAACGTATGCTTGGCAAAGAATGTGCGGCCGAAACCCATCAGGTCGGTAATCGGCCGGTTGTTGGCATCTGCCCACCACGAGGTGAACTCAAAGCTGTTGCTCGTTTGCCGACTTTTAGAGCGGTTTCCGCCGGAGGCGGCCTCCTTGATATGGCTTTGGCGCGTGGTATTGCTGTAATACTTGGTGTAGGTCCCGTTCGATATGACGAATATCTGGACATACTCGAACAATCCGCTGCCGGTCCAGAAACTCTCCCGCTGGTAACGGTCGATCTGGTTGAAAGCCTCCTTGATGTCGACGCCGCGTCGTTTCAGTTCGATGTGCACCAACGGCAGGCCGTTCACCAATATGGTAACATCGTAACGATTGGAGCGCATTCCGCCATCGACTTCGTATTGGTTGATGATCTGGAGCGAATTGTTGTGGATATTGACCTTGTCGAGCAGGTAGATATTCTTGACTGTTCCGTCGTCGCGCGCCAGCAACTGCACATGGTCTTCCTGAATGATGGCGGTCTTCTCTACAATTCCACTGTTCTTGTTGGCAAGACAACCCGTAAAGAAACGCAACCACTCGGCATCCGTAAACGTATAGTGATTGAGTTTCTCCAACTGACGGCGCAGATTGGCAATCAACTCTGTTTCGGTATGAATCGGCAGATAATCGTATGCCTGTTCGGTCAGCAGCTTGATAAATGCCCGTTCGAGATCGGCCTCCGACTGGTACTCTTTTTCCGTGCGGTATTCTGCCCGGTAGTCACTGACGACCGTACTTTCGGGATTTTCAGCAACAAGGTTGTATTTTTGCATCTTCTTTGCGCTTAAAGGTCAGTAGTTTATCTCTATAATACTCGTATTGCTGCCGGCGAGCGGCAATCTCGGCGGGCAGTCCTTCCGAAATATCGTTTACCAATGTCTCGAATTTATTGAGAATGGTAACGATACGTTGCTGTTCTTTCATTGGAGGAATGGGAATCTGTAGCTTTTTGAATTTAACCATATCGACCGATTCAAACCCGGATGTATTCGTATTGTTTTTACACCATTCATCGACAATGAACATATAATAAAAGAAAAACTTCATATCCAATTCATCGGCAAGCGATTTACGAATTGACAAATTCGTAAATTGCTGATTTGCCAGCGAATCAGCAATTATCAAAGCGTGTTCGCCGATTGTCGCCGTCGTCGCTAAAATAATCGAGTTAGCAGGGAACAATCGACCGCCCTTTACAGCTTCGGGAGTGATATGTTGTATCGAATCTTCCAATATCCGTCCATTTGTACGTATATCTTCCATGCGAAACCAAGGGATCGTACCATTCGTCCAATATTCCGGCTTTGCCTTGGAAGGTGTGTATCCATTTTTAATTTCAAATATTTCACTCATTGCCAGCCATTTCACCTCGCCTTCTTGGGGGGGGGTAAATTCGTTGAAATTCAACAACTTATTGCGATAGTATTCATACTGTTTCCGCCGTGCCTCCAGTTCTGCCTCCAGTTCCGCCTCCAGTTCCGTAAACTTATCGAGGATATTTACGATTTCATTCTGAATCGCAAGAGGCGGAACAGGGATCAATATTTTAGCAAATCTCTTTTTCGACACATTAAATCTGGTAACTCCACTTGCAGTCAAAGCAATCTGTCGGCGAAGTTCATAACTCCTAAATAAATGCTTCAAAAAATGAGGATTAAACAAAGACGGCTGATTTAATCTATATCCAAAACAAAAACTATTTAGATATAAATTTTCTTCGATATATTCTGTAACTACGGAAGACATACCACACTCATCTGGCGTTTCAGAAGAGCCGGTAAAAAGAATATCACAATATCGAACTTTATTCTGTTTTTCATCATCTATGATTCGGACAAAATCAGTAATATTCATGTCCAGCGCAGGATTGGAGTACACATTCATGTAAGTAATGAATTTAGCATTACCATTTTTAAAATCGTCTTTCCCCTTTCCAGTTAGTCCTCCATAGAAGTATCCTATTTCTCCCAATGCTTTATATTCTACTCCATTGGGACACAACTCCCGGATCATCTTCTCGATACGGTTCATTGCTCACCTCCTTTCTCCTTGTCGGCTGCACGCTCCTCCAGTTGCACGAAGCGGTCGAAATCGCTCGTATAGAGACGATCCTGAACAATGCGATATTTCTCCCATTCGCTCTCGGCATGGGCTTTGGCCAGTTCCGCCGAGATGCGGCCGGCATTGGCAAGCACCTCCCGATCCATCAGCGACAAAAAGCCGTTCAACCGTTTCTCCCAGTCCTCCATCGTCATGGGGATATGGCGCATGGCCTGTAGCTCCGCCAGATCGAGGTAGGCCGAAACGATGCGGCCAAGCGTCTGCAACTCCTCCTCCGTAAGGTAGTTTTTGGCAACCGTCACGTCGTATTTGTGAATTTTGCCCGTCGGCGCCCCCTCCCATGTCGTCAGCCCCATGTGCTCCTTGTCGGCATCGGCGCGCTGATAGATCAACTCCGCCGCCGTGTGCCCATGCACGCTGTAATGCATCTTGTTCTGCACTGCAGCGAAAAAGCGCTGGGTGGCCTTTGCCGTCGGATCGTAATCGACGGCCGTAGCGTAAATGTCCGTAATCTTCTGGTAGAAACGACGTTCCGACAGACGAATCTCGCGGATGCGCTCCAACTGCTTCTCGAAATAGTCTTTCGTAAGCACCGTACCGCCCCGTTTCAGCCGCTCGTCGTCCATCACCCATCCCTGTATGGTGTAGTCCTTGACAACCGCATTCGCCCACTTGCGGAACTGTACGGCACGCTCGTTATTGACCTTGAAGCCCACGGAGATAATCATCTGGAGACTATAATGTTTCACTTCGCGGCAGACCTCACGGCTGCCTTCGGTTTGAACTATCCGGAAATTCCGGACAGTTGCCGACTCGGACAATTCGTTGTCGTCGTAAATCTTCCGGATATGCTCGTTGATGGTGCGTACATCCACCCCATACAGCTCCGCCATCATTCGTTGGGTCAGCCAAATGTTTTCATCCTCATACCGGAGTTCCACGCGGGAGGGATTTTCACCCGTAGCCGCTACGAAGGTCAGGTATTCGGCGGCCGAACTGCGGATCGTTATCTCTTTACTGCTCATACTCTTTCCTGTTTTACAACGTGGCCACAATCGCGTCGATCGCCGTGCGCAGCACGTTTTGACGTGCGACAATCTCTGCAATACGCATGTTCAGCTCCTCTATATCTACCTCCTCGCGCGTATCGGGCTGTTCGACGTATGACGAAACCGAGATGTTGTAATCATTCCCGGCAATCTTATCGTTTTCGACCAGACGGGCAAAATGCGCATCATCCTTGCGGGCGACGAATGCTTCGAGAATTCTTGCGATATTGGCGTCGGAGAGTTTGTTCTTGTTACCCTCGTGGATAAACTCGCCCGAGGCATCGATAAAGAGAGTTGCATTGTCCTTCTTGCTCTTCTTCAGCACGATAATGCAGGTAGCAATGCCGACGCCAAAGAAAAGATTGGCCGGCAACTGAATGACGGTGTCAATGTAGTTGTTGTCGATCAGGTATTTGCGGATTTTCTGTTCGGCTCCGCCACGGTAGAGCACACCGGGGAACTCGACGATAGCCGCCGTACCGTTGGTCGCCAGCCACGAAAGCATGTGCATCGTAAAGGCAAGGTCGGCTTTGCTCTTCGGGGCCAGAATACCCGCAGGCGAGAACCGCGGGTCGTTAATCAGCAACGGATTTTCATCCCCGACCCATTTGATCGAGTAAGGTGGATTGGAGACGATACACTCGAACGGTTCATCGTCCCAGTGTTTCGGGGCAAGCAGCGTATCACCCAGTGCAATATCGAACTTTTCGTAGTTGATATCGTGCAGGAACATGTTGATGCGGCAAAGATTGTAGGTGGTAATATTGATCTCCTGCCCATAGAATCCCTGACGCACATTCTCCTTGCCGAGCACTTTGGCGAATTTCAACAACAGCGAACCGCTGCCGCAGGCCGGATCGTACACTTTGTTCACCTGTTTTTTGCCGACGAGCGTAATACGTGCAAGGAGTTCGGAAACCTCCTGTGGCGTAAAAAATTCGCCACCCGATTTCCCCGCATTGCTGGCATACATCGTCATCAGGAACTCGTAGGCGTCGCCGAAGGTGTCGATTTGATTATCGGCCAGATTGCCGAGTTTCATGTCGCCGATCTTATCGAGAATCTTCACCAACGTCTCATTACGTTTCTGCACCGTTGCTCCGAGTTTGTTGCTGTTTACATCGATGTCGGCAAACAGGCCTTTCATGTCATCTTCGCTCGCTGCACCCTTGGCCGAGTTTTCGATGGCATGGAAGATATTATTCAGCGTTTCGTTCAGATTGGGGTCTGCCGCGGCACGTTTGCGCACATTGCCGAAGAGTTGCGACGGTAGGATGTAGAAACCGCGCTCCTGTACAGTCACTTCACGTCCGAACTCGGCCTGCTCGTCCGAACATTCGGCATAATCAAAGTCCACGTTCCCGGCCCGGTGCTCTTCCGCATTGATAAAAGCGGTAATATTCTCGGAGATGAAGCGGTAAAACAACATTCCCAAGACATAATTTTTGAAATCCCAACCATCAACACTTCCTCGCAGGTCGTTAGCTATCTGCCAGATTGTGCGGTGAAGTTCCGCACGCTCCTGTTCTCTTGCCATATATTATCTGTTTATCAATTCCTTAATATCCACTTCCAGCAACTCTGCAATACGAATCACCGTATCCAGTTGCGGTTGCGACGAGTTGGAGCACCACTTCGAGATGGTCGAAGGGTCTTTACCCAACTGTTCCGCCAGCCATTTCCCTGTTTTATTCTTTTCCGCAAGAATAATTCTCAACCTGTTAATCTCTTTCATTCCTGTTACAAACTGGGATTGCAAACAAAGATATTGAAAATTATTCAATCCCCATGGATCTTTATGGGAATTTTAACACTTAGAAATGACCTTCTCTCACAATATTTGTGAATAGATTTTGTGGATTTATGACAAATGCCTGCACTCTTTTTTGAACCATACTTCTGCCAAAGCAGATTGTGTCCGGGCTTGCCCGTGTGCCACAAAACAAAGGGAAGGGTAGCCTAATTTCCGATGTCTATAAACTATGAGAATTAAAGAGAAGATATTTTCACTTATTATCCTTATTTACAGTTGTTTGCATATAGTTGCATAATTCCCTTCAATTCCGGAAAAATCCCATTTTAGACACATTTTTGTTACCCGTTTTTGTTTCTTTTTCGACTAAAGAGACTATATTTGCAGTGTGATTTCAAGATGCGAACGCACTTATGACGGACAGGGGTAACAAAGATAGCAAAAAATCGCCAGTCAAGATAAGGTTCAAGGCGATGAAAGACGGCCGCAGATCCATTTATCTGGACTGCTACCGTAACGGCCATCGCAGCTATGAATACCTCAAACTGTATCTTGTGCCGGAGACCGACGACAAATCATTGCGCCGGAATGAAGCCACGATGCGGAAAGCCGAGACCGCCTGCAGGAAGAAATTGCGGGAATTGGAAAAGTTACCGACCGAGAACAGACGGCTTATGGAGACGCAAGGCTATATCTCTAATAAGGGCATATCCATACTGGAGTGGCTTTCCCGTTTTAAGGAGATACAGCGTAGCCGTGGTGTACATGATATCCATGCTATAGATCGGGTATGTGCTATCCTGTCCAAAATGAACTGCGGTGACACAAAGGTAAATGAAATCGGCAAGGACTTTTGCATTGCCTTTGTGGAATATCTGAAGACCGGATATAAAACAGCCAAAGGAGAAAACTTTAAGCCAAAGACTGCCTTCAACCACCAATGCACACTCGTGACCGCTCTCAATGTTGCCGTACGAGAAGGAATCATTCCCACCAATCCCATGAACCTACTCTCACATCACGAAAGGGCAAAAGCGAGCAAAGGGAAAAGAGACTATCTGACCATAGACGAAGTGAAGCGACTGATTGCGACACCTTGTAAAAACAATATGGTCAAGAACGCATATCTCTTTGCCTGCAACTGTGGTTTGCGGCTCGGCGATGTCCGTAAATTGAAATGGGGTGACATAACGCAGGACAACGGCAGATGGATACTTTCCGTCATCATGAACAAGAGCGAAAAGCCAATACATATACCGCTCGGCGTGCAGGCAAGAAGATGGATGCCCGGATGTGAAGACAGCGGGAAACACGATGCCGGCAGCCTTGTCTTCGAGCATCTGCCCGGAGACTCCCACATCAATGACATCCTGAAAATATGGGCTGCCGATGCTGGAATAACCAAATCGGTGACCTATCACACAAGCCGACACACCTTTGCCACAATGCTGCTCACGCTCGGCGCAGACCTTTATACCGTTTCCAAACTTTTGGGCCATTCCCAGATAAAGAACACGCAGATTTATGCTGAAATCATCAACCGAAGGAAAGACGAGGCAGTCAATCTCATAGACAAAGTGTTTGATTAAGAACAAATCTTTTATAAATGACACCACTATGGCAAAAGCAATAAAGACACCCAAACAGCCCAAGGAACCTGTCAGAGTCCGTTATAAGACACTCAGTGACGGGAGCCAGTCCGTCTATCTCGACATCTACCGTGACGGAAAAAGGCAGTATGAGTTCCTGAAACTGTATCTCATCCCGGAGACGAATGCGGCAGCCAAGGCGCAGAATAAAGCCACACTTGCTGCGGTTAACACCATAAAGTCGCAGCGCATCATCGAGCTGACCAATGGAGTGGCAGGGCTGAAGAACACCTCCCTGCGCTCGAAGATGCTGCTTCTCGACTGGATGCAGGCATACAAGGAGAGTCAGGAGAAAAAAGGAGTGCGAGGAAGTGGCAAACTGATATCCAACACGATGAATGTGCTGCGTGCCTTCAATGCAAAGGCGACCATGCGGGACATAAACCGCGACTTCTGCCTTGCCTTTATAAACTTCCTGCGTAACATCTATGTAAGCCCGAGCGGTAAGAAGCTGTCGCAGTTCACTTGCGTTTCCTACTTCGGATGCTTCCGGGGAGCGTTGAATGCGGCAGTTCGAGAGGAAATCATTGCCGAAAATCCGGTAAACCGGCTTAATACGGACGAGAAAATCAAGATGCCGGAGAGCAAGCGGGAGTTCCTGACCATAGACGAGGTCAAGATTCTCATAGACACTCCTTGCAGACGGGAGGATGTCAAAGGAGCGTTCCTGTTTTCCTGCTACTGCGGCTTGCGAATCAGCGATGTACTGGTCCTGAAATGGAAAAATGTGGATAGTTCCGCTGAACAGTGGCGCATCAATATCATCATGCAGAAAACCCGTCAGCCTCTTTATCTTCCCCTTTCCATGAATGCAAGGAAATGGATGCCGGAGCGGAACGGAGCCGGAGATGAAGACCTTGTATTTCCCACATTGCCATGTGAGGACACCTGTAATGTGCAGCTCAAACCGTGGGTCAAGGCGGCGGGCATAACCAAGCATGTAACCTATCATGTCAGCCGCCACACCTTCGCCACAATGCTGCTGACACTCGGTGCTGACCTGTATACCGTATGCAAGCTGCTCGGCCACTCGGATGTGAAGACCACCCAGATATACGCCAAAATCATCAACAAGAAAAAGGAAGATGCCATCAGCCTTATCGACATGGAGTTTGCTAATACCTGAACGGATATAATAATATAGAGTATGAGAAGATTGCCAGATGATTTCAATGTGAACATCCTGCTACCGGGAACAGTGTGGCTACTCATATCTGTCCTTGCCGGACGGGTAGCGGTCGCACGGCTTGAGACGGATGCTATTACCATCGTCATGTTCGTGGTAATCTCGCTCGTTATCTTCATTGTTCCGATGGCTGTCTATATGGAGTATCGCAAGAAAATCGAGCAATTGTCGGAGCGCAAATCTAAAAAGGCTTCTTCACCGTCCGGCAGCGGTTCCTCTGGCAAGTCTCAATCGACCACAGAACCAGAGACAGCATGTCGGTTTTCCTTTCCACCGGATTTCCCGGATGCCCTGAAAGGAGACAGAACTATGATATTTATGGAAGCCTTGCGTCACGAAGGCTTTCTTGATGCAGAATACCGTCCGCATGATGGATGCAATGCCACACTGATGGCTTTCATCGCTGACAGCATAGCCGCAATCTGCAACATCAGCCGCCAGTGGAAAATTTTTGGCGACTATTGGCATCTGAACAATATGCGCCAGTTGTTGGATGTGAAGAACCGCAGGGGTTCCAAAGCCGACAAAGAGGATGTTATAATCTCCATTTTTAAGAAAGTGGCGGAAGCCGACGATAATATCCGCAATACCGATGCATATCGTAGTTGGGAGAGAAATATCAAAATTTAACCGCTTTATCGTTTCAGGCGACTCATCTCGCTTAACATCTGTTTTTTCTATTCCCTGTTTTCGTCTGTTTGCTGTTGTTTTACAGCCGTGCTTTTAAAAGTTTTCCACTTGGCTTTCCATCTGTTTTACAGCAGATTAACAGCCTTTGTCGTGTGATTTCCGATGGCTTACTTTGCACCGTCTTCCTTATCGGAACGACGGCTTTCACAGCCTAAGAAATCACATCAAAAACGACAGAAATATGAAACAGACGAACCAATTAATCTCGACGGCCGAGGCCGCGAAATTTCTCGGAATCAAAGTGAGTTATCTTCACAAGCTGATGATGCGACGCGTCATACCTTACTACAAGCCCAACGGCAAACTGTGCTTCTTTGACAAAGCCGAACTGGAGGCATGGATGAAGAATGTACGCGTGGCATCGCAGGCGGAACTCGACCAACAGGCACAGAAGTACATCATCAACCGTTCGAAGCGGTAAGTCATGGCGGGCATATACGACTACATTAACCAGTTTTGGACAGAAGCGGAGCGCAGCCCTTTCAACCCTACGGAGGTAGCACTTTATCATTACCTCCTGTATGAGGCAAACCGCCTACGCTGGAACATGCCGTTTGCCTGCCATACAGCCATCCTCTGCGTGCGGCTCTCGACCACCAAACAGAATATCAGCAAGGCACGGCAGCATCTCAAAGAACGTGGGCTGATAGATTGTCAGGTTGGTACAGGAATCCACACCCCTGCGCTATATTCCTTGACCATACAGCCGTCCCGGCAGTTGCCGCATCAGGTTACCCGACAGTTGACCCATGAGTTGACCGTACAGTTGCCCCATTCTAATATAAAAGATAAAGACGAAGATATTATCAACTCTCAACACGCGCGGGAAGATGGACATAAATCACTGGATGAGCTTGAGTCACTCCTGCTTGCCGATACGGTTTGGCAGGACAAGATTATCGAAGTGCTGGCGAAAAGAGAAAACTGGATTATTGACAGATACAGGCTACACGGGAATATCCGAGACTTCTTTGACGAGCAAAGAATCGGCGGAAACGCGCAGCGGGACGAGAGCGATTGCCGAAGCCATTTTTACCATTGGATTATCAAACATCTGAATACAACCCGATATGGAACAAAACGGAAATCCCCAACTTATAGAGACTCTGATGTCACGGCTGTGTCAGCCGAGGACTACGAAGGAGCGTTTTAGACTGCCTTTCGATGAAGAGACGGCTGCGAAACTGCTTAAATGTGCCATCGCAGGCGAAGTGAGCCGTTTCGGAGGCACATTTCTTTATCCTGACGCGGTAGACTCACAAGTCAGGAACCTTGCTGCGAGCCTTACCTCCGGCAGAAGGTGCGGGGTGATGCTGTGCGGCTTGTGCGGTAACGGCAAGACCACCGTGATGAGGGCGTTCCAGAACCTGCTCAATGTAATCAGGATACCGGACAACTACCACAGGACTGTGTATGGTATGCCGATCGTGAATGCCGTTCATATTGCCCATCTGTGTCGGAACAGCTATACCGAGTTCCTGCGGCTGTGTGATATGGAGATGCTCGGCATCGATGACATGGGCATAGAGCCTGTAGAGGTGCAGGAGTTCGGCAACATGCACAGGCCGCTGACTGACCTGCTTGCAAGAAGATACGAGAACCGTGGCTTCTCGTTCATAACCACCAACCTCGTACCGCAGCAGATACGCAAGTTGTACGGCGACAGGATTGCTGACAGGCTGAACGAGATGGTGGACAAGATTGTATTCGACAACCCTTCATTCAGAAAATAGAGGGAAGAATAAAAGCTGACAGAAACAGGATGCAAAAAACATTTTCCTTTGTTCAATTATCCGGCACTCCACTGGCACCAGTCTGTTATGGCTGTGGCAAGCGGACGGATGGATTGACATGGAGCGGTAGCGTTCAGTTGCGAGGTATGCCGAGGTATTACCGTCTTCGGACAGTAATACCACGACGCCCTCGCAACAGTCCGGCAGACTGTTGTCCTTGCCGCTCGCAGGCTCGCATCATCCCTCTTTTAGAAACCGTTTCACGACTTTTCAAAGACATCTGTTATATATGGAATACGAAGATACCTCCAGTCAGGAGCATGAGCAAAAGAAGCTCGTTATAAGGCGCGACAAGGTGGTTGTCACCAAGGTCACGGAACAGGAGCTTTCGCAAATCAAAGAGACCGCTAGCCGGTGCGGCATGACACGCAGTGATTTCATCCGGGCAAGGGTACTCGGCTACAAGCCACGGCAAAGGCTTTCCGACAGGGAACTGGACGGTTTGCGTCAGCTTGCGGCCTGCCGCACGGACATGGTGAACTTCGCCAACGCCCTGCACGGACTGACCGACAACGAGAAGCTACGCCTTTTCCGGCACGAAGAGACCATGCTTGAATGGTACGAGAAAGTGGCCCATGTCACGAACCATGTCGCCGACTTCCTGCAGTCCACGCAGACGGCGAACAGCTATCCGGCAGGGACAACAAACCAAGAAGCTAAGGAGGACGGCGCATGATAGCCAACGCAAAGGCGGTAGCCCACGGCATAAGGGC
>OGYZ01001451.1_pt1 | contig 18411 bp, 16 predicted proteins | sample 1576681 | NCBI WGS metagenome assembly OGYZ01 (sample SAMEA3541480, study PRJEB24748) | human gut metagenome | biome: human gut; feature: human-associated habitat; material: faeces | place: China | collected 2012 | reverse complement strand
TTGTAAATCAAATAATTAACGAGTCTTTTTACAATTATTAAGAGACACTAGTGATATAATGTATTAAAATTTATATTCAGGTTTAATTTTATTGTGGTGATAGCAAAATAAACAAGTGTATTTCTGGTGATGTGGTTATTTTAAAGTTAACCACAAGATAACCGGTAAATAACATTAAATCGAAGGTGGAGCGAGCAGATCATCGAGCTCTTTGCGCGATATCTTGATATATTTTCCCTCCTGCACTTTACTGATATGATGCCATTTTACATAGTGATACAATTGGTCACGTGTGAGATTGTATTTTTCCATAGCTTCGGCTGTTGTATAATATTCTGGTTCAGCCTTAGCGAGACCTTTGGCAATATCTACATGTTTTTGGGAATAGAATACCTGTCGCTTGATTTTTTTCTTTGGAATAGCAAATCGGGAAACAAAAGAATATATAGCACTTGTTGTCATGCCAAACTTTTCCGTTAGATCTTCTACAGAATACCATTCCGTAATGTTGGAGTCCGGTGCTTTAGATGCAAAATATTTATCAAAATGCTTGGCACTCCAGTATGTTTTTCCTCTCTTGAAAACTTTGGGTATATTTTGTTCTTTCCCTACTTTAAATATCCACGATTCGTTTACTCCATATTTACTTGCAACTTCAGCGGTAGTATAAAAATCAGTAATAGGAGTGTGAGAAATTCTGTTTCGTTTTACATAAGGGGTAGAACTCATCATTGAGTCTATGTCAGACTTTCTGATCCTTGTAAATCTACTGCTAAATTGAAAAGCAGGTATTTTCCCTTGGTAAATCATCTTATAAATAGATGATAAAGCTATATTCAAAACCTCTGCACATTCTTTAGGGGATAAAAACTCTTTATCCTTGAGAGGTTGAGTTCTTTTTACTTCAATTTTGGTTGCTATAACCTCTTCTGCACTTTTTACCTGTTTTGTTCTTAATGCACGTTTGTATGCATAACCGTTACATTGTTTATTACAGAAACGTGTTGATGTTTTTAAAGCGTAGAATTCTTTTCCACACCATTCGCATACCTTTTTAATTCTTACTGAACTTTTTGCCATATTACACTATAATTTGTTAGTACTATTTCGCCTATAAAGGCTTTATTTATTTTTCTTGTATTTTCCTGTCTTTTCCTGTATTCTACTTTCTCTACCACCTTGCAAATTGCAAAATACCCAAATCAGCCCATGCGGTACAAAATCGACACAAAAAAATGAATGAAAACCATTAGAAACCATTATTATATGGTAGATGGCAAAAAGAAAAGGCGCTCAAAATGAACGCCTTACTAATTAAATATGATAGATGTTTATGGTTTATAATACTACCTTATTTCCCGATGCAGAAGTGCTTAAATATATTCCCTAACACCTCATCGTTAGTGATTTCTCCACCAACAATTTCAGCCAGATGGAAAAGACATTCACGTAAATCCTGACTTACCAAATCACCAGAAAGTTGCATGGTCAGTCCGTCTTGTACGCGATGAATAGCTTCCAGTGCACGACTTAGTGCTTCATAGTGACGAATGTTGCTGACTACCACATCATTTTGTGAAAGGTCGGGTAGGGCAGCGAAGTCCACCAACTGCTTCTGAAGTAGAGAAAGGCCCTCTTTCTGCTTGGCTGAAAGGGAAATGACACAAGCATCTTCAGGCAAATCAGGAAGAATAGCTTTCAGATCATCTATTGGCTTATGCATCGATGCCGTAGTATCGGTTACTGAACAAGATAAACTTTTTTCTGTTAACGGAAGCAGATCCGTCTTGTTGAGTACAATTACCAGGTGCTTGCCTTGGCAGCGTGGTAGAATCTTTTCGGCCAATTGGTGGTATTGTTCTTTTGCACAGGTTGCATCGATAACCCATAGTACAATATTTGCCTGTTCCAGTTTCTGGAAACTTCGTTCAATACCTAAACTTTCGATGGTATCAGTCGTTTCACGGATACCGGCTGTATCAATGAAGCGGAAAGTGATACCACCTAAATTCATAGTGTCCTCGATAACATCACGTGTTGTACCGTGGATGTCGCTCACGATAGCACGTTCTTCATTCAGGAGAGCATTCAATAGGGTAGACTTTCCTGCATTGGTTTCTCCTACGATAGCAACCGGTACACCATTTTTCAGAGCATTACCGACACTAAATGTATCTACCAGATGGCTGATAACTTGTTCTATTTGTTGAGCTATTTCTTCCAGTTCCGAACGATCTGCAAATTCCAGTTCTTCGTGGTCGCTAAAGTCTAACTCCAACTCCATGAGTGAAGTCAGATGGAGCAGTTTCTCTCTTAAAGCAGACAATTCACGACTGAATCCTCCGCGCATCTGATTCATTGCCATACGATGTGTAGCGGCAGAAGTCGAGGCAATCAGGTCTGCAACTGCTTCAGCCTGACTCAAGTCCATTTTACCATTCAAAAAGGCACGTTGAGTATATTCACCTGGTCCCGCAGCACGACATCCATTCTTAATAAGGAGCTGCATTACTTGTTGCAGAATATATGATGATCCATGGCAAGATATTTCTATAGAATCTTCACCTGTATAAGAATGAGGAGCACGAAAAAGGCTTACCAATACTTCATCTATTATCTCACCTGCAGGCGAAAGAATATGTCCGAATGTCAGAGTATATGGCTTACGTTCTGTCAGAGGTTTTCCTGATATTGGAGTAAAAATACGGTCGGTTATGGCTATAGCCTGGGCACCCGAAACACGGATCGTACCGATTGCTCCGCCTTGTGCGGTAGCAATGGCACAAATAGTATCTTCTGTTTGTTGTATATTCACGATGTCTTTTGCTTTTAAATCACACAAAGATACGGCTTTTCAGCTTATATCCGGAAAAGTTTGGGTGATAATTATTTTTGAATGTAAAGTTCTCTGATAAGAAGGTCTACTACTTTTTCAAGATAAACCCGGTCAGTTTCATCGAACGTAGAAAGCTGATCACTGTCGATATCCAATACTCCTTTTACTTCTCCATTCACTATTATCGGAACGACAATTTCCGAACGGGAAAGCGAACTGCAGGCGATATGTCCTGGGAATTGATCTACATCGGGTACAACTTGTGTACGGGCTTCCGACCATGCCGTGCCGCATACTCCACGTCCTTTTTTAATACGATAACATGCTACACTGCCCTGAAAGGGCCCCAAATGAAGTTCACCGTCATGTACCAAATAGAAACCTACCCAGAAAAAGCCGAAAGCTTCCTTTAAGGCCGCACTGGTATTCGCCAATACACTGACTTCGTTTCTTTCACCTTCTATAAGGGGTGTAAGTTGTGTAAGAAAAAATTGATACCGTTCTGCTTTGTTTAGTTTGCTATCTTGTTTAAAACTTGCTTCCATAAATATTCTAAATAGCTGTTGTTTTTTTGACAAAACAGGTTCCTCTGCAATAAACAGAGGAACCTGTATATATAAAAAAAGAAGAATTATAAATATCAGATTCGCTCAAGCACTGTCTTTATCAGGTCGTCTATTTTGTTTTTATATCCTGTATTGGCTTCTTTGGCTACGCGATTGGCTATAACCATGCAGACAGTGGTAGCTTTATGTCCTTGCAGACGTGCAAGCCCTGCAAGTGCTGAACTTTCCATTTCGAAGTTGGTTATGCGATGGCCCTGATATTCGAAGCTTTCAATCTTTTCATTCTGGTGAGGGTCGGCAAGTGGAATGCGGAGCTGTCTGCCTTGTGGACCGAAGAAACCTCCACAAGCTACTGTAACGCCGCGTACCATATCTGTTCCGGCAATACGCTCAACCAGTTCCTTGTTGGCATGGATAACGTAAGGAGCCGGTGCACAGAGGTTTCCGCTCCATCCCAAATGATTCAAAAGAGCACGTTCCATTGGAAGGTCGCAAACTGCATTTCTTCCTTCGTAGAAGTTTAGCAGTCCGTCGAACCCTACAGAGATTTCAGAGCATATATAAGTTCCCACGGGAGTATAAGGTTGCAATCCTCCACAAGTACCGATACGTACGATTTCCAGTTGCCGGAAGTTGTCATTTTCTTCACGAGTCTGAAAATTGATATTAGCCAATGCATCCAGTTCGTTCATAACAATATCTACGTTGTCGCATCCGATACCGGTAGAAGTGACTGTAATACGTTTCCCTTTATATGTTCCGGTTATGGTACGGAATTCACGGCTTTCTACCTCACATTCCTTTGTTTCGAAATGCGATGCTACTAGAGCTACTCGTCCGGGGTCTCCCACAAGGATAACTTTATCGGCCAGATGTTCCGGCTTTACGTGAAGATGAAATACCGAACCATCTTCATTTATAATCAGTTCTGAGGGTGGAAAGTACTTTTTCATAATATTCTTTTTTTATTTAGTTAGTTGAGTTTTTGCTATTATATGATAATGATTATTTACCTATCGGTTCATGTCCTGCAGGATTTGCATCCGGGCGGGCGATACTGCTTCTCATATCTGTATCTGCCTGAATATTTTTCATCCGGTAATAATCCATGATTCCCAAATTGCCGGTACGGAAAGCTTCTGCCATAGCTTTTGGAACTTCGGCTTCTGCCTGTATTACATTGGCACGGGCTTCTTCTGCTTTTGCTTTCATTTCCTGTTCCAAGGCAACAGCCATTGCACGGCGTTCCTCAGCTTTGGCTTGTGCAATATTTTTGTCAGCATTTGCCTGATCTATCTGTAAAGATGCTCCAATATTACGACCTATATCGATATCGGCAATATCAATAGATAAAATTTCGAATGCAGTCCCTGCATCCAGTCCTTTGCGTAGTACAAGTTTGGAAATTGAATCCGGATTTTCAAGTACCGATTTATGATTTTCCGATGAACCGATAGATGAAACAATACCTTCGCCTACGCGTGCCAGGACTGTATCCTCACCAGCTCCACCTACCAACTGGCGGATATTGGCACGTACAGTTACACGTGCTTTCGCAATAAGCTGGATACCATCTTTGGCAACGGCGGTGACAGGAGGCGTATCAATAACTTTCGGATTAACAGACATCTGTACGGCTTCAAACACATCACGTCCTGCAAGGTCGATACCGGTAGCCATCTGGAACGACAAATCGATATTGGCTTTCGATGCTGAAACCAGTGCATGAACTACCTTTTCCACATGACCGCCTGCCATATAATGAGCTTCCAGTTCATCGCGTGTAATAGTGCTTAAGCCAGCCTTGTGTGCTTCAATCATTGCAGGTACAATGACATATGGCGGAACATTACGAATACGCATCAGAAAAAGCTGAACCAGCGAAATACGTACACCTGATACTTTGGCAGAAAGCCAAAGAAAGAATGGTACGTAATGGAAGAAGACTGCCAGTAAGACAACTCCTCCAGCCGCTAAAATGAACGGAAGATAGTTAGGGTCAATCATAGGTAATTGATATTTTAAGGTTTAAAAAAATTACTGTTGTATGTAGCGTGTCACATATACAGTACCATTATTTATACGAGTCACTTGTATGGGAGTACGCTCTTCGATAAATCCATCAGCTGATTGCACTTCGATGATATGGCCGTTTATCTCGGCATTTCCTATCAAGGTAAGGCGTGTCAATGACATGCCAGTATCTCCAGCCTGAATATTGATTCCTTTCAGCGGTTCTGGTTTATAGTCGAGTGTCTGTTTGAGCGAAAGACGGTCTACTGTCTTGGAGCGCATGAACCAAATGGTTATACCGATTATTCCAACGGCTTCAACGGCAAGCGTAATAAATCCGGCCTGTGTTCCTACGGAATGAAAAGCATAATAAATGGCATAAAGCAGACTGATTCCCGATGCTATTCCTGCAAGGGTAATGCCGGGGACTAGAAATACTTCCACAGCAAAAAGTAAAAGTCCCGCCAAAATAAGTGCAATAATAATCAGTGTTTCCATATCTGCTCGTATAAAAATGGTGTCTATTTTTTACTGTTTCAATGCTTTAAGCTCTGCATTGCGCACAGATAAAGTCAGTTGTTCCAGCTCATGTCGTAACTCGTTGGTACGTTTTTCTTTATCTAATATACCGGGAGCCATTTTTTCTTTTCCTGCTTTGTTTGATTGCTGATAGGCAGCACGAAGATTTGTCAATGATTCTTCCAATGATGCAAGATCTTTCTCTTTCTGCAAGAATGAAGCATACATCTGCCGTGCTTCTTTAGAACGAAAATCTGACAATGTATGATAAACAGCATTATCGTCTACGACAAAACGGAAGTCACTCTTTTTCTTTTCTGTACTTCCGCCATACAATACCTGAGCCAGATGTTGTCTGGCAATACGTACTTTATCGGGATCACTCCATGTCTTCTTTATTTCTTTTAGTGTGGCAGCATCAATAATAGCTTGCGGGTCAGCTGTTTCGTAGTCGTATACCTGTTTTGTCGAGTTAGGAACGAAAACATATACACAAACTTTTCCTTCCGGCTGATAACGATCAGAAGCAAACCACCCTAAATTGTTCAAGTCATCCAATGCATACATATAATCATTGTATGGAGAGTTAAACGGCATACCGATGTTATCCGGACGGAGATACGTATTGTCATCCGAATCATAACGGGTTACGAAGATATCGTATCCTCCCATACTTTCATCTCCTTCGGCTCCAAAATAAAGTGTGATACCATCTGATGCCATAAACGGATAATTTTGGTTATGTCCTGATTCGTCCAGACCGCTTAATGGTTTGGCATCTTCCCACTTATCTATCAACTTGAAGCGTGAGTATAAACTCGTTTCCCCGTCTTCAGACGCCTGTGTAAAAATCATTTTATCACCCAGCTCATTTGTAAATGAAGTTCCTGAGCCATCTTCGGTAAGAGAAATGTTTCCCGACTCCTTACTTAATTTATATGCCGAAAGAAAATTATTTTTATCTACTACAAAGCTGTCAATTACAGCTACATTCTCAGTTCCTCTTAACATGCGTGCAGCCTGACGGCAACGGTCTAATTCTTTCTCTGCTGCAGAAGTATCACGCTTCTTTTTTTCCAGCCATTGGATATGCTCTTCAATATTTTCGGTCGCTTCATCAAAGCGATACATTGCATAATATAGTTTTCCCAAATACAGATAAGCATTTATTACTTTGCGTGCAGCACTTTTTTCAAGGTAGGGTTGTGATTCCTGTAATTCACCGGTTTCATAGCAGCATGCTCCGTACCAGAAATTGTAATTTGCATTCGATGGAGCCTGTTTTACTAATTTCTGGAAAACGGGTTTGGCTTCAGCAAACTTGCCTTCTTCAAACCATTGTTTTGCCTGGGTGAGTGATTGGGCGAAAGTTCCTCCCATGCTGCATAAAGCGATAAGTGCTAGCGTATATTTCTTATTCATAATTTTTCGTGTTGTTTCGATGATGTTATTTTCAAAAATACAAAGTTTCTTTGAAATTTTGATTATTTCGGCATTCTAATTTTTCAAAATCTTTCGAGAATCGTTCTTTTGGTGTAATTTTACCCCGTTTTTAAGATTATCGGAAGAAATGGGAAAATTGACAGAAGAAGATAAATTGATGCGACGCATAGAAAAACGCTTTAACAAAGGTGTAGTGCAATATGGACTAATAGAAGATGGTGATAAGATACTGGTAGGGTTGTCGGGAGGAAAAGATTCACTTGCTTTACTGGAACTACTTGCCCGCCGTTCGTGTATTTACAAGCCTCGTTTTTCGGTCGTTGCTGCACATGTCGTGATGACGAATATAGCTTACGAATCGGACATGGATTACCTTCGTTCCTTTGCCGAAAATCTGGGAGTGCCGTTCGTACGCTACGAAACGTCTTTCGATCCTTCTACTGATACCCGCAAGTCGCCATGCTTCCTCTGTTCGTGGAATCGCCGTAAAGCTCTTTTTACAGTAGCAAAAGAACAGGGATGTAATAAGATAGCCTTGGGACACCACATGGATGATATACTGGAAACGTTGCTTATGAACATGGCATTTCAGGGAGCATTCAGTACGATGCCTCCGCGTCTGGTAATGCGAAAGTTTGATATGACCATTATCCGTCCGATGTGTCTGGTACATGAAGCCGATCTGATAGAAATGGCTCAGGCGAAAGGATATCGTAAACAGATCAAAAATTGCCCGTACGAAAAAGATTCTCACCGTTCGGATATGAAAGAAGTGCTCCGTACGCTGGAATGCATGAATCCTGAAGCTCGATATAGTTTATGGGGAAGCATGAATAATATTCAGACTGATCTTCTTCCGGAAGAGGTTGATTTATAGCATCTTAATTGAATTTGTCTTCCAAAGGCTAAATGATTATGATATGTCGTCAAAAAATTCAGCATATTTCTGAAAAAATATCATCATCTTTTTTTAAAAATTGTACAAAAAAACAAGTAAATATCTTGATGTTTTCTGAGAAGATTCTTTATGATTCATCAAGACCTGCTGACATCTACTTTTAAGGCGGAATTATACAGCTTTATAGAACATTTTATATTCGTTTTTTGTTTATTTTAGTATAACCACTTTTAATTGGAATATGGGGGATAATTCCCTATATCATGTGTTAGCTTTAATATCCAAGAACCATAAATATAATAAGATGAAAAGCAGCTTTATTTATTTACTATTCTTGTACATTATATTCATTCTTTGGGGGTGTGGTGAGAAAGAAAAGACAGGAAATCTGGGAGAAACAGAATTGTATTTCGACGAACGTCTTTCTTCTATATCAGCCGATGGTGACTCTGCTTTCTGGATAGGCAGCGAAGCCGGTGATATATGGTATATGAAGCAACGTCGGCTTCAGCCTTATAATATAGGGGCTGACCGTATATATAAGGTTGTAACAGATTCGGTTCTTTCTGATGTCCGCATTTGCTGGATAGGCATTCGGAACTCAGGTTTGCAGAAATGGGCGCTTGGTGAAGAAAATGTTCGCCTTGTTGAGAAATATCCTATATGTAACAAAGGATGTAATTATTCGGTATATGATATTCTCTTAACCGAAAAAAAGGTTTATGTAGCTACCAGTCAAGGCTTGTATGCTATGTCACATTCGGAGAAAGACAGTTTAAAGTTGATTTATCCTTCAGATAACAGTGAAACTGCACGTTCCGGTAAGCCGTTTATCGTAAACAACATCCGTAAATACGAATCGGATTATTTGCTGTGTGCTACCCAGAATGGACTGATCCGAATAAACCTGGCCAATGGCAAAATGGAAGTAACCCATCAGGATGAGCATATTTACAGTGTTTCTGTATATGATAATAAGGTGTATTTGCTTGCCGACAAGAAGTTGTATGTAGAGGATATTTCAGGTAATCTATTGAACAATATAACACTAAAATTTTCTCCTCGCATTTATTATAAATTAGGCAATATTCATTATTTTCTCGATGATAACCATTTATTGCTGAGTGATGATTTAGAGTCATTCTTATCAGTTCCGTTACGGAGAAAGGTTCCTCAGTTTTGTACTAATGTAGTGGCAACTGATAAAGTAAATGGATATACAGTCCTGATCACAGAAAATGCATTATGGAATATTCCATTGCATCTGGGTATTTTCAATGCAAAAGGAGAGATTGTGGCTTCGTGTTCCGATGGAGATGATATTTATTATGTAAATGCAGACAACGAATTGTATCACCAGCATACGGGAAGTCCGGAAGCTTTCAAAATAGCAGAAATACCTGATGACGAGGTGGTTTCGGGAATGATGGCGGACGATAAATTTCTATATTATATCAGTAATAAGCAAGTTCTAAAACGGATAAAAGTCAGACAACGATATATAGGCAATGTCTTGTTTGCTTCTTCTCAAGTGCTTTATCAGTCGCCTACAAAGATTACGGCGTCATACCTGAAAAAAGAAGCCGAAGGAACCTGTATTTATCTCGGAATTCAGGATGATCTGGTGCGGATTGATGCTGATGGAAAGGCTAGTTTGGTTGACGACTTACACAATAAATACATTACTTCATTCTATTTATCTCCTAACTCTGACAATTTATATCTTTCTACGCTGAATCATGGAGTATATTATGGTAATAAAGATTCGTTTCAGTCTATCAAAGGAACGGAAAATAAAACCTTTATACGTGATATTTCCGTAACTGGTGGGCACGAACCTTTGTTAATGATGCTGACCAATCATCATCTGATATGCAGGGAGTATAATGATTCGGTCTCTTTGAAAGGCTACAATAAATTATTGAAAGTAAACGATACATTGTTTTATGCTTTGCCGGAGTTTGGACTGGTAAAGTATGTTGTAAATAAGGACGGAATCAGAGAACGGGGAAGATTCTTTCATGATATACGTTTCAATCCGAAAGCATCTTTTGTCAAAGGGGACACCTTATATTTAGGCTCTAATATAGGAGTAATGAAAATGAGTGTATTTTCAAAGACTTCGGCCAAATGGATCGATATGGAATCGACAGTTCCCAGTCTGAAAATCATATCAGTCGTGATAGCTTTTGCGATACTTATTTTTTTCATTATTATAATAGAGTATATAAAGAGGAAACGTAGCAAGAAGAAGGCTGTAAAAATGCATTTGGATGACATTCATCACAGACTGGAAAGTCTGTCATCGATGGCATGTTTTACCAATGACAATGACAGCAAGGAAGTGGAGAAATTAAAAAATATGTTTGCAGAGATAGATATAAATGCTTCTGACACTCCAGGTCGTATCAAATCATTGTCGGAACTGATCATGAAAAAGAATCGGGATATAGCTTTGGGGCTTTCCAAGACATTGGAGAAACAGATGCTTCTTATCGGTGAATATGACGTATTCGACAAACCTTTGCTGATAGAACAGTCGAGTATAGCTCTGGCAACGGATAATCTGGAAAACATAGTAGTGCAAGTAGAAAAAAATGAAAAATGGATAAAAACTATCACAGCTCTTAAAGAAAGACTTGCCTTGTACAGACATAACATGGACGGAACTGTTTGTATAGATGATGTGAATGGTATCTTTTTCCGCAAAATGCTGATGTTGACGGATAATATCAAGATGAAAGAATTGTCCAGTCTTAAAGAGGAAATAGAATACCTTGATGAAAGTTATAATTATATATTTACGGATGAAGCACTGAAAAAGATTGGTGAATATATTTTACATCGGAAAGAAAAACTTTGTGGCCTGGAAGCTGATAACGTTACGACTGCCCTTGTAACAGAACTTGAACATGTAAGGAAAGAAATGGGAAATCTGGACAGAATTAAATTGCTGAAAGTTTTATATCCGATAGATTGTCACATTGAGCAAGTTCTAACCAAGGAAAAAATGGCTGAGCTGATGTGCGAATACACTTCTGTAAGAAGCAAGATAGAAAGAGAAAACGAAGAGAGAATTACAAAGAAATTCGATGCCAGTCTGAGTATGGAGATAGCTGAAAGCACAAAACAGATAACAGAAAAGATTGAAAGACTAATAGCTGTTTTCTATGAAAATATGGCCAGAACGGATAAGGATATTTTAGATAATGTGCTGGAATTTTCTAATTGTAGCAATCAGGCAGCAAAAGTGTTGGCTTTACTGATTGCCAATCCCAAAGTAAAGCGTTTACATATCCCTGGTATGCTATGTATTTATGGGAATCTGAATCCGGTTATCAGCAGATTGGCAAATAACAAACTAAAAACGAATCATTCTTTCTTGATAGATTATGTGAAAGCGAATCCTACCAGTATAGTCTTTTATATATTACGTCTTATTGATTGATTTTTTAGCTGTCTTCAGCTATCATCGAAATAACCCTGTCGCTACTCGGAAATGGAGTAGGATGGGGTTATTTCATGTTTATATTGTACAGTCTGTAATCTTTTCAGGGTCCTCGGTCTTGTTCTAACTTCAACTTTTTATCTGTCCGAAGAATTGATATGCATGTTTGGTCTGCAACAGTTTGAATTCAGAGGGATTTTTAAGGCCGATTTTGAGTAAAAAGTTACATTGCTATTAATTTTTTATGTTGCTTTGCGATTAGTATATTTATCTGTTTTTCAGTAATTTGTATAAAGTTGCATTCCTGAAAAACATGAAATAACCTTTTGCAACTTTTTATCTGTACTTCTTCGCATACATTTGCGACATCAAAACAAAAAACTTATAAACATTTAAATCTAAAGAAGTATGATTAAAAGAAACATTTTTGTTGCATGTTTGTCTTTAGTAGCAATGGCAACTTTCGCTCAGGAGAAAATTAAAGATGTAAGAACCAATCCGGATCTTTATTTCCTACGCGCAGATGAAGTAGCAAGTAGTTTGAATCTCCTTCCAGCACCACCTCAACCGGGATCAATTCTTTTTATGAATGACGAAGCTCAGTATAAATGGGGAAAATTGCAGAGAAATACTCCTCGTGGTAATCAGGCTGCTGAAGATGCTCGTGTAAATGGTGACGGTGTTCCCAATGCTTTTTCTGAAGCTTTTGGTGTCCGTATCTCAGAAACCACTACACCGGAAATTTATAAACTGGTTTTAGGTATGCGCGAAGATGCCGGCGACTTGGCTACACGTGAAGCTAAAGAGCATTACATGCGTACACGTCCGTTTGCTTTTTATAATGAAATGACATGCAACCCTGAACAGCAGCAGGAATTGTCGACAAATGGTTCTTATCCTTCCGGACATACGGCTATCGGATGGGCTACAGCTCTTGTACTTGCAGAAATCAATGTTGACAGACAGAACGAAATATTGAAACGGGGATATGAAATGGGGCAGAGCCGAGTAATTTGCGGATACCATTTCCAGAGTGATGTAGACGCTGCACGATTAGTTGCAAGTGCGGTTGTTGCACGCTTGCATGCTAATGAAAACTTTATGAAACAGCTGGAAAAAGCTAAAAAAGAATTTGCAGAACTTGTAAGTAAAGGACAAGTTGCTAAGAGTGATTTCGCAAACTAATCTCTCCAATCTTGTTAATTACTTGAATCTTATCATCACAAAACTAGAGTAGACTTTTTTTACCTTGTAAAACTAGACCTGTAAAAAACTAATAGAATAACTATAATTTAAGACTATGAAACGATTACTTTTATTGACTTTAGGCTTAACTATGATCGGTGCTGCCAAAGCACAGGAAGAAAAATTAGAAATAAAACCTTCAGGACGTATTTTGTTGGATGGGGGACTTTTTAAGGCTAATGAACAAGACGACAAGTTCAATGACGGTTTTGCTATTCCCGATATGCGAGTTGGATTTAGTGCATCGTATGGTGCATGGAAGGCAAAGGTAGATATGGGATATGCATATGGAAAGGTGAACATGAAGGATGTATTTATTCAGTATAACTTTGATAAAGATGCGTCAGATTTCCTGCGTGCCGGATATTTTATCCATCAGTTTGGTTTGCAAAGTGCTACTAGCTCTTCTTTTAAGATCTCGATGGAAGAGCCTGCAAGTAACCAGGCTTTCAACAATTCGCGTATGATTGGTTTGATGTATCAGCATACAAGAAGTAAATTTCTGGGAACTTTGAGTTTCTTTACAGAATCGGATGCTATGAAAATGACATCCGACAAATTGGGAAATCAAGGTGTAGGAATGATGACCCGATTGGTATATAAGCCATTCTGTGAACCGGGAAAGATATTTCATGTCGGACTTTCTGGAGCGTTTGAAACACCTCGTTATGATTCCGATGCAGAATTGAGTCATCATGCGTATACTTTGTCGACTACCTTCCCGACACGAATTGCTAAGGTCGTTGCTCAGGAAGCGGTTATTGATGATGCCAAAATGTTATACAAATTTACTCCGGAACTCAATGCCGCAATAGGACGTATCGGACTGGAAACTCAGTATTTCTATGTAAATGTTAACAGAAAAGATAAGCCTAATTACAAGGCAAGTGGTGCTTATGGAACGATCCGTGCACTTGTAAAAGGTAAGAATTATAAGTACTCTGACTTGGATGGAGGTATTGCTACTCCTGATCCGGGAGCTATGGAGGTTGTTCTTTCGTATAACTATACAGATATGTCTGATCATAAAGCTGAAATTCTGGGAGGAAGACTGAATGACTGGTCGGCTACATTCAACTACTATATCAATAAGTATATGATATGGCGTGTTCGCGGCTCTTACACTACTACAACCGACAGAATCAATACTCCGAATACAAAACTGGCGCTTATTGAAACACGTTTGCAGATAAAATTCTGATAGAAATAGAGAATTTGTAATTATAGTTTGTAGTTTTGACAAATAAAAACTGTATTATGAGAAATCTAAATAAGCTGTCGTTATTAATACTGGTATTTGCCTGCCCTGTGTTTGTGTGGGCTCAGACCAAACGTTCACCCGAATTTAAAGAAAAATATACCTTAAAAGAAGTAGTTGTTCTTAGTCGTCATAATATCCGCTCTCCGTTGTCTGACAACGGGAGCGCTTTGGGAAAATTAACTCCTCATCAATGGACAAAGTGGAGTTCAGCTTCTAGTGAACTCACTTTGAGAGGAGGAGTTTTGGAAACAATGATGGGACAATTTTTCCGTAAATGGCTGGTTGATGAAGGATTATTTACTGAAAATTATGTACCGAGTGTGGATGAAGTAAACATCTACGCCAATAGTATGCAACGCACAATTGCAACAGCGCAATACTTTTCTTCAGGATTTATGCCAGTAGCCAACCTGGCTATTTATCATCGATACACTCCGAGCAAGATGGATCCGGTATTTTTCCCTCGCCTGACAAAAGTAAGTGACTCCTTCTGTGCAGAAGCAATGTCTCAAATTGCAGCAATGGGAGGCAAAAACGGAATAAGAGGAATTAATGAGAAACTCGAAGACTCATACCAAATTCTGGCAGATGTTCTTGATCTGAAAGATTCACCTGCTTGTAAAGCTGGAGAAACTTGTGCCTTTGATGATTATGATACTCAAATTATATTGAAAAAAGGAGAGGAGCCTGCAATGAAAGGTTCTCTGAAGCTTGCCAATTCAGCATCTGACGCTTTTATCTTGCAATATTATGAAGAGACTGATGCAAGAAAAGCTTCATTCGGACATGAAATCTCTAATTCTGACTGGGAAAAGATTGCCCGAGTAAAGGATGTATATGGGGATGTACTTTTTACAGCACCTATTGTAGCTTATAATGTGGCACATCCATTACTTGTATACATAAATGATGAACTTAATTCAGAAGCTCGAAAATTTACTTTCTTATGTGGACATGATTCAAATATTGCAAGTGTGAATGCTGCTTTGGAAGTGGAAGATTATGAATTACCTAATTCCATCGAAAAAAAGACTCCAATTGGTTGTAAGTTGGTATTTGAAAAATGGCTGGACAAAGAAGGAAATGAGTTTATTTCGGTCAATCTGGTATATCAGAGCACTGAACAATTGAGAAATTTGGAAATGCTCGACAAGGAAAACTCTCCTATGGTTTATCAGTTACAACTGAAAGGGTTAGATTTGAATTCTGATGGATTGTATTCATTTAAAGATGTTTGTACTCGTTTTGAAAAAGCCATCACTGCTTATGACGATATTAAATGATTAACTTTTACATAAGTTTCTTTCTAATTTGTAGAGAAGGGGGTAATCGTTTTTACGGTTATCCCTTCTTTTTATATTAGATATAACTTATTTATTTATAGTATAATGAGTTATAATTGCATCTATATTTTTAGAGTATTGACTTCCTGTTTAACTAATTCTCCAAGAGCATAAGGTAAAAATCTGAAGGCTGTATTGAAGCCTGTTTATCTATAGGAAAAGTTTTAGGATACGCAAAGGATAAGTGCAAAACCTCAAAAGTGAGGTTTATATCCTTTTTTTTAATCTATAAATCAGAGAAATTAGCTTGTGAATCAGTGACTAAAATACGCTAATTATCAGTATATTAGCCTTTAACCAAAGAAGAGCGGTAAGCGGGACTCGAACCCGTGACCCTTAGCTTGGGAAGCTAATGCTCTTCTTCGGCTCCCAAAAGTTTCACTTTCGGGAGCTACCAACTGAGCTACAACCTTTTATCCACTCTTTCTGATAAATTAGTATTTAGGTTTTATAAAACTGGTTTAACTCTTGGTTTAACTCAATAAGTTAACGAGAAGTATTCAACAATAAATTAATAATCTCATGCGGCTAAGACCGCATTACAAATATAGCAATTATAAACCGTACAGGCAATCAATCGATAATCTTTATGTCTTGGAATGAAATGTTCAACCTTCTACGAAGAAAAGATATTTCAATATTCTCACCCAATAAAAAAAACAGCATAAGAGTTTTTTAGGCTCAAATGCTGTTTTTACATATAAAATTTAATTTGGCTATTTATTCATATAATCCACTATTTGCCTAAACACTTCACCAGCCATGAATCCAGCAGCAGGTAATCCCTCCTTATTGATAGAAACAATAATAGAATATTGAGGATTATCAGCAGGGAAATAACCACAGAACTCTACAATATAGCTTCCATTTTCAAGTTGTAAAGTGCCTGTCTTTCCAGCTACCTGTACTTTCTCTGATTTTGCAGATTGTCCTAAACCGTCAGTTACCACATATTTTAATGCTTGCTTTAGGCTATCAGTATTTGCCTTATTTGCTATATCCCCATTCTTGGCAATATCATTATATAGAGTAAGCATTTCTAGAGTATTCAGACTATCTAAATTAATTTCCATCTTCTTTAACTGGGCTTGATATGCCTGTTCACTACCAAAAGCCTTTTCTATTGTTTTATAAACTGCAATCTCTGAACTTACAGCTAATCCCTGTTGGATAGTGATTGTACCATATCCACCTCTATGCCAATTATGGTCTTTTATCTCTACTTCATTTGTAGAATAAATTCCATTGCCAACATTTACTGTATCTGATAATTTGACTTTACCTGTTTCCAGTGCAGCCAATATAGATATAGGTTGTATCAATCCCAAAGTTTGTGCTTGGGGTAGATTCTCACTTGGTTGGTAGTTTGCACTATCTTTTCTTTCAAGTCCTACCATAGCTTTTATTTGTCCTGTCTGGACTTCCATGATTATGGCTTGACCAGATAAGGCATTTAGTTCTGATAGATTGCTTTCTAAGATAGATTTAGTTTTGCTTTGTAAAGTTTTATCTATAAAAGAATTATAATTCTTGTTGTATTTACAAGATGCTATTCCAATTAAGAATAAAAAAAACACCCAATTACGTGCTTTCATTAGATTACAATAATTGTTATGCTTATTAAAGATTTGTCTTTGCTGCTAATAATAAAGAAGCACCAGCTGTTAAATCCATGCTATCAAAATTTTTTATGATTGGAATCATATTATTTCTTATATATGAATCAGAAATTGGCTGTTTGCATCCTTGGGCATATTCTTTAAAAAAGTAATATAAACAATTATCGCTTTCTTGTTCTGAAAGATTCTCTTGTACTTTAAGTAAATAGTGAATAGCTTTAAGTTCTTTTGCCATTTTAAATTGGTCGTTAAGATGCCCACTGACCATCATTATTCCAAAGATGGAAGACATGATTTTTTTCTGTTGAGTTTCATTCATATTAGTATGTATTATGGTTGATTTATTATAATAATTCTTCCGCTTGCTGAACTAAAGATGCAGCTATTCCGTGCAAATCCATTATTGTCATTTTTTTACCTTTAAAATAATAAGGTGCAAGAAATACGCTTCGTCCAGAACTTTGTACAATATCCGCTATTTCACTCATAAGTACACTGACTGTTCCACATTCAACTCTAAGTCTTTCTTTGTTAGCAGAATAAGGATATTGTAACTCACTTGCTATATAATCAAGTTTGGGTTCAAGCTGTTTAATTAAAGCATTGATGCGCCCAATAGCATTGTAATTTGAAAAGAATCCCATGATGTATGCCTATTAGATAATTGTTTTATTATAATGAATAAATCTCATGCTTGGTATAGAGGTAATTATTTATGTTTACATTACACATTTCTGCCATAGCTACAATAATCTTTTTCTCTTCATTAAAATCATTGATGCAGAACATTCCAAAACAACCAATAGCTTTGGCAGCAGCTTCCAACCAGAGGTATGCAATAGTATCTTTCTTATCGGCATTCATGTTGGCAATAATCGTAACCATTTCTGATTGAGGAATAGAAATTGCACTATCAATTAGTAATCTGTATTTAGTTAATGAAGTACTGTCATCCATTTTTATGGCAATATTTTGTATATACTGATGTGAAGAATATCCAATTCTCCCATTAGCGTTACTAACAAACATTAGAGATTTAAGTATAGCAACCTTTTCTCTCTCTGTTAATTCATACCAAGTCATACTATGTAATTTATGCTCGCCTGTTCCCAATAGGTAAGCTATTAATAAAAAACATTGGGGAACGCATAATCAAATTATTTTCTGATTATCAATGCTCATAATTTTCTTGCAAATATATTAATATTATTCTTGTCAAA
>OGYZ01001449.1_pt1 | contig 18428 bp, 13 predicted proteins | sample 1576681 | NCBI WGS metagenome assembly OGYZ01 (sample SAMEA3541480, study PRJEB24748) | human gut metagenome | biome: human gut; feature: human-associated habitat; material: faeces | place: China | collected 2012 | reverse complement strand
GAACCCGCATCCCCAGCTTGGAAGGCTGGTGCCCTGGCCATTGTGCTACACCCGCGTGCGCCCTCCACTCAAATCGTCAGCTTGTACATATTACCATAGGCCACCGTCCGTGTCAAGAAAAAAATCGGAGAACGGGGCACTTTTCCGTGGAAACAGCCTTGTCTACGCTCCGTAGACAAAGTCAGCGGGCGGGGGATGGACAAAAATCCGCCGTATGCTATACTGGGTACAACAAGAAAAAAGGAGGCCGCGACAATGGATATGGAAAAGACAGGCACCTATCTGGCATCACTCCGCAGGGGGCGGGACATGACACAGCAGCAGGTGGCGGATATATTAGGGGTGTCCAACAAAACTGTCAGCAAATGGGAGTCCGGCGCGGGGCTGCCGGACATCGCCGCCCTGCCCGCGCTGGCGGCGTTGTACGGCGTGACGGCGGACGACATCCTGGCCGGTGAGACGCGCCCCCGAGCCTGTGCCGATACACCGGCGGAGGTGGAGGCCTATCTGGAGCGCCGGGGAAGCCTGCGCTTCCGCATCGGGTACAGTCTGGCAGTAATGGCGTTGGCAGTGTGGGTGGCATTCCCTTATAACAACTGGTCGTGGCTGTGCCTGCTGGCGTCGCCCCTGTGCCTGTGGCTGGGCTGGGGCGTGTGCCGCAGCCGAGAGACGCTGCGTCGCCGAATCCTGCTGCTGATACCGCTGTGCGCACTGTGGCTGTTCGCGGCCATACAGCTGCTGGGGGTGTGGCGCCTAATGGTGTCCGCCTATGCGCTGCACGGCGGTGTGGTGCGGCAGTTTTCCTGGGCAGCGCTGACTGTGCGGCAGGAGGCGGTATGGCTGCTGCTGCCGCTGCTGCTGGCGGCGGCGCTGGTAGTCGGCGGCGCGGTGCTGAAAGAGCCACTGGTGCGGGATAGGGGATTCCGTTTTGCACTGTATGGCGGCTGCGGACTGCTCTTTGCCGTGGAGGTCGTGCGGATCCTGGTGTGCTGGAAGCCGGCCGCTGCCTATGCGGCCACGGTCAGTACGGCGGAAAGCGTTATGATCAGCCGCTATGCAGACCTGTCCGCGGTGGCCTGGCCCTTGGAGACGGTGCGTTGGATCGTCCTGGCGGCGGTGGTAGCGGCCTGGCTGGTGTGGGGCATGCAGGCATATCGGCGCGCAAAGAAAAATTAAACTTGCCTAACCTACGGGATTGGTGGTATACTATACACGGGTCATCTTATGGCCCGTGTATTTTCTGACAGGAGGAAGACCTATGATCTCCACGAAAGGCCGCTATTCCATCCGCGTTCTGCTGGATCTGGCGGAGCACCGCAGCGGGGACTTTATACCCATGAAGGAGGTGGCCGCGCGGCAGGACATCTCGCTGAAATATATTGAGCGGCTCATGCCCGCGCTGAAGGCGGCGGGACTGGTCGAGAGCGTCCACGGCATCGGCGGCGGCTACCGCCTGACGCGGGAGCCGGAGGACTACACCCTCTGGGAGATACTGGAGCTGGCGGAGGGCGATCTGGCGCCCGTCACCTGTCTCCAGCCGGATGCTCCGGTGTGCCAGAGGGCGGGGGAGTGCCGCACGCTGGGCGTGTGGCAGGGGTACTACAAGCTGACGCGGGACTACTTCGCCCACATTACGCTGGCGGATCTGATGAACGTCCCGGCGGGGGACAACTACGTGATATGAGCAAAAAAAGAGACCGCAGGGCGGTCTCTTTTTTGCGTTTCGCGGTCAGGGCTGATAGGTGAGGGTGAAAGTGTCGTCAGCGGCGCTATCGGTGTGCTGGTGTCCCTCCAGCGTGACGGAGGCCACGGCGTCCACGTCCACCAGACGGTCAAACACGTAGGTGTTGTCGGCGAAGGGGACGTCGTCGCTGCCGCGCATACAGCCCAACACCCAGTTCATCAGGCTGCGGCTGCTGCTCTCCACGGTGAACTCACTGCCGTCCTGATAGCGGAGGGTCAGCTCGTCCACAAGGGGCTCGCGGTCGGGATGGGCATTGCGGATGCTCATGCCCAGCGGGGAGAGGGTCAGGGTCTCGCTGCCGGAGGTCAGGGTGGCGACGGGCACGTAGGTGCGGGGCTGCACGGCGATGGAGTAGGGCTGCCCCAGTTCGTCCTGCATGGTGACGTACAGCAGGTCGCCCTGCCGGAAGGACGTGCCGGCGGCGAAGTACAGCACCACATTCAGGCAGGTGTCGGTGCTGGTCCCCTTGTCCACGTAGCACTTGGCGAACAGGGCATTGTCCTCGTCGGGGCTGCGGAAGTGCAGGGTGGGCTGGAGGGGCAGGTCGATACCCTCGCCGTAGCCCACGTCTGTGTAGCCGACGCCGGAGGGATTCTCCACGGAGTAGGTCAGCAGGCCCAGGCCGTTCTCGTCGATCAGGAAGGTACCCAGCTTGATGGTATTGCCGTCCACGGTCATCTCCGCGTCCAGCTTGCTGAGGTACTGGCCCACCAGACGCTGGGTGGTCTGGACGTCGCCGGGGATGCGCTCCATATCCGGGACGGGGACAAGGCCGCCCTTGCCGTCGTCCACCACAGGGGTGGCAGCGTCGATGTCATCAGTGAAGGCGTGGTGGGTGGCGTCGTCCACATGGTCGGCGGGGGTGACATTGGCCTTGATCAAGGTCACGACACCGGCGGCCACAGCCACGGTCAGCGTCAGCGCGGCGGCAATGGCGATCACAGCGCCCTTGCCCAGTGCGCGGCGGGTCTTTTTCTCGTTCTGCATGGTTTTTCTTACCTCCGTCAGTGTGTCCGGGGAGGCGTGCAGCGGGGAAAAGGCTTTTTCAAATAATTCTCTGTCATGCATACTGCGGCACCTCCGATAAAATGTGCTTCAGCTTGTCTCTGGCGCGAGACAGCCTTGTGCGTACCGTTTCCTCCGGCACGCCCAGCAAAGCGGCGATCTCCCTCTGGCGATAGCCCTCGTAGTAGTACAGCAGCACCGGCAGGCGGTAGCGCCTGTCCAGCGACATCACCGCATCGAACAGCTCCCGGCACTCCGGGGCCTCGAAGGTGAGGCTGTTCTCATAGTCGGCGATGTCCTCCGCCTTGTGCCACGGGGCGCGGAGCACGTTCTTGCAGCGGTTGACCGTGACGCGAATGAGCCAATTCTTGACGTGGGCGTCGCTTTCGAACGCCTTATCCTCTTTGTACAGCTGTATCAGCACGTCCTGGGTCACATCGTCGGCGTCGTCCCGGCAGCGCAGATAGCTGTACGCCACCCGGAACACCGTGTCCATATACCGCTCCGCCAGCGGGGTGAACTGTTCGTCCGTCATAGGGGTTCTCCTTTTGTTGAGGTGAAAGGCCTTTCATCTATCATACACCTGTGAAGCAAAAAACGTTTCAAAAAAGCAGAAAAAATGTAGAAAGAAAATAGAAGGAGAATAGAAAGAAAGTGGAAAGAAACAGAAGAAAAGACGAACGGACCTCTTTCGAGGTCCGTTCGTCATGTTTGTGAGGGGAAAATGGAAGGAAGAAAAACGCAGTATCAGTCCGCAAACAGCGGGGTGGACAGGTAGCGGTCGCCGGTGTCGGGCAGCAGGACCACGATGGTCTTGCCGGCGTTCTCCGGACGCTTGGCCAGCTCGATAGCGGCCCACAGTGCCGCACCGGAGGAGATACCCACCAGCACGCCCTCGCGGTGACCCATTTCCTTGCCTACGGCAAAGGCGTCGTCGTTGTCCACAGGGATGATCTCGTCATAGATTTTGGTGTCCAGCACGTCAGGGACGAAGCCCGCGCCGATGCCCTGGATCTTGTGGGAGCCGGCGATACCGGTGGACAGCACGGCGGAGGTCTTGGGCTCCACGGCGACTACCTTGACGGCGGGGTTCTTTTCCTTCAGGAACTTACCGGTGCCGGTGATGGTACCGCCGGTGCCCACGCCGGCCACGAAGAAGTCCACCTTGCCGTCGGTGTCGGCCCAGATCTCGGGACCGGTGGTCTCGTAGTGGGCCTTGGGGTTGGCGGGATTGACGAACTGGCCTGCCACGAAGCTGTTAGGGATCTCCTTGGCCAGCTCGTCGGCCTTGGCAATGGCACCCTTCATGCCCTTGGCACCCTCGGTGAGCACCAGCTCGGCGCCGTAAGCCTTCATCAGCTGGCGGCGCTCCACGGACATGGTCTCGGGCATGACGATGATGATGCGATAGCCCCGGGCGGCGGCCACGGAGGCCAGGCCGATACCGGTGTTGCCGGAGGTGGGCTCAATGATGACGGAGCCAGGCTTCAGCAGGCCCTTGGCCTCGGCGTCGTCGATCATGGCCTTGGCGATACGGTCCTTGACGCTGCCGGCGGGGTTAAAGTACTCCAGCTTGGCGACGATCTTCGCCTTGAGGTCATGGGCCTTTTCGATATGGGTCAGCTCCAGCAGGGGAGTCTTGCCGATCAGCTGGTCAGCGGAAGTGTAGATGTTAGACATAGTGTTTATCTCCTTTATCATTTATAGTCAGATGTTGTTGTGTGGAATGAAGGGAAAAGGAGTCAACATCGTCCGGTCAGGAGAACAAGAGTGCGGGTCATGTGATCGCCTCATTTCTGAAATACAACTACCAACTCGGTAGGTTGGTACAGTTATAACACGGCGGCGCGGATTTGTCAACCCTGTTTTTGAAAAAAATCCGGTAAGCGAATGTGACAATATTGAAAGAGTAAGAGGGCTTGCGGGACAGAGGCGAGGGAGGGTATAATGAAGAGCGTAAAGGATGTGAGCGTATGTACCGTATATTTATTGTGGAGGACGACAGGACCATCGCCCAGGCGGTGGCGCATCTGGCGGAGAGCTGGGGACTGGAGGTCCGGTGCGCCCGGGACTTTCGGGCGGTGACGGCGGAGGCGGCGGAATTTCAGCCGCACCTCATCATACTGGATATCGCCCTGCCGTGCTTTGACGGCTATCACTGGTGCCGGGAGCTGCGGAAGCAGACCAGTGCGCCCATCCTGTTTTTGTCCTCGGCCGGTGATAATATGAACGTCATCATGGCAATGAACTTCGGCGCGGACGATTTTATCGCCAAGCCCTTTGACGGCGGTGTTCTGATGGCTAAGGTACAGGCCATGCTGCGGCGCAGCTATGACATGGCGGCGCCGGCGGTGCTGCGGGAGAGGCGGGGCGCACAGCTGTCCGCCGACGACCAGAAGCTGACCTATCAGGGGCAGACGGTGGAGCTGACCAAGAATGAGTACCGTATTTTGTCCTGCCTGATGGAGAGCGCCGGGAAGGTGGTCAGCCGGGAGAAGCTGATGCAGCGGCTATGGGAGACGGACAGCTTTGTGGATGAGAACACGCTGACCGTCAATGTGAACCGCCTGCGGCGGAAGCTGGCGGGCGTGGGACTTGTGGACTTTATCGCCACCCGGCATGGGGTGGGGTACATCGTGGAGTGAGAGATATGGAGCTGCTCAAAGCATATCTGAAGGAGCGTCGGCTGACGCTGGCGGCATTTCTGCTGTTTGTCGGGGTGTTTGCCGTGTCCTTTGCCCTGTACGGCCTGCCGCTGGCGGCGGTGGGCTATCCGGCAGGGCTGTGCGTTCTGCTGGGGGCGTGCCTTGCGGCGTGGAATTACGGCCGCGCGGCACGGCGGCACAAGGCGCTGAAGCGTCTGCAGGAGGCGGGCGAGGCGGTGCTGCTGGACCTGCCGGCCATGACCACCGTGGAGGGGACGGACTGCGCCGCCGTGGTGGAAACGCTGCGGCGGGAGCTGCGCCGGCAGGAGACGGCGCGCGCCGCCCGGTGGGAGGATATGACGGCCTATTACACTGCATGGGTGCACCAGATCAAGACGCCCATCGCCGCTATGCGCCTGACCCTGCAGGGTGAGGACACCCCGGCCGCCCGGCGGCTGATGACGGAGCTGGGCCGGGTGGAGCAGTACGTGGACATGGCGCTGACCTATCTGCGGCTGGAGGAGGGCGGCAGCGACTACGTGATACGAACGTGCGCCGTGGATGATGTGGTGCGCGCCGCTGTGCGGCGGTTCGCCGGGGAGTTCATTGACCGGCGCATCGCGCTGGACTACACGCCGGTGGAATGGGAGACGGTGACGGACGGCAAGTGGCTGACCTTTGTGGTGGAGCAGCTGCTGAGCAATGCCCTGAAGTACACCGGGCAGGACGGGACCGTCCGGATCTACCGGGACGGGGACGATCTGTGCATCCGGGACAGCGGCATGGGCATCGCGCCGGAGGATCTGCCCCGGGTATTTGACATGGGCTATACCGGGCAGAACGGGCGGCTGGACCGCCGGTCCAGTGGCATCGGACTGTACCTGTGCCGGCGGATATGCCGCAATCTGCGGCATGAGATACGGATCGAGTCCGTGCCCGGCGTGGGCACCACGGTGAGGCTGACGCTGGGCCGCCCGGCGTTTGTGGCGGAGTGAGGGGGGGCGCCCTGCGGGCGCACACCTCATCCGGCGCTGCGCGCCACCTTCCCCTCAAGGGGAAGGCTTTTGGGTGCGTGCGGCAGTGGGGGGGGTGCGAACCCCTCAAGGGGAAGGCAAAAGGCGGGCGGATGTACCTAAAGATACTTGCTGCGCGGCGTGGACATCGGCCCCTACGGAGGGGGGGCGGATCGCCACGCAGTGGAGCGCAGCGGAACAAGTGCCCTTGGGGTACGTCGGGCTGCGCCCTCCTCGCAATGACAGGGGCGCGGGGAAATGTGACAATGGTGTTCGGGAAGGGTAAGGGAAAGCGATGGAAGGGGGGCGGGGGACGCGGTATACTGACCGTGTTGGGAGTCGGGGCGATGGGCCGGAGGCTCCCGAAGGAAAAGGAGGTCATACTATGAGTATTTTGGAGGTCAGCGGGCTGCGGAAGGTATACACCTCGCGGCTGGGCGGCAGCCGCGTAGAGGCGCTGCGGAACGTCAGCTTCACCGTGGAGCAGGGCGAGTATGTGGCCATCATGGGTGAGTCCGGCAGCGGCAAGACCACGCTGCTGAACATTCTGGCGGCGCTGGACGAGCCAACGGCGGGTACCGTGCGGCTGGACGGCCATGAGCTGGGCAAGATACGGGAGAGGGACGCGGCGGCCTTCCGCCGTGACAACCTGGGCTTTGTGTTCCAGGAGTTCAACCTGCTGGATACGTTCACACTGGAGGACAATATCTATCTGCCGCTGGTGCTGATGGGAATGTCTTACGAGGATATGCGGGCGCGGCTGCTGCCTGTCGCCCGGGAGCTGGGACTGACGGAGCTTTTGAAGAAGTACCCCTATGAGGTCTCCGGCGGGCAGAAGCAGCGGGCGGCGGTGGCCCGGGCCATCATCACCGAGCCAAAGTTGCTGCTGGCGGATGAGCCAACCGGCGCGCTGGACAGCGGCTCCACCGATGAGCTGCTGCGGCTGTTCGCCGCCATCAACCGGGCAGGGCAGACCATACTGATGGTGACCCACTCGGTGAAGGCCGCCAGCCGGGCGGGCCGGGTGCTGTTCATCAAGGACGGCCAGGTGTTCCACCAGCTGTACCGGGGCGAGGACGACGACACCCGGTTCTATCAGCGCATCTCCGACACGCTGACCATGCTGCAGTCGGGCGGTGAGCCGGCATGAGGGAAAAGACATTATACGCCCGGCTGGCCTGGACGGGCATGAGAAAAAACAGGCGGCTGTACCTGCCGTATCTGCTGAGCTGCGCCGGGATGGTGCTGATGTTCTACATTCTGATGGGTCTGTCCGGCTCGGAGGTGCTGGGGCATATGTCCGGCGGGACCAGCAGCGCCATCATACTGCGGCTGGGCACGGTGGTCATCGCCGTGTTTGCGCTGATATTTTTGTTCTATACCCACTCGTTTCTCATTCGCCGCCGGGAGAGGGAGTTTGGCCTGTACAACGTGCTGGGTATGGGCAAGGGCAACATCGCCCGCATTCTGCTGTGGGAGACGGTCATCACCTATGGCCTGACCACGGGGACGGGACTGCTTCTGGGCGTGGTACTGTATAAGCTGGCGGAGCTGGGTATGGTGCGGCTTTTGCAGGTGCCCGTGACCTATACCCTGACGGTGTCCGTATCGTCTCTGCTGGCTGCGGCGGCGTTGTTTGCGGTCATCCACACGCTGATCCTGCTGAACAGCCTGCGGCAGCTGCACGCTGTCAGCGCCGTGGCGCTGCTGCGCAGCGAGAGCGTGGGCGAAAAGCCACCCAAGGCGCAGTGGGTGCTGACAGCGGCGGGGGCGGTGCTGCTGGCCGGGGCCTACTGGCTGGCGGTGTCCATCAGGGAGCCGCTGGCGGCGCTGACGTGGTTCTTCGCGGCGGTGCTCATGGTGATCGCGGCCACGTATCTGCTGTTCATCAGCGGGTCGGTGACGCTGTGCCGCGGCTTGCAAAAGAACAAAAAATACTACTACCGTCCCCAGCACTTCGTGTCCGTGTCCTCCATGGCCTACCGCATGAAGCGCAACGGCGCGGGGCTGGCTTCGGTGTGTATTCTGGCCACCATGGTGCTGGTGATGATCTCCTCCACCACCTGCCTGTATGTGGGGCAGGAGGACGCGGTGAATGCCCGGTATCCCCGCGACATGGACGTGGCGGTATACGGCAGAAGCGATCATCCGCTGGACGAGGCGGAGGCGGAGCAGCTGCGTCAGGGTGTGGAGAGCACCGTTTTCAACTTCGGCGGGCAGACCAGTAATGTGGCGACATACCGTGAGATCAGCGTCAGCGGTCTGCCGGACGGCGGGGATCTGCGGTTGGGCAACGCCGGTGCGTCCGCAGCGGACAGCACCCGTGTGACGCAGCTGCATTTCCTGCCGCTGGAGGATTACAATGCCGCCACGGGGCAGAGCCTGACGCTGAACGACGGGCAGGTGTATGTGGCGGCTCTGCGGACGGATTTCCCTTACGACACCCTGACCGTCGACGGGGAATGGACGTTCCGGGTCATGGATCGGGACATTCCGCCGCTGAGCGGCCCCTTCACGGCGGATATCACCCCGACCCTGATGGTGGTCATGCCGCACTTCACGCAGTTCGTGCAGGAGCTGGAGGACGGACTGAGCGAAAAATACGGCTGGTATCTCACGGCCACGTGGCACTACGCCTTCGACACCGATCTGCCGGAAAACCAGCAGGGGAACATCGATGGCGCAACGCCCAATCTGGAGGACGCGCTGAACGGCTATCTGGCGGGCGTCAGCAGTGACTGGGGCGTGGGCGTCAGCGTGGAGTCCAAGGCCGCCAACCGGGCAGACTTCTACGGCATGTACGGCGGATTGTTCTTCTTGGGCATCATGCTGAGTATCGTGTTTATCTTCGCGGCGGTGGCTATCCTTTACTATAAGCAGCTCTCCGAGGGCTATGAGGATCAGTCCCGCTTTGACATCATGCAGAAGGTGGGCATGACCAAGGTGGACATCCGCCGCAGCATCAACAGCCAGCTGCTGACGGTGTTCTATCTGCCGCTGGTGCTGGCGGGCGTGCACCTGTGCTTCGCGTTCCCGTTCATCCACAAGCTGCTGATCCTGTTCAATCTGGACAACAGGGGGCTGCTGATCGGCACAACGGCGGTGAGCTTTGCGGTGTTCGCGGTGCTGTATGCCATCGTGTACAAGCTGACGGGAAATACCTACTACCGCATCGTGGCGGAGGATACAGAAAAAGAATAGAACGAAAGAGACGGCGGGAGCCGTCTCTTTTCTGTATTTTTAGGCAAAAAACGGGTTTTGCGTGGACAAATCACAGCGGCTTTCTGTATAATACATACTGATACACTATTGTTAACGACAGCTTTATATACAGCGCGGCGTGCCGCGCGTAAGGAGGCAGTATGCGTAATATCTGGACGGTGTTCAAAACCGATATACGGACGCTGAGCAAGTGCTTTTTCGCCTGCGTGGTGGTGGTCGCCATCGCGCTGCTGCCCAGCCTGTACGCCTGGCTGAATATCTACTCCAACTGGGACCCCTACGGCAACACCGGGGGGATATCCATCGCGGTGGCGTCGCTGGACGAGGGCTATACCGATGAGGACGGCACCTACGAGAACAAGGGCGACGACGTGGTGGCCGACCTGCGGGAGGCCACGTCCATCAACTGGGTCATCGTGGACACCGAGGAGGAGGCCAAGGGCGGCGTGGAGTCCGGCGACTACTACGCGGCGGTGGTCATCGACAAGCAGTTCAGCCGGAATATGTACCGGATGCTGACGGACTGGACGGGAAAGCCGGCCATCACCTACTACGAAAACGCCAAGAAGAACGCCGTGGCCACCAAGATCACCGACACGGCGGTGGAGACGCTGAAGCGCTCCATCAGTGAAAACTATCTGGAGGTGGTCATCGGCGGCATCATGGAGCAGAGCAATCTGCTGGCGGCGGACCTGACCGCCGACGATCCGGAGGCCGCTGTGAAGGGCGTGCTGTACCAGGCCCAGGACCTGCTGCACGCCTGCGGGCGGATGATGGATGCCTTTGAGGCGGCGGGCGGCAGCGGCGTGTCGGAGAGCAGCGCGGCGGCGCTGGAGGCGGCCGTGGCCAATATCAACAAGAACCTGCCGGACGGCGCACAGCTGCAGCAGACGGCAGCGGAGATACAGCTGCGGCTGAACACGGCCCTGGCCCGGGTGGAACGGGCGCTGGACCGGCTGAGCAGCGCCATTGGGAACGCGCCGGAGTTGCCGTCGGCACAGCAGCAGCTGCGAGATGCGGCGGCGCAGCTGGAAAAGGCGGCGGCCACGTTGGATCGGTGGGCGGAGGATATCGAGATGGAGGCGCCGGCCGCGGCAGAGCAGGCGCGAGCCATTTCCGCCGAGTGTACGCGTCTGGCGGCGAAGCTGCAGGCGCTGGCTGACAAGCCCACCGCCAGCGACCTGCTGGCGGACTGCGACGCGTTGGTGAAGTCCATTCGGACGATGGTGGACAAGATCCCCGTGACTTCAAAGGCGCTGCAAAAGGAACTGGACACCGTGGCCGGTCAGGTGGCGGACACCATGGAGGGCATGGCTGCGCTGGCTGGAGACGCCAAGGTCATGAAGACCGCGCTGGCGGAGACCGCTGACGCTGTGGGCGACACCATGGCGCTGCTGCGGCCGGCTACGGAGAAGCTGCTGACCTCGCTGGAGAGCACCATAGACGACCTGGAGGGGCTGACCACAGACGAATACATGGATACGCTGGTGGATATCCTGGGCGGCGACCCGGCGGTGTACGGCCAGTATTTCCCGGAAATGGTGCAGACCAGCGTGAACGCGGTGTATCCCATCGCCAACTACGGCTCAGCCATGACGCCGTTCTACACGGTGCTGGCCATCTGGGTGGGCGGCGTGATATTGTCGTCCCTCATCAAGATACACGCCCGGACGGAGGGCCTGATCGACCCGAAGCCGGCGGAGCTGTACTTCGGGAGGTACCTGTTCTTTTTCGTGCTGAGCCAGATACAGGCAGCGGTCATCGTCACCGGCGATCTGTACATACTGAAGGTCCAGTGCCTGCACCCGGGGATGCTGTATCTCACGGGCGCGCTGACGGCCTTCACATTCAGCCTGCTGATCTATTCGCTGGCGCTGTCCTTCGGCGATGTGGGCAAGGCCATCGTGGTGGTCATCATGGTCATGCAGATCGCAGGTTCCTCCGGCACGTTCCCCATCGAGCTGCTGCCGGCCATCTACCAGAAGATCTATCGCTTCTTCCCCTTCCCCTACGCCATCGACGCCATGCGCGAGTGCATCTGCGGGATGTACGGGAATTACTACTGGCAGCAGATCGGCTTCCTGCTGCTGTTCGCTGCGGCAGCGCTGCTGATCGGCCTGCTGGTGCGGCGGCCCTTCATGGGACTGAACCACTTTATGGAGGAGAAGCTGGAGGAGACGGAGCTGCTGTGAAAGGAGGTGTTGACCGATGACAAAAGAACGGGACTATCAGGAGTTGTATGACCGCCTGCTGGAGGAGGTCAGCACCCTGCACCGGAACAACCGGCGGCGGATACGCGTCGGTATGCGGATGCTGCTGGCGGTGACGCTGGGATTGATGCTGCTGATGTTTCTGGCGGGGGGGAACAAGGTGTTCACCCTGATGCTGTGGATACTGTCCATGTTCGCAGTGGCGGCATATCTGATCGCCGTGGAGTACGCGGACTATGAGCTGCAGAAGAAGCTGGAGAACATCACCCAGATGGAGCAGGAGAGCCTGGGCACACTGCTGGAGCTGCCGGAGCTGCCCAAGGTGCCCCGGGTGGGTCTGCTGCTGCGCCACGGCACCCGGGAGGAACAGGAGACGCCGGAGACGGAGGCAACGGCGGCGGAAGCGGCACCTGCGCCGGAGGAGACGCCGGCGGCAGCGGAGGACATATCTGTGGAGCCTGTGCCGGAGACGCCGGTCACAAAGGCACCGGCAGCGCCGGAGCCGGAGGCATATTCCGTGGACGAGATACTGCGGGAGGTGCACGGCGGAGCGCCGCAGGCAGACAGCGCGCCGACGCCTGCCGCGCCGGTATACAGCGGCGCGCGGGTGCTGGAACGGCTGCTGGACGACCCGGAGAAGCTGGCGTCCGATCTGGACGCGCTGACCCGGGCGCTGCAGGGGCTGTCCGATGACCTGCGGCGCGGTGCGGCGGAGAGCCGGGAAGGGCAGGTGGACCGATGAAGAACATCTGGAATATCTTTCGCGCCGACTGGCGGCGGCTGACGGCCAGTGTGGTGGCGGTGGTGGTGCTGCTGGGGTTGTGCCTGGTGCCGTGTCTGTATGCCTGGTTCAACATCCTGTCCAACTGGGATCCCTACGGCACGGCGTCCACCAGCCGCATCAGCGTGGCGGTGGCCAGCGAGGACGCGGGCTGCGAGGTGCTGGGTCTGGAGGTGAACGTCGGCGCGCTGGTGCTCCAGGGGCTGGAGAGCAACGATCAGATGGGCTGGGTGTTCGTGGACAGCCGGGCGGAGGCTCTGGACGGGGTAGAGTCCGGCGACTACTACGCGGCGCTAATCGTACCGGAGGAATTTACCGAGGATTTTGTGAGCATCCTGTCCGGCGATCTGCGTCACCCGCAGATACAGTATTACGAGAACGAGAAGAAGAACGCCATCGCGCCCAAGATCACCAGCAAGGCCAAGACCGCCGTGCAGGAGCAGATCAACACCACGGTCATCGGCAAGGCTGCCGAGGCGCTGACCACGGCGGGCTCCGTGTTCAAGGCCATGGGGCTGGACTCGGAGGCGCTGGCGGACGGCATTATGGATAAGCTGACCGGTGCGCGGCAGGAGATGGCGCAGCTGCAGAAGGTGCTGCTGTCGCTGAAGGACGTGATGAACGGGGCGGACGGGCTGCTGACCGCGGCGTCCGTGACCATCGCGGACGCCCGGGGAACGGTAGAGGACGCTGATGCGGCGGCGGGCAGCACGGTGCAGCTTATCAGCACGGGCCTGAGCGCGGCGGACACGGCGTACAGCGACCTGCTGACGGTGCTGAACAACACGGATAAGGTACTGGGCGACATCGAGGATGCCCTGCGGAGTATGGATACCTCTGCCGCCGACGAAGCGCTGAAGGCGGACCTGCACCGGAAGATACAGGCGGCCATCGCCGCGCTGGAGGACCAGTTGGCGGCCGCCGAGGACGAGGCCGTGAAGGCACAGCTGGAGACGGCCATCGCCGATCTGGAGGCGCTGGACGCACTGGTGGATACGCTGGAGCCGTCGGCCCTGCAGGGACCGGTGCTGGATATGCTGCATCAGGTGCGGCAGGAACTGCTGGCGGCGGCGGTGCAGACCAATAAGGAGGTCAACGAATACCTGCACACCACCGGGGCACAGGCCCAGACCACGCTGCGGTCCGTCCAGCAGCTGCTGGGGGCTGTGGGCGGCAGCCTGGGGGAGGTGTCCGGCACGCTGGACAGCTACGCCGATGCCATGACCACCGTACAGCCTACGCTGGACGCGGGCATTACCCTGGCCAACACGGTGGAGACGTATCTGGCGGATATCGAGGACGATGTGCGCCGGGTAACGGAGAGCGAAGCCTTCAAGCGCTTTACGGAGCTGATGGAGAGCAGCGATGCCGACAGCATGGCCGACTACCTCAGCTCGCCGGTGCAGCTGAACACGGAGATCATCTATGAGATCAAGGACTACGGCGCGGCCATGTCGCCCTACTACGTCATGCTGGCGCTGTTTGTGGGCAGCCTGCTGACCGCCGTGATGCTGAAGGTACCGGTGACCCAGCCGGAGTTCGTCGGGTGCCGGGCGGCGGAGCGCTACTTTGGGCGGTTCGCCACCTTCTTCCTGATGGCCATGGCCCAGGCGCTGGTGACGGCCTTCGGCTGCCTGTACTTCGTGGGGATGGAGACGGCGGAGCCGGCGCTGTTCGTGCTGGCCTGCTGCCTGTGCTCACTGAACTTTGCCAGTATGAACTACGCGCTGGTGTACGCTCTGGACAACGTGGGTATGGCGTTGTCGGTCGTTATCATGGTCATTCAGGTGGCCGGGTCCGGCGGCTCATACCCGGTACACGTGCTGCCGCAGCTGTTCCAGACACTGTATCCCTTCATGCCCTTCCACTACGGCATGGATATGATCCGGGAGACGGTGGGCGGTATGTACGGCGACACATACCTGCGCTGCGCGCTGGTGCTGCTGGGCATGTGCGCGCTGTTCACGGTGTTCGGCCTGCTGGTATATTACCCGGCCCGAGGGCTGAACGCGGCTATCGCTGCCAGCAAGGAAAAGTCCGGTATCATGTAAACAGAGAGTGCCCCCCGCAGGCCCATGGGCCTGCGGGGGGCACTTATGCTGTCGAAGCCATGAAAAAAAGTTATGCCCCCTTGCTTTTTGCCGTTTAAGGCAAAAAAGCGGGGACGTTTTTGTGCAGGGTGGAGAAAAGTTCGCACGGCGAGAATTTCCCCTCTTTTGCTGTTGCAAGGCGGGCGGGCCTATGGTACAGTACGGGTGGAGTGTTAGAAAATTAACGGGCCAAGCGACACGGCGTTCAACACGTTTTAGGAGGAGAGAGCATGAGATCGGAACAGGAGAAAACGGTGGCCATCGTCCGGGCCCACGACTGCGACAGCGCGAAGCTCATCGCCATCTTGCAGGAGATACAGGCGTCGGAGAACTACCTGAGCCAGGAGAATATGGAACTGGTGGCGGATATGCTGCACATCAGCGTCTCACGGGTGTACAGCGTGGCCACGTTTTATGAGAACTTTTCGCTGGAGCCCAAGGGAAAGCACATCGTCAAGGTATGCGACGGCACGGCCTGTCATGTGCGGAAGTCCGGGCCCATCTACGATGCGATCTATGAGTACCTGAAGCTGGACGGCAAGCGCAGGACCAGCGCCGACGGCGTGTTCACGCTGGAGACGGTGGCCTGTCTGGGCGCCTGCGGTCTGGCGCCGGTGATGACGGTTGACGGCGAGGTGTACGCCAAGATGACGCCGGAGACGGCGCTGGCGGAGTTGGAGGCCATTCGCGGAAAGGAGGCGGCGGAATGAGCAAGCTGACACGGGAGGGCTTCCGCGCCATGCACGAACAGGCGGCGGAGGCGCTGGAACGGAGCAGATCGTCCCTGAACGTGCTGATCTGTGCCGGTACGGGCTGTATCGCCAGCGGGTCCATGAAGGTGTATGAGAACCTGCGGGAGGAGTGCGCCCAGCGGGGACTGCAGGTGTATGTGGGTCTGACCCACCACGGCGACGCGGAGAAGAGCCTGCACATCAAGATGAGTGGCTGCCACGGCTTCTGCGAGATGGGACCGCTGGTGCATATCGAGCCGCTGGGTGTGATGTATGTCCGCGTGAAGCCGGAGGATTGCCGCGAGATCGTGGAGAGAACGCTGCTGGGCGGCGAGGTCATCGAACGGCTGACCTATCACCAGGACGGCGTGTCCTATCCCCGGCAGGAGGATATCCCCTTTTACAAGAAGCAGCACCGGGTGGTGCTGGCCAGCTGCGGCGCCAGTGACGCGGAAAATCTGGAGGAATACATTGCCAAGGGCGGGTACATCGCCTTTGAAAAGGCGCTGTTCGACATGGATGGCGCGGCGATCTGCAGGGAGATCTCCGACTCCGGTCTGCGGGGCCGGGGCGGCGGCGGGTTTCCCGCCGGACACAAGTGGGAGAGTGTGCGCCGGCACATAGAGGAACCGGTGAAGTACATTGTCTGCAACGGCGACGAGGGCGACCCGGGCGCTTTCATGGACCGTTCCATCATGGAGGGCAATCCCCATTCCGTGCTGGAGGGCATGATGATCGCCGGCGCAGCCACCGGGGCCACGGAGGGCTACATCTACGTCCGCGCCGAGTATCCGCTGGCGGTGAAGCGTTTGCAGGTGGCCATCGACAAGGCTGCGGCGGCCGGACTGCTGGGCGACGACATCATGGGCAGCGGGTTCAGCTTCCATATCCACATCAACCGCGGCGCCGGCGCCTTCGTCTGCGGTGAGGGCAGCGCCCTGACCGCCTCTATCGAGGGTAAGCGGGGTATGCCCCGGGTAAAGCCGCCCCGGACGGTGGATCACGGCCTGTGGGGCAAGCCTACGGTGCTGAACAATGTGGAGACGTTCGCCAACGTGCCGGGCATCATCAACAAGGGCGCGGCGTGGTATCGGGGCATCGGCACCGAGGGCAGCGCCGGTACCAAGACATTTGCTTTGACGGGCAACGTGGTGAATACGGGACTGGTGGAGGTGCCTATGGGCGCCACCCTGCGGGAGATCATCTACGACATCGGCGGCGGCATACCGAACGGAAAGAAGTTCAAGGCCGTGCAGATCGGCGGGCCTTCCGGCGGATGTCTGACCGAGGAGCATCTGGACTACCCTATGGACTTCGACTCGCTGAAGAAGCTGGGGGCCATTATCGGCTCCGGCGGCCTGGTGGTCATGGACGAGGACACCTGCATGGTGGAGGTGGCACGGTTCTTTATGCACTTTACCCAGAACGAGAGCTGCGGTAAGTGCACCCCCTGCCGGGAGGGCACAAAGCGTATGCTGGAGACGCTGGAGCGCATCATCAATAACGAGGGGAGTCTGGCCGATCTGGATCTGCTGGAGTCTCTTAGCGATACCATCACGGACACGGCCCTGTGCGGCCTGGGGCAGACGGCCTGCAAGCCGGTGATGTCCACCCTGCGGAACTTCCGGCAGGATTATCTGCGCCATGTGGTGGATCACCACTGTCCCATCTGCAACGGGCGCAAACGCCGGTTGGAGATCAAACCAGAGCTGTGCAAGGGCTGCGGCAAGTGCGCGCGGAACTGTCCCATGGAGGCCATCTCCGGGCAGCCCCGTATGCCCTACGTCATTGACAACGAGAAGTGCATCCACTGCGGCGCTTGCTGGGGCGCGTGCCCCTTCGGCGCGATCGACGCCATTGAGGAGGAGTGAGCCATGGCAAAGGGAATTATGGTCATCGACGGGCAGCGGGTGCCCTTTGACGGCGAGCGCAACGTGCTGGCGGTCATCCGCAAGGCGGGTATCGACATCCCCACGTTCTGCTATTACTCCGACCTGTCCGTTCACGGCGCGTGCCGTATGTGCATCGTGGAGGACGTAAAGACCGGGAAGATCGACGCCTCCTGCTCCATGGAGCCCCGGGACGGCATGGAGATCAGGACCAACACCGCCCGGCTGCTGAGGCACCGGCGGATGATACTGGAGCTGCTGCTGGCGGCCCATGACTGCTCCTGCACTACCTGTGCCAAAAGCGGCAACTGCCGATTGCAGGAGCTGGCCCAGCGCTTTGGCGTGCGGCATATCCGCTTCCCCAACAATAAGCCCCGGTACGAGAAGGATTACACCAGCTACGCGGTGTTCCGGGACCCCAACAAGTGCATCCTGTGCGGCGACTGCGTGCGGGTGTGCGAGGAGCTGCAGGGACAGGGCATTCTGAACTTTGCCTTCCGGGGCAGCGAGCTGCAGGTGATGCCGGCCTTTGACAAAAAGCTGGGCGAGACGAAGTGCGTGGGCTGCGGCCAGTGCGCCGCCGTGTGCACCACCGGCGCTATCACCGTTAACGATCAGATCGGCACCGCGTGGGCGGCCATCCACGACCCGAAGAAGCGTGTGGTGGTGCAGATCGCGCCGGCCGTCCGTGTGGCGGTGGGTGAGGCCTTTGGCATTCCGGCAGGCGTGAACGTCATTGACAAGATGACCACGGCGCTGAAGCTCATGGGTGTGGACGAGGTGTACGACACCAACTTCGGCGCGGATATGACCACCATACTGGAGGCGGAGGAGTTTTTGCAGCGGCTGAAGAACGGCGGGCCGTTCCCCATGTTCACCAGCTGCTGTCCCGCCTGGGTGCGGTATCTGGAGTTCAACGCCCCTAAGTATCTGAAGCATATCTCCACCTGCAAATCGCCCATGGAGATGTTCGCGGCGGTCATCCGTGACAAATACGCCGAAAAAGATGCCGCCGACGGGCGGACTACCTACAACATCGCCATTATGCCCTGCACTGCCAAGAAGATGGAGGCGGCGCGGCCGGAGTTCGTCCATAAC
>OGYZ01001443.1_pt1 | contig 18510 bp, 10 predicted proteins | sample 1576681 | NCBI WGS metagenome assembly OGYZ01 (sample SAMEA3541480, study PRJEB24748) | human gut metagenome | biome: human gut; feature: human-associated habitat; material: faeces | place: China | collected 2012 | reverse complement strand
CGACCTGCCGCCCTTGCCCCCGGCGCCTGCGGCGACCCTGCACTGTTTCCGTCTGCCCGCCTCGCCGCATCTGGCGGCAGGGGAAGAAGGGCAGCGCCTGACGGTGGCCGGGCTGGCCGAGGATGTCCGGGCCCACTGGCAGGAGACGGAGACCTCCCTGCTGCTGGTGGAAGGTGCGGGCGGCATGGCTGTCCCCATCAATGAGGAAGAAGACACGCTGGATTTCATGGCGGCCCTGGATCTGCCTGTCCTGCTGGTGGGCAGCAACTGCCTGGGCGCGCTCAACCATGTGTTGCTCTCCCTGCAGGTCCTGCGCCTGAAGGGACTGCGCCCGGCGGCGGTGATCCTGATGGCGCCGGAAGAGCCGGAAGGACTGAGCGTCGGGGAACGGCATGACCGGGAACGGGTGCTGGCCGACAATCCTGAATTTTTGCGTCGCCGTCTGGCGGCCTGGGGCGAGGATGCGCCGGTGGTTGTCCTGCCCCGTGTGGCCCGGCTGGATGCGGCGGGCTGGCAGGAGCTGGCCGATGCCTGCGCCGTGCTGCTGCCTGCGCTGTCCCGGCATGTGCCGTCCCTGACAGGACAGGCGGCAGCCGTGGGCAACGAAGAGCCCCTGCCGCTGCGGGACAGGCGCATCCTCTGGCATCCGTACACGTCCGTGGTGGATCCTTTGCCGGTCTTCGCGGTCGCGCGCAGCCACCACAACCGCATCGTGCTGGACGACGGCCGGGAGCTGGTGGACGGCATGTCCTCGTGGTGGACGGCCATCCACGGCTACAACCATCCGCGTCTGGTGGCTGCGGCCCAGCGGCAGGCCGGGAGGATGCCGCATGTGATGTTCGGCGGTCTGACCCATGCGCCTGCCGTGGAGCTGGGCGAACGCCTTTTGACCATGCTGCCGCAGGGCCTGGCGCGCGTCTTTCTGGCGGATTCCGGCTCCGTGTCGGTGGAAGTGGCTTTGAAGATGGCCCTGCAATACCAGCAGGGCATCGGCCAGAAGCAGCGCACCTGCTTCCTCACGCCCCGGGGCGGTTATCACGGCGATACAACCGGCGCCATGTCGGTGTGCGATCCCGTGACCGGCATGCACTGCCTGTTCACGCATATGCTGCCGCGCCAGATCTTCATGGAACGGCCTTCCTGCCGTTTTGACCAGCCTTTCGATCCGGCCAGCCTGGATGACGCCCGCCGTATCTTCGCGGAGCAGGGCGAGCGCATCGCGGCGGTCATCCTTGAGCCGCTGGTGCAGGGCGCGGGCGGCATGTGGTTCTATCATCCCGACTATCTGCGCGGCATGGCCCGCCTGTGCCGTGAGCACGGGGCCCTGCTGGTCTTCGACGAGATCGCCACGGGCTTTGGCCGTACCGGGACGCTGTTCGCCGCGGAGAGGGCCGGTGTCTGCCCGGACATCCTGTGCTGCGGCAAGGCCCTGACCGGTGGCGTCATGACGCTGGCCGCCACGGCCTGCACGGAAGAAGTGGCCCAGGGCATCTGCCGGGACGGCATGGTCTTCATGCACGGGCCCACGTTCATGGGCAACGCCCTGGCCTGTGCCGTGGCCTGCGCCAGCCTGGACATCCTGGCTGAAGGGCGTTGGCAGGAGCAGGTGGCCATGCTGGAAACGGCCCTGACAGCGGGCCTGGCTCCCTGCCGGGAACTGCCGCAGGTGGAAGATGTGCGTGTGCTGGGCAGCATCGGCGTGGTGGAGACCACCCGGCCGGTGAACATGGCCGCCATGCAGGACTTTTTCGTGCGGCGGGGCGTCTGGATACGGCCCTTCAACCGTTTGGTCTATGTGATGCCGCCCTATGTGAGCCCCCGCGAGGACGTGGAGCGCCTTTGCGAGGCCATGCACGATGTGCTGGCCCTGCCCGGCATGCTGGCGTAGGGCAGGGAGGATGTGCCGGAAGGGATATTGGGGAGGGAAGGTGCTCCGTTGACCGGCGCCCGAAAGGGGGATTTCCCCAGGCCCTGTCCCTCTCCCAATAAGTTTTATTCAGGGGATGAAGAAGCGGAGCCACCTGCCTACGGATCTTCGCCGAAGGGCAGAAAAGGGCATCCCCCGGCCATATCCTGATTATAGAGAAGGCCCCGTCTGCTGCTGGCAGGCGGGGCCTTCGTGTAAAGTGGCTGAGGAAAGAAAGGGGAGGGGAGAGACCTCTCGCGTCAGGCATAACCGGATGGCGGCCCGCAAAGGCCGTGCCCGTGAGTAACACAGGAGCCTTACGGGCATCGGCAGCACTGCGAGGAGCCCTCCCCCCTCCACAAAACTTCTTTGCTACTTCTCCTCAGCTTCTCCTTGCGGCGCGGCCCCCGCACCGGCCAGCAGGCCTATCTGGCCGCGGAAGATGACCTTGGTGGCCGTCTCGTCGGCCAGCTCGGCCACGTCCATGAATTTTTCCAGCAGCTCCAGCAGATAGTAACGGTCGTTTTCGCAGCCGTCCTTGAAATCGGTCTCCAGCTCGCCGGAGCGCATGTAGTTCTCGAATTCTTCAAGATCTTTCACTGTCAGCATGGTCGTTCTCCTGTAGCCTCCGGAGACGGCGCAGGCCGCAGGCTCCCAGCATGCGGGCCAGGGCCAGTACCGTGTCGATCTCCTCGCGGCTGATATGGTCATAGTGGATGCCCGCGCTGACACATACCGTGGCCTTCAGCGCACGGCAATAGTCCCGCGCCAGCGGCAGGGCGGCCTTGTCGTCGTGGTGCCCTGTACGGCGCAGGACATGCAGGCGCACGCCATCTTCCGTCCCGGAAGAGGCGGTGTCGGACATGACGCCCGGTCGTGACCTGCCCCCGGCGGTGCGGGCGGACATGGCTTTCGGGACGTCCGGGGGCATGGCGTTTGCGGGCTCGGCCAGGATCACGGCACCGATATGGGCATCACCGCCGGTCAGCAGCAATTGCCAGTCCTGCCCGGCGGGCAGCAGGCGCAGTTCCAGGGCCAGCCGGCCGTGCGTGCAGCGCAAAAGGAAGGGCTGGGATCTTTCCATCCGCAAAGCATGCTGCAGATGGCATGCAAAGGCAAGCCGGAGGCAGGCATTTGCTTGACCCAAAGCCCTGTAAAAGGATAAGTAACAGGCAAACAAAAAAGGAGAAGCCATGGCTCTTGATCCCACCAAGCACCCTGACTGGCAGATCGCCCAGGATGCCGAAAAATCTATGAAAACTGTGGAAACCCTGGCTGCCGAGCTGGGGCTTGAGAAGGACGAGCTGCTGCCTTACGGCCACTACATGGGCAAGATCGAGCAACAGGCGGTGCTGCGCCGTCTGGCTGACAGGCCCAATGGCAAATATGTGGACGTGACCGCCATCACGCCGACCCCGCTGGGCGAAGGCAAGTCCACCACTACCATCGGTCTGGTGCAGGGCCTCTCCAAGCGTGGTGTCAAAACCACGGCGGCCATCCGCCAGCCTTCGGGCGGCCCCACCATGGGCATGAAGGGCTCCGCCGCGGGCGGCGGCCTGGCCCAGTGCATCCCGCTGACCCCGTATTCCCTGAATTTCACCGGCGACATCCACGCCATCACCTCGGCCCACAACCTGGCCATGGTGGCCCTGACCTCGCGCATGCAGCACGAGCGCAACTATGACGACGAAAAGCTGGAACGTCTGTCCGGCATGCGCCGCCTCAACATCGACCCCACCCGCGTGGGTATGGGCTGGGCCATGGACTTCTGCTGTCAGGCCCTGCGCAACGTCATCATCGGCATCGAAGGCGACGGCCGCCGCAACGACGGTTTCATGATGCGTTCGCGCTTCGACATCACGGCCGCCTCGGAGATCATGTCCATCATGTCCCTGGCCCGCGACCTGCCCGACCTGCGCAAGCGTCTGTCGCGCGTGGTGCTGGCTTTTGACCGCGCCGGCAATCCCGTGACCACCGCCGACCTGGAAGTGGACGGCGCCATGATGGCCTGGCTGCTGGAAGCCAGCAAACCCAACCTGATCCAGACCATCGAAGGCCAGCCCGTGCTGGTGCACGCCGGTCCCTTCGGCAACATCGCCCTGGGCCAGAGCTCCATCATCGCCGACCGCGTGGCCCTCAAGCTCAGCGACATCCATGTGACGGAATCCGGCTTCGGTTCCGAGATCGGTTACGAAAAGTTCTGGAACGTCAAGTGTCACATGAGCGGCCTCAAGCCCGATGCCGCCGTCATCGTGGCCACGGTGCGCGCCCTCAAGAACCACGGCGGCGCCCAGCCGCCCATGCCCGGCCGTCCGCTGCCCGAACCCTACACCCGCGAAGACGTGGGCCTGGTGGAAGCCGGCTGCGTGAACCTGCTGCGCCACATCGGCATCGTGCGCCGTTCCGGCGTGTCGCCCGTGGTCTGCATCAACGCCTTTGCCACCGACAGCAAGAACGAGATCGCCGCCATCCGCCGCATCTGTGAAGAAGCCGGTGCGCGCGTGGCCCTGTCCGAGCATTGGCTCAAGGGCGGCGACGGTGCCCTGGAACTGGCCGATGCCGTCATGGACGCCTGCAACGAGCCCAACAACTTCGCTCCCCTGTACGACTGGTCCATGCCCTTCGAGCAGCGCATCGAGACCATCGCCAAGGAAGTCTACGGCGCCGACGGCGTGGAATTCTCCTCGCTGGCCAAGCAGCGCATCAAGGAACTGCAGGCCCGTCCCGACGCCGAAGAACTGGGCATCTGCATGGTCAAGACCCAGTACTCCCTGTCCGACAATCCGGCCCTCAAGGGTGCGCCCACGGGCTGGCGCCTGCATGTGCGCGACTGCCTGTTCTACGGCGGTGCGGGCCTGGTGGTGCCGGTGGCCGGCGACATCAGCCTCATGCCCGGTACGGGTTCGCGTCCGGCCTTCCGCAATGTGGACGTGGATCTGGAATCCGGCCAGGTGACCGGCCTGTTCTAGGCCGGGCTGACGACACAGCAAACGCAAGGAGACCTCCGTGCCCTCCCGGGCCGGAGGTCTCCTTTTGGGGCGGGGTGCCACGGCGTGCCGGTGCGGGGAAGGAAGCGCGGCCGCAGGGCAGCGGAAGATAGGGGAAGAAGGCCGCAGCGGCCGTCCGGGGCGGGCCTCCGCTCCGGGCGGGACCTGTCTGCCTTCGCTGGATTGCTGTCCGGCCTGGCGGCCCCTCCCCGAGGTGCCCATGCCGGCAGGACGGCGGGCTTCTGGCGCCGCGACCAGCTGCGCCCATGAGCGCCACATCCCGGCGCACGCGGATGTTTTTTCCGGCGGGTCCGCCCTGTGCCCCTGAGGGATGGATATTGACATGTTCATCAAAAAACAGTAGTTATTTGCAACAGGCTGTCATTGATGGACGGCCTGCAGCGTTCCTGCCTGATTCCAGGGATTTGCGTCACCGTGTTCCTTACAGGGGCAAAGTATATGCAATCATCTGGCATGGCAGGATTTTTTTATGTCTTCCCCCTGCCTTTCGCCGGACGCTCCCTGAGCGTGCCTTGCAGAGCCGAGCCCTGTCCTGACCATGTGTTGGTGCAGGGCTTTTGACGTTTACCTATTTTTTGAAAGATACCATTTTTTCTCCGGGGGTCCCTCATGGCCGATATCCGTCTTGCCAAGCCTGCTGCTGGTACCACGCAGACCGTCCCCAGCGCTCCTGACGGGCGCTTCATCTTTGATTTTCCCGCGGACGCGGCGACGCTGACCCGCAATGGCGACGATCTTGTCCTGACCTTTGAGGATGGCGCTGCCATCCAGTTGCAGGGGTTCTATACCACCTATTCCAAGGAAGAGATGCCCTCCTTCCAGGTGGACGGCGTGGAGATCAGCGGGCAGGACTTCTTCGCCGCCCTTGACGAAGACCTGATGCCTGCCGCCGGTCCTGCCTCCGGCAGCAGCGCCGCGCGCGGCGGCCGCTATAACGAATACGGCGGCAGCGACCTGCTGGACGGCATCGACCATCTGGGACGCCTGGACATCGGTTTTGATGGCGGCACGCAGCTTGCCACAGATACGGTGGAGCCCAGCCCTTACTCTGAAGTCGATCATGGTGTGACCGTGACGCCTTCCGGTGTCGGTGCGGCCACGGAGGTGGTGACAGTCTATGAAGCCGGCCTGGAGGGCGGTTCTCAGGCTGGGGAGAAGGATGCGCCCACCATGGCCAGAGGCTCCCTGAGCATCAACGCGCCTGACGGTGTGGCGTCCATCGTCATCGGCGGCGTGGTGGTATTCGAGAACGGCGCGCTGACCGGTAAGGTCGTGAGCACGGATGAAGGCACCTTGTCTGTGACGGGTTATGACTCTGCCACGGGCAAGCTGGACTTCAGCTACAGTCTCGACAGGAACACCACGGAACACGTCAAGAGCGATCCCGATACGGACACGCAGATCTCCCATACCCTGGTCGTGACCGTGACGGATACGGACGGCGACAGCGGCAGCACGGCCATCACGGTGAACGTGGTGGATGACATGCCTGAGGCCCGTGCGGACAGCATTTCCTTCACGGAAGCTGAGGCGCAGAAGGGCGCCAGCGGCGAGAGCGTGCTGGAAAACGACGTGTTCGGCGCGGATGCCCCCGCGTACAAGACGGTGACGTCAATTGAAGGTGGAACGCTGGGCCAGCCCGTGCAGGGCGATTACGGCACACTGACGCTGAACGAGGACGGCACCTATACGTACAAGCTGGGCGACAAGGTGGACGTGCCGAGAGGCGAGACGTATACGGAGCAATTCACCTACACCATCAAGGATGCGGACGGCGATACCTCGACGGCAACGCTGACCATCGCCATCAAGGGTGATGAGATCGTGCCCGCGAACCCCGGGAGCGCCACGATCGTGGTGGATGAGGCGCTGCTGTCCGACGGCAGTCGTGTGAATTCGGACGATCTCGACCATGAGCCCTCGGGCACTGATTCCTTTACCGTGAATCTGAACGGCGAAGACGGCACCGTTACGCTGAAGTACGGCACAGGGGAGGACGCGTCAACCATTACCCTGAGCCTGATCAACGACGATATGTTCGACGAGAATTGGCTTTCCACCAACAAAACACTGACGGTGAACGGCGTCGTCGTGGAGGTGACGGACGCCACGCAGACTGAGCCCGGCGGTCCGTGGAAGATTGAATACACATATAAGCTGACCGGGCAGCAGGCTCACAAGAATGGGGGGAGTGCTGGTGCCGTCGGCGCAGATGACGCTCTTTCTGACAGCATCAATATTACGGTGACGGATGCCACCGGCGATATGACTACCGGCTCGTTGATGGTGACGGTGCATGACGACGGGCCGGTGCTGACGGACAAGATCGATTTCACGGTTCCAAAAGGGAAAGAAAATTACGATGACAATTCGCCTGAGATCATGTTCACTATCGGTGCCCAGCCGTACAGCATAAAACTGGACGATCTCACGTTCGGCGCTGATGTGGGGGATAATGATGCTCCCGCCACGCTCACGGTAAAGGTCGGCGAGGCAGAATTTACTGTAATGGTGACGCGTGATGAAGATGGCAACCTGCACTTCTCCGGCGATAATGGTGAGGGGAAGATCCTGTTTACGGGGCCTGCTGATGCCGATAAAGAGGATTCGCTGTCCTATGACAAGGAGACAGGCATATTCACCTATACCCGCCCCACGGCAGATATCGGCGGAACGACAAACAGCTATGATGTCAGCCTGACGATTACCGATGCTGACGGGGATTCGGACACTGTCAGCGACACATATATCACGGTATTCCGCAATCCTACGGTTACAGACAGCACGGCCACCACCGATGAAGGGAATATTATCATGAATGATATTCCTATCGGTTCTGGAGATGAAAACGATAAAACTAGTCAGGTTGAAAATACTGCTCAAGGCAGTATCACCGTCAACCTGGATCATGCTGACGGGACCATAACCATTGGAGATATGCCCATAACAGTGGACAAGGACGGGAATATCCTATCCGTCAATGGGAATACTGGAGGGATCCTTGATGGGCAGACCATAAAAGGCACATATGGCTATCTGAGCAATATCTCATTAGTAGCTCAGGGTGATGGTACAATCACTATCAACTACACCTATACTCTCAATGCACCTGTGAATGGTGGCACGAATAATGTGTCCGGGAGGGGCGACTCCCACCTGGCGGATCAATTCACGGTGACTGTCACGACGCAAGGGGGAACGGAGACCGGTACGATTACGGCCAATGCCCTGGATGATGCGCCTGTGCTGGCTGTCAGTAATCCGGAATCTGTCAAGGATACTGCGGATACCATCGAGATACCGCTGGAAAAGTTCTCCGTTGGTGCGGACGTCATCTCGTTAGACGGAAAAACGGCCTCGATCTCTGTCGAGGTCGGGGAGAATGAATATACCTTCACAATCATCCATGAGAGTAATGGAACCTACTCTTTTATCGCTCCTAACAATCAAGACGACAACCTGAAGATTGAAAGCACTGCTGAAGGTGGCTACAAGATCGTCTACACAAGAGCCCCTCAGGACATTGCCGATGGCAAGGACGACAGCTATACGTTCGACATCACGGTGACGGATGCCGATGGCGATACGGCCACAGGCTCTGTGACGGTAACGACTATCCCGCCCACCATCGACGAGGGTAGCAAGACGGATTTGCAGGTCGACGAAGACGGTCTGGTGCATGATCCCAATAGCAAGACCGACGCGGGCCAGCTGGTGGTGGACATGCACGGCCAGGCTGGTACGGTGACCATTGGTGGTGCGACCGTGACGGTCGGTGCCGATGATAGTGTCCCTGTTGTCGACGACGAGACCGCCACCGGTGAATACGGTGAGCTCACCATCACTGAGGCCACATGGAACGATGGCAAGCTCACCATCGCCTACGCATATGAGCTGAAAGAGCGCTATGAGCATCTCGATAATAATGGCATGCCGACAATGCATGCAGACGACGCTGACTCCTTTGCCATCTCCATCAACGGAGCAAACACCGGCCAGTCTGTGACTGTGGACATCATTGACGGTGAGCCGCAGGTGACGGTGATAGAGGGTGTTTCTGCCTCGCTGGAGCTGACCGAGTCGACGGAAACAGCGCTCCAGACGTTTAACGCATCCACGCTGTTCGATATCAAGTTCGGAGCGGATACAGAGGGCAGCTCCACGAAATATGAGCTCACGTATAGAGAAGATGCGAATTCCGGCCTCAAAGCCATCGTGGATGGCGAGGAATATGATGTAACGCTGCAACTGGAGGGTGGTATCCTCAAGGGGACGGCCGGCGGGACGAACATCTTCACCGTATCCGTGGCTGAAGACACCGGCGAGGTGACCCTGGAAATGACCGGCCATGGCACCCTGAGGCACGATAAGACTGCTGATGATGAGCTGCACCTGGAGGGCGTCGGCGTGAAGGTGACGGTCACGGACGGCGACGATGATACGGCATCGGAAAATGTCGAGCTGGACCTGACCATCAAGGATGATGAGCCGAGCATCGAGGTTGTCGATGGGCCTGTCTCCAGCGTCAAGCCAGAAAATCCTGACTCGCAAAATCTGAAGCATACGAATGAAGATATTTCCTTTATCAATTATAAGCAGGTAGTAGATAAGGATGGTAATCCCGTAAAAGATGAGAACGGAAACATCAAGTATGAAGAAATAAATAGTTCTCTTAAAACAGAATTTTGGGATGGGCAGGTCAAAATATATGGTGTAAAGGTTGATTACCAACTTAGCGGCGAAAATGTAGTCATGGAAGGTGATCATCCTGTCATCGACAAATATATACAGAATGAGAATTTCACATTGCAGTATAGCCCCTATAATGGCGGGACTTCCCAGAATTTGCCGAATGGAGGGACACGTCCGGCTCCAGAATCCGACTGGGGGCTCATGGTCACCTCTAAAAATCAGATCGAAGGTTCCAAGTCATACCACGACCAAGAACTGTCGGTCTCTCCTGATGGGCGCAGTAGCGCAGGTCTTGTGATCGACCTGCAAGGGAATCTGGCCTATGGCTTCCGCATCGATTTTGGGGCCTTCTATACCGGTAATGACGGTCCTACAGATAACAGGTGGGATGGCGCATCGGAAAAGGCGCTGCTCACTTTTTACCGGGACGGCAAGATCGTCCATACTGAGCTTGTTACAAGCGATGCTGAGGAGGGTGACTTCACCTTCAATAGGGATGAGTTTATTGCAGACGGCTTTGATCAAGTCATCGTTTCGGCCGTGGACAACAAGTCAGACCCGAATAGCAAGGAGAACAGCGATTTCGTTATCAAGGGCTTTGACTTCGTCACCAAGGGGGATGATCCCATCATTGTCAATGAGGGGAGCGTGAAGGCCGAGCCCGGTGCTGATGGCTTTGCTGACAGTGATGTACCCATCAGGTTCGATTTCGAGGCGATGGGGATCGAGATGGCGGAGAACGGCAAGTCCGGTACGATCACGCTTATAATCAACGGTGTGGAAACCCCGGTGACCGTGAACGTTGCCGAAGGGAGTGAAGGCTCCATCCTGACGGGTACGACAGATACCTATGGTGACGTCTTCACTGTCACGCTGGACAAGGACGACAACTGGACCATGGAACAGTACCAACAGTTCCGTGTCCCAGAAGGTAGAACTTATACCAACAAATTCGAGCTCGTGTTCAAGACCGAGGACGCCGATGGTGATACGGACAGCATCACTGTAGATGTCCCGCTGGAAGTGACGATGCAGCTGCCTGCTGATAACAACAATGAGGCTAATGAATTCCGCATCAGCGGTGATGCTGGCATCGCCGGGACCATCCTTGCGGGTGACCTGGGAGGCCGTACAGAGGAGAAGTTGGCGGACATGGGGCAGGACACCATCACGGCGGCCGAGTCCGCCTCGTCCGGCATCATCTACGGTGATGCGCTCAATACGGATCTTTTGCTGGCGGATTTGATGAAGAATGACGCTATCAAGAAGGCCCTCGAGACAGACAAAATCACTTTCGGTTCCGGCGCGGCCGTCTTCGCCTGGCTGGAACAGAATGCCATCCTGCTGAATGGCACGGAATTCGAGGGCTGGGACCATAGCAGGACCATCGACTATGCCCTGCGGCACTATAAGGAACTGGGCTACGAGACGCGGCTGGAGGGGGGTGGTACGATCTATCTTGTGGATGCCGACGGCAATGTGTGGAATACCGACGGCACCAAAGTAGAGAACGTCTCTTTAGACAATCTCACCGGACGCGAAGGTGGTGACGACACCATCATCGGCTCCAGAGCGGATGACATCTTCTTTGGTCAGGAAGGTGATGACACGATCTTTGGCGGTGCCGGTGATGACAGCCTCTACGGCGGTACGGGCGACGACCTGCTGGTGGGGGATGACAAGCCTGAAAACCTGGCTGCCGATACGGTCGCTGACATCAAGACCTTGGGCACTAGTGAAGGTCTGGACGCCTTCATCCAGTCCGTGGAAGGCACGGATGCCGACGGCGACGACCGGCTCTTCGGCGGCACGGGTGATGACGTGCTGCTCGGCATGGGCGGTGACGACTACATCGACGGCGGTGCAGGTGAGGATGCCATCTTCGGCGGCAGAGGCAACGACATCATCGTCTACGACAACAATGATTATCTGGTCAGCGGCGGCAGCGGCATCGACTTCATGGTGTCCGATGACAGCAATCTGACGTTGGAGACTCTGCTCAAGGGCGGAACGGATGACAACGAAGGTCCCATCGTGAACAGCATCGAAGTGCTGTTGAAGGGCAATGATGCCCTGAGCCTGACCAGCATCCAGGAGCTGGCCGACAAGTACGGCATCACGCTGGGTACCAATCCCGACGGTCAGGAAACATTGACGCTGGATATGAGCAAGTGGACGGAGAACGATTCTTCCACCGATGATACCCACGTCTTTACGTCCAAGGATAGTCAACTGACCCTGGAGACCAATCTCCAGCATGATTCCGACGCGTCGTCGGACAATGGCGAGATGGCCCAGCAGGTCTTCATCCTGGAACATACCAACAGTTAAACCTTATCCAGGCGGGGCGGCCCTGTGGCCGCCCCGTGCAACATCCCTTCCAGAACACACACATGCGCATCCTTTTCGTCAACCACACCTTCCCGGGGGATCTGGGCCCGTTGCTGGCGGCTTTTGCCGCGCAGCCGGAGCATGAGATCCTTTTCGCCTCCTGTCGGGGCAGACGGGATTTCAGTGTGCCCGGGGTGCGGCATGTGGTGCTTTCGCCTTCCCGTTCCCGTCGTCTTGTCGGGGACGGGGCCGGAACTTCTCTGGACAGGGCCGTGGAGATGGGGCGGCAGGCCTTGCAGGCTTTCCGTCTGCTGCGGCAGAACGGCTTTGTGCCGGACATGGTGCTGCTTTCTTCCGCCCTGGAACAGGGCCTGTTCATCAGGGATGCGTTCCCCGAAGCCTTCGTGGCCTGCTTTGCGGAAAGCTTGCCGTCCGACGGGCTGGCCGGGGACGGCAAGGGCCTTGTCCGCCATTTGCTGCAATGCCGCCAGATGCTGCAGAGCGATCTGGTCATCAGGCTGGCGGCGGAAGCGGGGACCCGCGATTCAGAACAGCGGGGCGCCGTGATCTTGCCGTATCCGGTGGATACGGATTATTTTGCCCCCCTTGCCCCAAGCGGGACGACCAGCCCGGGGGCCGGGGCCCGGGTGCTGTGTGCTGTCCGGGATGCGGCGGATGTCTGGCCGATGCTGCGTCTGGCGGAAGCCTTGCTGGCGCAGTGTCCGGACTGCCGTCCGGTGCTGCTGTGCGAAAGCGCGGCAGGACGTGAATCGCTGGCGGAGATCGGCGCTTCCCTGCCTGCCGGGATCGAGGTGCCGGAGCGTCTCTCCCTGCAAGCTTACCGGGATCTGCTCCGTACGGCGGCCGTCATCACGGCCCCGGCGGCAGCGTGCCTTTCCGCGCCGGTGCTGCTGGAAGCCATGAGCTGCGGCGTGGTGCCGGTGCTGGCGGACGATGCGTCGCACTGGCCCCTGCTGCACGACGGCGGGGGCTGCCTTTGGTGCGGGGCGGAGGAGCTTGTCCCCACACTGGCAGGAGCCCTGTCGCAGCCGGGCCGTCTGGCGGAGCTGTCCCTTGCCGCACGACGGACCGTAGAGCGGTATTTTCGGCGGCAGGATGTCATCCCCGGGCATCTGGCCTTGCTGCATCAGGCCCGGGCCGCGTGGCTGCGAAAACGGCAGGGCGGTACGACGTCCTGAAGCGGCAATGCGCGTGTCTGGGCGGTCGGAAGGTCGTTGCCATGCCTTTGGGCATCTCCCGGAGAGGGATGCGGCAGCAGCGGATACGACCATCTCGACTCATAACGGATATACAAAAAGACCGGCGCTCGTGTTGCGGGCCACCGGTCTTTTTTATGCCTTTGGGCGGGCAGGACTGTCATCATGCGGATAACGGCCCCGCATGGGACAGATGGTGAGGAGGGGATACCTACCTGCCGGGCATTCGTGGCAGCGGATTGGGAAAAAAGCCTGGGAGCTGGTTCGACGGGAGGCTGCCACTACCCGCTCCGCTGCCTGAATAAAATGCGCTGGGGAGGAGCTCACAAGATCAGCTTCGACCAATGCCGTGGCCCCTCCCCTGTATTTCAAAAAGCTGCATCTACATCCCGGGCTTCATGCCCGCGGGCCAGAACGAGGAATTCCGGCGTCCTTCGCCGTCCAGGGCCCAGCCGATCCCCCAGCCGGCCAGCGCGAAGGCAAAGCCCACGAAGAAGGGCGGCAGCGCGGAAAGGGAAGGCCAGGGCATGGGCAGGATGGCGAACTGCGGATGCGTCATGAGGTACCAGAGCATGCAGCTCACAAAGCCCGCGGTACAGCTGCACCAGGCGGCCAGGCTGCTGCGCTTGCCAAAGCGCACCAGGGCCACATAGGCCACCAGCACCGTGGAGCCCACGATGCTCCAGCTGGTGGTGCAGAGCATGGCGATGATCTGCCCCTTGATCTGGGCACAGCCGCCGCTGAGCAGCACGCAGAAGACGATGCCCGCAAACCACATGCCGCGCGAGGTCTTGCGGCCCGGCAGGTCTTCGGCGATGGCCGCCACGGCGATGTGGAAGATGGCCGTGGCCGTGGACAGGGAGGCCGAGACGATGGCCAGCACGAAGAGCTGCAGGCCGATGTCGGGCAGCAGCATCTTGACCAGGGCGGGCATGACGTCATCGGGCGAGGCCACTTCGGGCATGAACAGGCGGGCCAGGCTGGCCACATAGTAGGCGCCGCCCACCAGCACGGTCAGCACCAGCATGGCCAGCGGCGTGATGCGGTGGACCTGCCGGGCGGAATTGAGGGCAAAATGACGCTGGATCATCTGGGGCTGCGCCCAGACAGCTACGGACGTGACGATGACCAGCGAGATGATGAACCAGCCCTGTCCGCCGTCGGCCAGCGAGACGAAGCCGGTATTGGCCGTGGCGGTGGGCGCCAGTTCCGCCAGCCGGGCCATGCCTTCCACCGGGCCGCCCACCTTGTCGAACACGGCCACGGTGAGCATACAGATGCCCACCAGCATGACGAAGCCCTGCATGGCTTCGGTATAGAGCACGCCGCGCAGGCCGCCCATATAGATGGCCGCCGCCACCAGCAGGGCCACGATCCAGACCAGCAGCCAGACGGGCACGGGCATGATCTGGGCCAGGAGCAGGGCCGCCCCCTTGATGACGGCCGAGGCATAGACGCCCAGGAACACGGCGAAGATCAGGGCCAGGCAGCGGCCCAGCAGGGGGCTGCGGTGGCCGTTGGCCAGCAGCTGCACCGGGGTGCGGGCCTGCAGGTTGCGCTGGCACAGGCGGGTGGGCCAGGCCAGATAACGATAGACGATCCAGGTCCCCAGCCAGACGTTACCGGCGGCCACCAGCAGCATCTGCATGCCGTAGGCATAGGCCAGACCGCCAAAGCCCACCAGGGCCACGGCGGAGATATAGGTAGCCACATAGGCAAAGGCCTGGATGCCGAAACCCACGCGGCCCGAGACCATGACATCATGCCCGCTGCCCTTGCGGGACAGCCAGATGAACAGGGCGATGTAGCCGCCCCAGATGAGGACATCGGCCAGCATCTAGCGCCCCCTTCTCTGACGGATCAGGCTGAAGAGGGAAAGCACCAGCGCGGCCAGCAGCGAAAGCACCGCCAGCAGCACCGGGGCGTCCGCCAGCCCCAGAACGGAAAACAGTTCCATACACAACTCCGGTTACGGTCTGACGGGAACGGCAGGGAGCCGCCTCCCGAATATAGACAGCGTAGACGGAAGTGCTGTCCCGAGGCAAGTCCATTTTCCGTTTTTCGGCGGAAAGGCGATACTCTCAGGCCCCGGACCGGAAGGCGGAAAGGGGAGCCAAGCAGCCGGGATCCATAAAAAAGGGCCCCGCAGGGCCCTTGGGTACGGAAGTCGGATGCGATCAGCGCTTCCAGGGCGTGATGGCGCACTTGATGCAGTCGTCCTGCCGCTGTTCGAAGATGCGGTAGCCCTCCAGGATCTTGTTCAGGGGCAGGCTGTGGGTGATGAGCGGGTTGGTGTCGATGCGGCCGCGCTCGATAAGGCGGATCAGCTCCGCGCTGTGGGTGGCGTCCACACCGCCGGTACGGAAGGTCAGGTTCTTGCCGTACATCAGGTGCAGGGGCAGGCTCTGCGCTTCTTCATACATGGCCACCACAGCCACGGTGGCATTGGGGCGGGCCACTTTCCAGGCGGTCTGGAAGGTATCGTGCCCGCCCGCGCATTCGATGACCGCATCGGCGCCCAGACCGCCGGTGGCGTCGAGAATGCGCGCTTCCACGTCATCCGCGGCGGCGTCGATGATCAAATCGGCATAACCGCGTTCCTGCGCCAGCTGCAGGCGGCTGGGCAGGATGTCCGCGGCGATGACCTGCGCGGGGCCGAACAGGCGCGCGCACTGCATGGCGCACAGGCCCACGGGTCCGGCCCCCAGCACGGCCACGCTGTCGCCGGGGCGGATGGCGGCCAGTTCCGCACCAAAGTAACCGCTGGCCAGCACGTCGCCCACCAGCAGTACGTCCTGATAGGACAGGGAATCGGGGATGGGGTCGAGGCCGTTGTCCGCAAAAGGCACGCGCACATACTCGGTCTGGCAGCCGTCGATGCGGCAGCCCAGCTCCCAGCCGCCGTGACGGCAGTTGTTGACGTAGCCCTGGCGGCAGAACCAGCAGGTACCGCAAAACGTTTCCACATTGGCGGCCACACGCTGGCCGGGGCGCACTTTGCGCACCTCGCTGCCCGTTGCCACCACTTCGCCCACGAATTCGTGCCCCAGCACCGTGCCGGGCAGGGCACGCGGTACCGCGCCGTTGCGGATATGCAGGTCACTGGCGCAGATGCTGGAAAGTTCCACTTTGACGATGGCGTCGCGCGGATCCTGTATCTGCGGCAGGGGACGTTCCTCCAGCCGCAGGTCGTTGGTACCGTGATAGACCAGTGCATGCATGGTTTCAGCCATAAGCCCCTCCTTGTGCGGACATGCAGCCGTCATATCCGTCCACTATGGCGGGCTTTGGGCAGTGTGTAAAGCGTTCCCCCCCGGTCTGTCCGGCCGGGGCATCATGAGACGGGCCATCCCGCGGCATCAAGACTTGCGGATGAGCGTGGGCAGGTCGTCTTCCGTGGAGCAGAAGCGTTCCCAGCGGAAATCGCGGCGGTCTTCCAGCAGGCGGGGGACAAGGTCCGGCACATCGGCGGGCCAGAAGCAGTCAGGGCGGGGGTGGTGCACGCCCGGTCGTCCGGCCTGCGGGCGGCAGGCAAGGATGGCTTGCCGCCATTGCGCCGGGATGGCTTCCAGACCGTACACGGCCCCCAGCAGGGCCCCGCAGATGGCGGCGTTGGTGTCCGTATCACCGCCGCGCCGCACGGTATCCACCACGCCTTCCTCCAGCGTGGGCGCGTGCAGCAGCTGCCACAGGGCATTGTGCAGGGCGATGCGGACCCAGCCCATTTTGTGTACATAATCCGCAGGCGCTTCGTGCGGCGCCAGCTCCAGGATCTCGTACAGACAGGGCTCAAGCCGCTGCCGCCGGGCAAGCCTGAGCAGCCAGGCGTACAGGTCCTGGGGAGAATCGCCGCTGCGGATGGCCTGCGCGATGAGGCAGGCATACAGGGCATTGGCCTGCTGGCAGACCGGGTGGGCATGGGTCAGGGCCGCATCCTGCTGCGCCCAGCGGGCCACGTCGTGCCAGTGGCGGGTGGCGCCGAAGATGCCCAGAGGGCTCACACGCATGAGAGCGCCGTTGGCCTGGCTGTCCGGGTCGGGATGCCCGCGCAGGCCAAGGGCGATGGTCCGGCCCATGTCGAAGGGGCCGCTCTCCAGCCAGAAAAGATAACGGCGGCGGGCTTCTTCGGCATCATATTCCACGGCTTCGGCCAGCAGACGGGCCAGCATGAGGGCCATTTCCGAGTCGTCCGTGGGTTGCCCGGCCAGGATGTTCCAGGTACCGCCGTCTTCCAGCAGACGGGGGCCGTCGGGATAGCGTTCGCGGATGGTGGCCGGGGAACAGAACTCAACCAGACCGCCCAGGGAATCCCCGGCGATCTGGCCCATGAGACAACCGGCGGCACGGTCGAACAGGGGATCGGTATGGCTGGGCATGGGACCTCCTTTCTTTCAGTTGACGGATGGGGAAAGGCCTGCGGGAGAGCCTGTCCTTCCCCATTTCGCATGGAGATACCAGACCTCCGTTCCATTTTGCGGAATGGAGCATGCCGCCCGCAGCTGTGCGAGGTATTTTGTCATCATCCCGTCCCACATATTTTTCTGAAAAGCAGATCGTACGCGCTCGTGTGGCTGCGAGCACAGCCCGGAGGCGGGCGCTGTGGCAAGATTGGCCTGCTCACGCTGATGCGACCATTGGGGACGTGACAGCGGGGGACAACAGGCAGGCCGTCCTCGTGGAAGGCGGCCAAACAGGCAGGAGGGCAGGATGGACGGCAGCATGCAGATGGAGGCCGCGCCCCGGGCGTGTCCCCAGCCGGGGAGATGGAAGGGCCGCGCGGCTCTGGCGGGGGCCTCGCTGGCCTTTGTGCTGGGGGCAGCCCATTTTTTTCGCAGCGGGCAGCATGGCCTTGCTTGTGTTTGTCTGGTCTGGGCCGGGCTGCTCTGGCGGCCGGTGGCCTGGCTGCGGCGTAGTGCCGCGGTCTTTTTGCTGGGGCTGGCCGCGGAGTGGGGCATGACGACGCTGGCCTTGGCCCGCTGGCGTCTGCAACTGGGCCAGGACTGGCTGAGGATGGTCTGCATACTGGGTGCGGTGGCCGCGCTGACCCTGCTGGCGGCCGCAGCCCTGCGCAGTCGCGCCTGCCGCAGGGACGAGGTCTCCGGTCCCCGTGCCCAGGCGCTAGCCTGTTTGCTGGTCTCGGCCCTGCTGTTGCTGCCGGACGGGCTGCGGCCTGATCTTTTGCTGCTGCACCGGCTCGTACCGGGTTGGGGAGCGGTGCAGGCCCTGCTGGCCGGTTTGTGGGCGGGCCTCGTCTATGGCTGGCTTGCGGACAGGCGTCGGGCCCCCGTATGGCGGCGGCGCATCTGGCTGCTGTTTTCCTGCGTGTTTTTCGGGCAGCTGCTGGCGGGGCTTTTCC
>OGYZ01001426.1_pt1 | contig 18615 bp, 26 predicted proteins | sample 1576681 | NCBI WGS metagenome assembly OGYZ01 (sample SAMEA3541480, study PRJEB24748) | human gut metagenome | biome: human gut; feature: human-associated habitat; material: faeces | place: China | collected 2012 | reverse complement strand
TATGCCCTGCACTGCCAAGAAGATGGAGGCGGCGCGGCCGGAGTTCGTCCATAACGGTCGGCCGGATGTGGATCTGGTGCTGACTACCCGGGAGCTGGTGGACATGATGCGTGAGACGGGCGTGCAGCTGGACGAGCTGGAGCTGGAGTCCCCGGACCTGCCCTTCGGTTTGGGCAGCGGCGCGGCGGTGATCTACGGCGTCACCGGCGGTGTGGCCGAGGCGGTGGTGCGTCACTGCCTGCCGGACAAGAGCAAGAATGCGCTGCGGGCCGTCCGTGTCACCGATCTGCGGGGAGACGGATCCATCCGCCATGTGGAACTGAACGTGGACGGGCAGGAGCTGCGTATCGCCGTGGTCAACGGGCTGATCCACGCCAAGGAGCTGATCGCGGATATCGAAGCGGGCAAGTGCTTCTACCACCTGATAGAGGTCATGACCTGTCAGGGCGGCTGCGTGGGCGGCGCGGGACAGCCCTATGGGCTGAGCAACGTGAAGAAGAAGCGGGGCGAGGGACTGTATGCCGCCGATGCCTCCGCTATGTTCAAGCGGGCGGAGAAAAACCCCATCGTCACGTCTTTACTCAGGGAGTACGGCGAGGAAAAGTGTCACGCGCTGCTGCACGTGCACTACGGAGAATAAAAAAGCAGCCCCCGGCTCACACCGGGGGCTGCGGGTAAAGAAAGAGCATGGCCCCGCCGGGGCCATGCTCTTAGCTTGCCTTTTTATCCAGAATATACACGGTGACGTTTCGGCGACCCCAGGAGTAGCAGTCCGCCTTGGTGGGGAACCACAGGTCCACGATGTTGCCCTTGATGGCGCCGCCGCAGTCCAGGGCGGTGCCCATGCCGTAGACACGGCGGCCGTTGGTGGTCTGGATGAACATTTTGGTGTAGTAGGGGATCACCTTGGGGTCTACGGCCACGGTGCCCACGCCCACCGCGGCACCCACCGCCGTGGTCCAGGCCGCGCCGCCGTCGCCGCCGCTGTAGTAGGCGGTGGAGGAGCAGAGCATCACCTTGTTATAGGTCATGGTGTCGCCGGAGGCGAACAGCAGGTAGCCGCCCTCGCCCACCTCGTTGGGGAAGTCTTTTTCGATGGTGTCGCCCTCCTCCACCTCGTAGACGCGGGTGCCGTAGCGCACCAGCTCCGCGTGTGAGGTATCGTGGCTGGCACCGATATACTTGGTAGATACTACCTCACCGCTGACCACAGTGTCCTCATACGTCTCCACGATCTGGCCGGGGATACCCTTGCGGATGATCTCCTCGGTGCCCTTGTCCATCAGGGGATCCGGTGAGCGAAGGATCTTGTAGTCCGTCTCCACAGTGACATAGTGCTGGTAGGTCAGCGTATCGCTGATGCGGATGGCGGGGTCCTCGCCGGCGACATTCAGTTCCACCATCTCGTCCTCACCCAGACGGATGCCGCTGCGCCGCAGCAGGGAGGACAGGCGCTCGGCCTCGGTGGTGAGGGTGTGTGTGTCGTCGCCGTGGGTGATGGTGACGGTGCGGCCCGGCTCCAGCAGCAGCTGCATGGACTTGTCGCCCAGGCTGCGGCGCAGCAGCAGGTCGTCATAGGTGCGCTCCTCGCTGCGCTCGTCCAGTACGTGGGGACCGTCGCCGTCCACCACGATGCAGATGGCGTCCATGGTGCGTACCGGCTCCGCCATAACGGCGGCGGCGAAGATCACCGCCGTGACGGCGATCATGGTGATGGCGCGGATAGAGGGATGATCGCGCATGATGTGGTGCACCTCCCGCAGGGCCGGGGAACGCAGGGCGTCACGGCAGCCGGTCACCAGCCGTCCGCGGCAGAAGGCGCGCCAGTTGGCCCTGACGTCGGAAGCGATGGCGTCCCAGGTCCAGGCAAAGCAGTGGCCCACTGCGCGCACGGCGCGGATCAGGGCCCGAGCCACGATGTAGGGCACATCGTGGATTGCCTGGCACACCGTGGCCGGCGTGATGCGGCGCCGCGGCTTTTTCGGCTGCAAGCGCTTCGGTTGTGTGACGACTGTTTGTTCCATAGTACCTCGCAGTATAGCCGCCCCGGGAGGTGTTCAAACAGGGCGGACAATAAAAATTGAAACAATTTGTAACTTTTGTTACCGATTAGCAATACCCGTGGAGTATAGCACTATCTTCCAATTTTGTCAAGTTTTGGGGGACGCGGCACGGAGAAAGACAAACTTTTTCCGGCTTTTCGTTGCGCGGGTGGGGAAAAGGTGGTACAATGGCGGCAATATGCAGTGAAGGAGAAACACGATGGATCTGTGCGATCGGAACGATATACAGGCACTGCTGGCGCGGCACAGCTTTCACTTTGCCAAGGCGCTGGGACAGAACTTTCTCATCCGGGGTGACGTGGCGGAGGATATCGCCGCGGCGGGCTGCGTTCCCGGCTGCGGCGTGCTGGAGGTAGGCCCCGGCATCGGCGCACTGACGGTGCAGCTGGCCCGGCGGGCGGAAAAGGTGGTTTCGGTGGAGCTGGACAAGCGCCTGCCGCCGGTGCTGGCGGAGACTATGGCGGACTATGACAACTTCACCCTGATCGAGGGCGACGTGATGGCGCTGGACCTGGCGGCGGTGACGGCGGAGAAGTTTCCGGGCTTGCCGGCGGTGCTGTGCGCCAACCTGCCCTACAACATCACCACACCGTTTCTCACGGCCTGTGTCCGGGCCGGGTGTTTCCGGCAGCTGACGGTGCTCATTCAAAAAGAGGTAGCCCTGCGGATCTGTGCGAAGCCGGGCACGGCGGATTACGGCGCGTTTTCCCTGCTGATGCAGTACTACACCGTGCCGGAACTGCTGTTCGAGGTGCCCAACAGCTGCTTCATGCCGCCGCCCAAGGTGACATCCGCCGTGGTGCGCTGCGTTACAAGAAAGGCCCCGCCGGTACAGGTGCGGAGCGAGGAGGCCTTCTGGCGGACGGTGCGCGCGGGCTTTGCCCTGCGGCGCAAGACACTGGTGAACAGCCTGCAGACCGGCTGGCAGCTGCCCAAGGAGCAGCTGGCGGCCATCGTCGCCGGCTGCGGCCTGTCCCCCACCGTGCGGGGCGAGGCCCTGGGGCTGGAGGAGTACGCAAGGCTGTCCGATGCGCTGCTGGCGGCAGCGGGTGAATAAAAAGCTTCCCGGCATTTGCCGGGAAGCTTTTTATTCGCCTTTTTCTATCTTTGCCTCCGTCTCCCGCCGGATGGCGGCGCGAAGCGCCGTGAGGTATGGGGAGAACGCCACGTTCTCGTCGGCGTAGGTCAGGTTCAGGTCGTACTCCCGGGGCAGCCAGGAGGAGATGGGGGACTCGTTGTGGGCGATGACGGCCTCCAGCTTGTCCAGAGCCTTGTAGAGCCGGGCCTCCGGCGTTTCCAGCGCATCCATCTCCGCGTACAGGGCGGCCATCTCCGCACGGTAAGGCTGGGGCAGCGTCCCTACCCATTGGATCAGGAGGGCGTCCTCCTTCGCTGTGTCGGCGTCGGTCTTGAGAAAGCTGGGGATATCGCCGGTAAAGCACTCGCCCAGGTCGTGGATCAGGCACATTTTAATGACCTTGTCCATATCCGTATCCGGGAACTCGTCCCGAAGGAAGAAGGCCGTCAGCGCCAGCCGCCAGCTGTGGTCGGCCACGCTCTCGTGACGGTTCCCAGGCGTCCAGCAGTGGCGGGTGGTGTCCTTCAGACGGTTGGCGGTGTGCAGGACGGACAGCAGCTCTTCAGCTTTCATGGCGGGGCCTCCTTGCATTTTTCCACAGTATAGCACGGTGCCGCGGGGCAGTCAACGCTTGCACTTGCACGGCGGAGAAAAGTGTAGTAGAATAGCGGAAGAACATAAAGGAGGGAGACTTTATGGGAGTTTTGTACGCGCTGGAGAGCATCCGTACGCCTGCGCTGGATAAGATCATGTCGGTCATCACGCTGCTGGGCGGCGAGCTGTTCTTTATGGTCATCGCCGTGACGGTGTTCTGGTGCGTCAGCAAGCGCGAGGGCTATTACCTGATGATCGTGGGCTTCTTCGGCACGGTCATCAACCAGTTCCTGAAAATACTCTGCTGCGTGCCCCGGCCGTGGGTAAAGGACCCGGATTTCACCATTGTGGAGTCTGCCCGGGCGGAGGCCACGGGGTATTCCTTCCCCAGCGGCCACACGCAGAACGCCGTGGCCACCTATGGCGGCATCGCCCGGTATACCCGCCGCGGCTGGCTGCGGGTGGTGCTGGTCGTGCTGACGGTGCTCATCGCGTTCAGCCGGATGTATCTGGGTGTCCACACGCCGCTGGATGTGGGCGTGTCGTTCCTGATCGCGGCGGCGCTGGTGCTGCTGGTGTATCCGTTGATGGAGGAGGCCGACCGGCGGCCGGTGGTGCTGACGTACACCATACTGGCTATGGTGGTGTGCAGCGGGGCCTTCGTGGGCTATCTGTACCTGCGGGGCGATACGGGTGCTGCCGCTGAGGACACCGCCAACTACCTCAGTGCTTTGGAGAACGGCTGGAAGCTGCTGGGCGCCACGGTGGGCATGCTGGTGTCCAACATCGTCGACCGAAAGCACATACGGTTCGAGACACAGGCGGTGTGGTGGGCGCAGCTCATCAAGCTGGTGGTGGGCTTTGGCTGTCTGCTGGCGATACGCTCCGGGCTGAAGGCCCCGCTGATCGCCCTGCTGGGCGGCAACGCCGCCATCGCCGGGGGCATCCGCTACCTGCTGGTGGTGCTGTTCGCCGGGTGTGTCTGGCCGCTGACCTTCTGGGGCTTCAGCCGGCTGGGGAGAAGATGAACAACAGAAAAAGCGCATCCCCCGGCGTGTGCCGGGGGATGCGGTGCGTTATGGGGGACTGTCTCACTCGGTGACGGTGAGGGTGGGGTGCATGAGCGGGTCAAAGGTGGCGAGGACGCGGTCGTCCTCCACGGTATATTCGCTCCACAGGCGGATCTCGGCGCAGCGCTGTGTCCGGTCAAGGGTGATGCTGTGGATGGGCGTGGGTTCGGAGTAGGCTTGGTCGCGGCAGTAGACATCGGTACTCTCGTCGCCGCGGAAGACGACGCAGAGGTCGTCACACTGGAGCACACCGGGTATGTCGCAGCTGCCGGTGTAAACGTTCTTGCGCAGCTGGCCGTGGAAGGAAACGGGAACGGTCTCGATGGCAGAATCGAGCGGGCTGGCATGGTACAGGCCGGTGCCGTCGAAGTCGATGGACACGCCCCTGTCCCAGCAGGCGAAAATGAATACGGCGGTGAACAGCAGCAGAATGGGAAGCCAGACCTTGCGGGATGTACATATCTGTCGCATGGGGAGCCCTCCTTTACGGTGTTGTACCTACTGTAAGTATACTAAAAACGGGAAAAAATAGCAAGAAAAAAGTTGTGTGACGCTGTGCGGCACACAACTTTTTCATATAGAGGTCAAGTGCTCTCCTTGGGCTTTTTCAGCGCCACGATAACGCCCACGGTGATCAGCACCGCACCGATGACGCTCATCACCGTGATCTGCTCGTCCAGCAGCAGGTAGCCCACCACCAGCGTTACGAAGGGGGAGGCGTACAGATAGTTGTTGGTGATGACCACGCCCAGGCGCTTGAAGGCGATGTTCCAGATGGCGAAGCATACGGCGTTGCCGAACACGCCCAGGAACAGCCAGCTCAGCAGGACGTTGGTCTGGGTGAACAGGGGGTGCAGGTCGGGCATACCGTCCGTCAGCAGCATCAGCGGTACGGCGGTGATGAAGGCCCACAGCATGACCCGGCGGGTGACCAGGAAGTTGTCATACTGCTCGGTGTATTTCTTGATAAGGATGGAGTACACGGCCCACATGAGGGCGGCGGCCAGGGCGATCAGATCGCCCAGAGGGTTCAGGTGGAAGGTCAGCTGGCCGTTGAGCACCACCAGCACCACGCCGGCGATGGCGATGACCGCGCCGATGTACACGAATTTACCCAGGCGCTCGCCATTGCGGGAGAACAGCTGGGCCAAAATGACCGTCAGGATGGGGGACAGGGCGATGATGATGCTGACATTGGCGGCGAAGGTGTAGGTCAGCGCTGTATTCTGCAGGAAGAAGTAGAAGCTGCCGCCGGTAACGCCGATGAGGATGAACATCAGCTCGTCCCTCCAGGGGAGCTTCAGAGTCTTGGGCCGCAGCGCCCACAGCGTGATATAGGCCAGGCCCATCCGCAGGGGGATGATCTGGATAGCGGTATAGGCGGTGAGCATCTGCTTGGTCAGCACGAAGCAGCTGCCCCACACCAGAATGGTGAAAATGGCGTACACATGGCCCATGACTTTTTGGGTGGCGGACATGGCGGTTCTCTCCTTATGACTCTATTTCTCTCATCTCACGCGGCAGCTGCCGTAAAAAATTATTATACACGGCGGAAAAGGAAAAATCCAGTAGTTCCCGGGTATTTTCTTCCAAATGCCTTAACTTTCTGTTAAGACGCTTGAAATGCGCTTGTTTTTTTTGCCATCCGTGGTATGATGGTAGCTATGAAAAATCAAGGAGGAAAGACTATGCACGCAGCGCTGGTCATCATGGCGGCGGGGATCGGTTCCCGCTACGGCGGCAGCAAGCAGACCGACGGCGTGGGGCCCCACGGAGAGATACTGATGGAGTACGGTGTGTACGACGCGGTGCGGGCGGGCTTTGACAAGGTCGTGTTCATCATTAAGCCGGATATGCGGGAGCTGATGGAGCGCCTGTGCGGCAATATGGCGTCCCGGCTGCACACGGCGGACGGGCGGCCCGTGGAGGTCCGTTACGCCTATCAGGACGACACGACACTGCCGGCGTGGTATACAAAGCCGGCGGGGCGGACAAAGCCCTTCGGCACGGCCCACGCGGTGCTGTGTACCCGCGATATCGTACACGAGCCCTTCTGCGTCATCAACGCCGACGATTTCTACGGCGCGGACGCTTACCGCACCATATATGCGGAGCTGCAGCGTCTGCCGGAGACGGGCGCTGCCGCCATGGTGGGCTATCTGCTGAAGAACACCGTCACTGCCCATGGCACCGTGTCCCGGGGTGTGTGCCATGTGAAGGACGGGTATCTCAGCGACATCCGCGAGACGCTGAAGATCGCCCTGCTGCAGGACGGCGTCATCCGGGACGAGGATACCGGAGCGGTGCTGGACGGCGACACGGTGGTGTCCATGAACTTCTGGGGCTTTGCCCCCTCCGTCTTCGACGCGTTGGAGACGTATTTCCACGACTTCCTCCGCAGCGAGGCGGGGCAGTCGGTGAAGGCCGAGTGCCTGCTGCCCACCATGGTGGGCGACCTGCTGGCGGCGGGAGAGCTGCGCGTCAGCGTGCTGAAGTCGGCGGACCGCTGGTTCGGCATGACGTATCATGAGGACCGCGCCCGGGTGGCGCAGGCGCTCAGCAAACTGCACGAGACGGGGGCATACCCCGAGGAATTGAGGTAACAGAATGGATTACGAAAGAGAACGCCGCCGGCAGAAGCGCTACCGGGAGGCCATGCGGAACCGTATCATCGCCGCCGTGTTGCTGGCCGGCATCATCGTGGGTGCGATATTCATCATCAAGGGCTGCAAGAAGGACGACGTGCCGGCGGGAAACGATCAGTCGACGGAGCAGGGCGCGGACAACAGCGGAACCGTCACCCCGCCGGAGGACGGCGTGGTGGTGGACGACGAGCTGCTGACACTGGTGAACCCTTGGAACCCCCTGTCCGATGACTGGACGGTGGACCTGGTGACGCTGGATGACGGCCACCGGGTGGACAGCCGCTGCTATGAGGCGTATATGGAGATGATCAACGCCTGCAAGGCGGCGGGCTATAGCCCGGTCAACTGCTCCGGCTACCGCACGCAGGAAACGCAGCAGAGCCTGTACGACAACAAGGTGCAGCGGCTCATCAGCAGCGGCATGAGTGAGGAGGAGGCCAAAACCGAGGCGGCCAAGGCCGTGGCCATCCCCGGCACCAGCGAGCATCAGCTGGGCCTGGCGGTGGACCTGGTGGACGCCAATATGCAGGACCTGACCTCTGCTCAGGAGAGCACGGAGACCCAGAAGTGGCTCATGGCCAATTCCTGGCGGTACGGCTTCATCCACCGCTACCCCAACGGAAAGACCGATATCACCGGTATCATCTATGAGCCGTGGCACTACCGCTATGTGGGCAAGGACGCGGCACAGGAGATCTTCAACCGGGATATCACACTGGAGGAGTATCTGGGCAAGACGGAGCATTGATGGATATAAAGGGAGGGGCCGTCCGGCCCCTCCCTTTATACGAAGACATGAAGAAGTTATTTGCAGTTTTTCGCGTTCTTGGCGTTCTTGGTATTGGTGTTTTCCGTGTTGTCGGTGGTGTTGGTGTTCTTGGTGTTTTTGGTGTTCTTCGTGTTATCCATGAGATATACCTCCATTTTCTGTACCCTTTGTACCTCAGGTACAACCATAGTTTCACCGCCGCCGCAGAAAATATGTAAAAAAATTCGGCAGATGTCAAGAAGAAAATGGACAAATGACAAAAAATATCAATCTTGAGATGTAACACAAGAAGATCTCCGGGCGCCAGGCAGCTGGCGGCGGAGTGTGTTACAAGCGGTATCACTGCGCGATGTAGCATGGAAACACCGCGCCAATCAAGACCACGAAAAAAGCAGCTCCCACGGGGGAGCTGCTTTTTTCATGCGGAGTGCCCTTGCGGGCAGTCTTGACAGGCGGGTGGTTCCCTGCGTTGGGTAACCAACATGGCCAGCTTCGCCGGCCATGCTGACGCAATTTCACAGCATGGGGACGCGGGGCGCGGCGTAACACAAGATTGCTGCAGCAGCTCCGGCGACGTGGGCGAATTTGTGTTACAATCATTGAAAGACCACGAACTATCCTGAAACATAAGGGAGGCTCTCATGGGACACTACATGACGAAAGAGGAACGGATCATCCTGCAAACGCTGCTGAACGAGAAAAAGCCAGTCAGCTACATCGCCCGGAAGCTGGGCTGCTGCCGCCAGACGGTCTACAACGAGATACGGCGCGGACAGTATCTCCATAACTACGGCTACTATGACAAGCTGCAGTACTCGGCAGACAAGGGCCAGCAGATACACGACTACAATCAGACGGCAAAAGGCAGGCCGCTGAAGATCGGCAGTGACCACGCCTTTGCTGCCTACATCGAGCACAAGATCATCGTGGACAGGTACTCCCCGGCTGCTGCTCTGGCAGCGGCACGGAAGTACCCTTTTGCTACAAGGATATGCGTCAGCACCCTGTACAGCTACATCGACAAGCGGGTGTTCTACAAGTTGGGCAACCGGCACCTATGGGAGAAGTGGAAGAAGCGGCCGAAGAAGGCCGAGGACAAGGAGCAGCGGGTAGTACACCCGAAGCTGCCCAGCATTGAGATACGCCCGGAGCATATCACGCAACGCGCAGAATACGGGCATTGGGAAATGGACTTGGTAGTCAGCGACCAGAACGGGAGAAGTGTACTTCTTACACTGACAGAGCGACTGAGCAGACAGGAGATCATCGTCAAGCTGCCGGACAGACGGGCGGAGACCATACGCAGGGCCATAGACCGAATGGAGCGTAAGACGCCGGGCTTCCGGCAGAAGTTCCGGTCTATCACCACCGACAACGGCAGCGAGTTCATGGAGTATGACAAGCTGGTCAAGAGTTGCCGGAGCAAGGGCAGCCGCTTTGACATTTACTACTGTCACAGCTACTCCGCATGGGAGAAAGGCAGCGTGGAGAACCACAACCGCATGATACGCCGCTTCTTTCCCAAAGGTACCAACTTCGACGAGGTATCTCCGGCAGAGGTACAGCGGGTACAGGATTGGATGAACCGGTATCCGCGCAGAGTGTTAGGTTGGCAGACACCCGATGAAGCCGCAGCATAGGCAGGGGCCCCGCGCGGCTGAAGCCTTGGCGCGGGGCCCCGTTGTAACACATTGTGCAGCTGCAGCCGGCTTGGATCGGCGCTGCAGCAGGACCAGGACGTGTTACATCACTTACGTATCTTTTTCTGACTTCTCCGCCACTTCCGGGAGGGCTTGATCACGCCGTCCATATTGGCCTGCTGTTCGTTCCGGCGAAGGGACAGGATCTCCTCCTCGGACAGCATATCGCCCGCCTTAAAGGATTTCTGCAGATTGCCCACACAGGCCAGCGTGTCGTATGCCGCATAGTCTTTGTTGGTCACGAACCAGCAGCGGCGGGTAAGGGGTGTGAGCAGCTGGGTGTTGGTGGCGTTCTCCATCTCCCATGCGTCATAGAGGTTCTGACGTTGGAAGCGCCACAGCTTATCACAATCCACCACGCAGCTTGCCACCTGACGGAGCAGCGCGTCCACATGGCCGAAACGCTGGGCGGTGTAGTACATGGAGATGTGGTAATGGCGGCAGGTCAGCAGCGTATTGAGGAACAGCGGATCGATGTTGCTCTTGAAATTCCGGCTGTTCATCTGGACGCTGAACTCGTCGCCCAGCACCAGTGTAACGGTGAGCGTGTCGTGCTCCCTGTCATACTGGCCGTTCTTTTCAGCACAGTAGACCACCTGCTGGAGGGAAACGAAGTCATCATAGGGGATGGACAGCGCCACATTGGACAGCACCTTGACCCGCTGCTCTACCCACATGGCCCGGTCCTTATCCCAGACCGGCTTACCGTCGTACTGTTCGTACATGGAGACCACCTTATGGACAGCGGAGAGTGTCTTGCCCTTGCCGAACAGGCCGACGTAGGCCACCAACTCGCCGGTCCTGCACTCGTTCCACTTGCGGTACTTGAGGTATTGATACAGATCCGCCGCGCCATAGCGCAGCAGCTTCACCGGATGGAAGAACGCGCAGCGGATAGTGGGACAGAGCGCCAGCACAAGGCCGAGGCCGATAAGTATGATGACTGCCATATCAGAACCTCCGCCAGTTGACCAGCGCGGCGGCAATCGCCGCCACGATGCGGAATATGGAGATCACCAGAACAATGGCCACGAACACGGTCAGCAGATAGGGGATCAGCTCGGCCATGGTGGTGGGCGGCACGATGTCCACGCCGGTGATCCGGAAGAATTCAGCCACAACAGACGCCATCAGAACACCCCCTTTACAAAGTGCCAAAGCATGAACATGAAGCCCAGCACGAGGAACAGGAGCAGCATACCCTCCGTGACGGTGTACTCGTCAAAGGGTTTGGAGAGGAACAGGCCGGGGTCCGTTTCCTCCTGCGGCAGCGTAGTGGCCTTGACCATGTCGACCAGCGCCGGGTCATCCGTATAGAGGATGGAGCCGTCCGTGTCGTAGATGGTGGTATACTCCTGCTTTGTTTCACCCTCCGTGGTGTCGGTGTCATCGACGGCGGGCTCCTCGTCCGGTTCCAGCGCCGGTCTGAGCGCCCACTCCGGTATATCCTCGGTCGTGGGACCGGTATCAGCCGTTGTGGCGTAGGCATTCACGGTGAACATAAGCAGCAGCGCCAGCAGCGCGGAGGTCAGCGGTATGTACTTCAATTATCATCACCCCACTTGAAAAGGAGATAGATCACGGCACCGGCCACGATGAGCCAGAGGAGGATATTCCAGAGCGTGAAGGTCAGACCGTCCACGGTGAACTCTATCTGAAATATCTGCAGACAGGCAGACAGGACTTGTCCGAGACCTTGCATCAGAATACCCTCCTTTTGATAATGACGCCGAGGGCCAGAATGACCAGCGCCGCTTCAATGATGGTCAGCCACTCGGCGGGGATAAAGGGAAACAGGCTGGTGCCGAGGTTCAGGAACGCCGTAAAGAAGTTTTTGACGGAGTCCACCGTATGGTCCAGCAGCAGGTCCACATCGTCCAGACCGTCCAGCAGATTAAGGATGAAGTGCAGGGAGCCAACGATCAGGCCGTTGATCAGGCTGGTGATCATATTCAGCAGAGCCCGCAGCGGCTCAAGTAAAACAGACATGGTATCTCACCCCTGTAACACAAATTTCAGATCCTGGCGCCGGAGCTGCAGCAAGAAGTGTGTTACGAGAAAAACAGCTTCTTACCCACGATGCCCAGCACCATACAGACTACGGCGAAGGTCAGCGCGACCTGCAGTTCAGACGGCAGCACCGTCCAGAAGCCGGTGAGCCATGCCGGGTAATCGCCGCCGAAGCCGCTGATCTGCTCCGTATACTCGTTGAACTTGGAGATGACCTCGTCCACGCTGGAGATGGCCTTGTCAAACAGCTGGACGATGAAGCCTATCAACTTACCGGCGAAGGTGCCCAGCTTGGAGAACACCTTGACCACCAGCTGGGAGATGGAACTGCTGCTGTAATCCTCGTCGGGGGCACCGTCCCCGGTGTGGTCCTCGTAGGTCTTTCCGCAGCGGGAGCAGGTATAGACATCGTAGGCCGATGCGGTCTCCTGACCGGTGTCCGGGTCGGTGACGGCGTCCACATGGGACGATATGATCCAGTCATGGCCCAGCGGGTCGATGATCTCCGAGTAGCTGTCCCCGCATTGGGAGCAGGTAGAGATCTGCAGGCCGGGCAGGGTGCAGTCGGCGTCCTGTTCCATGTGCTGCTCATAGGTATGCTCACAGGTGGCGGAGCCGGAGGTGCTCTGCAGTTCGGCAAGGATGGCGTCCAGACGTTCCAGCACCGGGGTAAGATCCAGCTTTTCATCTAACCATGTCTGGAACGATTGCAGCCATGCGAGGATGGAGCTGCTGCCGGACACATCCGGGGGCGGAGCGCCGGTATCGGTGTACCACTGTTCACCGCAGACGGAGCACTGGTAGAGCGTATGGCCCTGGGTGGCCACGGTGCCATCCGAGTTATAGACCATGTTGACGTGCTCAATGACCTTCCAGTCGTGGCCCTTGGCGGCGAGGATCTGCTCGTAGGTCTCGCCGCACTTGGAGCAGGTGTAGCTGGCATGGCCACTTTCCAGACAGGTGGGGGCGGTGTCGATGGTCTCCTGCCAGTCGTGCTTGCAGGTAGTGGGGGTATCGGGATCGGAACCGGTATCATCCTCAACCACATAGTTGTAGGTGTTGGAGACGTTATTAGTTGTGATCGTCACGTTGGTATCACCAAACTGTACCGTAAGCTCAACGTCATTGTCCAGAGTGAGGAAGTACGTCCGGGAGGAGTAATCGTATGACCACGACTTGATGTCATAGTACGTTTTCGTAGTCATATCGTAATACTTGTTATTGGTCTCATCGACAATGGTGACGTCCGTATAGTAGTTGTCGGAATTGTCGACGTAGATACCGGTGAGGTTGTCAACGCGGGTGTTGATCTGGTAGTTGTTGGTAATCAGAGAAGTTTCTGACGGATATACCTTGTAGATGGGGGTATAAAAGATGACACGTCCACCGGAATTGCTTACCGAAAGCTTTTCGGACTCAATAAAAATGTCACCGCCAGTGGCTACAGAAGATTGACCTCCGCCAACCTCATAAGATGATTTTCCGCGCGTCAACGTATCCAAATCACTACCATATAACGCATAAGAATATTGAGTGCTACCCACATAAACATACAACCCGGCAATGGGTGCAGGTATCCTACACCAATAGATGCCAGAATAGAATTGCTTGTACACTTGACGAGGATAATCAAATATCAGCGAACAGCCCGAAACGGTAACAGACCCATACGACTCGTTTACAGGTTTGGAACGAATATCATGTTGCCCACCATGGTACGGATGATATATCTTAAAAGAGGTTGCATTTTCAAAACTCGGTTGCCAAATCAAGTGACCCAAACTATCATATCCTGTGGCCGGAAGCTGATTAACGTACTGGTTATAGTCCAGCTTCATATCATCCGGGCTTGTCCATGTGGGCGTGGTGGGTGTGTCAGAACCACCTCCGGAGCTACCGCCGCCAGTCTCACCGGAGCCACTGCCGGAGCCGGAACTGCCACCGGAACCACCAAAGCCACCACCGCCAAAGCCGCCGCCACGACCGCCGCCGCTGAAACCACCGCCGCCGGACCAGCCGCCGCGACTGCCGCCGCTGATACCGGTACCGGAACTGCTGTCACCAAAGAGCAGATTATAGACGATGTCCCAAAAAGTGGTCGACTTATATGTACGGCTGCCGCCGCCGAATCCATCGGCAAAAACCGGGGAAATGCACGAAGATGCTATTGTAATCGCGCAAATAACTGATATAATGCGTTTAGGGAGATACAAAAAATCACCACCCGGAGGAGAGAATATGAACCACTACATATACGCCCAGATACTGAATATGCAGGCCATGGCAAAAACCTTTGGGCAGTCCTGCGAACTGGCGGCCATGAAGGATGACGGCCAGATCAGCAAGGACGAAGTCAAGCAGCTGAAGCGTATCAAAGCCGCCGTGGAAGCGTTCTGTAAGGAACTGGATAAAGTGAAGGACTGACCCCAACTCCCTCGCCACGGCGGGGGAGTTTTACTGTGCCAAGATCATCGTCAGTAACCCGCTGCTGCTGATCTTAGCGATTATGTCCATAGCAAGGCGAAAACTCCGTAGCTAACTTACTTGAGAGCAGCGTCCGCCCGGGCGCTGTTCTTTTATGTAACACATTTCCCGCGGCAGCGTGCCGGAGCTGCAACTCTATCCGTGTTACGCTTCTTCGTCCTCGTCCTCTGTGATGACCTTCTTGACCTTCTTCGGCTTCTTCACCGGCACGGTCTTGCCGCCGAAGCGCTGGGGGAACAGCCAGCGCAGCAGCCGGGTGACCACCCAGACCATCAGGCAGGACACCAGCACCAGAATGAACAGGCAGACCAACACGATGGCCGCCATTACCAGAAACTTGATCATATCGTTACCTCACTTAAAATCGTTTCGACCTGCGGTAGATATATAGAAACAGACCGGCTACCACGGCCAGCAGCGTGGCTGTCATGAAAAACGCCAGCAGCGGCTGGGCGAATACCGCCGAGAAAACGCCGCTGATCAGCGCACAGATACCGGTCAGAAATGCAGATACGGTCATAGACACCTCCAAAAGAGAGAAGGGGTATGGGGCGTTCCCCATACCCCTTGTGTGCGGCATCAGCCGCGGGCAGCGCGCTTGGCCTTGCGGAAGATGGAAAAGCCCAGAGTCACCAGACCGGCGCAGATGAACAGCGTCAGAATGGGATTGGCGGTCATGATGTCCCAGACATCACCGACCAGCGTAGCCAGCGTACTGGTGTTACCAAGGATGGTAGCAACGGTGGTGGAAGCAGCAGTCTCGGCAGTGCCCTCCTTTCATAGATTTGATGGTTGCGGGAGGAGGAGTCGAACCTCCATCTCCGGGGTGAGAACCCGGCCAGCTACCCTTACTCACATCCCGCCATGTAACACGCTGCGGAGCTTCAGATGTCGGTGATCCACGCCGCAGCGTGTCATTGTTGTGTTACAGCTTTGTCTCGAACTCCTTGAAGCACTGCTCCAGCCCTTTGAGCCGATTTTCAAGGGAGATCATGAATGCCTGCGCGTCACGGTAGCGGTCGGACAGGGTGAAATAGCTTTCCTTCGCTTTCTGATACCGCGCCTCCATCTCATGGAGCTGCCGTTCCTTCTCCGGAAGCAGCATATAGCAGTTGTAGACCAGGCGCTCGAACTTCTGGGTGAAGTTGTCGCCCACCTGCTGCTCGATGATCTCTATCAGCTCGTCCGAGAACCGGACGGAACGGATGTTGTTCTTTGCCATGTTATCCTCCTATGCCGGTCTGCAGCCAGTGGAACAGGAACCGTCCCAGCGCATAGGCGAAGCCGCCTATCACGCACCACTTGAGCCTGTCACAAAACCGCATGACCTTCCTCCTGTACTTATACCATGCGTGGCGGAGACACCGCCACACGGCGTAGAATATCTGAAACTCGTTCATGTCATATACCGTCCCGCCATCGCCGAGAGCCTGTCAGCCTTGTACTGCTGTACCAGCCGGGTATACTTGGGGTTCTCCACTGTGGGACGTTCCCTGATCAGACGCTGGAACTCATGTATGCCGTAGATCTGAAGCAGGGCATCTATGGCGTTGCCCGCCTGATTGACCACATACTCCCGGCAGCGGTCTATGTTGTAGTCCATGCCCGGTGCCGTATATATCTTGATGGGTGTCAGCACCTCCAGCATATCCAGCCAGTAATCCGTCATCTGCCAGCGCCACTTGTTGGTGTCGGTATCATCCGGAATGACATACCGAAGGTAGTTCAGCAGCACACCAGAGAACGCCTCGCCCACGGTCATGGGTATCTTGGTGAACTGCAGCGCCCGGTCGTCCCGGAGCTGCATCTCCACACGCACCCAGTGAGTACCGGGTTCACAGTGCCGTTCGGCGGCCTTGTCGTAGATGCGGACAAGTACCTTGCTCTGCGGGCTGCCGATCTGCACCGTGGAACCCTTGGAGCTAAGCACGGTCTCCCAATAGTCGCTGCGGCTGACGTAATGCTTGCGGCGGGTGTCCTCCACGACTTCGTCTATATCCAGTATGCCGGTGTGGTCGTCAAAGGCCACGTCCAGACGGGTGATCTTCAACTGTTGGACGGCGATCCAGCCGAACAGATCGTCCCAGCTTTTGGCGGAGAGGGACTCGAACGTCCGGCAGCCCTGGCCGGACATCTCCACCCATACGCCCATATCCTCCCGGCCGTTGTAGTGGACACTGATGCAGGAGAAGTATTTGCGGTCACGGTAGCCGTGGGCGCCCTTGGTCTCCTGCCACGGACAATGGGTAAGCCCCAGCGCCTCTATAAGCTGCTCCGGGGTGTGGTTTTTGCTTGTAAATGAAAGCCAGTCGTAAAGAACGATGTTCTCCTTTCCTTCCATAACAGACCCCCTAACCGGCTATCTTGTAGGTAGTGACCCCCTGTTAGCGGGGGGGTCACGCCGGGAGGAGCTACCTCCCGGCGCTTTGCGGAGATCAGGGAAGTATGGAAAGCCTTAGAAAGAGACTTCGTTCAGCTCGACGGTAACGCCCGTAGACGCAGCCAGCGACACGCGCTTTTTATCGTCGAAATACAGATTGACCACTTCCAGCGGCTTGAGATCCTTCCATACGGCGTTGGACACACAGCGCAGCTTCTCGGCCTTCAGGCCTCTGGCGCTGTAGTTGTCGGACTTGAAGGAGCTCACCGGGGACAGTACGAACAACTGGAAGTACGGCTGCATTTCCGTATACTTCCGCTTGTTCTCGTCCTCGCGCTCCACTTCCATTTTGCCCTCGGCCCAGCCGGTCACGACCCACTCTCGCTCTTTGAATGTGTACACCTTCTCGTTTGCCTTCTCGCTCATATAGAGCCTCTCTTTCTGCCCATATAGGGCTGTATAGTGTTTTGGACAACCCGGATCAGTTGACCCAGCCTGTCCAAGTACATATTAAAACCTGCATGTAAAAAAATTCTGGAAAAAGCCGTTGACAAACACGCCGGGATAGTATAAAATATCCGAGAAAACAAAGAAGGTCGGTGCATCCGCCTCACCTCCAGCAACGGCAAAGAGGTCAACAGCGTCATACAAGCGCCCGAAAGGGCTGTTTGTGTTGTTTCGCGGATGCCCGGAGCGTCCGCGTTTTTATTTTGGATTGGAGGTGCTTCGGTATTAGCAAGGTACAGCATCAACTGAACGAGGAGATCACCGACAAGGAGATCCGACTGATCGGCGAGAATGGCGAGCAGCTGGGCATTGTGTCCGGCGAGGAGGCGCTGCGTACCGCAGAGGAGCAGGGCCTGGATCTGGTAAAGATCTCTCCGCAGGCAACGCCTCCGGTGTGCAAGCTGATGAACTACGGCAAGTACAAGTTCGAGCAGAGCAAGCGCGAGAAGGAAGCCAGAAAGAACCAGCACGTTGTCGAGATCAAGGAGATCCGTATGTCTCCGGGCATCGACGTGGGCGACTTCAACACCAAGCTGAAGAACGCGCAGAAGTTCCTGTCCGACGGCAACCGCGTCAAAGTCTCCGTCCGCTTCCGCGGCCGCGAGATGGCGCACACCGAGATCGGACGCGATCTGCTCAACAAGTTCGCCGAGCTGTGTACCGAGGTGTCCACCCTGGACAAAGCCGCCAAGCTGGAGGGCCGGAATATGTCTATTTTCCTGTCCCCCAAGGTCGGCAAATAAGCATTTCATTCGCAAAGGATCATATTGGAAGGAGAAAACAACTATGCCTAAACTGAAGACCCATAGCGGCGCAAAAAAGCGCTTCAATCTGACGAAGACCGGCAAGGTCAAGAGAGCTCACGCGTTCAAGAGCCACATCCTGACCAAGAAGGACACCAAGCGTGGCCGTCGTCTGCGCAGCACCACCTATGCTGACTGCACCACCGAGGCGACCATCCGCAAGATGATCCCCTACAAATAAGATACGTTTTCGTTAGAATAGGAGGCAATTAGAATATGGCACGTGTTAAAGGCGCAATGATGGCGCGTAAAAGAAGAAACAAGACGCTGAAGCTGGCTAAGGGCTACTGGGGCGCCAAGTCCAAGCATTTCAAGATGGCCAACGAGCAGGTCATGAAGTCTCTGACCTACGCCTATGTGGGCCGCCGTCTGAAGAAGCGTGACTTCCGCCAGCTGTGGATCACCCGTATCTCCGCCGCTGTGAAGCCCAACGGTCTGAACTACTCCACCTTCATGCACGGTCTGAAGGTCGCCGGCATCCAGATCAACCGCAAGATGCTGTCCGAGATGGC
>OGYZ01001424.1_pt1 | contig 18657 bp, 13 predicted proteins | sample 1576681 | NCBI WGS metagenome assembly OGYZ01 (sample SAMEA3541480, study PRJEB24748) | human gut metagenome | biome: human gut; feature: human-associated habitat; material: faeces | place: China | collected 2012 | reverse complement strand
GGATGAAAACGGAAGCTATGCCGAACAAACCGGAAAAAGCGGAGGAAGGAAAGCCGGAGGCGAAGGAGCAGGCTGTGCCAGAAGTGCGGGAGAGTCGAACGACCCGGAAGCAAGACGCTTCTCCTGTCCAAATGTCTGACGTTTACCAAGAAGGCGGCATCGAAGACCTGCTTCCCGGGAAAATATTACTGAACTATCATGGAAAAAGGACATCCCCTGTTCCCGTGGGGAAGAAGAATATTTCTTCCTGGCTGCGGAAGGAGGCGGAGAAGGCGGTAGCCGCAGACAGCGAAATGCTTGCAGCCGTAAGGAATGGCAATAAAAATGGTGACGGCTTTTACATGGGCATTATCGCTGGAGAGCACCTGCAAGAAGACTTTCGAGAAACGTTTGAGCTGCCTGAGATGCAGAATCCTCTAGCATCCCTCTCCAGATGGCCTGAGCGCAGGCCGGACAACACTCAGGTGCAGGTGGTGGAAGTCGAGCCAGGGATTGTCCCTGAATTCAAAAAGGCCCGCGATCTTGCCAAATGGCTCAAGGAGTATTTTTCAGATAAGCGGGAAGAAACCATTCTCTCCACGGGAAAGAAGGTCAGATTCGGCAACAGCAACCTTGAAGCATCTATCAAACGTGCGCGAGAGAATACGCATAATCAAGCATATGCCGGACTGAACGAATTGGTCAGAAGAGCGGAGTTTGACTCTTTCGAGGCAAAAGATGCGCGTCATCCCAACCTCGGAGGGCAGGAAGTCTATTATTCTGCCTTGCGGATCGGGGACACGCTGTATGCCGTCAAATTCAAGATGGATATTCCAAGTGAGGCGGAGCTTACTGTTCGCCGAGACTGGCGTGGGGAAAAAGACATTGAGGATTTGCGCTATAAAGACCATGCATTAAGAGAAATAGAAATAGCCCCAGTTCTGTACCGTGGGGTGGTCCCCAATAATGGGGTGCCCACGCAGGCAACTGAGGCTATTCGTAGAATTAATTTAGGCGTCCTTCGTGATGCCGTCAAGCCCTCCCGCCTTGAGAACGGCGTGCTTTCTTCCGTCAAGCCCGGTGAGTTCCTGAACGATGCGCCGTCATCTGGCCCCCGCATACTTAGGTCCGCCGCACAGTCCGTCGCGGACGCGCTCGGAAAGCGGGCGGCCAACGCCGCCGATACGCGGGTGGTTCAGTCGTTTGAGGAACTTCCCGAGCATATCCGGCAGCTTTACGGCGAGGTGTCGTCGCGTCTGGAGGGGGTGTACGATCCCGCTTCCGGCACGGTGTACCTCGTGGCGGACAATCTGCGCGGTACAGCACGCGCGGCGGAAGTGTGGATTCACGAGAACATGGTGCACCACGGCCTGAACGGGCTTTTGGGAAAGGACGAGAAAAGGCGTGTGCTCAACAGGCTGTGGCGGGGTATGGGCGGCATGGGCAATGCGGAAATCGCGTCCGTCGCCAACAAGTATGGGGTTGATCCGCTTTGGGATGTGAAAGACCGCGCTCTGGTCATGGAAGAGTACCTTGCCCGCCTCGCGGAAAAACGGGCGGCAGGCAAGTTGTCCGATCAGGAACAGACGCTTTGGCGACGCTTTGTGGAGGCGGTCTTGCGAGCATGGCATGCGCTGGTGGATGCCGTGACCGGGCGCACTGGGTCCATGAAATACGAGAACGTGGACAGGCTGTTGTCCGCGCTGGATCGGTATGTCTTTGAGGGCAGGCCCGAAGGCATGGCCGAAGGCGGCATGGTCCCGGCTATGGCGTCGAAGCGGAGCGACCCGAACAATGCCCGTTTCTCGCCGGATACGGGAAAGAAGACGGACTTCGTCACCTTGCCGGATGGAAGCGTGGACTTTGCCCAGTTCCCGGCGACGCGCCTGAAGGACATGCGTCTGCTGCGCGCGGCTCCGATTCGGCTTCCGCGTGGAATCCACTCCTTATCGGGAGGATACGGCCTGACGCATATTGAAGCCAACCACGGCAATGAAATCCGGGCCGCAGGATACGGCAGCGTACAGGAATTCGTATGGGATTTGGTGAATGGCTACAACGAAATATGGGAAGGTGAAAAAAGGAGTCATCTTATCCTGAAAAACCATGGGAAGACGTCAAGACCGGCAGGGTTCATAGAGCTGGAGAAGGATGGGAGCCACTATATAGTGAAAAACGCGTACCCCGTGGACATGAACTATCCTACGGCGGCTACGCGTAAGCAGCTTTGGAAGAGTGCACCCCCCTCTTCGTCTACATCTGGTGAGCAGACCCCCTCTAATCCTTTTACTCCCGGAATCCCTTCCAAAGACCAGACGGGAAACCTACAAGGCCAACGGGGGCAAAGCAGTAAGGAAAATATACAGCAGGGACGGGTAGAAGACAAGCCTTTGGCCTCCCTGCGGGACATCAAAGATGTCCGCGACATCACCGGCATGAGTGCCGAGGATGCCATGAACCTTGCCAAGAACGATCCGTGGATTGGAAGCATCTTTGGAAAATCCGACGACGTGACGCTCATGCAGCGGATTTTCATGTTGCCGCACTGGGTGGCGAAGCGGTTCCCCGGCTTCAAGGCCGTGTACGACCGTCAGGTCAGGCGGCAGGATGAACGGGCGGCGGAACGCGCCCGCAGCCTTCAGGAAATCCCTTCTTTGTTCGGAGAGAACAAGCTTTCCGGCAAGGACATGGGCGAGTTGAAAAAACTGGTCTGGGATAATGACGGCAAGCAGATTGCCGAGCTTGAGGGCATCGACAAGTTCCTGACGGACGAAGAGCTGGAGAGCGGGCGCACCACCATCAAGGCCAATCCAGAATGGTATGAGGGCTACGACAAATGGCTTTCCAGGCAGCCCGGGTCCGACGCCGTGAAAAAGGCCATGCGCGAAATCCGGGTGAGCCTCGACAACGACCTCATGCGCGCCCACAACCGTCTTGCCCGGATGAGCGAGATGGGAGACGTGGCCATTCAGGAGTTCCGTACCCAGATTGGGCACATCCACAACTACTTCCCCCACCATCGGTACGGGGATTATTTCATTCAGGGGAAGGACAAGAAGGGCGAGGTCGTCTACCGTGAACACTTCGACGCGCTGCACAAGCGGTATGCCCGGCGGCACTTTGAGAACCGCCTTGAGGCGTTGAAGAAGGAATACCCCGACACCGTCTTTGACCTCGACGAAAACACGAAGCTTCCCGACGAGGCTTTCGGGCGTGTCCTTGACCCTGAGGCGATGGAGCAGGTGATCAAGGCGGCTTTGTCCAAAGTTTCCGACAAGGAGCAGGCTGAGCGGATTGCCGAGGTGCTGCACGAATCCGTGGCCGACGTGATGAAGTCGTCGGGGTGGGGCTCCCATGCCATCGGACGGAAGAACATACCCGGCTTCGAGAAGGACGACCTCTTCCGGGTGCTCTACGACTACAAGAGCGGGCTTACCGGCTGGCTTACCAAGATGGAATCCTCCAAAGATTTTGCCGAAGCCCTCGGCAAAATCAATGCAAAGGCCCACCCGCAGGAGTGGAGCTACACCTCGCAGTACGTCAAGGACATGCTGCGGAACGGCGACCGTGTGGATCGGACCGTGGGTACTATCAAGTCCGCGGCCTTCGCGTGGTATCTCGGCGGGAACATCAAGACCGCCGTGCTGAACCTCACCCAGAACGTCATCGTCGGCGTGCCGCGTCTGCAAATGGACGTGGAGGGCGGGGCGCGCGCCTACATCGACGGCGCCCAGAAGCAGATCGTCAACCAGTACGCCAGACGGTTTACCGGCGACAAGGGCAAGGGGCTTTCGGAAGAGGAGGCCCGCCTCATTCAGGATCTGTACGGCGACGCTCTGATCACCGACGCATACATGGAGGAGGTACGCGGGCAAGTGACGGGCGGGCCGTCAACCCGGCTCTGGAACAAGTTGATGAAGGTCATGGGCTACCCCATGAGCGTGGCGGAACGTTTCAACCGCGGGTCCCTCGCTCTGGCGGCGTTCCGTGCGGCCCGTGACGGAAAAATGAAGGCGGCGGCGCGGAAGCGGTATGGAGTGGAGGGAGAAAAGGCCACCTATGAACAGGCCAAGGCCTTTGCCGAAGAGGTGGTACGCGATTCCCATTTTGTCTACGGCAAGACGAATGCCCCGGAACTGCTCCGCTCCTCCACGGCCGGGCGTGGGCTCGGCGCGGCGTTCACGTTCAAGACCTTCACCGCCAACCTGCTTGGATTGTGGTCTTGGGCGCTCAGGACGCAGGGCAAGGAAGGGGCGATCATGGTTGCCAAGGGGTTGGGGGCTACTGCTGCACTGGGCGGCCTTGTTTCCCTGCCGTTCTACGCGACGCTCATGGCCTTATTCCAAGCTGCTACGGGCGATGACGACGACTGGACGGAGGCCATCCGCAAGCAGCTTCCTCAGAGCACAATGTTGCGGGACCTCGTGTGTTACGGCCTTCCCGCCGGGGCTGGCGTCAATCTGGGCGGCTCATTGAAGATGGAGCTTGCGCTGACTGGGGGGATGCAGAAGGGCGGCACGCCCAAGGAAGTGCTGACGGAAGGGATCGGCGACATCATCGGTATCCCGTGGGATATGTTTGTGGAGCGGCCTTCCAAGGTCATGGAGGCCATGCGCGCGGACAATTACTGGCGGGCCGTGGAGGAAGTTGTGCCCACTGCCGTCAGCAACGGCATGAAGGCATGGCGTCTTGCCACGGAAGGGCAGAAGACCCTGAAAGGGCGGGACATCAACGATCCGGGAGAACAGGGGGCGCGCAAGCTGTCCTCCGGTGAAGCCTTCGGCAAGCTGCTCGGCTTCCAGCCGGTTTCCGCAACCAGAAGCTACGACGCCTACACAGCGTCAAAGCATTCCGACAGCGTGCGGGCCGACAAGGCCGACGAGGTTGCGACCATCATGGTCAAGGCGCTGGACGCCGGAGACAGTGCGGAAATGGTGCGTGCACGGAAGGTGCTGAAGGATTGGAACTTGAAGCCAACTGTAGGTTAACACCATCACAGTTATATTTAAAGACTACAGTCACGAAATTACCATCTGTTTTGAATTCTGGCGCAGGTAATCCAACACGTTTACATTCATCTACCATCGTACCAATACCACGTCCCCAACTTTCAAGAATCTTGCTCTTATAAAGCACATTGGCAATGATTGGATTTTGAGGTTTGGAATCATGCTCTTGCATCAATCGCTCAACTGACAAATCTGCCGGAAATGTTCCTGTATTGGTAACCTCTACCCTATCATCATAAATAGCTATGCTGACAGAACTACCAGGATGATGGTACGAACGATGGCAAAGTGAATTGATACAACATTCACGCAAAGCCTTGTAAGGAATACTCAATTCTTCTTCTCGATAAAGTCCATTTATCTTCCCAGACAAAGAAAGATGCTTAAAGAAAAAAGCCATTGCTGCATCAAGCAAGATATAAATATTACCTTGCGCTCTTTGGTTATCAATAAACTCTTCTTTGGTAGTTCCCTTAAAACGTGCCATTCGCAAAAGACATTGCGGATAGCCATAGAAATCCACGCCAAACAACACAGCTGCCGCATTATTCAAATTCCCATCACGAAGCAAACCAAACTTCCTGAGAATCGTAGGTATTTCTTCCCGAATAGTCACTTCTGGAAGACGACCATTTCTTATACCCTCACGTACTGCACCAAGAATGGCATTCTCATCAAGGTCCGATATTTTCAAATCGGGATTGACCATTGCTTCCCAACCATATTTTCCACCACGTTGCATCAACAAATGGTTATATTGCTCTTGCGGCATTACCGTAGTAGTACTTTCTATACGAAGATAAGCCCTACCTTTGTAAGCGAAAGGACGCATAAAACGTTGTTTTTCCGCATTGACAATTATAACAAACTTATCAGAATTTGGAATCCGGACATAGTTTATTTCCAAAGACACAAAAGGTTCGATACGATTAATAGCCTCAGCAATAGCACGTTTTGTACTATCAGAAACTTCTTGACCTACAACATTTCCATTGTCCTTTACTCCATAAAGTACAATACCACCATCGCCATTAAGAAAGGCACATAAAGTTTCCATCGAACGGTCTAATTGACCTGTCGATTCTTTAAACTCCAAATTTTCACTTTCTTTTAAGGCTATAAGTGCCTCTATTTCTTGATATTCCATTCTTTTTTTATTTAACTAAGGAAATACCCAACTCACGATATGATGAGGTGGAGTATCCTTCTGCAAATGTAGTAATTATCAAGATAACCACCAAATTTTCCGGAACTTTTTTATCTGCAAAGACCAAAATATGACAGAAAATTAAAAAATACTACCAGCCCGGCACTCAATACCGCAGCCAACCTACACACTCTTTTCTTGATGCTCTTTTCCATTGTTACATTACCTTATATAGTTATACATTTGATTTCGGCTGCGAAATAACTATATAGATATGTCAAATTGTGGCAGAACATCAAGAAAAAAGTATATGCGGCTTACTTTTTATTGGTAAACAAGTTTATCAACCAGCCAGTAAAGCCTCCGACTTTAGGAGCAGGATCTTCATAAATCTTGCCTCTTCGTCTCAGTTCATCCAATATTTTATTTTCATTCTTTGCCATAATGCTTCATTTTTTAAGTTGTTGGATCACCAGTTGTTGCATCCTTGAAGTTATTCTCCTTGAATGCTTTTTTCATATTATCAATCTGTTTCTTGCAAGATTTAGAGATGCTTATCGTCTGACGAGCTATATCTTCCAAGACACTTTTACTCAGTTCTCTCACTCCCGACAAGAAACACTCCTCCACCGCTTCATTAACAACCGATTCAATATCGGCGCCATTAAATCCATCCGTTATTTGACAGATACTATTCAAGGATGCATCATCCAAAGACTTTTTCTTTTTCTTCAGATGAATCTTGAATATATCCTTGCGCTCCTCCTTATCAGGAAGGTTTACACAGAATATTTCATCAAATCGTCCCTTACGTTTTAACTCAGGTGGCAAATCGTCGGCATTGTTGGCTGTTGCAATAACATAAACACTACTCTGTTTTTCCTGCATCCATGAAAGGAAATATCCGAACATACGAGTCATAATGTCGTTGTTACCACCGACACCCGAAAAGGCTTTCTCTATCTCATCAATCCATAGCACACAAGGAGCAGCAGCCTCAGCTATCTTAATAGCCTTACGTAAGTTGCCTTCGCTCTCACCCACATACTTTCCCATCATACTTCCCATGTCGAGTTTCAACAAAGGAGAATTAAACAGTGCAGCAGATGCCTTCGCACAAAGCGACTTACCACAGCCTGGCATACCAACAATAAATACGCCTTTAGGTATTGACACGCCAAATTCCATAGCCTTAGGCAGGTCAGAAATCACTTTCGACTTATTCTTCAGATATTCCTTAAGAGCTTTCATACCTCCGATGCCATCCATTTTTTCAGGTGTATCTATCAACTCCAGCAGTCCAGACTTTTTAACCATCGCCTTCTTCTGTTGAAGAATCATTTCAGTATCCTCTGCACTCAACGAGCCATTGCTGCTCATTGCCATATCAAGCATTCGGTCTATCTCAAAGCTCGTCATACCCTTCAAAGATGGCATCAGTTTCTTTCTGTCCTCATCTTTGAAATTGTCATAGCAGTTCACCTCTACATGCTCGTCTATAAGCTGATTGATTTCATCATCTTCCGGAAACGGAATTTCCAAGTAGGACACATACTTCTCCAATTCTTGCGGTACTTTAAGAACAGAAGAAACTATAATGACGGTTGTGTTGTAATCCCTATCATACAACTTACGTTGGGCTATCAACAGAAGCAATGACTTGATTGCCGGCTCTTCAATAAAATCTTGAATATCCTTCAACACCAAGAATTTTTCCTTTAGATTGACATCAACAGTATATTTATCACGCAAGAATTGCTCCAGTGTATCATTCTCTCCCAAGCCTTGACTTTCTTTCGTTTTAAAGTTGGTTGTGCCTGTTGCAGGATTCCATTCAAACACCTTGCTATTGCCCACAATCTCAACTATAATTTCGTCTATACGTACAAAATCATAGTCGTTGATATAGATGATAGGTGTATTGACATCTATCATCTTCAGAAAAGCAGATATTATCTTCTTGTTCATCGCTATGTGTTTAGTAATCAAACAAATGGTCTAATATAAATTCCAACTGTGCAAAAAAGTACGCATTAATGAAATCAAATCCTTTAATGAGCCTATTTGTAGGAGGGTTTAACATATATTTCGCCAAAGGATAATTGTATTTATTGGCCAATTCTACAAATAGATTTGCTGATGGCTCATCATCATACGCCAAATATTTATATAAAATAAATTCTAAAGCAAATCTATTCTCAACATAAAAGGAATTCGTTTTGTCTAATTGCTTATACTTACTTTTTGCGTCTTTTATAGTAAGCTCTTTATGCATCCTTCCCTCTATTCTTAATAAAGAAGTAAACTCACGAAGTAGGAATTTAGTCTCTTTTACTATATCCTCATCAGAATCTTCCATCTTATTCAAATAGCCCAGTTTATCCGTCTTCCATCTTGCGATTTGCCTTTGAATCTTATTTTTCGCTTCAGGTGTCAACATTGTTTTTCTACGAGCCAAAAGAAGTTGATTTTCAAAGGCTATTGCTTCATTATTGCCCAAATCAGCAGCAACCTTAATTAATTCATCAGCACGAACAATATCCCTGAATTCCATGCCATCACTTTTTGTAAATCCCTCAAATGCAAGTTTTCCTTGTTCAAACAAGAAATCAGGATCTACTACATTTTCGAATGTACAGAATACATCCCACCATTCACCACCAGAGAGCTCCTCTGGATACTGCTTAAATATAAATTTGGCACCTTCATATTTGCTCAACAAGTACTTACGCAAAGAATCATAATTCTTGGACTTTCTCTTTTCGCAATCATGCCAAAACGAGAACAAGGTATATAGTTCCGTTACGTGACGCCCAGCAAGGTCATCCTTCAGAAAGATAACCAAAACTTTGAAATATGTCGGAAAATCAAGTTGACTCTCAGACAAAGCATCAATATCATGAGCCAAATCCACTTCACCCAACTGCATCAACCATCTTGACAACCGCTTGTCTTTTACCAATGGCCACAAGTCTTGCACACAGAGATTCTGGCGCAAAGAGTCAAGTGAGGAGTGTTCTTCCCCACCAGACTTTATTCTTATTCGTATAGGCTTCGCCTTTGCTATTATTCTCATAACTAACAATGCTTTTTAATTCACCAGCCAAGAAACAAACTTCTTAACCCCATTTTTCAATGTTTTAACCGTTGAGCGAATAAAAGACTTCGCACCTTCCGCCACAACAGACAATCCCTTTCTTACCGCCATCTTAGCAATAGGCACTATATATTTCTCTGCCGCTTTGATAACAGGAACAAAAACTGTTGCAGGAGGATAAACTTTGGCTATTACTTTACAAAGTTTATCCAAAACAACAGGAACTCCCCTCTCTATCACTTTGTCAGCAACTGTCACCACACGAGCTACTGTAGCATCTATCAACTTATCCGCCACCTCAACGACATCAAGCTCCTCTTTCGAAACTTTGTATGCAAACTTAACACGATTTAATCCCTCATCAATGGCACTTGCAATAGCTATTGGACTTTTGTCTGCAAGAGAGAAAGGCAAAGTCCCCTGCTCTTGTGCCATTATAACGGCAGCAGCAAAAGCCTTTTTCAACTTTGCTTCTGAAGCATCACCGATTGGGGAATCCAGGAATTGCTGAACAAACTTAAACTCTCGAAGACTCTCTATCTCATCCTTTTCCAACAGTTTACCAGCCAACAAGGATTGAAGGGCTGAATACTTTCTGCTTTCACTCTCCAAATGAGCACCAAACTCATTGCGCCCTGCATCTTCATTATACTCAGTGTACTTCATAAGTTTAGTCCTCCTCGTTAGTTAAAGTTTCATTGTTCACATTCTCACCAGCATCAGAAATGGCGGAAACGATTTCAGCCTTCTCCTGCTCGTCACGTCCCTCCAATATTCGGTCCATCTCCTCAAGCATCCATTGCTTACGAGACTTTCCATCCTCCTTAGCCGTTTGCAATGCAGCCATTTTCTCTGCAAAGCCATCAATATACTCGTTAGTCTCGGAGAGCAAAGCCTTGCCTTCCTCCGAAACTCCCATTTTCTCACACTCATCCTTAACCAGTACATCAATATCCTGGTCAGGATTGTTTTCTAATTGTTCCAACATCGAAGTCAGAATCTCATCAAAAATCTTTGCCATATTAATTCTTTTTTATTCCTCACCACAGAGTTTGTCCTTCATCGAATTTATTTCAACAAGAATATCTCCATCCGAATAATCAGGATGAAGTTTTGACTCCGTTTCTTCTATTGCATTAAACACTTCTTTTTTTGAGTCACCCGATAATTCGCCACGAAGATAATCCGTAAAAGAATCCATCGAGTCTATATTTTTTTCGCTGAAAGTTTTAATATATTCACAAACCTGCTGGGCTGTCATTTCCATCTCCTTCATAGTTATAATGAAATCTGAAGAAAGATCCACTTTGGTCTTTTCTGATATAGCAGTTGCCACCATAGAAACTCCAGTCACATTAGCCTGAAGTTTGTCTGCTTCTGTCATATTTCTCCATCTCTCTTCATCCAACTTAACCTCATTTCGCAAATACTCGAAATAATCCTCCATAGACTCTTCTTCCATCTTTGGACGAGTGCCTTCCTGCATTGCCTTTTTACCTAATTCTTCAACATCATCGCCATTCTTGAGGACACCAATAATTTCTGCAACATCTTTTAGTATCGGTCCTACGACCTTCAAGACCTCCAATGCAGTCTCAACAATAGTTGGCAACTTCGCCACTAATTGAGTGGCAAAATTTGTAACAACAGGACCTGCAATTTTTACTATTGCAGCCAATCCACTAAATAATACTCCTAACATAATTATTTCTTTTAATCATTAAAAAAACAAATCTTTATAAGTAGTCAATTTCTCTCCTGTAGAAAAATCAGTAACTCCTTGCTTTATCTCCATAAGAAGATTCTCAATCAATTCCTTTTTTATTCCATCAGTAGAATGTACGCAAGTGTTCATTAGATATGTCGCCATTTCATTAGTATCGTAATTGACACTGAGCATACTCCATACATCATTGAAATTTCTCACAGCCTGTGACTTCTTCTTATCACATAATGTTTTGAACTTCTCCTGCAAGTCCTTGTATTTACTATAATCACCGAGTATCCGTTCAAACTTGTTGATAGAGGGCATTTGATTAAGACATTGAATCTCCGGGAACACACCTCTTTTATAACTGCGTATGTAATAATTAAGGCATATTTCACGAATTTTCTGATCCCGTGCAAAGTCATTGGTTGTATCATAGCCCGTATCTATCTTCACTTGAATGCTTTTCTCCCATCCTTGTGTAAAGACCACAGCACGACCTGTGTTAAGATTTGAAAGATATCCCTTTTGTTCATCAGTCAAGGACAATGTGTTTCCTATTGCCTCCTTGTCGTCTTGTGCAAATATCTTATGAACAATCTTGGTATTTGTATTCTTCAAGACGTCTGGAGCCATCTTTGACGGAATCTGGTCGGCAATAATCAAGCACTCACCATACTTTCTTACTTCAGCAAGCATATCAGCGAAAGTTTCTACACCGTTCTTTTTGCATGGAGAATCGCCTGGTACATACTTAGAGAGCAGTCTATGAGCCTCTTCTATCAATGTGATGTGTTTAAAACTCTTATCTTGAGCAAACTTATATTTAATAGCCTCATTAAGATTTGCAAGAATAAAGCCCATTACAAGCGATTTTTCCGTACCGCTCTTAATATTCTCCAATTCCAAAACAACCTTTCTATTAAGGAGAGTCTCAAAGTTGATGGAACGTGGAGTGTTAAGCATAACACCCTTTGAACCCACTATAAGTCCCTGAAGCCTTGCCTTTATCGAACCAATATAATCATTCTTCAGACGTTCATCAAATCCTTGTTCCTTTACCACCTTCTGAGTACATTCAATAAGATCAGACAAAACGGGGAAAGAATAAACGCCATCAGCAAATGGGTCGTCATAATACTTGTTCTTGCCAGTCATAACATCCCACCCTTTATCCTCATAGCACTTATATAATGCAGCTTCAATAATCTGTGGAATCGCAGCCTCCATGTCAAACGAAGCCTCTATACTTGCCTTCACCATATCTATATGTGATGATATAGTTTCTGACGGAAGAAACTCTAATGGATTAAGACGGAACGGAGCGTCTTCTTTGCCTAAAGTGAAAACAAGGACCGTAGGATCTTCATTGGTGAGAATTCTATACTCGGTCTTGGCAGGCTCGATAACTAAAAATGGCAACTTACTTTTGTGCAATAAAGTCATGCAGGTCGTTGTTTTACCACAACCCGTAACACCACAGACAAACACATGCTTATTGAGCACATTTTTGTCTAAATAAATCAGAACGTCTTTCACTATTCCGCTTTGCACCAGTCTACCCAGTCCAAGTCTGTCAGAAGCAGCAATGCCGTTACTGTCATAATTTAAGCCAAAATCCACTTCCTCGTTCAAAGAAAGACCTACGACTTCCTTTCTTGGAAGACCTGCAATAATGCCAAGCTCATTTACAGACATCCAAGTACCCCAATATCCAATACTTTCGCCTTTTTTAGACGCAACATATTGTGATAAGGCAGTACGTACAGCAACCTCCTTTTCCGACATTGCTCTATCGAAACGAACCTTTGGGATCTGAAGTTTACGAACATTATCCAAATATATTTCTTTTAAGTCTTCATTAACAATCAGAGGAGTTTTGTTCCCTGCTTCACCGGAGAACAAAGCTGTTGCTGTATTTTCCAGTCTTTTAAGCGTAAGCTTGTTATCAGCAAACAATGATATATTTGTCATAAACAAGCCCTTACCCTGTCCATAGTCCAATCGCTTTAACAGAAAATCCTCTGCATACGCCATCCAATCTTGAACATTCTTTTTTGAACGTTCAAAAGAAAAGGTTGTACTTTTTCCTGTATTATTCCCTTCTGTACTTGATTCGCTTTTAGATAAGCCAGAAGACTGCTGTTCTGTATGCGAAGAAGAACTCTGCTCCGAATTTGAAAAGCCTTCCGTTCCTGACTCTTGAATATTGCTTTTTGACTTTGTTTGAGATGTAGTGGTTGATTTTGTAAAACCTTTAGAATCAGAGTTCGAACGACTATCACTTTTCGATTCGTTAGTTCCAACAGTCTTTCCCGTAGATTTAGAATATCCTTCTGAACTGCCTCTCTGTTCAGTATTTTTAGCCAATGGGGTCATTTGATCATAGAAAGAGCACACATTTGTCTTTAAATGATCAATAATCCCTTGATTTAAGTAAAAAGCACTTACAACAAACAAAAAATCCTCACCAAGCATAGTGTCAACAAGTCTGTCGACACCTTGGAAATTGGCAGCCTCATCCTTGTTTATTCCAGGCACACCGTCTATACAGGATACAAACCTTTTGTTTCTCAGTTCAGTTAAGATGGCATTGGTTTTCTGTTCGTCTACCAATTCAACGTCACTTCCACGGAAATTCCCCTCAATACTCTTCTTCAGTATCGATTCCTTTATATTATCTTCGCCATTGACCGATCCTTTTATTATAGTATTTCGTACTATACCATAATAAAACTCCACATGATCCTTACAGCCTCTAATAATATACAAGAAGTTAACTCCCTTCAAACGCATAGAGCTCAATACGTTTTCAATGGCTTCTTTTCGTGGAGCTTCATCCTCAAAGGTAACACGCTTTACATGTATAAGTATAATGTCCTCAACTGTGAGATTGGAGCCACGTTGCATAGACAATCCATTAGACTTGCTAAAAGCCAAATCACGATATTTATCTAAATAATCAACTAAGATTTTATCCTTATTCTCCATAATCGTTTTAATCAATTATACAAAAGCTATTATTAACAACAATAACAATACAACAAAAACTATAACAGCCAAATACCGCCGAGACTTTGAATCTTTTTTTTCGCCGGTATCTTCCGGTTCCTCTGTTCCTTCTGTATTTTGAGTAATTGTGTCCTCAGTGACTTCATCATCTGCATAAGATGATGCCCCTTCTGGTTCCAGCTTTTCTTGCCGTTTCACCATAAACGCCAAACTACAGTCATCCAAAGTATGCTTGGTGATGACAGTATCCATAGCATCTTCTATGCCTTCAGTCACTTCCTTCAAATCTTCACCAGAGGCATCCTCAAGGATTTGCAGCAAGCCATTAGCCAATTCGTTGTCTTTCTTGTCATACAAACAAGTCTCAGGACCATCAGACATCAGTACAAAACCATTTATGCCATTAAGCAGTCCTCTGAACACTTTCATCTGAGAACAAGCATCAGAAGAAGTTGTAAAGATTGTTGTATTGGCAAACTCACCATTATTAGGAGCACTTGCCACTTTTAACAATCCTTCTTTACTATATCCGATAACTCCGTCACCAAGATGCAGTATAATATACCTTTCATCCTTTACTGCTACTGCCAACAATGTAGAAGCCAAGTCCTTTAACTGACAGTCATGCAGCTCAGCAATTTGCTGTAAAGATCCTGAAATCTCCTGAAACAAGCGCTCTTTTGCTATCCTTGCTTCTGTTTCATCCCAGTATGATTCGAAATTCCATCCAAGTTCATCTGCGATGCATTTCGTTACACATTCAGCACCATAATGCGACAAACGGGCAGAGCCGGCACCATCTGCCAAAGTTATGACGTAAACATCGTCATAACTCTGGCAATACGTTTTGTCCTGACAAGGTGTTCCTTGTTTGACGTGGCTTCTTCCTTGTCTCGTGCTATCTAAAAGGTTCCACATATAATCATTTTTATAAAGTTCCCCAATCATCAGCCGGAGGCAACTGTACCTTTTCACCCGGCTGCGAAGAAGATGTTCTACTAACAGATTTTGATAACCATTCAAAGAACTCCTTGAACTTCATACCTTGCAAACGCATAGGACGACGTCTTGGAGACAACTTACCTAACAAGTTCATATCAGCTTCTTTGCCTATAGCAATTGCAAAAACTGTCAGTTTTTTAGAATTAACCAAAGTTTCAACTCTTTGAATAGCTTTTTGAAGTTGTTCTGGTGAGCCATTGTTTTCTCCGTCCGACATGATTACAAGCCAAGGCTGGAAATACTGAACGCCATAGTTTTTGTAGAGTTTCTTTCTCTCCTCCAACATATCCAAAGCCATATTTACACCCTCTCCCATCGCAGTCTCACCGTCTGCCTCCAAAGTTGGTAATTGTTGCTTCTCTATACTATCAAATTCAAGAAGTTTCTTTGCATTATTAGAGAAACCTACAATGGAAACCTCTGCTGCATCAACAGCCATATCGTCATTCTTGATGGCATCAAAGAAAAGCTCCAAACCATTCTGAAGTTCACCTACACGTGTTTCACCTCCTTCAACTATATTATATAGTTTGCCATCAATCATTTCCGTTCTACCTGTATCTCTATACTCTCCTCCTTCGACAGTGTTCATTGAACCAGAAAGATCCAAACACAAACAGATAGGAACTCTTGCTGAAGGATTGTTTACCAAATCCTTATCTTTACTTAAATAATTTGCCATTTTCTATATTTTTTATTGATATTTGTTCAACATGTATTGTAATCCTTTTATATAGAGTTGACGACACTCTTCTTCTTTATGCCTCTTGATAAGTTCCACGCAAGGGCGTATATAATTGTTCATCAATTCCTCACACGTGGCAGCATAGTCATTAGAAGACTTCATCTTCTCAACCAGTTTTGGAGCGCAGTCATAATACAAACTTATCTCCAATTTTCCGTTCTTTTGCTCGGCGAGCCAGTTATCTCTAAAAGAGCGTAACACTGTCAATTCGTAACAGTCGTCATCTCTTCCGAAATATTCACAGACTGCTGTAGTGATAAAGCATCCTCCACTACTGTTGCGACTTGAATCATAGCCACGATCTGGAGTTGGCCGATTACCTTTCGCAATGCAGTCTTTACAGCGTTTAGGCATATCCAATCCCTTTGATACGAGATAGTCATGCTCACCATTTGTTATTGCAAATCGCCTATGACAAGCTGTACAAGTTTCGTATTTATAGACAGAGTCTCTATACTCCTGTTCTTTACGTTTTCTTTCTTGCCTTTCCTCACGTTCTTTACGTAATCTTTCACTTCTTTCTTTTTCTTTTCGAAGCCTTTCCTCTTCTTCACGCTTTCGAAGCCTTTCCTCCTCTTCACATTTTCGGACAAATTCGCGTTGTCTACATTCCGTACAAACAGACATATATGCAAAACCATATTTTAATCCCAAACTATTTCGATACGTAAACGTTTTTCCGCATTTAGTACATACAGCCTCCGTTGTTCCATGAAGACACTCATAGCAATATCCACTTTTAGAAACAAGATTCTCTGGCTTTTCCTGATGACATAACACACAAGTACGATAAACTATACCCTTTGCCTTCTTATATGTCTTAGGGAACATCTTCAGGGATTCTTTATCAATTCCTTCTAACGTACCATCTTCTAACTGTTTCTTATAGAACAATAAATCTTTAAGCCAAACGTTAACACCAGGTCGTTTCTTTTCCTCAAACCTTACTTCTCCTTTTCTGAAAGTATAATAAAAATGTTCCTTCAGTTTGAAAAACAAATGACTCCAAAAATAGCACCAATCACCCTTGGGTATTTTGTTGTTACTTTTTTCCTTATAAGGAAAAGAGAAATCACCTGTTCTGATATTATGTTCAATTCCAGCCCCATCCTGCTGAGCATAAGGATTAAGACCGAACATCATCAGTCTGAAAAGAAGAACGGCAACTGCAAAATTTTCATTGCCAATAGTACGCAGAAACGAATTATAATTCTTTCCTTGTATCTCCGGCGCTGTAAACTCCATAGTGCCGACAGGACACGGATAATCATTAATCTGAAAGCTGTCAGTGTCTACAAAATAGACTTCTGTGGGAGATTTGACTAGAATGTTAGATCCATTTATGTCTCCAATCAGAATGCCAGATTCATGGATTTTCTTTATTATTGTCAATATGCTGATTGCCAAACTAATAAGATCTTGTCTTGTCCAAGAAGCAAAACAGCGCCCCATACCCCTTTCTCCCTTAAACACACTGACATCTAACTTTTTTCCATCAGCCTTAGGCATCAGATACCCCACAAAGGCACCTTTCGAATTATACAAATGTGCCGTAGGAAAGCACACGCCTTCTATTGATAAGCCCGAAGCAATGAGAGCATCTATCTTTGATTGCTTATGGCTGGTCAACTTCTTGTCAAAATATATCTTAGCGACTGCACCTCCGCTCTTACTTGTATTATAAACACAACCCTCTCCACCTTCACTTATTTTTTCTGTTAGACGAATTGGAGTTTTCACTTTGTCATACACCAAATCCCCTTCTTTTGGTAGTTCGGATATAGTCACTATCGTGTCTGGAGTAGTTGTCAACTGTGTACAAAAGTGGAAATATGACTTCTTTTTTGTATGAGTTTTAGATACTCCCAATATGTCATTAACACTATATACGTATATATGATGTCCCTTTACAGATTTACTACTATTAAGCTTTAGAATATCCGACTTTAAATCCCAATCCTCCGAAATCAGTACAAGACGGCATTTTGTACGGAACTGCGTAAACACACGTAAAAACACATTGTCGGCATGAGTACCGTCAGCTTCGTTTCCACGAATGTCAACATATTGATATATTCTTTCAAGTTCTTTTAAAGCCTTCTCTGCCTTTGATTTCAGTTTCGGATTGGTTTTATGCTTATTGAGTTCCTCAATGCAGCTCCAAGGTACCACCAATTTATAGCCATACAAAGATAAAACAGGAACAACCTTAGCAAGAAACTTTTCCAACTTTAGATGCATCAAGGTGCACGTGTCTACGAAGACACGTGTATCTGTTTTATCTTGTAATAATTGTTCTAAATCCATATTCTATTATTAATTATGCTCTCAACCTCTAAATGTTTTACATTTAATACTTCAACAAATGATCAACTATAAAGCTCAACTGTCCTGGAAAAAACAATCCAGTAAATTGGCAACCATCAATTAGTCTCTCTTTAGGGAGATTAATAACATACTGCGCCAAAGGATAATCATATATCTCGGCAAGTTCCTTAAATGTTGATGCTCGATGTGTGAATTGAGAGTCGCCCATATATGCCAATACAAACATTTTCTCCCTGTAAAACACATCATTATTGCTTAAATGTGCATATTTGCCAGAAACTGCCTGACCTGTTATATTCATATTTGTAGCATATACATTTAACAGGACTGACAACTCTGACAGAAACGCTTTTAATTCTCTGACATTAGAGCTGTCTCCCACTGAGTTGACAACTTTTTGAAAATATGAAAGTTTTTGACTCTTCCATAAAGATCAATACTGCGTTAAATTAACATTTAATCGTCTGTAAATCAATAACTTATATTAAGAAATGCTTATGAAAACTTAACTGTAAAAAGTTGGTCAAGTCGCTGATTTTCAGTAACTTTGTAGATCACGACAAATACAATATTACATGAATACAGGACTTGACCAATATATGGATATCTTTAAAGATGCAGTTGAAGATT
>OGYZ01001408.1_pt1 | contig 18850 bp, 16 predicted proteins | sample 1576681 | NCBI WGS metagenome assembly OGYZ01 (sample SAMEA3541480, study PRJEB24748) | human gut metagenome | biome: human gut; feature: human-associated habitat; material: faeces | place: China | collected 2012 | reverse complement strand
GCTCTACTTTACTTATAACGACAACCGATGGAGTTGGTTCACGACCTCCAAGCTCTACAGGTTCGATATCGACACGCGGACATTCACGCAGATTTACGACAGTGCCACGGACAAACGTTATTTCTACGGGGCAGGCATACGCATCCATCCGCTCGATGACCAAATTTACGGGGCGCTCTATTTGGACAACGTAGTGCAAAGCTACTGGATATACCAAATGGACAACCAAGGGCAAGTGCTGAAAGAACTGGAGCCGATAGACCGTTACTGGTTCCCGGCCCTGTTCATCTTCCCGGACAACTATGCGCCCGAGGTGGAGGAACTGCCCGACGTCACGTTGGAAGACGAGGCGGTGGAAATAGACCTGGGCAGCAAGGCCACCGACAAGGACAACTTGGACGCGGCCATCGTGAAGACCGTAAAGTCGAACAGCAACGAGGACGTGGTGGAAGCCCGCATCCGGAACCACCGGCTCACCCTGCAACCGAAAGCCGTCGGGGAGGCCGACCTCGTCATCCGTTTCAACTCCAACGGAAAATACGTGGACCGTACGTTGCACGTAAAATCCCTCACCACCGGAATCCGCCATACGGAAGAATCCCCGGTACGCGTATGGGGCAAAGACGGACGCATCCACATCAAGGGATTGCAACGGCCCACCCGCGTCCTCATATACGACACGGACGGACGACAGATACGCAACACGGTCCTGTCACCGGGCGACTGCATCGAAGGGTTGCCGGGCGGCAAGTGCTACATCCTGAAATTTAACAGAAAACAGTATAAACTGATTTATTAATTCATTAAATGTTTAATCCAATGAGAAATTTTACTCAGAAACTGACGGCACTCGCCGCTGTGGGATGGCTCTCGCTAACCACCGCACTGGCCGGTGACCAGTTCGTGCCGAAAGAGTATTCCTACAAGAATGTGGGAATGAGCTCACAATCCACCATCAACATCCCGATGACGGACTTGTTCACTTATCCCGACGGGATGGATGCCACGGCAAACCTCGACGAAGCCGGGGTCAAGGCCGAATTCGAATTCATGGACGAAAACGTAGTAGGCCTCTACAAGTACGAATATTACAGCTTCGGAAAGGTGCAACAGCTCTACCTGATGCGTAAGGGAGGATACGTGACAGGAGCGGCCGACGTGAAAGTGAAACTGACCTATAACGGGGAAACGGTGGAAAACACGTTGGACATCGACATCGTGTCCGTCATCGCCAAGGACGATGAATACACGGCCGACCTCGGGCAGGCACTGATGATGCCGGTTCTGAACAATGACAATTTCATGAAAAACGGCGACAAGGCCAACGCCACGATCGAAATCCTGCAAGCCCCCGTTAACGGACAGGCCACTATCGTTGAAGGAGCCGATGGCGCACAAGATACCATCAAATACGTGCAGAACGAGGGACTGGACAACTATTCATTTGACGAGTTGAAGTACAAGGTGACGCTCGGCGAAGAGACCTCGGAAGCTACCGTGAAAATCAATATTCACAAGAATGCATACGCTTCGCGCGTTATCGACTTCCTGCCGGCACCGGGGCAGTTCACCAACCAACTGTCCACAAGCGATGCCGCAGAAGGGACATTGGGAACAAAAGGAGGCACCCTCAGTTTGGGTTCATTCGGAGGATATGTCATCTACGGCTTCGACCAACCCATCATGAACAACCCGAAAAACCCCTATGGGGTTGACTTCACCATCAAGGGCAACTCATTCGTAGCCAACATCTACGGCGTATGGACGGAACCGGGTGCCGTACAAGTATGCCAAGACCTGAACGGCAACGGCATACCCGATCCGGAAGAACCCTGGTACGAACTGGCCGGTTCGGACTACTGGTTAAGCACGACCAAACGGGATGCCCGCATGACCTATTACAACCCGAACTACGACAAGCGTTACACCGTACCCTGGACACTGAAATACACGGACAAGGACGGGAAAGAACAGATGGAAGCAGGTGCCGTGCTGACCAACCAGTTCCACCAGCAATCCTACTATCCCGACCCGTTCGATTTCGGTTGCGACCGAGACTCTGTAACTTTCGAAGGAGCTATTATCCGTAGTTCGCTGGACATGAGCGCACCAAGCTACATCGAGTTCTACCGCGCCCCAGCCTTCGGCTACTGCGACAACCGCGGGTATAACAAGACGGATCTCGCCATCGCCCAAAACCCCTATTACAATGACGAAAATGGCAATGCCGCTGACGGCGTCGATATCAGTTGGGCCGTAGACAAGGACGGTAACCACGTGGAACTGGCTACGAGGAAAAATGAAACATGATGCTCCTCATGTAAAAAAAGAAAACACTTTCCATTATATGCCCAATTCAACACCATTTAGAACGTTTTGACTTGGACTAGGCGATGGAGTGTTTTTCAAAACCATTTTTACAGGAAAAAGTTCATATGCTTCATATTTCGAATTCAATTGCTGTCCATGTACTTCAGATTCCCAACGATCAAAACGGCAAGAATGCAATTGTGTATGCAACTCTTGTTATACCTGATGGAAGAGTCGTAAGTGATATTTGTTCCGTATCTCCTCGTTCTCCTTTTGAAAAGGAAGATCCCCTTGAAATCGCCAAAAACAAGGTTATAAACGCTGTTAAACAAAAAGCTGAATCTACATCCAAAACCATCAACAGCCCTCTAGAAATGCCATTCAGGATGATAAAAGCCAATTCCAAGGGGGAGGAGATAACCCTGCGACTGACAAACAGATTTTTCTTATTCAAAAACTGGCTGAAGAGAACGGGAAAGATGCCAAACAACTTTGCCTTGCCAAGTTTGGTAAATCGCTCTCTGCCTTGATGGGTCGGGAAGCAGATTTGTTGATCAAATCTTTGAAACAGTAAAAAGAAGAAAGGGTATCCGAAAAATGGATACCCTTTCTTTAATAATTAAAAATTCTGCACATACTAATCGATGCTTTCCATAAATTCTGCAAGCGAAACGATATGCAATTCAGGAAAAACGCCACGCAGCTCAAGCAGGTGCCTGTCACCTGAGACCAGATAAGCAGTATCCGCCGCCCGGGCCAGTCGAATAAAGACAGCATCGTCCCTATCCCGCAAGAATTCGATGTTATCATCGCAGGAGTTCAATTCCAAGGTTTCAGCCCAAGGAAGGACATCCGCAAGCAGGTTTTTGATATCCTCGTGCCTCAGCTTGAATTTAGGGTAGCCGAGGACTCGCAGCAACTCTGCGACTGATTCACGACAGACCACAGGGATAATATCTCCACGCTGCCATGCGATCCGTAGCTGTCCCGCTCTTCCGTGTGAGAAAATGAGGGCGGAGACCAGACAATTAGTATCCAGCACAACCCGAGTAGGCGTCACGCTTTTTCTCCCCGGCTCCAAGAGATCGCATCCTCCACGTCCTGCTCGGTAATGCCGAGTGCAGCCAACTTTTCCCTCACAGCGTCGGCAGGCCGCACCTGCATAGGCGTAAGGATGATACGTCCATTTTCAAATGTGACCTCAACATACTCAGTTCTGCCGACCTGCTGCATGACAGCCTTAGGAAGGGTAAGCTGATTCTTGGTGGTAATTTTAGCGAGCATAGGTTTTCCCCTTTTTTCAGTGATACAATGATTCCTTGTTTTAAGGATAACTTGTTTCCTTAAAATGTCAAACCATCTCAAACTCCTCACGCTTGATTCAAAGCTGTTTACGGTTTTGCCGGTCGAAACCGTCATTCGTGATCGTCAGGAAGGATGCTATGCAGCCCTGGCTCACGCAGATAGCGCAGGTGAATCCACCCCATTTGTGGAGTTCCTGCGGGACGCTTTGCATGTGGCATTGAACGAAGCCGTTACCTCGAATGTGGATCACACCGATCCAGCTACCGATCCAGTTCAAAAGCTTCTATATGTATTTCAGGAAAAAACTGAACAGGGCATCACAAGCCTCATGGACGCACTGGACTTCAGTCATCGCCCTACATTCCGCCGAAACTACCTGAATCCGGCTCTTGCTCAAGTGTATGTGGAGCGCACTATTCCAGACAAGCCCAACAGTCCGGCACAAAAATATCGGCTGACGGAAAAAGGTCGCCAACTGATACGCTGAACCTGTCATCGTCTTGAGTCATCGCTTATGCTTTGCCTTATCTTTTGGACTCCATCCTGCCTTATGAAAGGCTTATCCACACTCTCAAGTAAATTCTTACATCGGGCGGGTGCAAATCGCACACCTCAAAAAAATGAGCCACTGCGTAAGCTTTCGCTTTTTGCATTCAGGGAATACTAAGAGGGATTTTTCGCAAAAATTGCTGCAAAAAATCCCCCTCAGAGTTGAAAACTTCTCGAAAATACGAGTCTTATACTCTGCCTACGAACATTCCATTCCGGTACCATGCACCCAACGGTCTTCCCTTTCCGTACATCTCCCTCGGGGGTAGCACCTCCAACGCCCCATAATCGACCAGCCAGCTGATGGCGATATCGACCTTTGCAGCTCTGAATTTACTGCGCATGGCATCCTTGATTTCCTTATTCGCAACCTTATCGGCCCGGTTAGCGGAACAACACCACTCCGCAATTTTGAGGATGCACAACTCCGTCTCCCGATCCGCGTCGAAAAGCACACTCGCTTTCGCATGCTCATACGCAACCTGCATGAAGTGAGTCGCCATGTACATCTCACGTTCGGAGATCAAACCTTCGGAAGGAACATCATTTTCGCACAAATGGAAAATCCCTGCGATCCTAAGTGCCTGCTGGGAAGCTCGAACGCACCAATCCCGGATGCGGGCACCATTCCCATTCAGATTCACCTCGCTTCTCATTTCTTGGTTAAACTCATTGATAATTTTTGCAGCTCCCGTGCCAACTCGAAGATACTTGGTCGGTGGAGTGTTTCCTTGGGTATCCGGCTTGGACGCATTGAAGAGATTCATCAATTTCTGCCTGAGTTCATCCTTGATCCTTTCATCTATCGGCTTACCCATCCCTCTTTTCCTGTAAGGAGGAGCATAAAGGATACTGCGGGCTGTGATGCCCATAGCTCGTTGAGTCTCAGCCATGACAGTCGTCCTGAAAAATTCAGGTTGGGTGAAGACTACCGCATTCACAAAAGGCTCTCTGACACACGAACCTTGGCGAGTGATCCTAAGCTCCGCGTGCCCTTCACCCGCCCAATATTTTGCAATCTGGCGGTATACATTTTCATTCCAAGAAACACCATCGGGATCGAAGAGATTGACGTATCCTTGCGACTCCATAGTTTTAGCGAATGCAGGTGCGGTAACATCATTTACGAAAATTCGTACAGGTTGAAGTTTATTCTCCTTGATCTGCTTCAACTCGCCAATAATCGTTTCCAGTCTACTGGTATCACCGGATATGATAGCTTCATCAAGAGCCTCTTGTTTTTCAGCTTCCAGTATCAATCGTTTGGCTTCAATTTTGTTTTCTCTTTGTATGAATTTTTCATTTTCTATTTTTTCATATTCTTTAAATATATCCAATATGATCTGCATAGCAGAACTTTTTCCTTCACCACTTGGTGCGCTGATACAAACAAAAAGCCCAAAGATGTTTTCCTGACCATTTTCATTAACGATATGATGATGACCACGGTCTGCACCAGCAATTCCACCAAGAATACTCAACAGAACAAACTTATGATTAATATCATATTAATTAGAAATATCAATATTCCGGTCGTATAAATTATCAGGAAGTAAATTCATCATAAAAGCTTAACTACTAACATGATGCCGTTGAATCATTTCACGAATTCGAATAAGTTCTATTCTATTGTCATGATAATATTCAAAAGAATCTGACAGATCATAATTCATTTAATTCTCCTTGTGTGGATGGTTTTCCATCCCCACAAATAATTAATTCATGATAAACTTCTTCAAAATGATCTCATCGTTTGTAGAAAGAACCTGGACGGAATCCTCAGAATTAAGTCCTAACGCCTTACAAAGTGACAGGGGAAGATGCTTCGCCAAGATCACATCATAGGAAGGAAAATGCTGAAAAAGTCCAAGCTCAAGTCCCTTTGCATACAAACGCACAAATTGCTTGTCCGTAAGACGGAGTTGGGCACGGATGCAACCAAGGCCCAGCCCCTTTCCACCGAGTTCTCCGATCCGAAGGATGAGTTCCTCCTCAGCCTTGGTCAGTCGGTGACGCCTTTTGGGGTTTTCCATTTTTTCAACAAGCATAGTTTTCCCTTGTAATTTCAAATGAAATTCGGTGATTGTTCATAAAAGCAAGGACATCGGACAACGCATACTGGACAGCCCTTCCAATCTTAACATACGGAATTCCCTTGTTTTTTGACGATGTGCTCGCAACGTGTAGACGCTCACCGAGAGCATCGAAGCCGTTTCTTTTTCCGTCAGATATTTCCGTGTCTCCACAATAATCCTCCATCTTTGGAATATTCATATCACTACCTGATGAAGGATGAATGGGGAGCCGGGGATAAGCAATTTTCCTTATCCCCCTACTTGTAAATTCTATAACTATATGTAACTAAATATAATTTTATACAAAGTAAAGTTCATACCTAAAAAATGAAAAGGATCATGTGTGCCAGTTTCACTGATGAAAACACTCTTCACCATCCGGTAATATATGAATATTCACACAATGTTACCCTGTATACGAATATTAAAGAAGTACACATAAAAGACGGGGCTACCCGCAAAGGGCAGCCCCGTTTTCATCGTACAGACAGTGGTTTGGTGATATCACGCAGGTGACTATAGCATGGCAGGTCTCAAATAGGCTACTTGAGATAGTCGGAAGTTTCGTCAAAACCTGCTAATGCGAAATATAGGGGCAACTCCCTTGAGCAAAAAAGCAGGAAAAAGAGAAACGCTCACTGTCTCCATACAGCCATTAAACTTATCTTTTAGCCATTCAATATCTTCTAAAGATGCAGTTTCTTCAAATTTTCTTTTTAAAATTTCACTTTCCAAAAAGTCACTTTTCAAAAGACGTTCATTCATCTGCTTCTGTCCTTGGTATAAACAAATTATCCGATATACTCGCCGCACGTTGCAAGGTTTCATCCGCAAGATGGGCATAACGCTGGGTCATTTGCGGACTTGAATGGGTCAACAACCTTTGTAACGTGTATAAATCCACTTGCCCACTTGAGGCAAGGGATGAAGCATAAGCATGGCGAAGACCGTGCAGAGGACGGAAGTCCTCTGGAAGCCCAGCTTTACGTTTTACTCTTTGAGCGATACGCCGAAACTCATGCCGAGGGCCACCATCCCTTCCTGGAAAAACATAAGGGCTTTCCGAACGGGTTATGTGTTCTAAGATTTCCCGTGCAGCTTTAATCATGGGAATAACTTCTGTTTTTCCCTTTTTGGCTATTTCCCCACGCAATGTAATAAAGCCCCGGGCAAAATCCAAATCATCCCATCTCAGCCCCATTAAGGCTCCCCGTCGCATTCCTATTGCCAATGCAAGGCACATAAAGGCCGCTGCGTTTTGATCTGGCTCTTCATCCAGAGCCTTCTTCAAGGCAATCAGTTGCTCATGAGTCAATGTCTCTGTTTTTTGATTATCCACACGGGGCATCTCAAAATGCAGTCTACGAGGATCAGGCATGGCGCATAGGCCATTCTTCACGCCGAATCGGATGAGCAAGCGCAGCAAGGCAAGGACATGGTGAACAGTGGCAGGTTGCAATCCTTTAGCAAACAAATCCTTTTTCAGGCGTGTAAGCTCTGCCGTACAAAGCTCGTCGGGTGTTTTCTTTGCAAACGATTTGAGATGATTCGTAAAGTTATAGCCATCGGTTCTCAAAGACTTTTTCTCGGCATGTTCGGAACGATAAATCTCCCACAACCGCTCAATCGTAGGCTTCTGAAGTTCTGCCTGACGAATGGCTTCCTGAGCTTCCCGTATCTCCTTGCGGGAAGCTCGCTTTCCCTCAATACGTTCGGTCCGGATGCCTGCTGCCTTGGCTTCCGTCATGTTGTCGGCGAACTGTCTTCCAACCTTTTCTTCGAAGACCTTTCCTTCCTTTTTGAACACGATGTAGAAGACCTTCTCTGTTCCTTTCATGCCGATTCGTTCTGTTTCACGGTAAAAAGACTCCGGGATACCGGGTCTTGCACCTCTTTGCTTGAGCCATAGCTCCCTCCGATTTTTCCAACCCTATTTCCAACCTTGAGGAGCAAAAACGGTATCAGGCTGTAGCAGTCGAAACAACAATTTTTCACGTAACAATTGGAAATACATTACTTAATATCAACAGACATTATCCCATACAACACTAGCGGTATGGACTCCTAAGCTGTAGGCCACAAGTTCGATTCTTGTCGGGCGTACCAGAAAATTCAGCCTCTTAGAGACACTCTCTAAGGGGCTTTTCTTTTTGCAAGACCTTTTATCCCGCTTTTTTAGATGAACCAATGGGAAATTTTCAGATAGATTGGGAAGCTTCATCTTTCTTTTTTCTGTCCGCTGCCCGTACAGGATGAGGTTTTGAAACAAAAAAAATACGGTGGAGGCTGAAAAATCAGCCTCCACCTTTTTTACTCGTCCATTTCATCCGCTATAGCGGTCAAAATCGCAATCACCACAGGTATCCATTTTCCGAGACTCATATCTTTTCCTTCCTATCTGGCTATGAAACGGGACAAACGGCACTGGCGTGCAGTTCCGCAATCCTATTCAACGTGTTTTCCGAGACACGGCGGTATCCTCGTCGGAAGCCCCAATCGGCACAGCCGGCAGGTATCCGTCATGCGTTCCTCCTCAAGGCCCCTTCGAGCAGTCCGAACAGTGCCGGAGCAAGCCGTGGAAGCGTCTCAATGACGCGGCTGGCATAAGGCAGCAAGGTTGCGATGTTCGAACACATGATGCCGAGTCCGTAACATCTGTTTGTTCGGAACACCATTGCAGGATGGCCTGTTCCGGCGCATATCGGATTTTCCTGGCGGAAGAGGATTGATGCTGTCTGCAAGATAGTCAGGTCTCGCCCTTACGGAGTCATTTTTCTTGAAAAATTCCGTCATGGAACTGTTCAGCACCCCAGCTATTTCCCCGATTCGGTTGAACCTAGAAGCAACGTATCCATTCCAGATACGCCCAGTATATCATATTAAATAACTAATGAATATAATTGGCTCTATATAGCAATATTTGTACATGAGCAGTCCTTGATTTCGATATTTTTATTTACACACGTAACTATTCGTGTTATTATATTAAAACGAAATCAATTATAAAAATTATTAATATTTTCTCAAATAAGAAAACAGGGGCAACCTTGGAAATATTTTGTTCCTCGTCTCGCTGATAAAACAAGCGATAATATATCACTAAATATTTTATACATTTTTTTCAAATAATTATGGAATATTCATTCATGCATAAAATAGTTGTTCCTAACACAATTCTTATTGTCGATGATGATGAAATGAACCGTGATGTGTTGGGAAATATTTTTTCTGCGTCTCATTCCATTGAAATGGCTGAAAATGGAAAAGAGTGTCTCAATAAAATACTAGAATGTGGACAAAAATTTTGTGCTGTCCTTCTGGATGTGGTCATGCCTGTAATGGGCGGTATTGAAGTATTGAAAAAACTTAACAGAGATGGTGTTGTTGATCATATTCCCGTCTTTCTTATTACTGGAGAAACAGATACGAGAATCATCAAGCGAGCATATGAACTCGGCGTGATGGATGTCATTTCTAAACCTATTTCTTCGTATATGGTGCAACGCCGGGTTAATTCCGTTATTGAATTGTTTACGGCACGTAAACGACTCTCCAGTGTGGTGGGCCAGCAAAAAGATCAGCTTTTGAAACAGGCCAAAAGAATCCTGAGGCTGAACATGGGGATGATAGAGTCTCTTTCAACAGCCATTGAATTTCGCAGTGGCGAGTCCGGTGAGCACATCCGGAAAATACATGACATCACTAAGCTGTTCCTTGAAAATTCCCCACTGGGCAGAGATTTTTCGACGGAGGAAATTGAGCATATTTCTTTGGCCGCGATTATGCATGACGTTGGGAAGATTTCCATTCCTGACGCCATATTGAGCAAGCCAGGACGCCTTACCCCCGAGGAGTTTGAGATCATGAAGACGCATACGACACAAGGAGGACAACTTCTGGAGAGAATTCCGCAGATGAGGGAACTGCCGTTTTTCACGTATGCCTACGATATTGCCAAATACCATCATGAGAGATGGGACGGACGCGGATACCCGGAGGGGCGCAAGGGCGACGATATCCCTTTATGGGCACAGATAGTCTCCATTGCAGACGTATATGACGCGCTGGTCAGCCCACGGTGTTACAAGAAGGCTTTCAGTTTTGAGGTGGCCCTTGGCATGATTGTCAGCGGCGAATGCGGCGTGTTCAATCCAAACATATTGGCATGCTTTCGGGAAATTGAGGGTAAGCTCCGCACTCTCTACGGTAGCGGCCCGGAACGATTGTACGAGTGAGGCAAAAAAATATGGATCAGACAAGAAAGGCAAGACTTGAGGCGGGCGGAATTATGGTGGACGAAGCCCTTGAACGCTTTATGGGAAACGAGGCTATGCTTGAGCGCTATTTACAGAAATTCCTCAGCGAAAAGAGCTATGCCATGCTGCGGGATTCTCTAGCCTCAAACGATTGGGAAGCGGCTGGCAGAGCAGCGCACACGCTGAAAAGCATATGTGGTACCATAGGATGTGAGGCCATGCAGGAGCTTGTGATTCTCCAGGAACGTCATATCCGCGCCGGAGAATGGAAAGAAGCCGTTGGTATGATGCCAGAGATATCCAACAGCTACGAGAATATTTGCGGTGTGATCCGGGCGTAGCGTACAGGGTATTGAACAGAAGGACGTATAAAAGGATATTGCGTACTGCTGTATATCTACATAATACTAGGTAATTAAATGAAAAGCTACAGCGGAATACCATATACGACGGGAAAACAGGCCGCAGACGATGTAAAGACACAGCTTGTTGGTTTTATAAAAATACCCAAATGGCTGCTTGGGCTCTGTCTTATTACTGTTTTCTATATTTTGTTCGTCTGTTTCTCCATGTATAAAATAGGCGATTCAACAACGCAGCTCTATGAGTATCCCTATACTGTCTCACGCAAAGCGCAGGAAATGAAAACCGCCCTCTATGGCATGCGAATCTCTCTGCCATCTCTTCTAGCCACGCCCGGCATCACCATTGCCGAAATTGATAACCTTCTGCGAGAGCAGATGGCGATGCAGAACAAGTCGTTGGAAGAGATCACACTCAAGTTCCGGGGGAATGAGAAAGAACTGGCTTATCTGAAAAGATGTATGGCTGAATTGCGGGAAGCCCGAAAAAATATGGTCAATAACCTATTGGGCAATCTGGATTTTCAGTACATCAATGCCTATTATGCCCGTGAGGTTCTCCCACATTTTGAAAAGGTGGATAAACTGCTAGGTAACTTGGGCGATGCCGCCGAACACCGTGGCAATGCAATCTTGGCAGAAATGGACAAGCTGAGAACCTTTTCCATCATTGCTACGCTGCTTATGGGAATAAGCATCATCTTGCTGATTCTCCACACCCGCAAACTGGAATGGGATAAATACAAGGAGAGCGCATACCGCGAAAAACTCCTCAATCTGCTTGCAGCCAACATAGATGAAATCTTTTTCATTTCACGCGAAGATAAATCTTTTGAATATGTGAGCTCAAATAGTGAACGCGTCATAGGCGTACCGCCTGAAAAATTTATTCATGATTACAGTAAATTATATTCTCTTCTAGAGTGTAAGGACAGCGACTGGTTGCGCGCAGTGTTCGACGATACGTCCTCAAATATGAAGGAACGGGACGTCGTGCTTGGTGAAGAGGGGCGCCGCTTCAATATCCGGGTGTATCCCATATTCCTAAATGGTGTTCTGAGCCAGCGCATTATCGTATTATTCGATCAAACTAAGGAATTTGCCTATCGACAGGCACTGAGCGACGCTCTTGAGAATGCCCGCAACGCAAATACCGCCAAAAGTAATTTCCTCTCCCACATGTCTCATGAAATCCGTACGCCGATGAACGCCATTATCGGTATGACGGTCATTGCCCTGACCCGGCTTGACGATCGATCCCGCATGGAGGATTGCCTCACCAAAATAGCTCTGTCCTCACGCCATCTGCTCGGCCTTATCAATGACGTGTTGGACATGTCCAAAATCGAAGGCGGCAAGCTCACCATTGCTCATGAGCCGTTCAATTTTAAAATATCTCTACAAGGAGTTATCAACCTTATCCAGCCTCAAGCGCTGGAACGCGGACTGGATTTTGAGGTGTCCCTGTCCGGGGTTGATGAAGAAGAGCTACTCGGCGACGCACTGCGACTTAACCAGATTCTTATCAATATTCTGTCCAATGCACTCAAATTCACCCCGGTCGGGGGCTCTATACGGCTGGAGGTACACCAGCTCCATAAAAAGAACAATAATGTGCAGTTCCGCTTTGTTATCCGTGATACGGGCATTGGTATGAGCCAAGAGTTCATAAAGCGGCTTTATACCCCCTTTGAACAGGCCACATCCTCCACCGCTTCAAAATTTGGTGGTACTGGGCTCGGCATGGCCATTACCAAAAATCTTGTTTCTTTGCTGGGCGGCACGATATTCGTGAAAAGCGAGGAAGGCAGGGGAACCGAGTTTACTGTGGAGCTCCCCTTTGGCCTGAGCGGACGGCAGTTAGAAAAAGGCAAAGGCGAGCTGGAGCCACTCAAAGTGCTCGTAGTGGATGACGACTACGATACCTGCGAGCACGCCTGCCTGTTGCTGGATAAAATGGGACTTCGTACCCGATGGGTGCTCAGCGGTGCGGAAGCCGTGAAGGTTGTGCAAGAATCCCATGTCAGTGGTGATGGTTACGACGTATGCTTCATAGACTGGAAAATGCCGGACATGGATGGCATGGAAACCGTCCGCCGTATCCGTAATGAAGTCGGGCCGGAAACTCTTATCATCATTATCAGCGCCTATGACTGGGGAGCGATAGAAGAAAAGGCCCGTGCCATTGGAGTTAACGGATTCATCGCCAAGCCCTTTTTCGCTTCCAATCTTTACAATACGCTTACTTCATTAACACGGCGCACGGCTCCGAAGAGAGAAATAGAAGTTTCCGCCCCCCCGGAATCAGAGGCGGAAACTGCGCATCAGCATTATGACTTTACGGGGAAGCATATACTGCTGGTTGAAGACAATGAATTCAACCGTGAAGTCGCCCAGGAGTTTCTTGAAATGACAGGGGCCACGGTCGAAAGTGCCGAAAACGGATCAGAGGGAGTAGCTCTTTTTACGGCCTCGGAAACCGGGCAATACGACATTATTCTGATGGATGTGCAGATGCCGGTCATGGATGGCTATGAGGCGACACGAGCCATTCGCGCTTCGGTACACCCCGACGCGAACTCCATCCCCATTCTTGCCATGACGGCCAACGCCTTCAACGAGGATGTAGCTGCCGCTGTGGCGGCAGGCATGAACGGGCATATAGCCAAGCCCATTGATGTGACGGCACTTTATCGGCTACTCGCTTCGCATTTTAAGTAATAATACGTAGCAAGGGAAGGAAAACAGAGTATGCAGGAGGCACGGAGGTGTCCCATGCGTACCCTGTTTTCCTTTCTTTGAATAACGAGTCCTGACCCTAAAGCCGTAATTCAAAGGGATGACATCCTATGGATGTCATCCCTTTTCTCGTGCCGGGCTATCGCTTCATCTTCGCCCGCAGCGTCGTGTACGGGTGGCCTCCGAGCTGGATTTCGAACTCCTGACCATCGACGGCTCCGGCGGCGGAACGGGCATGAGCCCCAACGACATGCTGGACAACTGGGGTGTCCCCTCCGTCCTGCTGCACGCCAAAGCGCATGACTACGCCTTCCTGCGGGCCGCCGCCGGGAAGAAGGTGGTCGATCTCGCCGTGGGCGGCGGGCTCGCCAAGCCGAGTCAAGCGTTCAAGGCGCTGGCCCTCGGCGCCCCCTACGTCAAGGCTGTGTGCATGTCGCGCTCGTTCATGATCCCGGCCTTCCTCGGCTGCAACATCGAAGGGGCCCTGCACCCCGAACGCCGGGAACGCGTCCACGGCGCGTGGTCGGCGCTTCCGAAGACGGTCCTCGACATCGGCGATACGCCCGAAACCATCTTCGCCGGATACCATGCCCTCAAGGAACGCCTCGGAGCCGACGAAATGGCGCATATCCCTTACGGAGCCATCGCCATGTGGACGATGTGCGACCGGCTCGGCGCGGGGCTCCAGCACCACATGGCCGGGGCCCGCAAGTTCGGCGTCGAGCACATCGACCGCACGGACATCTGCGCCGCCAACCGCGAAACGGCTCAGGAAACGGGCATCCCCTTCATCACGGAACAAGACGACGAGCTGGCGCGCCGCATCGTGCTCGGCTGACAAGGAGAGGCGTTCATGCTGGATCTGCTCTTGACCAACGCCCGCATCGTGGACGGGACGGGCAACCCCTGGCGCAAAGGCTGCGTCGGCGTGCGCGACGGGCGCATCGTGGCCGTGGGTTCGGCCCACGATATGCCCGAAGCCCGGACGGTGCTCGACATCGGAGGCAACATCCTGTGCCCCGGCTTCATCGACAGCCACAGCCATTCGGATTTGAGGATAATAGATGAGCCGTTGGCCTTGCCCAAAATCATGCAAGGGATTACCACAGAGAACGTAGGCCTCGACAGCATGTCGGTGGCCCCCATCAGCGACAAGAACAAGGAGCCGTGGAGCACGAGCATTTCCGGGCTCGACGGCGTAGCCCAGAAACCGTGGGGCTGGAACGGGTTCGCCTCCTATCTCAATGCGCTCGACGCCGCGAAGCCGAGCGTCAACCTGAGTTCCTATGTGGGGCTCGGCACCGTGCGCCTCGACGTCATGGGCATGGAGGACAGGCCGCCCACCGCCGAAGAACTGCGCCTTATGGAAGAAAGCGTGGCCCGGTGCATGGAGGAAGGCGCGCGCGGCATTTCGGCGGGGCTCATCTACACGCCCAACAAGTACCAGTCCACGGAAGAACTCGTCGCGCTCGCCAAAGTCGCGGCCCGCTACGACGGTATCCTCGACGTGCATATGCGCAATGAGGCCGACCACATGGCCGAGGCATTGGAAGAGGTCATCCACATCGGGCGCGAAACCGGCATCCGTATTCTGGTGACCCATTTCAAGCTGCGGGGGCGCAGGAACTGGGGGAACGCCCGCAGGCATCTCGACACCATCGACCGGGCCCGCGGGGAAGGCATCGACATCGGCATCGCCCAGTATCCGTATACGGCCAACAGCACGTTCATGCACGTCGTCGTTCCGCCGTGGTACCACAGCCGGGGGACGGACGGCCTGCTCAAAGCCTTGGCGGAGGAACGCAAACAGGTCAAAAAGGACATGCTCACCACCGAAGGCTGGGAAAATTTCTCGCAGGTCATGGGCTGGGAGAACATCTACGTCTCCTCGGTCGCCAGCGAAAAGAACCTCTGGTGCGAAGGCAAAAGCGCCGTGGCCCTTGGCGAGGCCCTCGGCAAGTCGCCCGAGGACGCGGTGCTGGATCTGCTGATCGAGGAAAACCTTGCCGTGGGCCTGCTTGGGCACGGCATGTGTGAAGAGGATGTAATGGAAGGCATGAAGCACCCGACCATGTGTCTGATCACCGACGGCCTGCTGAGCGGCGGCAAGCCGCATCCGCGTACCTATGCGGCCTTCCCCCGGTTCATCGCCCGTTACGTGCGGGAAAAGCGCCTGCTCACCCTTGAGGAGGCCGTGCGCAAGATGACCTCCAGCACGGCGCTCAAACTCCGCATGAAGCGCAAGGGCTTCATCATGCCCGGCATGGATGCGGACATGGTGGTGTTCGGCGAAAACCGCATCCGCGATGTGAATACGTTTGAAAATCCGCGTGTCTACCCGGAAGGCATCGATTACGTGCTCGTCAACGGCGAGATCGCCGTCGATCACGGCGTCCATACGGGCGCGCGTCCCGGCAAGACCATACGCGACTGACCATGCCACCGACGGTGCGGCCGTTTCCCATCGCGGGGGACGGGCCGCGCCGTTTTTTCGTTCTTCAAGGAGGAAACGTCCATGTCGTACAGCCCCACGCTCGGCTCCGTGTTCAACCGCACGAAAATGCGCGATCCGTCCCATGTCTGTTCTTTTTCCGGCATGTGCGCCATGTGCACCGCCGACTGCATCGGCAGCTGCGAGATCGGCCTGTCCGCCGTCCGGGGCATGGAGACCGTATATCCCACCACCACGGGGGAAAACCAGATCGCCTCGGAAAAGGTCTATCCCGTCGATTATTCCCATTTCAACATCAACGGCAGATCCTTCGGGGCAATGGGGGCTCCGCTGGACGCCGATCGCGCCACCATCTACCATGTGGGGCTCGAACGGGAGATCGGCACCCTCAACCCCGTAAAGCTGGCGCTGCCGATCATCCTGCCCGCGCTCATCAAGCTCAACTGGCCCGACTACTTCGGCGGCGCGGCCATGGCGGGCGTCAACGCGGTCATCGGCGAAGGGGCCGTGAGCAAGGACCCGACGCTCGCCTACGAAAACGGCAAGGTCGTCCACGCCCCGAAGCTCCGGGAAATGCTGGACGCCTTCAACAAGTATGACCGGGGATACGGGCAGATCATCCTTCAGGCCAACTATGACGACGACGCGCAGGGCGTGCCGGAGTACGCCATCCGGGAATGCGGGGCCAAGGCCATCGAATTCAAGTTCGGGCAGTCCGCCAAGGGCACCCAGCCCGCGAACCTCGTCCCCACGCTCGAAGAGGCGCTGAAGAAGTGCGAACAGGGTTTCCTTGTCCTGCCCGATCCGCGGGATCCCGGCGTACAGGAAGCCTATGGCCGCAAGGCGTGCCCCGCCTTCCACGTCTACGGCCGTCTGCCGATCTGGAGCGACGACTATCTGATCGGCCGCATCGCGCAACTCCGCGACATGGGCATGGCCAACGTGTATTTCAAGATGGCGGGCTTCGATCCAGAGGATCTGGAGCATATCCTCCGGCTGGCTTCCAAGGCGCAAGTGGATATGGTCACCTTCGACGGCGCGGGCGGCGGCTCCGGCTACAGCCCCTGCAAGATGATGAACGAATGGTGCCTCCCCACGGTCGTCATGGAAAGCATCCTTTACGGCATTCTCGACAAGCTGGCCGCGGAAGGCATGGAACTCCCGCATGTGGCGATCACGGGGGGCTTTGCGACCGAGGATCAGGTGTACAAGGCGCTGGCCCTCGGCGCGCCCTACATCTCCGCCGTGGGCCTGTGCCGGTCCAGCATGGCGGCGGCCATGAGCGCCAAAAAGATCGGGGATCTCATTGAGGCGGGCAAAGTCCCCCCGGAACTCGCCCGTTTCGGCACGACGAAGGAAGAGCTGTTCAGCGATCTTCCCGAGCTGAGGGGGCTCTACGGCAGCGCGGCGGACGGGTTCTCCACCGGGGCCGTCGGGGTATATTCCTACCTGAACCGCATCGCCTACGGGCTGCGCCACTTCGCCGCCCTGAACAGGAAATTCGACGTGAAGCACATCGGGCGGCGCGACGTCTTCCCGCTCACCCGCGATGCCAAGGAACTGCTTGACGGGACGTGGCTGCGGTAACCTCCCCTTCCGTCCCCTTTTCCGCGCAGGCGGCACCGACACTTCCCTCGGTGCCGCCTGCCATTTTTTTGATGCCATCCGTATGAAGCGAAGAAAGGGGCCTCCGTGCGCCTTGCCATCCAACGCGGATAACAATTCGACGATACTGAACAAAGGATACTTCTCCGCAAGATGCGCAAAAGCATTGCCGAAGCGTCCGAGTTCCGGCACATTTTACCTGAAGCCGTTTCGGGCGGCGGGGAGGGGGTCCATGAATCACGAGCAGGCCATGTTGATGAAGTCTTCGCGCGTAAGCGATTTGAATACGCCGTGGGAACAGGTGCTGCACCTCGCCTCCCGGCGCGTCTTCCCCAAGCGGCACACCATCGACGTTTCGAATACGGAATCGCCCTATTTCTACTATATCCTTTCGGGGACCGTGCGGCTGGCCTATGTCGGAGCCAACGGCGAGGAACGGACGATCCTGTACGCCGGGGCGGGCACGCTCATGAACGTGCCGACCATCATCGCCGGGGACATCAAGAATACCGTGGTGACCTGCACGGAACGGGTGGAAGCCGCGATTTTCGACGCCGGGCTGCTGACGGATCGCGCGTTCGCCGCCGCCCATCCGGATTTGCTGCTCAACCTCATCCACTCGCTTTGCAGGATGGGGCTGCCCCGGCATGAACGGCATCACCAGCAGCGGCGCGAAGGGCATCAACGCCCTCGGCCCGCGCTATATGGGCAAGTACCACCCCTTGATGGAAATCGGCCCGCGCTACCTGCTCATCCAGGGGACGCACCGGGAACTCACCGAGGGGAACGGGCCGCCCTTCGTGCTGGACGTCGCCCCCATGCTGGTCCTGTTCGCCATCGTCATGACCTTCTGCATCCTCGGCTGTTTCCTGCCGTCCATGCCGCTGCTGCTCATCTGCGTGCCGATCTTCGTGCCCATTGCGAAGGTTTTCGGCTGGGATCTGATCTGGTTCGGCGTCATCATCACGGTTCTGGACAACATGGCCTCCATCACGCCGCCTTTCGGCATCAGCCTCTTCGTCATGAAGGAAGTGGCGGGCGTGACGCTCGGCACCATGTACCGCTCCGCCGTTCCTTTCGTCATCGCCCTGTTCGTCTGCCTTCTCCTGATTGTCCTGTTCCCCCCGCTGGCAACCTATCTCCCCACGCTCATGAACGGTTAGCGTACTGCGGACCAGCCTGAAACAGCGGAAGCGC
>OGYZ01001405.1_pt1 | contig 18874 bp, 8 predicted proteins | sample 1576681 | NCBI WGS metagenome assembly OGYZ01 (sample SAMEA3541480, study PRJEB24748) | human gut metagenome | biome: human gut; feature: human-associated habitat; material: faeces | place: China | collected 2012 | reverse complement strand
GGCTGAGGTAAAGCGGGCCTGCACCGCGAAGGAATATCTCTGATTTCCGCGTCCGATTCGTCACAAAGAAGTCTTTTGCTTTACAAGCGTATCATTCCAACAAACACAAATTTGTGCAAATCAAATAAAAACTCCTTGCAAAGTTTCCGACTGAATGAGATAATTAGTACGAACTATGTAAATGGATTGTTACTTTTAAGGCAAAACCGTACAATATTCTATCTAAAAAGAAGGGAAAAAGGAAGAATGAAATTAAAGACAGTAAAGCGTATGAATGCGTGCGTTTTATCTGCTGCCATGGTTTTGAGTGGTGTTACAATCATTCCGCCGGCCACAGTAAGCGCTGCGGCAAATAATGAGATCAATTATGCATTAAGCGGAACGGCAACCGTCAGTGATCAGGAGACGAATTACTGGGGAGCAGATAAGGCGATCGACGGGATCGTCAACAGAGATGCTGCAAAAGCAGATCAGTCCAGATGGGCAACGAATCAGAGTTCAAGTCAGGCAGCAAGGACGCTGACGGTGAATCTCGGTACACGGAAGACATTTGATCATTTTGTGATCGAATGGGAAAGAACGAATATTACTAACTTCAAGATTTCTGTATGTGATACAGAAGATGGAGAATACCGGGATGTTTATGTAAAAAATGACGGAGAAAATATTACGTCGGTTACGAGTGATATCCAGTTGGATGAAGCTGTAACAGCTCAGTATGTAAAGCTGACAGTCAATGGTTATACAGTAAATCCGGGAAGTTGGCAGTCTGTATCCCTGTATGAGTTTAAGATCCTTGGAGAAGCAGAGAATTTAAGTACCGCTGCAACTGTAACAGCAGATGGAAGTGAGACAGCCGGAACAGATGCTTCCAAGGCAGCTGACGGTGATGATACGACCCGTTGGGCAAGCCCGGCGGCAACAGGATCACACTGGCTGAAGCTGGATTATGGCAGCGAGAAGACGATCAGAACAGCAAAGATCCATTGGGAGAGAAAGAATGCGACTGCCTACCGGATCGAGAAGTCTTCCGACGGAGAGAACTGGGAGACGGTAAAAGCATTTACGGCAAGTCCTTCAGATTATAGAGAGACGATCGTATTTGATGAAGCAGTAACGACAAGATATCTGAGATTATATATTGAATCCTTTGATCAGGCGGGAGCACCGGAGGGAAGTGCTTCTGTAAGCTGGCCGACCGTTTCAGTCTATGAGTTTGAAACTTATGAGGCAGAGCTTGCTACGACAGAGCCGGAGAGAACTCCGAAAGAAGTTGCAGACGGCCTGGAAGTTCCTTCCAGTATTGATGGAGCATCAGGAAAGCTGGCAATGCCGGAAGTTCCTGAAGGATATGAGATCAGTTTTGTCGGTGCAGATTATGAGCAGATCGTAGACAGGGATCTGACAGTTTATCAGCCGCTTGTTACAAAGACTGTGAAGATGAACTTCAATGTAAAGAAAGCCGGTGACGACAGTACGGCAGTAGATTCCAAAGAATATACTATGACTGTAACCGGAAAGTATACGGCAGAAGACGGAGATAATGCAAAGCCGAACGTAATCCCGGAACTGGCAGAATGGAAAGGTGCAAAGGGTGGTTCCTTTGAGATCAGTGATTCCAGCCGTATCGTTGTAGCAACAAAGGATAAGGCAGAATTATCTGCAATGGCTGAAGAATTTAAGAACGATTATAAAGAGATCACGGGAAAATCCATCGAGATTGTTTATGCGGATCAGGCATCAGCAGGAGACTTCTTCTTTACACTTGAGGCAGCCGGAAATGGGCTGAAAGAAGAAGGATATTCCATGAATGTAACGGATAAAGTGGAAGTGAAGGCAGAGCAGAAAGCAGGAGCTTACTGGTCTACAAGAACAATCCTTCAGATCCTGAAGCAGAATGGTACGACAATCCCGAAGGGCGAATGCAGGGATTATCCAAAGTATGAAGTCAGAGGCTTTATGCTGGATGTAGGAAGAAGACCGTTTGAAAGCGAGACACTTCAGGAAGTTGCAAAGACAATGCTGTGGTATAAGATGAATGACCTGCAGCTTCATCTGAACGATAACTATATTTTCCTTGAAAATTATTCAACCTCAGAGGGTGCAATGTCAGCTTATGAGGGATTCCGTATGGAGTCTGATGTCAAAGAGGGTGGATTGAATCAGGCAGACCTGACCAGTGACGATATGTATTATACCAAGGCTGAGATGAAGTCCATGATCCAGAATTACCGGAAGTTAGGACTGGATATTATCCCGGAATTTGATACTCCTGCACATGCTCTGTCATTTACAAAGGTAAGACCGGATCTCAGATTCGGAACGACAGGACGCCAGAATGATCATTTCAACCTCAGCACGAAGTACGATGAGTCACTGGCATTTATTGAGAGCATCTGGGATGAGTATATTAAGGGTGATGATCCGGTATTTGACCAGGATACTACAGTGAATATCGGAACAGATGAGTATGATGGACAGTATACAGAGCAGTTCCGTAAGTTTACAGATGACCTTCTGGCTTATATCCAGGATAATGGAAATACTGTTCGTCTGTGGGGAAGTCTTACAGCAAGAAACGGAAGCACATCTGTAAGAAGTGAAGGTGTTCAGATGAACATCTGGAACGATGGATGGGCAAATCCGAAATCCATGTATCAGCAGGGTTATGATCTGATCGATATGAATGACGGAAGTGTATATATCGTACCGGCAGCAGGATATTACGCTGATTATCTGAGCCGCAAGTCCATGTATAATTATGATCCGGCTACACGTATGGGTGTTCCGTCAGGTTCTGAACAGACACTGGGAGGAGCTTATGCGATCTGGAACGATATGGTTGATCAGAGAGCGAACGGACTGACTGAGATGGAGATCTATGATCGCTTCGATGATGCTGCACCGTATTATGCGGCTGCATTGTGGGGCAAATCAGGAGAAGTTTCTTTTACAACAGCACAGCAGACGAGCGAGAATGTGGGTGAAGCTCCAGGAGTCAATGCATATGATAAAGTAGACAGTGAGACAGATGAGATTCTTTCCTATGATTTTGAGGATGGACTTTCAGATAAGAGTGCAAATGAATATGATGCAGAGAACGGAAAGAATGCGGAAGTGAAGGATGGAGAACTTGTTCTGAAGGGCGGAGAAAGCTATATCTCTACTCCATTGGATAAAGTTGGACCTGAGAAAGAACTGAGCTTTGATATCACACTGACTCAGCCGGCAGAACCGGGACAGATTCTCTTTGAAGCTGAGAAGGACGAAGATCATGAAGCCTACAGTACTCATAATATCCGCATTATGGAAGATGGAACACTTGGATTTACAAGAGAAGGATATGACTATTCCTTTGGATATAAACTTCCTGTTAATCAGAAGATGACATTAAAGATCCGTACAAAGAACGGAAGTACTGTCCTGATTGCAGATGGAAAAGAGTATAAAGCAACCGGAAGTTTTACATATGAAGGCGATGTGAAGAAGACCGGTATTACAAGCTCTACACTTTCTCTGCCACTGACAAGGATTGGTTCTGATACAAATGCGGTACATGCCATCATTGATAATGTAAATCTTTCTTCTACGATGTCAGATGGGGAATCTTCACCGATTGATCCATCCGGATTTACAGTGACATCAGATAATCAGAACAGTGACGGACCAATCAGTGCAGCATTTGACAATGATCGGTCAACGATCTGGCATACGCAGTACTCTCCGAGTAAGAAAGCACTGCCGGCAACGATCACGATTGATATGGGACAGTCCTATGATGTGAACGGATTCTATTATCTGCCGAGACCGACGGGAAATAACGGATATATCCTGAAATATTCTCTGTATTATGAGGATGCGGATGAAAACTGGACAGCTCTTGTAGAGAATGGAACGTGGGAAAGCACAGGTACAGAAAAAACGGTAAACTTTACACCGGTTCAGACATCCAAGATCAAGCTGGTTGTATCAGAAGGACAGAATGGTTTCGGTAGTGCAGCAGAATTCAGAGTGCTTACAGGAACGCAGGATCTTACAAAGACACAACTCCGTATGAGTACTTATGTAGAAGGAGAAGGTACAGCGACTGTTTCTAAAGAAAAGATCGAACAGGGAGAAGAAGTTACCTTTACTGCAACAGCAAAGAAAGGTGCTACATTTACCGGATGGTATGATGTCCTTGGAACAAAGGTAAGTGATGAAGCCGTTTATACAGTAACTCCGGAAGAGAACCTGACCCTGATCGCAAAATTTGAAAAAGGAAGCGAGCCGGATCAGCCAGAAGATAAGACCTATACGGTTACGATCGACGGAAAAGAACAGACCGTCAAAGAAGGAGAAAAGGCTGCGAAGCCAGCCGATCCGGAAAAAGAGGGTTATAAGTTCCTTGGCTGGTATGAAGAAGGAAGTGATACGGCGTTCGATTTCGATACAGCCATCACGAAGAATATTACACTGACTGCAAGATTCGAGAAAATAGAAGAGCCGGATCAGCCGGACAAACCTTCAGCACCGGAGAATGTAGTGACAGGTGAAATTACGAAAAATTCCGTTGAAGTGAAATGGGATGGACCGGCAAGCACAGCAGGACTGGCAGGTTACAAGATCTATGTAAATGGAAAAGAATACGTGACGGATATCCCGGCAGATGCTACAGGATATACGATAGAAGGTCTTGAAGCCGGTAAGACTTATCAGATCGAAGTTGTTGCCGTAGGCGATGATGAGAATGCAACAGAGTATGCAGCCGCAGAACTGAGTGTAACAACAAAGAGTGAAAATAATGGTAACGGCGGCGATAACGGAAATACCGGAGACAACGGTAATAATGGCAATAACGGAAATGCCGGAGACAACGGTAATAATGGCAATAACGGAAATGCCGGTGTAAATAATCCGACTAAGGATCAGAATCATAATGCCGGAACAACAAATAAGAAGCAAAATGCAGCAGCCAAGACAGGCGACAGCACAAATATGGCAGTATTTGTATTCATGCTTGGTGGTTCGCTGGCAGCCGGAACGGTTGTCTTCAGAAGGAAAAGAAGATAAGCGGTTTTCCATATGAAAGTTTAAGAGAGAAGAGTCTGTTGGATGAAAATCCAGCGGACTTTTCTTTTTTAATAAAATTCTAAGATTTTGACACTCTGGTTTTAAAAAATGACCGATATCATGTATACTAAAAGGGAGGTGATTGAAATGTATAATATATTAGTTTGTGATGATGATAAAGAAATTGTAGAGGCAATAGATATTTATCTGTCCCAGGAGGGATATCATATCCTGAAGGCATATGATGGAGTTGAGGCATTGAATATTCTGGAGAAAGAGAAAGTAAATCTTCTGATCCTTGATGTGATGATGCCAAAGCTGGATGGAATCAGGGCAACTCTGAAGATCAGGGAGACGAACAGTGTACCGATCATTATTCTTTCTGCAAAGTCAGAAGATTCAGATAAGATACTCGGACTGAATATCGGGGCGGATGATTATGTCACAAAGCCGTTCAATCCGTTAGAACTGGTAGCAAGGGTCAAGTCTCAACTGCGTCGCTATAATGAGCTTGGTGGAACATCCCAGGAACAAAAGGAAAAAGTGTATGAAGTTGGCGGACTCAGGATCAATGATGATCTGAAAGAAGTGACGGTGGACGGAGAGTTAGTGAAGCTTACGCCGATTGAATATAATATTCTCTTGTTATTACTGAAAAATCAGGGACGGGTTTTTTCTATTAATCAGATTTATGAGTCGATTTGGAATGAAGAGGCGATTGGTGCGGATAATACAGTTGCGGTCCATATCCGCCATATTCGTGAAAAAATCGAGATCAATCCGAAAGATCCAAGATATCTGAAAGTAGTATGGGGCGTAGGCTATAAAATTGATAAAGGCTGAAAGGACGAAATATGAATAAGTGGTACAGAAAGACAGGTGTAAAGGCGATCGTTCTTATTGTGGCGATTCTCAGCGGTGCAATGCTGATAACGAATCTGTTGTCTCTTATGAATCTTGCAGGAAGCACAGATCTGCCGTCCTTATGGACGATGAGCCAACAGCCATTTGAGGAATCGCAGGAATTTAATTACATGGTTGAAAATTACATGGATGATGTCCTTACGCAGATCCGGCTGGAAAATCTTTTTGAGACAGATGGGATGATGAACCGGAACAAAGAGATCGACGTAATGGAGTACAGCAAGAATGATACTGCCAACGGAGAAAATGTTTCGGGTATTGCGTATTCACTGGAGGAACTGATCAACTGGGGAGAAGATTTTGACAGTGCAGAGAGCGATAATTATGCGAAGAACAGTGTGATCGTATGTCAGAAGCCTGAAGGGACATATGAGTATTACTATACGAGTGATTTCATGACACGGGTAGAGTCGGGAGTATTTGATATTATCATGCAGGATGGGAGTGATGTTGACGGATTTCTGCAGGAACTTCAGAACGGTAAGTATACATCTTCAGGCTTTTATAATTTTGATATTGTGGACATGGAAGGAAATATCCTGTACACAGACTGCTGGAATTTTGGAAGTGCATTAATCGAAAAATATGCACCGCAGGGAGCAGAAAACCTTTTGCAGGTAGTGAATAACAGTCCGCGTCTGAATGGCAAACTGTCCGTCATTTATGATGATCTTGCGTATACTTTGGGGAATATTTACTCAGATTATCAGAATTATCAGATGGGATTTGAACATTTAGAGGAAGGCAATACAAACTTTACTTACATTTATGCGAATAATGACACGAAAAAGGTAGTGACGAATAAGACTTCTTACGAGAACTATGCAGAGCTGGAGAAAAATGTCCAGAATCTGATCTCGGAGAAAGATGTTAAATATATGGTCATTTATCCAAAGCTAAAAGATTTTAACAGTAATATGAATGTATCGAAATCGGATAAATGGGAAAAACTCCGCAGTTACAGCAGTGAAAAGAAATGGAACAGCGTATTTGCGGTTGCGGTGGATACAACTTATACGATCCAGGATCAGTTTTATCAGAATAAGGTAGCTTATGATAATAATATCCCGTATTTTAAAGGAACAACATGGCTGTTGGTTCTGAGCATTATCCTGTTCCTTGGGGCAACAATCTGGCTGACACTGGAGGCAGGAAGAACTGCGGAAGATGAAGAACTGCACCTGAACGGTTTTGATCATTGGAAGACAGAGATTGCAGCGGTGCTGATCGTACTGATATGGATCGTTGGTTCTTATATCGGGATTCATTTTTGGAATGGAAATATCTATACGATGATCAATGATATTCCGACTTATCTGAAGGATGGAGGTACTTATTTTGAGTATTATTATGCTCGTGGAATGGATGTTTCTTCAGCATATATGTCAGCAAGTTTATATCTTCCGTCATTGAGTATTGCAGAGCTGGCAGAAATTTATTTTTATGGAGTATTTACACTGGGCTGCTTCTTTATGGGATACGTGAGTCTGATCAAGCGGATCAAGGGACGAAACCTGTGGAAGAACAGTCTGTTGAGAGTGATTGTGCGGTTCATCTATAAAATATATGATAACCGGAAGAAGACGACAAAGACAGTGCTTCTGTTATGTGGATTTTTCCTTGTACAGGGAATTGCAGTGCTGTTCAGGAATGGGGTTACAATGCTTCTGGTGTTACTGGCAGACGTGGGTGTATTTTATGTTGTCCTGAACGGTTTATTACTCAAGGAGAAACTGAAAAAAGGTATTGAAGAAATTGCATTGGGAAATATGGAATATCAGATCCCGCTGCAAGGCTTAAGAGGTGAGAACTTAAAGCTGGCAGAGATGATCAATGGAATTGCCAACGGATTCCATATGGCCGTAGAAGAGGCAATGAAAAATGAGCGTCTTAAGACGGATCTGATCACGAATGTATCACATGATATCAAGACACCGTTGACTTCGATCATTAATTATGTAGCGATCCTGAAGCAGTCGGATATTGCAGATCCAAAGATCCAGGGCTATCTGGATATACTGGAGGCGAAAGCACAGAGGCTGAAGACACTGACGGAAGACGTTGTTGAGGCATCCAAGGTAAGCAGTGGGAATATTTCTCTGGAGTATATGGATGTAGATCTTGTGGAGATGATCCAGCAGACGGAAGGTGAGATGGCTGAGAAGTTTGAGGCAAGGAATCTGAAAATGATCGTCAATCTGCCGGCAGAACCTGCGGTTGTTCATGTAGACGGGCGAAGAATGTGGAGAGTTCTGGAGAATATTTTCGGAAATGCAGCCAAGTATGCCATGCCGGGAACAAGGGTATACGCGGATCTGAAGCTGGAAGAAGATACGGTGGATCTGTCTTTGAAAAATGTTTCTGAACATCAGTTGAACATTTCGGCAGATGAACTGACCGAACGGTTTATCCGTGGAGATCTTTCAAGAAGTTCTGAAGGAAGCGGACTTGGACTGTCGATCGCACAGAGCCTGACAACGATGCAGGGCGGAACTTTCAACCTGTATCTGGATGGAGATTTGTTCCGGGTAAATATCCGGTTCCCGAGAGTGAAAAAGCAGTAGAAAGAAGAGAAAGCAAAAAGATTGAATTGACATTTTTGAGGCGGTGTGCTACGCTTTCTAAGGATTGCGAAAAGCAGAATAGCGTAGAAAAGCAAGGATGGAGAGAGTAGCCTGATTACCGTTTTACAGAGAGATCCCCGGGAGAACTTAAGAAAGTTCTGTTGGCTGAGAGGGGATGAACAGGAGGCAGGGGAAGATGGCTCCTGAGCAGTGCAGATGAGCTTTCAGGTAAGTCTGCAAAGGGTTCGCCCTTTACAGCGTAGGAGTGGCAGCAGAGGGATGCAGGTCACTCACGGAGGTTTTCACTGTGAAGTGGGAACGAAGAGAAGTGGTAACGCGGTGAAACAGAACCGTCTTCTTGAGGATGAAAGTCTTCAGGAAGACGGTATTTTTTTTAAAAGGAGGCAGACAATTATGTCAGAAAAACCAAAATATTATATTACAACAGCGATCGCCTATACATCCGGCAAGCCGCATATTGGTAATACTTATGAGATCGTACTGGCAGATGCGATCGCACGTTATAAGAGAAGTCAGGGATATGACGTATTTTTCCAGACGGGAACAGATGAGCATGGGCAGAAGATCGAGCTGAAGGCAGAAGAAGCAGGAATTACACCAAAGGAATTTGTTGATAAGGTATCAGGAGAGATCAAGAGAATCTGGGATCTGATGGATACTTCTTATGACAAGTTTATCCGTACAACAGATGAGGATCATGAAAAGCAGGTAAAGAAGATCTTTAAGAAACTTTATGATAAAGGAGATATTTATAAAGGACACTATGAGGGAATGTATTGTACTCCATGTGAGTCATTCTTTACAGAGTCCCAGCTCGTAGACGGAAAATGTCCGGATTGTGGACGTCCGGTGCAGCCGGCAAAGGAAGAGGCGTATTTCTTTAAAATGAGCAAATATGCGGATCGTCTGATCGAGCATATCAATACGCATCCGGAGTTTATCCAGCCGGTATCCCGTAAGAATGAGATGATGAATAACTTCCTTCTCCCGGGACTGCAGGATCTGTGTGTATCAAGAACATCATTTAAGTGGGGAATCCCGGTTGATTTTGATCCAAAGCATGTTGTGTATGTATGGCTGGATGCTCTGACAAACTATATTACAGGAATCGGATATGATGCAGAGGGAAATAGTACTGAGCAGTTTAACAAACTCTGGCCTGCAGACCTTCACCTGATCGGAAAAGATATCATCCGTTTCCATACGATCTACTGGCCGATCTTCCTGATGGCACTGGATCTTCCACTTCCAAAGCAGGTATTTGGACATCCGTGGCTGCTTCAGGGAGACGGAAAGATGAGCAAGTCTAAAGGAAATGTGCTTTATGCGGATGAGCTGGTTGATTTCTTTGGAGTGGATGCGGTTCGTTACTTTGTACTCCATGAGATGCCGTTTGAGAACGATGGAGTGATTTCCTGGGAGCTGATGGTAGAGCGTCTGAACTCAGATCTTGCCAATACGCTTGGAAACCTTGTAAACCGTACGATTTCCATGACAAATAAGTATTTTGGCGGAACAGTGACAGATACAGGCGTGGCAGAAGAAGTGGATGCTGACCTGAAGGCAGTCGTAGAGAATACTGCAAAGGCAGTAGATGAAAAGATGAAAGATCTGCGTGTGGCAGATGCGATCACAGAAATCTTCAATCTGTTTAAACGCTGCAACAAATATATTGATGAGACTACACCATGGGTACTTGGAAAAGATGAGTCAAAGAAAGATCGTCTGTCTACTGTATTATGGAATCTGATCCAGGGTATTTCAGAGGGTGCAAGACTTCTTGAGCCATATATGCCATCTACAAGCAAAAAGATCCTTGAGCAGCTTGGAAATGGTCATGTGACAGAAAAACCGGAAATTCTGTTCCAGAGAATGGATCTGGAAGAAGTTCTGAAAAAAGTAGAGGAACTTCATCCGAAAAAAGAAGAAAAGAAAGAAGAAGCAGTCATTGATCTTGAGCCAAAAGAAGAGATCACATTCGAGCAGTTTGGTGCAATGCAGTTCCAGGTAGGAGAGATCATCGCCTGCGAAGCAGTCAAAAAGTCGAAAAAACTTTTATGCTCCCAGGTAAAGATCGGAAGTCAGGTAAAGCAGATCGTATCAGGAATTAAGGCATATTATACGCCGGAAGAGATGGTAGGAAAGAAGGTTATGGTTCTCGTCAACCTGAAACCTGCGAAGCTTGCCGGAGTTCTTTCAGAGGGAATGTTGCTCTGTGCTGAAGATGCAGATGGAAATCTTGCACTGATGACACCGGAGAAAGAGATGCCTGCAGGTGCGGAAATTTGTTAATTTCAGGAATTAAATATGAAGAGTAAAAAAATTATTGCTGTGGTCGGCGGAAGTTTTCTGCTGGCTGCAGCCTTTCTATTAATATTGTGTATTAAATTTGTGAATATGAAAGAATCTTCCCCAACCGGAAAATACGCTGGGAAGACGGAAAAAGTGGAGCAGACTACAACCGATAAAAAGGAACAGAAGAAGCCTGACTGGGTAGAAGAAAAAATTTCCGGGATGACATTGGAAGAAAAAGTGGCTCAGTTATTTATCATTACGCCGGAAGCATTGACCGGAATGGGAAAGGTAACGGCAGCGGGAGACACGACAAAAAGATGCCTGGAACAGTATCCGGTTGGTGGCATGATTTATTTTGCAGGGAATATCGAGGACAGACAACAATTATCAGATATGCTTCACACTACGCAGTCGTACAGTACAGAGCAGAGTGGAATCCCGATTTTTCTGAGTGTAGATGAAGAAGGTGGAACTGTAGCAAGAGTTGCAGGCAGCGGAATCTCGAATGTTTCTGTTGTTGAAGATATGTGCGAAGTTACAGATGAGGAAAGAGCTTACGAAATAGGACAGACGATAGGCAATTATCTGGCAGAATTAGGTTTCAATCTGGATTATGCACCGGTAGGGGATGTTCTTACTAACCCGGAAAATACAGTTGTTAAAAAAAGATCATTCGGAAATGACAGTGCAAAAGTTGCTGCGTTGTCGCAAAAAGTACTGGATGGGCTGCATGAGGAAAATGTGTATGGAGTAATCAAGCATTTCCCGGGGCATGGGGCAACAGCCGGAGATACACATGAGGGATATGCTTATACAGACAAGTCGTTGGAAGAACTGGAGCAGCAGGAACTGGTTCCTTTTCAGAATGCCATTGAAAATCATATTGCCATTATTATGGCAGGGCATATTTCAGTACCGAATGTGACAGGAGACAATACGCCTTCTTCCCTGTCTAAAATTATGATTACGGATGTATTAAGAGAAAAAATGGGATTTGATGGAATTGTAATTACGGATGCATTGAATATGGGGGCAATTTCACAGCATTATTCTTCGGCAGAGGTCTCGGTTAAAGTTATAGAGGCTGGTGGGGATATGCTTTTGATGCCGGAAAATTTTCAGGAGGCATATCAGGGAATTTTAGAGGCTGTTCAGAATGGAACTTTAACAGAAGAAAGAATTGATGAATCGGTCAGAAGAATTTTGAAAGTAAAAGAAAAGCTGACAGCAGAGGATTAAGGCGTAGATATGCAAGAACGAATTAACTGAAAATTCAAACAATTATATATAAAAACAAAAATAAATAAAAAATACGAAAAAAACGGATAAATATATTGACAAATAGAAGCCCGGGTGTTAAGATAAAACCATCAAAAAAAGATATTTAACTAAGAAGGTACAAGAAGCGGATGCCTGATTAGATTAAAAATAACGGATAACAGGAGGTTGGACCAATGGACAGTATAGTTTCAGAATTTCATCAATATGTCAGTGGTACGGCGATTGCAGGTTCCTGTGAAGAAAGAGACCTGAGCAAAAGTTAATTCGCAGATCTGGTAAAAATTAAGAATGAAAATAAATGGAACGGAGAGAATACAAGACCAGATTCATAATAAAAAGATAAAGCAGTTGCAGATATATTGAATAAAGTTACCACATACAGAACTGAACGATGTGTAAAGGAACATGGAACAGTAGCTGTAAAAGAAAAATGGTCTTACAGGAATCGTATCAGGATTTACCTTCGATCCAGAATATAAAATAAAAATAATGAGAAAATTAAATATTATAAAAAATGCATCTTCAAGGGTAGTTGGAGGTGCATTTTTTTGACATTGGGAAGATGGTATGGTACACTAATGAAAGAGTATCGCCTTATGTTAAATTGACATGAAGAGATCTTGAGTTACCGAATAAACATTAATATAATGAGGTGAATGCGGTGGACAAATATGAATATAAGCAACTGTCAGAGCGAATGATAGAGCTTATGCAAAATGAAGAATACGGGGAAGCAAAGGAGATTGCTGACTCCATTGACTGGAGAAGGGTTCGCAATGCCATGATGCTTGCGAATGTAAGTGATATTTATGAAAAGACCGGTGAATATCAGAAAAGCTATGATATTTTGCAGATTGCTTATCATCGGGCAGAAGGAAGCCGGAAGGTATTGTATCGTCTGAGTTCTCTTGCACTGAAGACGGGGAATGTAGATGAAGCAATAGATTTTTATGATGAGTTTGTGCAGTTAGCACCAAAAGATCCGAACAGACATATTCTGAGATACCAGATCTTACGGGCACAGCGGGCTCCGTTAGAGCAGCAGATTGAAGCACTGGAAGAGTTTAAGAAGGCAGAATATATTGAAGAATGGGCGTTTGAACTTGCAAAGCTTTATCAGGAAGCAGGTATGACGGCAGAATGTCTGGAAGAATGTGATGATCTGATCCTGTGGTTCAGTGAAGGCAAATATGTATATAAAGCAATGGAATTGAAGATGCAGTATAAGCCACTGACACCTTCGCAGCAGGAAAAGTATAATCGCAGATTTGAAAAAAATGGCGGTGAGACGGAAGAGATTCCGGATCTTGAGACGTATGTTGCAGAAAATGAAGAGCCGGAAGATCATTTGGATGAAGCAGCAACGGAGCATTCAGAGGCTGTTTCAGAAGAGCCGGTTGAGGATATTCCTGAGAGTATTGGACAGCAGGATACAGGAAAAGAAGAAAGTTCAGAGAAACCAGTCCGTAAGCCGGAAAAGAAAAAGATCGGTGATACAATGCGGCTGGATGAGGCATTGGAGCAGTTACTGCATCGCAAGCCGGAAGTATCTGCGGCAGAGGATGAAGAGCCGGATATTTCTGATCTTGAGAGTGCGATCGGTGATATTGAGTCGGTCGTGGATCTTGATATGGTAAATCAGATTTCACAGGAAAAGCATACAGGTGATGTGCCAATCGGAATGAAGGAACTTATTCCTGGAGAAGTATCAGAAGAAGCGGCAGATAAGACAGAGCGGATCCCTGTAGAAATCACAACAGATATTACGGAAGATGACGCAGAAGAGCTGGATCTTGAAGATCTGGTGGCAGAAGAGCTGCCGGAAGAAGTTGAAGAGGCAGAGCCGGTTGAAGAAGAGGCGGAAGAAGTCGAAGAAGCAGAGCCGGTTGAAGAAGAGGCGGAAAAAGTCAAAGAGGCAGAGCCGGTTGAAGAAGAGGCGGAAGAAGTCGAAGAGGCAGAACCGGTTGAAGAAGAGGCGGAAGAAGTCGAAGAGGCAGAGCCGATTGAAGAAACACAGACAGGGACAATAGAAGAAGAACTGCAAAAAATTGCTGATGCAGAACCGGCTGAACCGGAAGAAGAGATCTTCGATATGGAAGAAGCGGAAGACTTCCTGGAGGATTCACCTGCTGAGGATTGGGAAGATGATACAGAATCCTTTGAAGAAGCGGATGCAGAGGAGCTGAGTTTTGAAGAGATTTTATCTGACTGGGATTCGGAAGAAGCAGAGGCGTTGCTTGAGGATGCCGAGGAAGAAGTATATGATGAGTCGGTAGAAGAAACGTACGAGGAAGAACCGGACGAAGACGAAGCAGAAGATATATTAGAAGATGCCGAGGAAGAGCCGATCGAAGAATCGGCAGAAGATGGATACGAGGAAGATACTCCAATCCTGTCTCCTGATATTCAGCGGCTGATTGATGAAATTGAAGGTGCAGTTCCGGCAGAGGAGTCTTTGCCAGAAGAAAAAGAGATAGAAAAAGCACCGGAAGAACCGCATGAAAATATGGGAGAAGTGACAGAATCTCTCCGTTTAGATGATCTGCCGGAGGAAGACGAAGATTTATTTGAAGATGAAGACTTCTTAGAGTCAGAGGATGAAGAGGATGAGTACGAGTCCTATGAAGACGACGATTCAGAAGAAGATGAGTATGAATCTTACGAAGATGACGATTCAGAAGAGGATGAGTATGAATCTTACGAAGATGACGATTCAGAAGAAGATGAGTATGAATCTTACGAAGACGACGATTCAGAAGAAGATGAGTATGAATCTTACGAAGACGACGATTCAGAAGATGAATATACATCCTATGATGAAGATGAGTATGAAGATGAAATCTATGATGACGAATATGAAGATGACGATGAAGCTTATTATGAAGAATCGGATGATGATGAGTTAGCAGATGATGAGGAATTCTACTATGAAGACGAAGAAGAACCGGACGAAGAACCGGACGAGGAAGATGCACCTGATTTTGAAGATGAATTCAAGGTAGATCCGAAGCACAGTGAAGAGCCGGATGATCGGGAGATTCCGGACGAAGATGATGGAATTGATATCATGTCGGCTACGACACCGTTGAGCAGAAAGGAAACTGCAAAGCTGATCGCTACAGGTAAGACTTCTCCGTTGCCACTGGATGAAATTTCAGATGCATTATCCATGGATACAGGATTTGTAGTACATGGAAGATATGATCTGGAAACTCAGAGCGGAATCGGTACAAGAGCCGGCCTGACAGAAGAACAGAAGAAATTATTCTCTTATTTTGTTCCTGTGCGTGGCATGAGCGAACAGTTAGTAGATGTTCTGGAGCAGGATAAGAACTGTACAAACCGGAAGGGAACGTCGAAGACAGGAAATCTCCTGATTATTGGAGATAAAGGAAATGGCAAGACTGTTCTTGCAGTAGATGTAGTTAAAGCAATCCAGAAGCAGAGAGAGATCCGTCAGGGTAAGGTAGCAATCGTGACAGGAGAGTCCCTGAATAAGAAAAAGATCGGAGATATTTTCGATAAATTATACGGTGGTGCTTTGATCATTGAAAAAGCAGGAAAGATGAATGAAAAGACAGTCGCCAAGCTGAACAGGGCAATGGAGCGTGATACAGGAGAACTTCTGATCGTGCTTGAGGAACAGAGAAAGCCGTTAGATCGTCTGCTTTCCTCCAACCGTGAGTTCAGGAGAAAGTTTACTTCCCGTCTGGAAGTGCCGATCTTCATTAATGATGAGCTTGTAACATTTGGTCAGACTTATGCCCAGGAGAATGGTTACAAGATTGATGAAATGGGTATTCTTGCTCTTTACAGTTGCATTGATTCTCTTCAGAGAGAAGATCATTCAGTAACTGTTGCGGAAGTAAAAGAAGTAATGGATAAGGCAATCGCACATTCACAGAAAGCTTCAGCCAAGAAGCTGGTGAAGAGAGTATTCGGAAGAAATACAGATTCGTCGGACAGAATTATTCTTTCCGAACGAGATTTCAACATTTAACGACAAAATTTAGTCAGAATTAATAGACAGTCTTGGGAAAGGCTGTCTATTTTTGTGCAAAAATATGTTTTCTCTTTCTTTTTTCAGGTACATCAAGTATAATGATGCTATGATGTTGGGAGCAAAATCCCAAGCAATGAAAGAATTCGAGCAGTGAGGTGGATTTATGGTTACAAAGAAGAAGGCAGTGAAAAAACTGCAGCCTTATGAGATAGGAGAACTGGATCACTACCTTTTCGGGCAGGGGAATCATTATGAGATTTATAAGAAGCTTGGTGCACATGAAGTGACAGCAGGCAAAAAGGGTGTTTATTTCGCAGTATGGGCTCCACATGCAAAGAGTGTTTCAGTGATCGGAGAGTTTAATGGATGGGATGCTGCAGCGGACAGGATGGAGCGGCAGGAGCCATTAGGAATCTATACAGTTTTTGTACCGGAAGCGAAAGACGGACAGATGTACAAATACTGTATTGAGACAGAGAGCGGAGAGCTGATCTATAAGGCAGATCCATTTGCCAATTATGCAGAGCTTCGGCCGGGAACTGCTTCCAGGATTACGGACGTTTCTCATTTAAAATGGACGGATGACCGTTGGATGGAAAGCAGAAAAAAATGGGATAATAAAGAAAATCCGTTATCCATCTATGAAGTGCATATGGGTTCCTGGATGAGGCATCCGGGAAGGGAAGATGAGGGATTTTATACTTATCGTGAATTTGCAGAAGCGATTACAAAATATGTGAAAAAGATGGGGTATACGCATGTAGAACTGATGGGAATCGCGGAGCATCCATTTGATGGCTCATGGGGATATCAGGTAACCGGTTATTATGCACCGACTTCCAGATATGGAACACCGGAAGATTTTGCTTATATGATCAATTATCTGCACCGGAATGGGATTGGTGTGATTCTTGACTGGGTTCCGGCACATTTCCCGAAGGATGCTCACGGACTGGCTGATTTTGACGGAACACCGACTTTTGAGTATGCAGATCCGAGAAAGGGAGAGCATCCTGACTGGGGAACGAAGATCTTTGATTATGAAAAGCCGCAGGTACGGAATTTCCTGATTGCAAATGCATTGTTCTGGATCGAGCATTTCCATGTGGACGGACTGCGTGTCGATGCAGTGGCATCCATGCTTTATCTTGATTATGGAAAGCAGGACGGACAGTGGGTCCCAAACAAGTATGGTGGCAATCAGAATCTTGAGGCGATTGAGTTTTTCAAGCATCTTAATTCTGTTGTACTTGGAAGAAATCCGGGGACGATGATGATCGCAGAAGAATCCACTGCATGGCCAAAGGTTACAGGAAACCCGGAGGATGACGGACTGGGATTCAGCCTGAAGTGGAATATGGGATGGATGCATGATTTTACAGAGTATATGAAGTTGGATCCGTATTTCAGGAAAAATGCACATCATATGATGACATTTTCCATGGAGTATGCATATTCGGAGAACTATATCCTTGTTCTTTCGCATGATGAAGTCGTTCATTTGAAATGCTCCATGCTGAATAAGATGCCGGGAGAAGGCTTTGACAAATATGCTAATCTCAAGGCAGCATATGCATTTATGACAGGACATCCGGGAAAGAAGCTTCTTTTTATGGGACAGGAGTTTGCACAACTGCGTGAGTGGAGCGAGGAGAGAGAACTGGACTGGTTCCTTCTTTCAGAAGAACCACATCAGCAGATCCAGAACTGGTACAGAGATCTTCTGCATTTATATAAGAAGAATCCTGCACTGTATGAGCTGGATAATGATCCGGCCGGATTTGAATGGATCAATAAAGATGATATTTTCAGAAGTATCTTCAGTTTTGTCAGACATTCAAAGGGAAAGAAAAAGAATCTTTTGTTTGTGTGCAACTTTACTCCGGTAGCAAGAGAAGATTACCGGGTTGGAGTGCCGACGAAGAGGCAGTGTAAGCTGGTACTGAACAGCGACGAGAAAGAGTATGGAGGTTCTGGAGAAAAGAGAAAAGAGATCTATAAGCCGGTGAAGAAAGAGTGCGACGGTCAGAAATATTCTTTTGCATATCCGCTCCCTGCTTATGGCGTTGCTGTATTTGAATATTAAAAGAATAGTTTCAAGATGGAGAAAACCACCGGATTTTAAAGAGAAGTATCTGAAAATCCGGTGATTTTTAGTTCCATATTAGACAAAAATAAGGAAGAATAGTAACAGTAATGACAAGGAAAAAAAATCTTGTAATGTTATAATAGATTTGTATACTTGCGTGATTTTATTTGATAGTTAAATAAAATTAAATTTTGCAAGGGAGGAAAAAGCATGAAAGGAAGAAGAGTCCAAAAGGTACTTGCAGCAGTGCTGGCGGTGGCAATGGTTCTGCCGATGACTGCAATACCGGCAAAGGCTGAGGAAGCGGAAGAAGTTACATATAAGCTTTATCCGAATCCTCAGGAAATGACGTATCAGGATGGAAGCTACATCCTGAAAAAGAATGTCAATGTCATTTATGATGAGGATATTGACGATGCAACAAAAGCACGACTTGAAGAGACTGCAGAACTGAAAGGTCTGAATGTGACAGAATCAGATGCAGAAAAGAGTGGTGCAACGAACATTTATGTAGGAGTTTACGGATCGGACGGAACAGTAGATGATCAGATCGTAGATGAATATGCTGTAGATACTTCATTATTTGATCATACCGATTCCTATTTCCTGAAAAGTGACAACAATACGATTGCTGTATTGGGAAAA
>OGYZ01001404.1_pt1 | contig 18876 bp, 12 predicted proteins | sample 1576681 | NCBI WGS metagenome assembly OGYZ01 (sample SAMEA3541480, study PRJEB24748) | human gut metagenome | biome: human gut; feature: human-associated habitat; material: faeces | place: China | collected 2012 | reverse complement strand
GGTGCCCGTGAATCCGTGCTCCGCCACGAGAATGCACCGGCGGCGACGGCGGGCAGGCCGGCATCGTGGGCTTTATCAGCGCCGGCGCACGACTGGAGCGCTGCGTCAACGCCGGCGAGGTCTACGCAGGCCGCGCCGCAGGCGTGGGCGGCATCGTGGGAAGCGCGGGCAGCAGCGGCACGGAGGTGACGCTGTCCCAGTGCGCCAATCAGGGCGCGGTGTCCAACGATACTGCGGCGGTGCTGCTGAACAAGGGCGGCACCGGCGGCGTCCTGGGACTTGCCGCGGCGGGGACCGTAACAGTCCGCAGCTGCTACAACACCGGCAGCGTGGCGGGCAGCACCATCGTGGGCGGCATTCTGGGCGGCGAGCGCGGCGAATACTCCGCCAACGCTCAGTACGGCTGCCGGGGCCTGACGCTGGAGAACTGCTACAACGCAGGCGGCCTGCTGGTGGGCACGGCCACCGTTCGGGTGGGCGCGCTGGCGGGCTACCCGCTGGACGGCCGGTACTACACGGGACTGACGGTGCGCAAGGGCGCCTGCCGGTTCGTGATGGGCTGGAAGTGCAGTCAGGGCGACAGCGTCCGCGAGAGTACGGTGCTGACGGCGGATACGCTGTTTGAGGGACTGGTGGACAGCATCGGCGGCGTCAACAGCGGCTATCCGCTGTTTGACTGGCAGCTGCTGGAGCAGCAGAGCCGCGAAGAGGTGGTCAGCTATCTGAACGACCGCTATGAGCGGGAGATCAAGCCTATCGCCACCGTGGCCCAATGCCAGGAGATCGAAAGGCTGCTGGCCGAGACGGCGGAGACCATCCGCACCGCCAAGACCACAGCAGAAATGACTGCCGCCTATGAAAAGATGCTGGCGCGCATGAGCGCGGATGACCTGCTGGCAGCGGCAAAGAACGCCGCACTGAAGCAGCTGGATAAACTGTATGGCAGCGCAAAGAAGAATTATAAGGATATTGCAGAACAGCTGAACAAGCTGTATGAAACACAAAAGGCCGCCATCGAGGCCTGTACCAAGTCCGCGGATACGGACACGGAGCTGGATCGGTTTTCTGCCGGTGTGGCGGACCTGCTGATCGCGGCGCGGGTGAAGTCCGGCGCGGCTATGCGGGAGCTGGCCGCCGCGCTGCCGGAGGTGCGTCAGGTCTATGACGCCCTCACCGCCGCCCAGAAGCGGCTGGTGGTCAACGGCAGGGCCATCACCGATGCGCAGGTGCTGGTAACGGCCTACGAACAGAATTTGGACCTGCTGCGGCAGTGGGAGAGCGCCGACAAGGCGAAATACACCGCCGTGAAGTCCGGCATCGGCCGTCTGGCGGCGGATATCCGCAGCCAGCTGGGCGATTGCGCCGACGCATCGGGCATGACCGCCGCCCTCAACGGCTACGCCGCAGGAGTGGCCCGGCTGCTGCTGGACAAGCTGGCCTTCACCGAGGGTACGACCACACTGGGCCAGCTGCACAAAGCGTCGGAGGTGCTGACCCAGACATCGGAGGCCGTAAAGGGCCTGACCCGGGAGCAGCTGGCGCTGCTGCCTGCGGAGCAGGTGGCGGGCGTCAGCCGCGCCCAGCTGCTGCTGGCGGTCTACACCAGGGCGTCGGAGCAGCTGGACACCTGGCTGAAGAACGACAAAGCGTCCTACGCCGATGTGGCCCAGCGGCTGGAGCGTCTGGCAGACAGTGTCCGGCAGGAGTTGGAGCGCAGCGTGGATCGGGACAGCGCGGCCAAGGCGCTGGACCACTACTGCGGCGGCAGCGTGGAGGTGCTGATCTCCTCCATCGGCACGGTCAAACCCGTCATGCCCCCCACCGAGGCGGCTGCAGCCAAGACCCGCCTGCAGCGTGCCCGCACGGCCTACAACGCCCTGACGGCATCGCAGAAGGCGCTGGTGCCCAACTACGCATCGCTGCAGGAGGGCGAGACGGCCTACCGCACCTACGAGAGCAATTACGCCGCGGCCAAGGCGGCGGAGAGCCTCATCTCTGCCATCGGCACGGTGACGGCAGACAGCGGCGATGCCATCCGCAAGGCTCAGGAGGCCTACGACGCCCTGACGGCGGAGCAGAAGCAGCTGGTGGACGCCAGGCTGGTGCAGCAGATGGAGACTGCCGCCGCCCAGTACCGGCAGCTGCTGGCCCAGAGCGCGGAGAACGGCGGGGAAACACCCTCCGCCGACGAGACAATGTCCGACGGTGTGAAGCCTGCGGACCGGATGCAGCCCACAGACCAGACCCGGCCGGAGCAGGCGCAGCCCTTTGACTGGAGCCTTGTGTGGCTGGGCGGCGGCATCCTGGCGTCTGCGGCGGCGATCACGTTGATCCTCCGCTGGCTGGCGGCGGTGCGGCGCACCGAAAAGAAAAACAAAGCGTAAGTCCCGCAGGAGGGGGAGGTCTCGTGCCGCTCCCCTCCTGCGGCGGTTGCAGAAGGAGCGTGAAGCGTGAAAAAGAGACTGGGAGGCGTGATGCAGACCGCCATGGCCATACTGCTGTGTATGGCGGCGGTGCTGTGCGTGACGCGGCTTCAGACCGGCCATGCCCCACGGGAGGATGCCCGGGCGGCATCCCGCATGCTGTACTCACCCGGGGAGGTGCTGTACGACGGCGACCGCGTGACGGCCATGGACAGCGCCAACGACGCGGAGGTCCCTGAGGACGAGACGCCGCCGGATCAGCCGGACGCACCGGAAAGCGCGCAGCCTGACGATACCCCCACGCCGGACGCGCCCCCCGTGGACAGCGACACCGCGTCCTCGGACGGGCGGGACGGCATCGGCGACCTGCTGGACATCGCGGATAACGGCGGCGGCTCCGGCGGACAGACACCGGACCACGCCGCGCCGGGGGACGTTACCGTACCGGAGGCACCGGATGCCGCGCTGTATTTTACCACCAGCATCATCGACGGCGAGACCACGGCGGAGGAGACCTATCCCTTTACCATCACCCACCAGCCGCAGCGGGAGCCCATCGGCCTCGCCGTCACCGTCAACGGCAGGGAGCTGCGCTATGCCGCACAGACCACCTCCGTGACGGTGCATCTGGCGGCGGGAGCCAATACCATCGTTGTCAGCGCGGACTATCGGGAGGACGGCGGCACCGTCCGCGCCACCCGCAGCTACACCGTCTGCTACGCCCAGCCCGGGGAGCTTATCATCGTGGCGAAGCGCACCTCGGACGGGCGGCAGCTGGGCGAGCTTGGCACCGTGTCGGAGGGCGCGCTGACCTTTACCGCCTGCGCCGAGCGGGACGGCAGCACCTATCCGGTGCAGTCCGTGGAGCTCAACGGCAGGACCCTCGCCGGCAGCGGCGGCAGCTACACCGCCGACCTGAACTCCGGCGAGAACCGCATCCGCGTCAAGGCAAGCTATCAGTCCTCCACCGCCGATGTGACCTATACCATCATCTACAACGCCAATGCCTTCCGGATCATAACCAGTATTTCCGATACCGTCATTGACGACAATACGGCACAGAGTTCTGCTTCCTTTGAAAAGGTGACAGTGGACAGCGAACGGTATCGTTTTTGGCTCCAGCTGATCCAGAGCACCGGTAAGGAGTCCATCGACCGCGTCCGCGTCAGCGACAGCACCGGCACCTTCTCCCTGACCCAGGACAGCGACGACCGGTACACCGTGGACATGGGCCGCGAGGACCGGCAGCTGTACATCGACTACAAGGATTCCACGGGCCGGAGCAAGACCTATAAATACCTGCTCCACTTCCAGCGCGGCGCGGAGGGTACTCCGGAGGACCGCCAGCCCACCATCATCGCCCAGGTGGAGGCGGACGGCACCGTTATCGGTCTGACCAACGGTCTGACCATGAAAACGCCCGACCTCATCGTGCTGGTGGATGGCCGCAGCTGCAACGGCCAGCAGCTCTACGCCAACAACTACACCGTGTCGGTGAACGGCACGGTGGTGTCCGCACCCATCAGCCAGTCCGGCTACCAGTTCGGTTACACCGCCTACCTCTCCAACGAGGGTGCCAATACTATCACCATCACCGCCACGGACGCGGACGGCTATTCCGCCACCCGCAGCTGGACGGTCTACTATGAAAACGGCGACATCACCGTCACCGTCAGCGTGGAGGCCACCACCGTGGGCCTCGGCTATCTGGTGGCGCCCACGGAGGTGACGGTCCCCGGCGGCACGGACGCATGGACCGTGGTGCAGCAGGTGCTGACGGAGAACGGCTACACCGTCAGCGGCAGCGGCAGCTATCTGTCCGCCATCCAGCGCAGCGGCATTTGCAGCGGCTTTTTCATCGATTCCGAACTGATGGAGCTAATCATGGCCGACGGCATGGACGAGAACGGTGCGGGACTGGATCCCCAACCCTTCTCCATGGACAGTCTTGGTGAATTTGACTTCTACCGCTGGTCGGGCTGGATGTATTCCTATAACGGCAGCTATCCGGGCTACGGCTTCAACGTCTGCAAGCCGCAGGACGGCAGCGTCATCCGCGTGCGGTACACGCTGGCCATGGGCAAGGACATCGGCGGCTATTCCAGCGCCAACGGCAATTACGGCGTTTCCAGCGGCAACTACTATAAAGAATGGTAAGAGGAGAAAAGCAGATGAATACCAGCGTAGAAAAGATCCTGCATGAAGTGAAAAAGGTCATCGCCGGTAAGGACGATGTGCTGGAAAAGATCATGATGACGGTGCTCTCCCGCGGCCATGTGCTGCTGGACGACGTGCCCGGCACCGGCAAGACCACCACGGCGCTGGCCTTCAGCCGTGCGCTGGGTTTGCAGTACGGGCGTATCCAGTTCACGCCGGACGTGCTGCCCTCGGACATCGTGGGTTTCTCCATGTACCATAAGGAGAGCGGCAGCTTTGTCTATCAGCCCGGCGCAGTGATGACCAACCTGCTGCTGGCCGATGAGATCAACCGCACCTCCAGCAAGACCCAGTCGGCGCTGCTGGAGGTGATGGAGGAGCGTCAGGTCACCGTGGACGGCCAGACCCACAAGCTGCCGGACCCCTTCGTGGTCATCGCCACCCAGAACCCGGTAGGCTCTGCCGGTACGCAGCTGCTGCCTCAAGCCCAGCTGGACCGCTTCATGGTGCGGCTGGAGATGGGATATCCCGATTTTGCAAGTCAAGTGAACATCCTCCGTGACCGCCAGACCGGCGACCCGCTGGAGGCGGTGGCCACCGTGTCCTCCTGCGCGGAGGTGCTGGCTATGCAGAAGGAAGCCCAGTCAGTCCACATGGCGGACGCCCTGCTGGAGTATGTCACCAGCCTGGCGGAGGCCAGCCGCAGCCACCCGCTGACGGTGCTGGGCGTCAGCCCTCGCGGCGCTCTGGCGGTGTGCCGCATCAGCAAGAGCCGCGCCTACATGGCGGGCCGTGACTACGTGCTGCCCGATGATGTGGCCGCCGTCTTTGCCGACGTGTGCGCCCACCGTCTCATCCTGTCGCCCAAGGCCAGGATCGCCGAGACCACCGCCAAAGACGTGCTGGCAGAGGTGGTGCAGCAGGTCCGGCGGCCCGACCACATCTGAGCGATGGCGAAAAATCGGATCGTTTTTATTGTATGGCTGCTGCTGTGGCTGGCAGCGTGGGCACGGGGCGTGGGCAATATGGCCGGCGGCATCCTGCTGGCCTCGGCGCTCTGCGCCGCGGCGGAGATCGCCGCGGCCTGCGCCCTGCGCAAGCGCCTGACGGCCCAGCTGTCCGCCGCTGTCTCCTGCCGCAAGGGGGAGGAACTGCCGGTAACGGTAACGGTGGCAAACAGCGGCCTTCTCAGCTGCCTGCGGGTGCAGGCAGACGTCCAATGCCGGAATCTGCTGACCGGCGAGGTGACGCATGCCGCAGCCTGCCTCCCTGCGGCAGGGCACGCCAAGGCCCAGACGGTATGTACCCTCCGGCCCCGGCACTGCGGCAAGCTGGAGCTGACGCTGACGGCCCTGCGGGTCTACGACATGTTCGGTCTTGTGGGGGCGAAGAAGCCGGTGGGGCTGACAGCCCCGTCTCTGGTGCTGCCGGATGTCTGGCCGGTGGAGCTGACGGTGTCGGAGCGCCGGAGCCCCGACATGGACAGCAGCGAATACTCCATGTATCATCCCGGCAATGATCCCAGCGAGACATTCGCCCTGCGGGAATACCTGCCCGGCGACCGGATCAAAAACATTCACTGGAAGCTGTCGGAAAAGACGGATCACCTGCTGGTGCGCCAGCTGGGTCTTCCGGTAAACAACGCCATTCTGCTGGTGCTGGACAACACCGCTGATCCCGCTCCCTCTCCGGAGGAGCGGGAGGCGCTGGGCGAGGCGGCTGTCTCCGTGTCTGCGGCCTTATGCGAGGCGGGCCTGCCCCATCAGGCGGCGTGGCTGGACCGCGAGACCATGGAGCCGCGGCTATGTGCCATCGGCGACACGGAGGAGCTGACGCAGGCCCTGTCCGGCCTGCTGTCGGCGGAGACGGAGCCGGACACCCGGACGGTGACACGGCGTCTGGCGGAGACGCAGGGACTGGACTACGCCCACGCGGCGGTGCTGTCTCTGCGGTCGGAGCCGGAGGACCTGACCACCGCCTCCGGTACGCCCGTGACCCACGTGGCGGTCTCGGCCGCCATGCTGCGAAGTAAGGAGGGGATCTATCTTGCGCTTTAATGGCGCCCGCTTCGGCGGACTTCTGACCGCATCCCTTCTGACGGCGGGGCTCATGACCCTGCTCATCACGCTGCTTTCCCTGCCGGTATCGCCCCTGTGGCCGGTGCTGCTGGGCATTTTAGCGGCGGCCACCGTGTGTCTGACGGAAGGCACGCGCCTCTCGTGGCTGCCTGACGCAGCATGGATGGCGGGCTGCCTGCTGACGGTGCTGGCACTGCCGGGTACTGTGACCAACGGTCTTGCCCAGCTGCTGGACGCGGCGGTGCAGACGTGGCAGCAGCTCCACGCCCGCAATTACACCAGCTTTCTGGCGCAGGACGACGGCGCCGTGGGCCTGACGGCGGTACTGTGCCTGCTGGGCGTGGTCTGCGGCCTGTGGTGCATGGCCTGCGTGCGCCGCCCCAGCGACCTGCGCTTCTGGCCCATGGCGCTGGTACTGGCTGCGGCGGCGGTGCTGTTTGCGCCCCTGACCGCCGTATGGTGGCTGCTGCTGGCGGCTTTGACGCTGCTTTTGCTCTACGCCGTGCGCTTCGGCGGACGGCACGCGTCCTCCGCCCCGCTGCGGGCGTGGCTGCGTCCTGCGGCGCTGCTGCTGGCCTGCGTCACGGCGCTGGGCTGCTGGAACGGCGACGCCGCCCACCCTACCGCCGTGGATACCGCCGCCCGCTGGACAGCGGCACGGGCGGATATCCTGCGCTACGGCAGCAACGCCGCCGCAGGTCTGCCGGAGGGCGATATGACCGGCATCGGCCCCCGCCGCACCACGGAGGATACCATGCTGGAGGTCACCATGACCCAGCCCACGTCCTACTACCTCCGGGGCTTCGTGGGCGAGACGTATGCCAACAGCCGCTGGAGCACGCTGGACAGCAAGACTCTCAGTGAGGACGCGGATACCTTTTACTGGCTGCATCAGGACGGATTTTACGCCCAGAGCCAGCTGACCACAGCGGCGCAGGCCGGTGTGTCGGACGTGCTGCGCTATGACAACACCGTGACGGTGCAGAACGTCGGCGCGTCGGGGAAGTATCTCTATGCGCCCTATGAGCTGCTGGCAGACAGCGATGTGCTGGACGCAGCCCAGATCGGCGACCGCACCCTGCTGGCAAGCGGCCTGCGGGGGCAGCGGACGTACAGCTTCCACGCCAGCGACAATATCATCACCCAGTACCAGCGGCTTGCTGCGGCACTGCTGGAGGAGACGGAGCAGACCAATGCCTTTCTGAATACAGAGGCGGCCTATAACCGCTTCGTCTACGACCACTATACGGACATCCCTGATGATATCCGTGGCTTTCTGGAGGAGAAGCTGGGCGGCTATGAGAAGGACGCGGGGCAGGTACACTTCGATTACCGGCGGGCCAAGCAGAACATCCTGTTCTATCTGACCACCTACATCACCTATGAGGAGAATGTTCTTCCCATTACCGGCGGCGATTTCGCCCTGACTTTCTTGGACGGCACCCAGACCGGTTACGATGTCCACTACGCCACGGCGGCGGCCCTGATGTTCCGTTACTACGGCATCCCCGCCCGCTATGTGGAGGGCTTTCTGGTAACAAAGGACGATGCAGCCCATATGACCGCGGGCCAGACGCTGCCGGTGGACGGCAGCCGTGCCCACGCATGGGTGGAGTACTATCAGGATGGCCTTGGCTGGCTGCCCTTTGAGGTCACGCCTCCCTATTTCTCCGCCATGGAAAAGGCGGAGCAGTACCAGAGCATCTCCGGTCTGGTGGGTCAGGCCCCGCTGGAGGACACACCGGAGCAGCCGGACGACACCGACGCCCGGGACCCCGTGACAGAGGCACTGCGGGAGCTCTGGCTGAAGCATGGCATGACCGTACTGCTGGTGCTGCTGGTATCACTGGCCGTGGTACTGGCGGCGGTGCTGCTGGGCCGTATCCTGCGGGAGCGGCGGCGGACACGGCAGCGGAAAGCGTCGTTTTTCGGCGCGGACGCGGCGGCCGCCATCGACGCCATCTTCCGCTATACGATGGATGTGCTCCGTGCCCGGGGCATGGCGGCGCGGAACTGCCCGCCGGAGGACTATGTGGCCTATATGGATCAGGACCTGCGGGAGGACTACCTGCAGGCGGCCCGACTGTGGCAGGAGGCCCGCTTCCGGGGCCGGCCCATGACGGAGGAGCAGCGCCGTCGGGTACTGCGCCTGAAGGACGAGATCTGGCGGCGTACCTGGCACAACGCGGGGCTAAGGCAGCGCCTGCGCCTGAAATACGTGGAATTCCTGTAAGGAGGGGATCGGATGAAACAGAGTATAGCGGCCCTGCTGCTGGCAGTGCTGGTGCTGCTGCCCGCCTGCGGCGCGCAGCCTGTGCCGGAGGCCCCGTGGCAGACGGCCTGCCGCGAGACGGGGGCCTATCTCCAGACGCAGGGCGCCCCCACGGCGGGCTCCATCGGCGGTGAGTGGGCGGTGATCGGCCTGAGCCGCGCGGGGCTGCTCAGCGACACGGCGGCCCGGAGCTACGAGCGGAGCGTGGAGGATTACGTGCAGCAGGCGGGCTCCGTGCGGCTGCACCACGCAAAATCCACCGAGAATTCCCGCACCATCCTGGGCCTGACGGCCGCAGGCTGCGATGCCGCCAACGTGGCGGGCGTGGACCTGACGGCGGGTCTGAGCGATATGACCTTCGTCCGTGCCCAGGGTCTCAACGGCCCCATCTGGGCGCTGATCGCTCTGGACTGCGGGGCTTACGATATCCCGCAGTGCGCCGACGGCGAGGAGCAGACCACCCGCGAAGGCCTGGTGGCGGAGATCCTGTCCGCCCAGTGCGCCGATGGCGGCTGGACTCTGATGGGCGACGTTTCCGACGTGGACATGACCGCCATGGCTTTGACGGCTCTGGCATCTTATCAGGAAGATGCTGAAGTCAAGACCGCAGTTGACGCGGCGCTGGCATATCTGTCCGGGGTCCAGCAGGCGGACGGCGGCTTCATGAGCTGGGGCGAGAGCAACAGCGAGTCCTGTGCGCAGGTGATCGTGGCCCTGACGGCGTTGGGCATCGACCCCGCATCGGATGAGCGCTTCCTGAAGGACGGCGCGTCCCCGTTGGACGGCCTGTGTGCCTTTGCCTGCACCGGCGGCGGTTTTCGCCACAGCGCCCGGCAGACGAAGCCGGATGGCATGGCCACGGAGCAGGGCTTCTACGCCCTGACGGCCTACGACCGCTTCCAGCAGGGCAAGACGCGGCTCTTTGACATGACGGACATCGCATGATGCGGCACACCGCCGGTCCCCGCAGGGATCGGCGGTGTTTTTTTACCGCGCCGCGATTGCATAAGCACACGCTTTATGGTATGCTAAAAGCACCCAACGGGGCGAAACAGGGGAGCGCCCCCAAATTGCAGAAAAAGGAGAAAGACTATGGGACTTATCAGAGCGGCGATGGGCGCGGCCGGCGGTACGCTGGCTGACCAGTGGAAGGAATATTTTTATTGTGACGCCATTCCCGAGAACGTGCTGGCGGTAAAGGGACAGAAAAAGACCGCCCGACGCTCCAGCAACCGTCACGGCGATGACAACGTCATTACCGACGGCTCCGTCATCGCGGTGGCGGACGGCCAGTGCATGCTCATCGTGGACCAGGGCAAGATCGTGGACATGTGCGCCGAGACCGGCGAGTATACCTACGACATGTCCTCGGAGCCGTCCCTGTTCTGCGGCAGTCTGGGCCAGGGTCTGAAGAACATGTTCGGCACCATGGCCAACCGCTTCACCTTCGGCGGCGAGGCCCCCAAGGACCAGCGCATCTACTATTTCAACACCAAGGAGCTTATCGGCAATAAGTACGGCACGCCCAGCCCCGTGCCCTTCCGCGTGGTGGACCAGCGGGCCGGCATCGACATCGACGTGGGCATCCGCTGCTTCGGCGAGTACAGCTACCGCGTCTCCAACCCCATGCTGTTCTACACCAACGTCTGCGGCAACGTCAGCGAGGACTACACCCGTGACCGGCTGGACAGTCAGCTCAAGACCGAGCTGCTGACGGCCCTCCAGCCCGCCTTCGCCAAGATCGGCGAGACCGGCATCCGTTACTCCCAGCTGCCCGGCCACACCATGGAGCTGGCGGACGCCCTCAACGAGGTGCTGAGCAAGAAGTGGCGCGACCTGCGGGGCATCGAGATCGTCTCCTTCGGCGTGTCCAGCGTTACCGCCGATGAGGAGGACGAGAAGATGCTCAAGGAGCTGCAGCGCAACGCGGCCTTCATGGATCCCACCCGCGCGGCGGCGCACCTGGTGGGCAGTCAGGGCGACGCCATGAAGATGGCGGCGGCCAACAAGGGCGGCGCGGCCATGGCGTTCATGGGCATGAACATGGCGGGTCAGGCCGGCGGCATGAATGCACAGGACCTGTACGCCATGGGTCAGCAGCAGACCGCCCAGCCGGCGGCGTCCCAGCCCGCAGGCTGGACCTGCTCCTGCGGCCATACCGGCAACACCGGCAAGTTCTGCGCCGAGTGCGGCGCACCCAAGCCCGCACCGGCGGGGGAATGGAAGTGCTCCTGCGGCGCGGTGAACACCGGCAAATTCTGCGGCGAATGCGGCAAGCCCAGACCTGCCGACGAGTGGACCTGCTCCTGCGGCAGCGTCAACAAGGGCAAGTTCTGCGCCAACTGCGGCAATCCCCGTCCCTGACACCGTGTGACATGTGAAAGGAGAAAACCATGCAGTTCATCGATTACTATTATTATGAGTACCAGATGGCCCCCAGCCCCTTCGCCAGCTTCCTCTCCCTGCTGCTGGGCGTGGCGGGCATCGTGGCCTGCTGGCTGCTGTTCAAGAAGGCGGGTAAGCCCGGCTGGGCCTCCATCGTACCCTTCTACAACGTCTATACCCTCTTCGAGATCACCTGGGGCAGCGGCTGGCGCTTTTTGATGCTGCTGATCCCCATCTACAACATCGTCCTGGGCATCCAGACCTGCATCAAGCTGGCCAAGGCCTTCGGCAAGAGCGGCGGCTTCGCGGTGGGCCTGATCTTCCTGCCCTCCGTGTTCACCATGATCCTGGGCTTCGACAGCTCCGTCTACCTGGGCGTCCCCGGGAAGGGCGGCTATCAGCAGTCTGCACCCAATCAGGATTACGCCCCTCGTCAGGACTATGCGCCCCGGCAGGACACCGGCTTCCGGCCCACGTTCTGCCCCAGCTGCGGCGCCAAGCTGGAAAATGACGGCAGCAAGTTCTGCCAGAACTGCGGACGGCCCCTGTAAGGCCGCCCCGGTCAGACTGTGAGAGGGAGGAAAATTATGGCATCCCAAGTGACCAACTATAAATGCCCGGCCTGCACCGGCCCGCTGCACTTTGTGGGCGCGTCCGGCAAGCTGGAGTGCGACTACTGCGGCGCGCAGTACGAGGTGGCGGACATTGAAAAGCTGTACGCCGATAAGGAAGCCGCCGCAGCAGCGGCGTCCGAAAAGGCGGAGGCCAAAGCTGAGGCAAACCGCCAGAAGATGGCGGACATGGAGTCCCAGGGCTGGGATACCTCCGGCCTGAGCAGCGACTGGGGCGCGGAGGCCGACGGCATGAAGGCCTATAACTGCCCCTCCTGCGGCGCGGAGCTGATCTGCGACGCTTCCACCGCCGCCACGTCCTGCCCCTACTGCGGCAATCCCACCGTGGTGCCGGGCCAGTTCAGCGGTGCGCTGAAGCCGGACTTCGTCCTGCCCTTCAAGCTCAGCAAGGAGGACGCCGTGGCTGCCCTGAAGAACCACTACAAGGGCAAGCCCCTGCTGCCCAAGGCGTTTACCAGCGGCAACCACATCGAGAAGATCCAGGGCGTCTATGTGCCGTTCTGGATGTTTGACGGACAGGCCGAGGGCACCGTGGACTACGAGGGCCTCATCCACCACGAGTACGAGACCTCCGACTATGAGGTGACGGAGACGGAGCACTACGATGTTCACCGAGGCGGCTCCATCTCATTCGAAAAGGTGCCCGTGGATGCGTCCAGCAAGATGCCCGATGACCACATGGACTCCATCGAGCCGTATGACTACACCGATCTGAAGCCCTTCTCCACCGCGTACCTGCCCGGCTTCCTGGCCGACAAGTACGATGTCAGCGTGGAGGACAGCCATGACCGCGCCGACGGACGCTGCGCCGCCTCGCTGGAGAGCGCCCTGCGCCGCACGGCGGAGCAGTACGACAGCTGCATCCCCCTGCGGCAGGACATCCGGCTCCGGCGCGGCAAGGTGCATTACGCCCTGCTGCCCGTTTGGATGCTCCATACCAAGTGGAAGGGACAGGATTTCCTGTTCGCCATGAACGGCCAGACTGGCAGGCTGGTGGGCGACCTGCCCACAGATATGGGCAAGTTCTGGACCATCTTCGCCGCCGTGGCGGCACCGGTGGCGGCCATTACCGCCGCCATCATGATGTTGGTGTAAGGGGGGACAGCGCCATGAAAAAGAGAACTTGTACATTCCTGCTGGCCCTGCTGGCAGCACTGACGCTGACCGTCCCCGCCTGGGCGGAGACCCAGCCCGGCGACGCCCTGATCTACGACACGGAGAGCCTGCTCACCGACGGCGAGCGCCAGCAGCTGGAATCCCTGGCCGACCAGATCACCTGGCAGTACGACTGCGCGGTGTACGTGGTCACCATCTACGACTACGAGCAGTATGCCGACGGCGTCTACGAGGCCGCCTACACCATCTACAACGACTACGACTTCGGCATCGGCGATGGCCGCGACGGCGTGCTGCTGCTCCTGAGCATGTACGACCGCAGCTACAGCCTGTATGTCCGCAACGGCTACGCCCAGAGTATGCTCGGCAGCTATGCCCAGCAGCAGCTGGAGGGCAGCTTCTTGGAGTATCTGGGCGATGACGACTGGTACGGCGGCTTCCATGCCTATCTGACCACCTGCGCCGACATGATGCAGCAGGCGTCGGAGGGCCACGCGGTGCGCAAGCCTCTGGGCAAGGTGATCTTCCCGGCGCTGCTGGTGGGCTGCGGCGTGGCGCTGCGCGGTGTGCCTGGTGCTGAAGGGCAAGATGAAGTCCGTCCGCCGCGGTGCGGAGGCGGATGTCTACGTCACCGCCGAGGGCCTGGACCTGACGGAGCGCTCGGACATTTACACCCACACCACCGAGACCCGCCGCAAAAAGGAGAAGAACGACTCCCACAGCGAGTCCGGCGGAGGCGGCTCCGGCCGCAGCGGCCACTTCTAAGCAACAAAAAAAGAGGACTGTCCGGGACAGTCCTCTTTTTTTGCTCTTTGTCAGAAAAATATGAAATAAGACTGATACTATGCAGCCAGCTTATTGAAATCACACGAAAACAGGTGTATTCTATCGTTGTAATGACCTGCCGGCACATGCCGGCGGAGATCAGAAAGAAAAGGGGGAGTTTCTGTGAAAAAACGTATCCTATCCATCCTGTTGGCGGTTCTCATGCTGCTCAGCGCCCTTCCGCTGGGCATGGTGGACACCGCTTGGGCGATCAGCAGCAGAGATACTGTTGTGGACAGCGGTACCTGTGGGGGTACACTAAACAACAGCCAACTGATGAAATGGACGCTGACCTCGGATGGTACCCTGACCATCAGCGGCGAGGGAAATATGTTTGGCGCGCCGTGGAGTCAGTACAAGAGCAAGATCAAAAAGGTGCTCATCGGCGAGGGAGTCAAATCCATTTCTGACAACGCGTTTCATTATTACGAAAATCTGCGCAGCGTATCACTGCCATCCACGCTGACTTCTATCGGCGAGGCGGCATTCTGGGCCTGCAGCAGTCTGCAAAGTATTACACTGCCTAATAACCTGACCAATATTGGTCTCAACGCATTCCGCGCCTGCCATAGCTTGACGCAGGTACTGATACCTGCCAGCGTGACGAACATCGACGGCAGTGCGTTTGAGTGCTGTACAGGTTTGACGGATGTGGTATTCGAGGGAAACAGCCTGGAATTTGGCAGCGGCGCTACATTTTATGACTGTACCTCCCTGAAAAATGTGTTTTTCAATGGTACGAGGGCGGATTGGACGGCATCGCGGGGCAGCAGCGGCAGTGTATTGCCTGCAGCTGCACAGATATACTATAAAAACGACCTGATTTCCAGCGGAACTTGTGGGGACAATTCCTCAGGAAACAATACGCAGTGGAAGTTGACAAAGGCCGGTACATTGATCATTACCGTGGGCACAGGGTACACCGAGGGAGGGATTGCAGATTTTGCTTATGGGAAAGCGCCTTGGTATCAGGATATCTATGACAGTGGTATCCGCTGCCTGATCATCGGCAGCGGTATTAAAACCATCGGCAGCTATGCGTTTGCTGACTGCACCGATCTGGCGGAGATCATTGTGCCGGACGGTGTAATTTCTATTGGAGACGGTGCGTTTCAGCAAAACTCCGGCGCCAAAAGAGTGGTGCTGCCGCCTTCGACAGTATATATTGGTCATGGTGCGCTCCGGGACTGCTCGGCACTGACCTCGGTAAGCCTTCCGGACAGCATGAGCAATAGACTTTTTCTCGATATGTTTGAGGGCTGTACCAATCTGAAATCCGTAGATATCCCTGACGGGATTACCGATATCTATGAAGGTGATCTCGCGTCCTGCCCGAATTGGACGGACATCTATTATGATAACTGGGGGCGAGTATGGAATCGCGTTGTCAGCAATGTCCGTGATTCCATTCCGGATCGCATGAATGTCCATTTCAAGGACAACATCTACGACAGCGGCAGCTGCGGCGAGAACGTCACATGGACGCTGACGGCGGACGGTACCCTGACCATCAGCGGCACGGGAGCGATGACCGATTATACCTACGATTCCAGGTCACCGTGGTACAGCTGCAGGACGTACATCAAGCGCGTCGTCATGCAGCAGGGCGTGACCAGCATCGGCGACCATGCGTTCTGGGACTGCAGCGGCCTGACGTCCGTGACAATTCCGGATGGTGTGACCAGCATCGGCGGCGATGCATTCAGTGGTTGTGCCGCACTGACGTCCGTAGAGATACCTAACGGCGTGACTGCCATTGGTGGCAGCACGTTTTCCAACTGCATCCGACTGGCGAAGGTGACCATCCCTAAGAGCGTAACGTCTATTGGCAAAAATGCATTTTACTACTGTGAAAGCATAGCAGACGTATATTACGATGGTACGGAAGAGGACTGGGCGAAGATCAGCATCTCCAGCGGCAACGAGGATCTGCTGGCAGCAGCGCTGCACTGCAAGCCTACGCCTCTGACGGCCCCCGCCGTCACCGGCGGCAACGACAGTCAGGGCCGCCCGACCCTGAAATGGAAGGCCGTCACCGGCGCGGCCAAGTATGAGGTGTACCGCGCCCGCAGCCGCAGTGGTGAGTACATCAAGTATTCTACCGTTACCGGCACGTCCTACACCAACACCAGTTATATCGAAAACGGCAACACCTATTACTACAAGGTCCGCGCCCTGAAATCCGACGGCACGGCAGGTGCGTGGAGCAGCGTGGTCAGCGTCACCTACAAGCAAACTCTGTCCGCCCCCACCGTCACCGGCGGCAACGATGCGCAGGGCCGTCCGACCCTGAAATGGAACGCCGTGTCCGGCGCGGCCAAATACGAGGTGTACCGTGCCCGCAGCCTGAACGGTGACTACATCAAGTATTCTACCGTCACCGGCACCAGTTACACCAACACCAGCTACATCGAAAACGGCAATACCTATTACTACAAGGTCCGCGCTCTGGATGCCAACGGCACGGCAGGCGCGTGGGGCAGCATTGTGTCCGTGACCTATAAGCAGACTCTGCCCGCCCCCACCGTCACCGGCGGCAATGACGCGCAGGGCCGTCCTACCCTGAAATGGAACGCTGTGTCCGGCGCGGCCAAGTACGAGGTGTACCGCGCCCGCAGCCGCAGTGGCGAGTACATCAAGTATTCTACCGTCACTGGCACGTCCTATACCAACACATCTTACATCGAGGACGGCAATACCTACTATTACAAGGTGCGCGCTCTGGATGCCAGCGGTACCGCCGGCGCATGGAGCAGCATTGTGTCCGTGACCTATAAGCAGACCCTGCCCGCCCCTACCGTCACCGGCGGCAACGACGCGCAGGGCCGTCCCACGCTGACATGGAAGGCCGTCACCGGCGCGGCCAAATATGAAGTCTACCGTGCCCGCAGCCTGAACGGTGATTACATCAAGTATGCTACCGTCACCGGCACGTCCTATACCAACACCAGCTACATCGAAAACGGCAACACCTACTACTACAAGGTCCGCGCTCTGAAATCCGATGGCACGGCGGGCGCGTGGAGCAGCATCGTAGCCGTCACCTACAAGCAGACCCTGTCCGCCCCCGCCGTCACCGGCGGCAACGACAGTCAGGGCCGCCCCACGCTGACATGGAAGGCCGTCACCGGCGCGGCTAAGTACGAGGTGTACCGTGCCCGCAGCCTGAACGGTGACTACATCAAGTATTCCACCGTCACCGGCACGTCCTACACCAACACCAGCTACATCGAAAACGGCAATACCTACTACTACAAGGTGCGCGCTCTGAAATCCGACGGCACAGCAGGCGCGTGGAGCAGCGTGGTCAGCGTCACCTACAAGCAGACCCTGTCCGCCCCCGCCGTCACCGGCGGCAACGACGCGCAGGGCCGTCCGACCCTGAAATGGAATGCCGTCACCGGTGCGGCCAAGTACGAGGTGTACCGCGCCCGCAGCAAGGACGGCACCTACACCAAATACAGCACTACCACCGGCACCGCCTATACCAACAGCTCCTACCTCACCAGCGGCACCACGTACTATTACAAGGTCCGCGCGCTGGACGCCAATGGTAACGCCGGCCCGTACAGCGCGGTGGTATCCGTTACCTGCCGCCTGAAGCTGACGGCCCCCACCGTCACCGGCGGCATCGATGCGCAGGGCCGTCCGACCCTGAAGTGGAACGCCGTCTCCGGCGCGGCCAAGTACGAGGTGTACCGTGCCCGCAGTATGAACGGCGACTACATCAAGTATTCTACCGTCACCGGCACCAGCTACACCAATACCTCCTACCTCGCCAACGGCACCACCTACTATTACAAGGTCCGCGCTCTGGGCTCCGATGGCAGCTACGGCCCGTACAGCACCCCTGTCTCCGTGACATACAAGGCCCCCTTCGGCGCACCGCTGGTCACCGGCAGCAAGGACAGTCAGGGCCGCCCTGCCCTGAAGTGGGACAAGGTTACGGACGCCGCCAAATATGAGGTCTACCGCGCCCGCAGCAAGGACGGCACATACAGCCTGATGTCCACCCAGTCCGCCACCGGCTATACCAATACCTCCTACCTCGCCAACGGCACCACCTACTACTACAAGGTCCGCGCCCTGAAGGCGAACGGTACCGCCTCGGCATACAGCTCCGTGGTGACCATCACCTACGGCACCGTGCCCACCCCTGCCGCACCTACGATGCGCTCGGCCAAGGCCGACTCCGCCGGCATCACCGTGAGTTGGGACACGGCGGCCAACGCCGTGACCTACAACGTCTACCGCACGGCGGACGCCGGCAGCAGCTGGACGCAGGTGGCCTCCTCCGTCAAGGGCAGCAGCTACAAGGACACCACGGTGCAGAAGGGCGTGAAATACGGCTATAAGGTGCGTGGCGTGGCCGCCGATGGCAAGACGCTGGGGCCCATGTCCCCCACCGGCGTCACCGCCAAGGTGACGGCGGCCTCCACCACGCCGGACTACGTAAAGCTGACCAGCGCCAGGCGCGTTACCGGCGGCATCCAGCTGACGTGGGAGAGCGCGGCCGACGCCAAGACCTACAACGTCTACCGCAAGGTGGACGGCGCGTCCGGCTGGACGCTGCTGGCGTCCTCCGTCAGCGGCACCACCTATAAGGACACCAGCGGCAAGTCCGGCACCACCTACGCCTATACCGTCCGCGGCGTGGCCGCCGACGGCAAGACTCTCAGCCGTACCTACAACACCGACGGTCTCCGCGCCACTATGCCCTGATACCGCATCCCCACAAAAAGGCCCCCTGCACGGAAGTGCAGGGGACCTTTTTTGCCCGCCTTGCCGTCAAAAGGGGATAGAGGCGGCGGGCACACCGGCCTGCTCCGCGAACAGCCGTCCCGTGGGCGGCAGGATGCTGAACAGGAGATACGCCACCGCCAGCAGGATCACCGCCCCGTACCACGGCAGGGCATCGCCGCCCAGCCGCCCCAGCGCCAGCGCGTGGCGACCTGTGCATTGACGTGATTTATCACAACAACATGAAA
>OGYZ01001386.1_pt1 | contig 19142 bp, 17 predicted proteins | sample 1576681 | NCBI WGS metagenome assembly OGYZ01 (sample SAMEA3541480, study PRJEB24748) | human gut metagenome | biome: human gut; feature: human-associated habitat; material: faeces | place: China | collected 2012 | reverse complement strand
CCTCGACACCCGGAACCACAATCCGGTGCTCTAACCAACTGAGCTACACCCACCACATATTCTGTATCCGTGCGATATTTGCTGCTTTGCTGAGGGGCGCCTTGTAAATGGTACGCCAGGAGGGATTCGAACCCCCGGCCTACTGCTTAGAAGGCAGTTGCTCTATCCAACTGAGCTACTGGCGCGAATTGAATGGAGCAGGTGACGGGAATCGAACCCGCATCCCCAGCTTGGAAGGCTGGTGCCCTAGCCATTGTGCTACACCTGCATGCGCCCTCCGCAAAAATCGTCAGCTCTGTTATAATAGCATCAGTGTCCCGTTTTGTCAACGTTTTTTCAGAATTTTTCTGCGCTTTTTTATGTTATCTGAGTAGAGCGCGCAAAAGCCTTGCACCGTCAGCACTTTCCGGCCGCGCGAACGCGCCGCACAGCCGCTCAGGATGCCACTGCACGGCAAAGACGGGGAGCGTCCTGTGGCCGACGGCCTCGACCGTACCGTCCTCCGCGCAGGCGAAGACCTGAAGCCCCGTCCCCAGCCGCCAGACGGCCTGATGGTGTGCACTGTTGACCGTGCAGCGCGTGCCGTACAGCTCGCGCAGAAGGCCCGGCGCGGTGTTGATGGCATGCAGCCGGTCAACGCCGTCAATTTGACTGTGGCCCTCGATGTGCTGACGCAGCGTGCCGCCAAAATAGACGTTGAGGACTTGCAGCCCGCGGCAGATGCCGATGACAGGCTTTCCCTCGCACAGGAAGTTGTCAATCAGCGTGAGCTCACGCGCGTCGCGTGCTTCGTCGAGATCTTCCGAGCCGTTCAGTGCTTGACCGTAAAAGCGCGGGTGCATGTCGCCCCCGCCAGGCAGCAGCAAAACGTCCGCGTTCTCCGGCGTTTCGGCGAGCGGCGCACCGACCAGCGCGAGCGCATTTTCGTAATTTTTCAGGCGTACCGATAAATAGACAGTCTTCATACGCACAGAATATGCCCCGAATGCGAAAAAAGACCTTGCAAGACGCAAAAAGTTATGGCATAATAGTTTGGCTGATAACAGGGAACTGAATATGCAGCGGTATCGAAGTGGTCATAACGGGGCTGACTCGAAATCAGTTTGAGGGAAACCTCACGAGGGTTCGAATCCCTCCCGCTGCGCCAAGGAAAAGCCTCTTTTGTCTGTTACGGCAAAAGAGGTTTTTCGTAAAGAGAGGGACTGAAAATGCTGATTGACAGTTCGATCGCACAGGCATATATCGAGAGCAGCTGCGTCGACGCTTTTCGTGCTTCATGGCTCTTTGAACACACCTCGGTTTCGTCAGATCTTGGCAGGAATGCATTTACTCCGCCGCCTGAGGATCTTGCTCTCCGAGAGACTGTGCGCAAGCTCGAACGCCGTATCTGTGAAGCGGCTGCGCACTTTGTCCCCGTCAACCGCCCGATTTGGGACGCGCTTTTCCCCGATTGGGAGGCGGTACAGCCGACACTCGATTTGATCGTCGGTTATCCCGAGCCTTACGACGCCGTTGCGGCACACTCGCCCGACGGGCAGGCACATCTCATCTTTGACCTCATCCGTTGGTGCAATTATGCGGAGCTCGACCAGCTCGACAGCATCATTCGGAATCTGCTGACGCATGAGATTACGCATCTCTTGATTGGACACCGCTATCCGGCGGCAAATGCCGCATTGGAAAGTACAGACTATTTGAGAAGATTGGATGCTTACACATTTCATGAGGGATTCGCCCATCTTCTCTCCTATCAGGCGACAGAAATCGACTGTGTGGACTGGCATACACCGCAGCTTACCGAGGTCGCAGCAGCAAGCCGTGCCAAACTGCGCCTCGCGCTTATGGAGACGGATCCAGACAGGCAAAAGCAGTTTCTTGAAGAGGCGGTCTGCGGATCGTACTATGAAAAGTTTGCCTGTATGTGCGGTATGCTGTATCTGGCAGACCGATGGGAAACGCAGGGAATCGACGGCCTGAAAAGCGCATTTGCGGACTATCACGGCTTTGCTCAAAGGGCCTTGAGCATTCGAATTTGATTGCAAAAGAGGAAGAGACGCGAATGCGTCTCTTCCTCTTTTACACCTTCTCCCGCTTCTGCCGCCAGAGGTTGATCGCCAGCATGACCGCGGCGTAGATCAGCGCGGCGGCGAGGATAATGAGCGAGAAGTCGCGCTGCATCTGGTAGCTCGTCGTCGTGAAACCCTTGACGAGTAGATGACCGGCAAGATAGCTCGCGGGAATCAGCGCGAGATAGCCGAGCGCTTTGCCCGTTTTCTTCCTGCGGCAGACGAAAAATGCAATACCCAGCGTAATAAGGAGTGCTAACGATAGCAGAACGTAATAGCCCAACGCCAGCCTCGGCAGCGAAATGACACCGCCGTTCATGCTGCCGCAGAGCAGCACATCGTCCTTCCCGTTGTTCTGAGAATAGCAGACTGCCGCGCAGTTCGCGGCGTCGAGCGTAAAGAGCGTGCGCGCGGACTCCGCCTTGGCGAGCACGCCTTGCAGTGCGTCCGCCTCGCGCTGTGTGCGATCATTTGCGCTGTGTGTGTTCGGGGTGCCCCCGGTTTTGTCGAATGCGCCGCGCCATGTGTCGAGCGGCGTGCGCCATGCGGTGATGAAGTAGATGGTTTTGCCGCTGTTGGGGTCCTGCGTGTTCGTGACCTCTGCGCCGGAGACCGGCACGAGCAGGCTGACGGAGATGCTCTCCGCGCCGCTGAGATCAGAAAGCCCATCCGCTGCCGAGCCGTCGTCCGCGAGCGCGCTGGGCGAGCGTGAGATCGCCCACTCTGTCTCGCTGTACGGCAAATACTGCGGCGCGGTGAGGTACGCGAACCCCGCCGTCGCCAGCGTCAGCGCGAGCGTGACGGCCAGCAGTACGGCGGTCAGCTTCTTGCGTCGAAGCTGCCGCTTCAAGTCGCGCAGCGGCTGCGCGCTGACGGGCGCGGGCTTCACGTCCGCCTTCAGCGCGTCAAGCTCGGCGCGGCAGGCTGCGCACTGCGCTAAATGCCCGTCCACAAATTCCTTCGTCTCCTCGCGCAGCATGTCTTCCTCATAGAGCGGCAGAAGGTCCTGCACGATGCTGCAAGTTTTGTCCATTTCAGTCGTCCTCCAATCCCTCGCGGATCATGCGCTTGGCGCGGTGATACGTCACGCATGCCCAGTTTTCCGTCTTGCCGAAGAGCGCGCCGATGTCGCGGAAGCTCTTCTCACCGTACACGCGCCACATGAAGACCTCCTTGTACGGCTCTCTGAGCGCGTGCAGCAATTCCTGGATGCGCGCGGCCTCGCTGTGATCTTCTAACTCCTCCTCGTGGCGCTCCTCGGCGATCCGGCAGTCTTCGAGCGGGGCGAGCCGCTTTTCGCGCCGCAGCTGCGAATAATAGAGATTCTTCGCGATCTGGCAGAGCCACACGCGCACGCTGCACTCGCCGCGAAAGTGGTCGAGGGCGTCCATCGCGCGGAAAAACGTCTCGCTCGTCAGCTCCTCGGCGGTACTCTCGCTCCCGGACAGCGAAAGCAGATACCGGTACACGTCGTCGAAGTACACGGCGTACACCTCTTCAAAATTCGTCAGCGCCCTCACCCCCCTTTCTGTCTATAGGACGGCGGAAAACCGGTTTTCTTACAAAAAAATCCGTCCCGCGGGACGGATTTTTTCTTTCACGTTTTCACGACTCTTTTCTTGCCGCACTTCGGGCACGTGAGCTCGACCTTGCCGATGTTTTTCGGCACGCGGCAGTACGCGCCGCAGGAGCAGCGGACGTACTTGTGCGCCTTGTCGGCGCGGCGTGCCTTCGCGCCGCGAATGGCGTTCGCCTTCGGCGTCCACCAGGTCAGAAACTTCGCGTTCTCGGCCTGACGGCGCGCGAGATTGCGCGAAAAAATGCGGATGAGCACGATGAACATCAGCACCATCGACACAAAGTACAGCGCTTGGGAAACGCCCTGCACGCGGATGATCGAGCTCAGAATGCTCACGGCCAGCTCAAGGATCACGAGCGCCCAGTTCAGCGCATCTACGCCGTTGCGGCCATACATAAAGCGGTAAAGGGCATCGCGGAATTTGTTCACAAAAAACACTCCTAAAATCTTGATGCTGCCATTCTACACGCTTTTTTGACCCCCGTAAAGGCGTTTGAACAAAAGTTTACAGAATGGAAAAGAGTAAACGCAAGCCGCCCGCCCTCGTCAGTCGCCTTACAGGGGGCAAAGGGGGCCCGCCCCCCAAAAGCCTCGAAGAGTTTCGCCGCTCCGCGGCAAAATAAATTCAAATCATTTTCCGCCGCGACCTGCGCGTGGCGGAAAATACCTCTCAGGCCGCAAGTGTGGAATTTGCCCGCCATCGGCGGGCAAATTATGCGCGCAGCGGCCTGCAAGGAATAAAAAATGCGTCCAGCTTTCGCTGGACGCATTTTTTAGGTTTTATAGTCCGTTGGTGTAACGATACAGGAACGTCACGGCCTCGGCGCGGTTGCAGGAAGCATACGGGGAGAACGTCGTGGCGCTGGTGCCGGAGGTGATACCCTTACCGACGGCCCAGCGGATGGCGTTGTAGTAGCTCGCCTCGCTCGTGGCGCCCACATCCTTGAACGGGTTGGAGTAGTAGCCGCTGGGCTGGCCCGCGTAGCGGTACAGGAAGGTCACGATCTGGGCACGGGTGCAGACCTGATCGGGGGAGAACGCCGTGGTGCTGGTGCCGGAGGTAATGCCCTTCTGGCTGGCCCACAGGATGGCCTTGTAGTAGCTCGAGTGCGTGACGGCGTTGACATCACGGAACGGGTTGCGGGTGGTGGTCGGCTCCGGGCTGCCGGCGGCGCGCCACAGGAACGTCACGATCTCGGCGCGGGTGCAGGACTTGTACGGGGAGAAGGTGGTGCTGGACGTGCCGTTGGTGATGTTCTTGCCGACGGCCCACTTGACGGAGTTGTAGAAGTAGTCGGTGGTCTTGACATCGATGAAGTTCATCGTCTGGCCGATCTTGATGGCCACGGTGCCGGTGAGCTGGCGGGTGCCGGTGCCGGTCGTGCCGTAGCGGGCGTAGATGGTGAACGGGATGTAGACGGTCTCGCCGGTCTTGGCGTAGCGGCTGGCAAGGAACGCAACGTCGCTGAGCGCGTTCTGGCTGGCGGTGGCGCTGTAGTAGAACTTGTCAGTCGTCTTGACGGAGCCGCCGTAGTTGTAGCCGCTGTAGTAGGTGTAGAGCGAGCCCTCGTTGACGGCAGAGACGGCGCTCTGGTCAAAGGTCACGTAGTCGATGGTGTAGTTGCTGCTGTAGCCCTTGGTGGAGCTCAGGTAGCTGAGGAAATCGCTCTCGTCGAAGCGGACGCTGTCGCCCTGAGAGACGGTGTACTTGATGTCCTCGCGCACGAGGTTGACGACGACGCTGCCGGAGTAGCTCACGGTCGTGCCGCGGCTCGTGGAGGAGCTGGAATAGCGGGTCGCGTACAGGGTGAAGTTCAGCGTGATGGTCTTCGCGGTGGTCTTGTCGTTGGGGACGAACGTCACGCTATCGAGGTTGGTGACCTTGGTGCGGGTGTTGAACGCGCCGGAGGAATTGCTGGTGGACATGGCGGTGCCGCCATAGTACAGCGTGCCCTGCGCGGTGGTGGGCAGGGAGAAGGACACATAATCGAAGGTGACATAGGGATAGGACTTGCTCTTGCTGGCGTCGCCGCGGGCCTCAGCGACCTTGTTCATAAAGTCGTTGAAGTCGCTCTGCGCGAACTGGACGGTCTCACCGGCCACGCCGTTGTAGTTGATGTTGTAGTTCTTCTGGTAGACGCTGATGGTGCCGCAGTAGAGCTTATTGTCGGTGCCCTGCGTCACGACATACAGCGTGCACTTGCCATTGATGAAGTTGGTGTCGGTCAGGGAATAGAGATTGGCGGCGGCAGTGGTGGGATAGTATTTCTGGGTGCTGCCGTTGTTCCAGTCGACAGGCTCGGTGTTCACACCGGCAACATAGTAATACCTTGCGCCGGAGGGAACCTGAACGTAATAGCGATAGGTGTTGCCGTAAGCCGCGACCGGCTCGGGATACTGGTCGGCATAGGTGGTCGAGCTGGGCGTTACGGGAACGTTAAACGTAACGCTGTAGGTCTTGGGAACGTTAGAATTGGCAACGCGGGTGGTCACGGTGGCGGTGAACTTTGCAGTGCCGATGCCGCTGAGGTTTGCCTTGAAGTAAAGATAGCCGGAGCCGCCGGCGGGATAGTTGTACGAAGCATTGCTCGTGCCGACACCGTAGGCAGCGGTAGAGGCGACCTGAGTGACGCCGCTGAGGGAATAGACGGTCTCGTAGGTGTAGGCGGTGCTGTAGGTCTTGTTGATGGCGGCCTGCGCGGCGTTGACAAGATCACTGTAGCTGTAGTTCACAGAAGTGCCGTTCTGAACAGCACTGAGGGTCGCCTCGATCAGGGCGCCGGTAACGGGGATGTTCTGCACATAGTCCTTGCCCTTATAGGTCGCCGTTGCGGTGACAGTGGTAGAGCCGCTTGCTCTGAGCGTTACCGTCGGCGCGGCGGTCGTCTGGTTCGTCACAGTTGCGATGTTGAGGTTGGCGGAAACAAAGGAGTAGGTCGGGACGACCAGGCTGGCGTGAGATGAGGTATCCACAAAGTGCGCCGCCAAAGTCGCGGTCTGACCGATCTGAGTCAGTGTAACGCTAGCGGGGGTAACGGTAAATTGATAGGTATCTGCAACAACGGAAATAGTAACATCTGCGCTCGTTGCGGCATCAGTAGTTCCCTCTTTGGCCTTGCAATAGACGGAATAGCTCCCCGCCGCCGTAGCCGGGACAGTCCAGGTAAAGGACTTGCCGCTGCCTATTTTCTCGTCAGTACCGCCTGTAACCTTTTTGTACCAATCATAAGTAGCTGCATTGCTCAGGCCGCTCGGAGTAGCGGTCAGAGTGGTCTTACCGCCTGCAATCACTTCGTTCAGGCTTGCCGCAGCACTGACACTGGCTGCCGTAGTCGTAACTGTGATTTCGGTTGAAAGCGGAGTCGTTGCCGTCGTCTTCACCGTCAGTTTATGCGTGGAATCGGAATAGGTGGGCTTGTTCGTCGTATTATCGATCACATAGCCGGTTGCGGCGGCAGACCACTTGTTGTCGGCGGAGGCGATGGTTTCTTTATCAAGAAGGGAGATGTTGACCGCGCCGTCCGTCACAGAATAGGTTCTGCCGTTGAAGGTGACGGTGGTGATGTCGCCCGGGAGAAGCTTGTCATTGACAGTGATTGCCGTGGCAAGAGCGACGACCTGCTGCGCAACGACAGTGCTGCCGACGATCGCCTTGATGGTGCAGGAGGGGTTAAGCGTTCCGGGCGTCATCGGGGTGACCTTTGCGCTCAGACCGTTGCCCTGCGCGGTGGCGCCGGACCAGGCATAGTCAAAGCGGTAGCCAGTTTCGCTGTCAAGCGGGGTTGTAGTACCGTCCTCGGTCTTGGTGACACCAAGGCTAGATGTGTCCAGCGTAAACGTAATCTCGGTGCCCCTATCAACGGAAGTAGAAGCGGATGCGCTAATCGTTGCTTTGCCGGTTATGGCATAGCCATCCGCAGGCGCGTCCGCCCTTGCAGGCACGACGACGAGGCTCAGGACCAACGTCAGAGCCAATAGCAAGGAGAGAAATTTTTTCATGTGATCTTCATCCTTTCGTGTTTGTTGTTGTCGGCTCCGCGCGCACAGAGCCTTTCTCATACACATACATTTTACCATGCCGCGGGAAATAAGGGAACAGGAAAATGGAAAATTCATAAATTCTTTATCTTCCCTCTTCGCCCAGTTTCCCTTTGCTTCCTTAATTAGACGCAAGAAACGTCTGTTTTGTTTCACAAAACCCGAAAATTTCCCAAAAATTTTTTACGCCGCGAAAAACCGCACATACACGAACACCCCCGCCGCGATCTGCGCAAGTAAGATCGCCGGAATGCCGAACTTGAAGTACCAGTGCCGCGTTTTGTGGTGAAAGACCCTCATTGCGAAAAGAGCACCCGCGCTGCCGAGCAGCAGCGCGAGTGCAAATAGAGTCTTTTCGGGCACGCGCCGCGCGCCCTGAATTTTGGCGCGGCGCTTGTCTGCGCCGTAGACGCAGAACGTCAGAATATTGATCGCGGCGAGATAGATGACAAAGTATCTCACTTTTCGAGCTTGCTGAGCTCCACGGCCGCCGCCGCGCCGAGGCGCGCGTTGTTGAACACGAGCTGGATGTTGGAATCCAGGCTGTCGCCGCCGGTCAGGTCCTTGATCTTGGCGAGCAGATACGGCGTCGTGGCCTTGCCGTGGATGCCGTCCTTCTTCGCGTCCTCGACGGCCTCGGCAATGGCCTTGTCGATGACTTCCTTGTCCATGGAGTACTCTTCGGGAATCGGGTTCGTGACGAGTAAGCCGCCGCGCAGACCCAGCTCGCGCTTGACGTGGAACGCCTTGGCCAGCTGCTCCGGCGTGTCGAGCTCGTAGTCGACGCCAAAGCCGGACTTGCGCGTGTAGAACGCAGGCAGCTCGCTCGTGCCGTAGCCGATGACGGTCACGCCGTGGGTCTCGAGATATTCGAGCGTCAGACCGAGGTCGAGGATGGACTTCGCGCCCGCGCACACGACCATGACGGAGGTGTTGGCCAGCTCTTCAAGGTCAGCGGAGATGTCGAACGTCTCCTGCGCGCCGCGGTGCACACCGCCGATGCCGCCGGTGGCGAACACGCGGATGCCCGCCATGTCGGCGATCATCATCGTGGTGGTGACGGTGCACGCGCCGTCCTTGCCCTGCGCGACGAGCACGGGCAGGTCGCGGCGGGAAGCCTTCGGGATGCCCGCGCCGGTGCGGCCGAGGTAGTCGATCTCTTCCTTGGAAAGGCCCGCCTTCAGGCGTCCGCCGATGATGGCGATGGTCGCGGGCACGGCGCCCGCGTCGCGAATGATCTGCTCGACCTTGAGCGCGGTCTCCACGTTCTGCGGGTAGGGCATGCCGTGGGAAATGATGGTGGATTCGAGCGCCACGACGGGCTTACCGGCGGCAAGGGCCTCGGCAACCTCGGGGGCGATATCCAGATACTTGTTCATAGTTAAAATCCTCCTGTAAAGTAATAGGTGAAAGTTTCACGTTTACCTTTTGAGGTAAGGTTGTATCATAACATACAACTTGTCAAAAGTCAACACAAAGCGGGGCTTGAATTTGCACGGGAAGTGGCATATAATACCTCTATTATCCCGTGAAAACCCACAAAAGGAAGGAAAATTATTATGGAACGAGTGAGAATTGCCGCGCTCTTCGCCGACAAAGAGCAGTACGGCGGCGCAAGCGTCACCGTATGCGGCTGGGCGAAGACCATCCGCGATATGAAGACCTTCGGATTCATCGAGCTGAACGACGGCTCGTGCTTCCGCAATTTGCAGGTCGTGATGGATGCGAATTCTCTTTCTAATTATAAGGAGATCGCCGCGCAGAACGTGGGCGCCGCGCTCATCGTGCGCGGCACCGTCGTGCTGACGCCCGAGGCCAAGCAGCCGCTCGAAGTCAAGGCAACAGAGATCGAGATCGAGGGCGTGTCCTCCCCCGACTATCCTTTGCAGAAAAAGCGCCACAGCGTCGAATATCTGCGCACCATTCAGCATCTGCGCCCGCGCACGAACCTCTTCTCCGCGGCTTTCCGTGTGAGAAGCGCGGCGGCCTACGCCGTGCACGAGTTCTTCCAGAGCCGCGGCTTCGTCTATGTCAACACCCCCATCATCACCGGCTCTGACTGCGAGGGCGCGGGCGAGATGTTCCAGGTCACGACGCTCGACCTTGAGAACCCGCCGAGAACGCCCGACGGCAAGGTCGATTACAGCAAGGACTTTTTCGGCAAGAAGACGAGCCTGACCGTCTCCGGCCAGCTCAACGCCGAGAACTTCGCTATGGCGTTCGGCGACGTTTACACCTTCGGCCCCACGTTCCGCGCCGAGAATTCCAACACCGCGCGCCACGCCGCCGAGTTCTGGATGATCGAGCCGGAGATGGCGTTCTGCGACCTCGACGGCGACCTTGAGGTCATGGAGGCGATGGTCAAGCATATCATTCGCCGCGTGATGGAGCGCTGCCCGGACGATCTCGCGTTTTTCAACAGCTTTGTCGACAAGGGTCTGCTGGAGCGTCTCCAGCACGTCGAGAGTTCCGACTTTGGCCGCGTGACGTATACCGAGGCCGTCAAGCTCTTAAAGGAGAGCGGCCAGAAGTTCGACTACCCCGTCGAGTGGGGCATCGACCTTCAAACCGAGCACGAGCGTTACCTGACCGAGCAGATCTTCAAGCGCCCCGTGTTCGTCACGGACTATCCGCAGGAGATCAAGGCGTTCTATATGCGCCTCAACGACGACGGCAAGACCGTCGCCGCGGCGGACTGCCTCGTTCCGGGCATCGGCGAGATCATCGGCGGCAGCCAGCGCGAGGAGCGCATCGAGCTGCTCGAAAAGCGCATCCGCGAGCTCGGCATGAATCCCGAGGACTACTGGTGGTACTGCGACCTGCGCCGCTACGGCTCCTGCCGTCACGCGGGCTTCGGCCTTGGCTTCGAGCGCATGGTGATGTATTTAACGGGCATCGGCAACATCCGCGACGTGGAGCTGCATCCGAGAACGGTGGGCAACGCAGACTTTTAATTCTTCAAAAACAAGGGACACGGAAGCCGTGCCCCTTGTTTTTTGAGAATTACACTCCGCTTCGTGCCTTGCCGCCCAAAGGGCGGCTTCGACACGCGCGGAGCGAGAAGAGTTTTTTGGCACGCGCATGTCGCGCCAAAAAACGATTCGAAATCATTTCGCGTCTGCGGATGCGAAAAGCTGTGACGCTTTCATTATTTGTGGTAAATAGTTACAAATGGGAACAAAAGCGCCAAAGGTGTAGTCAAAAGAAGTGAAGTCTGCTATAATGACCGCGCAGTTTTGAGAGAGGAGATTTTGACATGAAACACTTTTTTGCACTGCTGCTCAGCGCGCTGATGGTGCTGTCGCTGCTGACCGCCTGCGGCGATAAGACGACGCCGTCCGACGGCGACGATCAGACCGTCACGGACGAGAATGGCGGCGACACCGACAACAATACTGACGATACAACTGATCCCTACGACGCCGTGCGCAGCTACTGGTCCGAGGACCAGCTCACGCAGGCCTGGGGGCCGGATCAGGTGGTGGAGCACCTCTTTTTCCACCCGATCATTGCCTACCCGCAGTGGGCCTTCCACGACTGCAATGCCAGTCAGGACCAGCGCTACGGCCTCGACGACTGGATGGTGACGGTCGACGAATACAACAAAATTTTGCAGTCCGTGTACGACAAGGGCTACATCTTAGTCGCGATGGAGGACGTCTGGAGCGAGGTGACGGACGAGTCCGGCACGCACATGGTGCGAAACACCCTGATGCTGCCAGAGGGCAAAAAGCCGCTCATCATCAGCTTTGACGACGTAAACTACTACCCCTACATGCTCGATGAGGGCTTCACGAGCAAGCTCGTCGTCGGCGAGGACGGCGAGATCTGGGCGCAGTGCACCGATCCGTACACAAATGAGACCTTTTTGACCAAGGAACTCGACGCAACGCCCATTCTCGACCAGTTTGTCTACGAGCACCCCGACTTTTCGCTGAACGGCGCGAAGGCCATCTTCTCGCTGACGGGCTATCAGGGTATTTTAGGCTACCGCACGCAGGATGACCGCGACATCGCGGCAGATTCGCCCGACCGCCCCGCGTTCGATGCCTACCGCGCGAGCGAGATCGAGGCGGTCAAGCCCGTCATCGAGCGGCTCAAGGAAACGGGTTGGACGTTCGGCAGCCACACCTGGGGCCACATCCGCCTCGACACCAAATCGCTCCAGACCGTCATCAACGACACCGAGCGCTGGGCGGACGAGGTCGGCTCGCTCGTCGGCCCCACGCAGATTTTGTTCTATCCGCACGGCGGCCGTCCCGACGGCGATGACTGGCACCAGACCGGTGAGCGCTTCAAGTACCTGCAAAGCCAGGGCTTCCGCATCTTCGCGAGCGTCGGCACGAGTTCGTTCAGCTATGTGAAGCCCGACATTTCCGCCGTCATCTGCGACCGTCTGCATCCGGACGGCACCACGCTGCGCCACTCGCGCAGCCGCTATCTGCAATTCTATAACGCCGAGGACATCATGGATACGCAAGTCCGTCCTGATCTCGGCGTAGACTGGTGAGGAGGCGTTTTTATGGCAACGTTAGAAGAACTCAAGGCGAAGGCCGTCGCCATGCTGGACATGGCGTATGTGCCGTATTCCCACTTTCCCGTGGGCGCGGCGCTCGAATGTGAGGACGGCGCGGTCTTCACCGGCTGCAACATCGAAAATTCGAGCTACGGCCTGACAAACTGCGCCGAGCGCACCTCGGCGTTCAAGGCCGTGAGCGAGGGACACCGGCGCTTCAAGCGCATCGTCATCGCTGGGCGCAGCGACGACTACTGCTACCCCTGCGGTGCGTGCCGTCAGGTGCTCTACGAGTTCGGGCCCGACATGGAGGTCGTGTGCCTGAACAAGGACAACGAGGAAAAGCACCTGCACATCAAAGAGCTGCTCCCCTACGGCTTCGACCAAACGTGGCTTGCAATCGACGAGAAATAACGAAAAAAGAGAGCGGCAGCGCCGCTCTCTTTTTTGTTCGCTTCAGTTGCTTCCAGAGGAAGAGGCTCCAATCGTCACCTCGCCGCTCATCGTTTCGATCGTAAGCTCGCTCACCGCGCCGCCGTCGAGCGCGGGCACGGAGTAGTGCGTTTCGCGGTCGCCGCAGGCAATGAGCGTGCCTTCGCGCTCGGTGAGCGCGGAGCGGAACGCGCCGCTTTTCGTTTCATAGTCGAGAGTAAAGCCGTCCTGCGCGGGAAGGGTCAGATAGATGCTGCCGCTCTCCGTTTCGGCATCAAGGCGCAGCGCACGCTCGGCAGCCAAAATCAGGTTGCCGCTGACGCTTTCGAAGTCCAGCGTGCCGAGCGCGCCGGCGATATCCACCTTGCCGCTCGCGGTTTCGATCTCGGCATTTTCCGCTTCGCCTGCAAGCTCGATCGCGCCGGAGAGCGTCGAAATATCGACCCTTGCCCACGTGCCGTCCACCACGCCCACGCTGCCGCTCACCGTCTCGATCTCGACCGCGGGGCAGCTTGCGCACATCACGCGCGCGTCGCCGCCGACGGTCGAAAGGTCGATCTTCTGCGCATCGGCGCTCACATAGGCGTAGGCGTCCGTCGTTTCGACCTCGATCTTCTCAAAGTGACCGGCGCTGACCAACTCCGCCGGAAGTCCCACGTCGAGATACTTTTCCCCATCGTAGCTGCCGCGGTAAGCGTCGCCGAGGAAGCGGATGCGCAGCGTGTCGCCATCGATCGTGCAGACCATCTTCTCGCTCTCGGCGAGCGGCGCGGTGGATTCCTCCTTCACGCTGATCTGCGCGCTCTGCTCGGCGGCATAGATGTTCACGCTGCCGCTGCGCCACGAGATGTCGATCTTGCGGATGTCTTGGCTCTCGCCGATGCTGAGCACCGCGCCCGTGTGGAGCTCTTCGCTCCCCTCCGCCTGCGTGCAGAAGGTGTAGGTCGCGCTGCTGCCGTCCCAGAGCGCGTCGACGGCGAAAATGCCGTCGCTTTGCGGCAGTTCTGCGCGGAATGTGCCGTTATCCTGCCGCTGGGCGGTCACGGTCTCGGACGGCAGGCCGGTGCTGCCCCAGGCGTCGGACGGCCAGCAGCGGAGACTGACGGAATCGGGCGAATTATCGCCGAAATCGAGCGTTACGGTGTAGAAATAGGCGGCCGACACTGTAAAGGGCATTTCCAGTACAGGCGTGATGTCACGGTAGGTTTCGTCCAGCGGGTGCGCGCCGCAGGCAATGACGGTCATGCTCTGTAGGCCCTGGGGGTAGGTCCAGTCGTAGCTGCTGCTTTTGAGGATGACGCTGCAAGCGTTTGCGCCTGTCACCGTCAGTGTCGGCGGGGTTTGGCGCGCGGCCTCGTCTGTGCTTTTTTCGCCGCAGGCGGCGAGGGAAAGGGCCAGCGCGAGGGGGAGCAGGAGGGAAAGAAGCTTCTTCATCGTTCGTTCCTCATTTCTTTCGGATACTTCTATAGACGTATGATAGCCGAAAAAGTTCCCGCGCACAACGAGGGATCGTTGCACAAAACGCGGCAATTTGTGGTATCGTGAATTCTAATACCGGAGGCGGTACAACTTTTTGCCGCGTTGTGTGCAACGCTGCTTCATGATACGGCGTATCATGAAAAGGCAAATCATGCATCAGTGTTCCCGCGTTTGCAGGGGGGTGTGGGCTGCCTTTTCCAACATTATCAAAATTTGGGGGAAAGAGCATGGAGACGACAACAAATTACAAACTTCCGCAATGGGTCAAGGAGGACCCGATCAAAATGCAGGACTTCAATGCCGCGTTTGCGAGCATCGACGCGGCGCTCAAGGCGGAGACCGACGCGCGCAGCGAGGCCGACGGCACGGCGGCGGAGCGCATCACGGCATTGGCGCAGACGATCGCAAACGGCAAAATCTGCCGCATCAAATACGGCAGCTACGCCGGCAATGGTCTGAGCGGCGCGGAAAATCCCAACAAGATCGACTGCGGCTTTTACCCGCTGCTTGTGATGGTGAGCGAGCAGAGCGACACGCAGCACTGGGCGCTGCGCGGTGTCAGCGGGTTTTACAACTCGAATAACCGGGGCAACGCGGCGATATGGGACAACAGCAGCGTAAGCTGGTTCTGCCAGCAGGAAGAGGATCAGTATTTCGCCCCGCCTGCCATCCAGTTCAATGAGGCGGGCAAAACATATCATTATGTGGTGCTCGGCTGTGACGCGGACTGAGGCGCGGAAAAACAAAAAACAGCCCCCGGCTCAAAAGAGCCGGGGGCTGAAACTCTATTCAGAGATTTTTTGCGCTTACGTCAATGATTAGTTGGCGTAGTAAGCGTTGAGAACACCAGAATCAGTGAGCTTGCCAACAGTGCTGTCGATGGTGAGGGTGATGGAGTCGGGACCGAAAGCGGTGAGCTTGGCGGTAGAGACGCCGAACTCAGTAGCAGCACCATTAAGGGTGATGGTGTAGGTGCCATCAATGGGATTCTTAACAGTCTTGGCGTAGGACTGGAGAACAGCACCGGTGTCCTTATTCACGATGTTCAGGGTGTAGGTGTAAGAGGTAGCGAGAGGATCGGGGTTGGTGGAGGTGTCGACCTTGTTCACAGCGTAAACCTGGAGCGCCAGACGGTTGAGGGTGGCGGAGGTGCCAGCGGGATCAGCGTTGTAAACAACGATGACGTTCTGCGTGGTGACATCGCCGAGAGCCAGAGGCATCTTGGTCAGGCCGTCAACGCCGTTGCCGGAAACCGTGTAGAACTTGTCGCCAGTGATGGTGCCATCGACATAGTCGGTGTAGACAGAGTTCTTGTAGGTGTCCTTGTCAGCGCCCACGATGGAGTCGACCTTAACGGTGTAACCGGCGTAGGCAGCAGCCATGGGATAGCCGGTGAAGGCGGTGATGGCAGCGGTGGTGGAGGACTCAGTGCCGATCGCAGCGATGGCGACATAATCCTTGACGTAGTTGTTGCTCAGAGCGACCTTGAAGAGACCGCCGGCGACCTTATTGGTAGCCTGGGTTCTGAGGGCGTTGAGCAGGGTGAGGACGATAGCGTCGTCCTTGGAGCCGTAGATGTTGCCCTTCACGCCGTCAACGTAGCCGGGGATGGTGTAGACACCGGTCTTGGCGTCATAGGAGACCTGCTCGTTGGCATAGTAGAAGAGGCTGGTGACCTTGGCGGCAACGGGATCGGCGATGACGTAGACGTAATCGGCGACCTTATCACCGTTCAGATCGACGAAGTCGACCTCAGCCTGAGCATAGTTGTCGATGTTGCCGAGACCAACGATGGACTTGAAGGTGTAGGGATTGGTAGTGTTGTTGCGGACCAGGAAGACGGTGGCATCGTCAACGATCAGGTTTTTGCCGTTGTACTGGGTGTTCTTGCTGACGAACAGGTTCTCGTTGAAGAACTTGGCGTCAACACCGGTAGCGACTTCGACAGCGGCGAGAGTGCCGTTTGCCTGGGTGGTGAACTGGAAGAGGTGGCCGTTCAGGATACCGTTGACATCACAGACAGCGTTGGTGTTGATGTAGGAGTCAACGTAGAAGTAGTCACCATCAACCTTCATGACCTTGTTCTGGATGCCGGTGCTGTGGGTGACCTTACCGGTCGCAATCTTGGGGGCCACAACGCCGGAAGCAGTATCGTCGAAGTAGGTCATCTTGCTCAGGTCGACCACAGCGGTGGTGCCGTCCATGTAGGTGACATTCGCCTTAGCAACGCCGGAACCGTCCGCAGCGTTGCCAGCCCACCAGATGGAGTTGATGACGCCGTAGCTGGTAGCGGCAGCGATCTCAACGTTACCGATGAGGTTGTTGTACTGATCGAAGAACCAGGTGAACTTGTTGGTGCTGGCCACCGCGTTGTCGAAGTAGAACTTGGCAGCATCGTCATAGACAGTGCCCTCGACGTTGTGCTGCTTGGCGTTGTAGTAGATCACGCTCTGAGCGCCGTCAATGGAAGTGGCCTTGGAAACGATCTCGCCGTACTTGTCAGCGGCGGTCTTGATGAGGCCGCTCTCGGTAGCGTTGTTAGCAGCGTTGGTGTAGGCGTTCAGGAGAACGTAATCGCCGACAGCATACGGATACGCATCCTCGCCGTTGGTGAGGGTGAGCGTGGTAGCAGCAGTGGATCCCTTGGTGGCATAGACATCGAGCTTGATGGTAGCCTCGGTGCGCAGGTGGCCCTGAGCGTCATAAGCGGCAGGAGCAACATAGGTGACCTTGGCGAGGAAGGTGTCGATCATGACGATGGTATCGTCATAGACCTCAACCAGACGGCCCTGAGCACCCATCTTGGTGACGGTGTCGGTCAGGTTGACCGTGTAGGTCGTGGGCTGCTTCTGGCCGTTGACATACAGGGTGTAAGCGGTGTCGACCTTCAGGCCAGCGTCGTGAGCGACGTCGCACTCAGTAACAGCCTTGGTGTAGGTCAGGTTGGGCTTCTCAACGAAGGTAGTGGCCTTGTCGCCGGTGTTGTAGGTCCACTTGGTGGCGGGACGGCCCCACTTGTCGGAGGACTTAGCAGAGTCGAGCTTGAAGTTCTTCTCACCGAGGCTGTTGTTCTTGGCACCGATGACCTTATCGGTCACATAGCCGAAGGCCGGGGTGTAGGTGACCTGAGCCTTCTGGATGCCCTGGAACAGGAGCTCAGCGACCAGCTCACGGGAAGCGGGAGCGTTCAGGTCGGTGGTCTTCGCCACTCTGTCCAGAACGCCGAGCTGCTGCGCGGTCTGCGCAACATGGAGCGCCCAGTCAGCGCCGGAGAACTCGTTGTTCTTGTCGTAACCGACAGCGCGGAGGATCATGGCGAGGACTTCATAGCCGGTGACCTTGCCGGACGGCTTGAAGGTGCCATCGGGATAGCCCTTGACGAGGGAGGCGTTGGCGCAGTAGCCGATGTAGCCCTGAGCCCAACCGGCACCAGCCATGTCGCTGAACTTGTTATAAGTGGCATAGAGGCCGGACTTATCGTTCTTGGCGACGTCGGCAGTGTAGATACGATAGACGATCGTAGCTACCTCAGCGCGGGTGATGTTGCCCTCGGGCTTGAAGGAACCATCCTCATAACCCTTGAACACACCCATGCCATTCAGAACGGCAACAGACTCAGCGTAATCATCGCTGATGCTCTTGTCATCCTTGAAGGCGTTGGCGCTTTATTGACGAGATTCACCGATTAAATGCAAACGTTGAGGAGATTCTTTACCCCGCAATGGAGGATTTTGCATACGACATAATTATCGGCAAGGGACCCTCCGCCAGGTCGCTGCGGCTTGAACTGCCGAAATTCACCCTTGTGGGTGCAACAACGCGAATGGGGCTTTTGACCGCGCCGCTTCGCGACAGATTCGGAATAAAGGAACAGCTTGAGCTTTACACGCCTGAGGATTTGAAAGAAATCGTTGTTCGCAGCGCGGGCATACTCGATATTGAAATAACGGAGGACGGCGCACTTGAAATTGCATCGCGTTCAAGAGGAACTCCGCGAATCGCAAACAGGCTTTTGCGGCGTGTCCGCGACTTTGCACAGGTTCGCGCAAACGGCATTATTGACCTTGAAACGGCAAAAAACGGGCTTGATATGCTTGCGATAGACGAACTCGGGCTTGACGCCGTTGACAGAAACATGCTGACGGCAATGATTGTGAAATTTGGCGGAAGACCTGTCGGATTGGATACAATTGCGGCGGCAACCAGCGAAGATGCTTCCACGATTGAAGATGTTTACGAACCGTATCTGCTGAGGCTCGGTTTCATTGCGCGTACGCCGCGCGGGCGGGTATTGCTTCCGGCGGGGTATTCGCACATGGGCTATGCTCCGCCGCAGGATTCAAACGGGCAGACTTCATTCATTTGAAAGGATTCCAAAGACTTTTCAGCTGAGTTGCGCTGTTTTATCCGTTCGGAAGCGAACGGGGGATAAAAATAATAACGGAGGGCTACACAATGATGAGCAAAAAAACAAAGGCGATGGAGCAGCAGCTCACCCAACTTGCGCAGGAAAACGATGCGCTGCGCGCACAGCTTGCGGCGGCGGGTGTTGAAATTGAAAACGTTAAAAGCGAGCTTGCAAAAACCGTCGGCGAACGCGACAGGTTCAGAAACGAATTGAACGGCGCACAGCTCGATTTGAGCAACGCCAAACGCCGCTTGGACGATTTCAGGCTGCGTCAGGAAGCAATTGTGAACGCTCTTACCGAAGCGCATAACACGCGTGAACGCATATTAAAAGAAGCAAATGCAAATGCGGACAGAATCGATGCCGAAGCGAAGCAGCGCAGAACGGATATCCTGAACAAAGCGCAGGCGGCACTTGAAAGCGCAAAAAAAGAAGCGGCTCAGCTGATTGCGGATGCAAAACGGGATGCCGCCGGCATTCGCGATGCCGCACAGAAGGATGCACAGCAGGTTACGGACACCGCCCTTGACGAGGCAACGGAGTTGATTGCAGGCGCAAAAGCCGATGCCGAAACGTGGGAGTATACGAAACCGGCAGTTTTGAGCTGGAAACATTGAAAGACTC
>OGYZ01001379.1_pt1 | contig 19284 bp, 17 predicted proteins | sample 1576681 | NCBI WGS metagenome assembly OGYZ01 (sample SAMEA3541480, study PRJEB24748) | human gut metagenome | biome: human gut; feature: human-associated habitat; material: faeces | place: China | collected 2012 | reverse complement strand
CGGTTCTGAATTTTGGAGAAGATACAATGAAAGAAATCACGATTCAAAAAAATGAAGCCGGACAACGGTTTGACAAATTTCTTGCGAAATATATGAACCAGGCTCCCAAAAGCTTTTTTTATAAAATGCTCCGCAAGAAAAATATCACCCTGAACGGGAAAAAAGCAGCAGGAAATGAAATTCTCAAATTGAATGATACCGTCCGTCTGTTCCTTTCCGACGAGACCATTCAGAAATTTTCAGGCACCATACAGCAGTCCCCCGGAGATCCCGACTGGATCCTGGCTCATGCCGGAAAAGAGCTTTCCATTATTTATGAGGATGAATCCACCATTTTCCTGAACAAGCCCGCAGGGATGTTGTCCCAGAAGGCAAAACCGGACGACATCTCCATGGTGGAACACCTGATCGCTTATCTGCTGAACAGCGGTCAGATTTCCAAAGAAGAACTGCGGACATTTCATCCTTCTGTCTGCAACCGTCTTGACCGCAATACCAGCGGACTGATCGCTGCCGGCAAGACCCTGCAGGCACTCCAGCAGTTAAGTGAAATGTTCCGTGACCGCAGCCTGAAAAAATATTATCTCTGTCTTGTCCGTGGAAAAGTTTCTTCCGACAGTCATATCAGCGGCTATCTGAAAAAAGATCCCCGGACGAACCGGGTCACGGTCAGCCGGACTCCCTCCGGATCAGCCTCCCCGATTGAGACAGAATATCATATAATAAAGCAAGAAGAAGATGTCACGCTCTTAGAGGTTCATCTGATCACTGGAAAGACGCATCAGATCCGTGCTCATCTTGCATCCATCGGTCATCCCATTGCAGGAGATTATAAATATGGGAACCGGGCTTTCAATGACACTCTGAAAAAAGAATATGGTCTTTCTTCTCAGCTTCTCCACGCATACCGCCTTAATTTTCCTGAATGTGACGGAGATCTTTCCCGCCTTTCGGGAAAGGAACTTCAGGCACCACTGCCGCCTCTTTTTCAGAAAATCTGTCAGGAAAAGGGTGTGATTTAAAATGGCAACCTGGAATTCGAGAGGACTTCGTGGTTCGACTCTGGAAGAATTTATCAATCATACCAATACCCGCTACAGCGAAATGGGGCTTGCACTGATCCAGAAGATTCCGACCCCCATCACTCCGGTAAGGATTGATAAAGAGCATCGGCATATTACCCTCGCCTATTTTGATAAGATCAGTACCGTAGATTATATCGGTGCTGTGCAGGGCATTCCGGTCTGCTTTGATGCAAAAGAATGTAATGCTGATACATTTCCACTTCAGAATGTCCATGAACATCAGATCCATTTTATGGAAAAATTTGAGCAACAGGGAGGAATCTCCTTTCTCCTGATCTATTTTACAGCCCGGGAGGAACTTTACTATATGCAATACCGGCAGATCCGCCGATTCTGGGACAGGGCAGAGGACGGCGGAAGAAAAAGCTTCCGGCTGGATGAGTTGGAACCGGGCTGGTTTATGAAACTTCAGAATGGCTTTTTTATTCCTTATCTTGATTCCATCCAGAAGGATTTGGACACGAGGGATTGACAGAAGCAGAGAAAATCCGTATAATTACAGACGGGTTTTAGCGTATTAGCAGACTAAAGTGCTTAAGAAAGGTGAATCTATATGGAACAGAAACTGCATACACCGGAAGGCGTCCGGGATATTTATAATAAAGAATGTGAAATTAAACTGACATTGCAGAAAAAGCTTGGCACCGTACTTCATTCCTATGGTTATCAGGATATTCAGACTCCGACATTTGAATATTTTGACGTATTTCGTAAAGAGATCGGTTCTACTTCTGCAAGAGAAATGTACAAATTTTTTGACCGGGAGGGAAATATCCTTGCATTACGCCCGGATATCACTCCTTCCATTGCCAGGGCAGTTGCAACGCTTTTTGAGACGGAGGATTTTCCAATCCGCCTGTGCTATGCCGGCAATACTTTTATCAACCATTCCAGTTATCAGGGACGGCTGAAAGAGAACACCCAGCTTGGTGCAGAGCTGATCGGTGTTGATTCCATCGAGGCAGATGCAGAAATGCTCGCCATGGTGGTGGACGGACTGAAGAAAACCGGACTGAAAGAATTTCAGGTCAGTATCGGACATGTGGACTTTATCCAGAGTCTGTTCCTGGCAGCAGGTCTTGAGGAGGATGAAGCAGAAGAGCTCCGTACCCTCATCGCCAACCGTAACTTCTTTGGAGTAGAGGAAGTACTGGATCATATGGATGTTGCTGACTCTGTCAAAGAAGCATTTCATCTTCTGCCTGAACTGACCGGAGGAGCAGAGATCCTGGATCAGGCACTTTCTGTTGCCCCGGAAGAAAAAGCCAGTCAGGCAATTCATCGCTTAAAGCAGATTGATGAGCTTCTCCACCTTTACGGAGTGGAAGACCATGTCACATTTGATCTGAGCATGAGCGGAAGCTACGGATACTATACCGGTATCATTTTCCGTGCTTATACTTACGGAACAGGAGATGCTGTCGTCCGTGGAGGCCGTTACGATCATCTGCTTGAAAAATTCGGTAAGAATACACCGTCCATCGGTTTCGCCATCATTTTAGATGAACTGATGAATGCCCTGAACCGGCAGAACATCCAGGTAGAGACCGGCAGCCGCAATCTTCTCGTCTATACACAGGATACTGAAAAGTGGGCCATCTCCCTTGCAAGAACGTTCCGCAATAAAGGGAAAAATATTGAAATGCTCAAGCGTAATACTGATGAAGACCGACAGGTATACGAAGAATACGGAAAGCGATCTTCCGTCATGACCATGCTGTATCTCCGGGATGACCTGAAGATCGAGATGATCAATTTCCGCACAGGTGAAAAGAAGATCATGGACACGAAAAAGCAGAAGTAAAGGAGCAGAACCTATGAGATATTTAACATTTGCACTTACCAAAGGACGTCTTGCCAGTAAAACTCTTGATATGCTGGAAAAGCTCGGGATCACCTGCGATGAGATGAAAGATAAAAATTCACGCAAACTGATCTTTACCAATGAAGAACTGGGACTCCGGTTCTTCCTTGCAAAAGGTCCGGATGTACCGACCTATGTAGAATATGGTGCTGCCGATATCGGCGTAGTCGGGAAGGACACCATCATTGAAGAAGGCCGAAAAGTCCATGAGGTACTCGACTTAGGATTTGGAAAATGCCGGATGTGTGTCTGCGGTCGTGAAGAGACAGCAGAGAAACTGCAGCATCACGAACTGATCCGTGTTGCCACAAAATACCCGAATATCGCGAAAGACTATTTTTATAATAAAAAGCATCAGACAGTTGAGATTGTAAAGTTAAACGGATCTATCGAGCTTGCTCCGATCGTAGGGCTTTCCGAAGTCATTGTAGATATCGTTGAAACCGGTTCTACACTGAAAGAAAACGGACTGGTCGTATTAGAAGAAGTATGCCCTCTGTCCGCCCGTATGATCGTCAATCCGGTCAGTATGCGTATGGAGAATGACCGCATTAAGGAACTCATCACAAATCTCAGAAACCTGCTCAGGGAGGAATAAAAATGCGTATTGAAAAATTAACAGAAAGTACAAAGAAAAATCTGCTGGAAGACCTTCTGAAAAGAAGTCCCAACAGCTACGGAAAATACGAAGCCAGTGTCCAGCAGATCCTCAACGATGTAAAGGAAAAAGGAGACGAAGCTCTCTTTGGTTATACAGAAAAATTTGACGGAGTAAAACTGGATGCTTCCCAGATCCTTGTCACAGATACTGAAATTGAGGAGGCCTATACAGAAGTAGGAGAAGAACTGCTCGGTATCATCCGGAAAGCTCTCGTCAATATCCGTACTTATCATGAAAAGCAGATGCAATACAGTTGGTTCGACAGCAAGCCAGATGGAACGATCCTTGGTCAGAAAGTAACTGCACTTCAGAGAGTCGGTGTCTATGTTCCGGGTGGAAAAGCGGCTTATCCATCTTCCGTACTGATGAATATCATGCCTGCAAAAGTAGCCGGAGTTGATGAGATCATCATGGTAACTCCTCCGGGAAAAGATGGGAAAGTAACTCCTACCACATTAGTTGCGGCAAAAGAAGCCGGAGCAGATAAAGTCTATAAAGTCGGTGGAGCACAGGCTATCGGAGCCCTGGCATACGGAACAGAAAGCATTCCGAAAGTTGATAAGATCGTCGGACCGGGAAATATCTACGTTGCACTGGCGAAAAAATCCGTTTATGGTCATGTAAGCATTGATTCCATTGCCGGACCAAGTGAGATCCTCGTCCTGGCAGATGAGACAGCCAATCCGCGGTTTGTGGCAGCAGACCTTCTCTCCCAGGCAGAGCATGATGAACTGGCTTCTGCTATTCTGGTAACAACAAGTATGGAGCTTGCAGAGAAGGTTTCCGCACAGACAGATGCATTTATCAAAGAGCTTTCCAGGGGAGAGATCATTCAGAAATCTCTGGATCATTACGGACATATCCTTGTTGCAGACACCCTGGAAGATGCCATTGATGCGGCAAATTCGATTGCATCCGAGCATCTTGAGATCGTCACAGCCAACCCGTTTGAAGTAATGACAAAGATCCGCAACGCAGGAGCGATCTTTATCGGAGAATACTCCAGTGAGCCGCTGGGAGACTATTTTGCAGGTCCGAACCATGTTCTGCCTACCAACGGAACTGCCAAGTTCTTCTCCCCGTTATCTGTAGATGATTTTATCAAGAAATCCAGCATCATTTCCTATTCAAAGGATGCACTGGAAAAGATCCATACAGATATTGAAAAATTTGCTGAAGCAGAGCATTTAACTGCACATGCAAATTCCATTAAAGTAAGATTTGAATAAAAGGAGTTGGCAGGATATGAAAAAGAACCGCATTGCAAGCTGCAAAAGAACGACAAAAGAAACCGATATCGAACTGACGATCAACCTGGATGGTCAGGGAAAAAATCAGATTGACACCGGGATTCCTTTTTTCGATCATATGCTGGACGGCTTTGCCCGTCATGGACTTTTTGACCTGACCGTCAGCGTCAAGGGCGATACAGAAGTAGATTCCCACCATACGATCGAAGATACCGGAATCGTGCTTGGTCACGCCATCGCAGAAGCTTTGGGCGATAAAGCCGGCATGAAACGTTACGGCTATTTTATACTCCCGATGGATGAGACACTTGCACTCGGAGCTGTCGATCTCTCAGGAAGACCTTACCTGAACTTCCAGGCTGAATTTACCGTACCTTCTCTCGGAACAATGGATACCGAAATGGTTCGTGAATTTTTCTATGCCGTATCGTACAGTGCCGCTATGAATCTTCACCTGAAGATCCTGGATGCCGGAAATAACCATCACATGGCAGAAGCCCTTTTCAAGGCATTTGGAAAGGCTTTGGATATGGCAGTATCCGAAGAGCCACGGATTACTGAAGTATGGTCCACAAAAGGCAGTTTGTAGGCTGATTTTTTGAAAGCCGCCCCTTAAAAGGAGATAAAGGAGTAACCCGGACATGAGTTATAAGAGATTAACCCCATGTATTTTTATAGATAAAGGAAAGGCAGTTACATGGTTTGACGACCGTTCTGTTCTGTCAGATGATGTCATTGCCCTTGCAAAACACTACAACGAAAAAGGAGCAGATGAACTGATCGTATTTGATCTGTCTGACTCGGATGAAGAACATGATGAATCCATCGAACTGATCAAGCAGATCAACCGCGTGATCAGTATCCCGATGATCGCAGGCGGTAATATCCGTCGTGCTGAAGATGTAAAAAAGATCCTCTATGCAGGTGCCAAACGTGCCATGCTGAATTTTTCAAAACCGCTTTCGATTGAACTGATCAAAGAAGTTTCCCAGAGATTCGGCAAAGAACGAATCGCAGTTTCACTGAATGATTTTGACGCACTGTTCAAGCAGCAACATCTGATCGAGGAGTACAGTACAGAAATGATCTTTATGCATCGACTGGATCTTAATTCTGTTGTAAATGTCACTGAAATCCAGTGCGTAGTCGTAACCGATACCATGGAAGAGAGTGAGATCCTCAATATTCTTAAAAGCGACGGTGTTAAAGGCGTTTCAGGACGCTTTATCAGCCGGTTGAATATGGATTTTAATGCATTCAAAGATATCTGCGTGGAAAATGGAATCCGCATGACAACCTTTGAAAGTCTGATGGATTTCGGCGAATTTAAATTGAACTCAGATGGACTGATCCCGGTGGTAACGCAGGACTACAAGACAAATGAAGTCCTCATGGTAGCCTATATGGATGAAGAAGCCTTTGAACATACCGTCAAAACCGGCCGCATGACTTATTTCAGTCGCAGTAGACAGAGTCAGTGGATCAAGGGAGAAACCTCAGGACACTTCCAGTATGTAAAATCTCTTGCCATCGACTGCGATAAGGATACCCTTCTCGCAAAAGTAGAACAGATCGGAGCTGCCTGCCATACCGGCAACAGATCCTGCTTTTATACAACCATCGTCGGAGCTGACTATGATGCGAAAAATCCGCTTCAGATTTTTGAATCCGTATACAATATGATCTTAGACCGTAAAGAGCATCCAAAGGAAGGTTCTTATACCAATTACCTGTTCGATAAGGGATTAGACAAGATCCTCAAAAAAGTGGGAGAAGAGGCAACAGAAGTTGTCATTGCCGCCAAGAATCCCAACCCGGAAGAAGTGAAATATGAGCTTTCCGATTTTCTGTATCATGCAATGGTACTTATGGCAGAAAAAGGAATTACCTGGGATGACATCACCAAGGAACTGGCAGACCGGTAGGAATAAATTAAGTCTGGAATCCAGTAAGATAAATTGAGACTGAAATACATTTCAGATTTGAAAAGTTCTGAAAAAAGAAAGACAGACATAGGATATTGTAACTTCAGTATCCTGTGTCTTTTTATTGCCGTGCATACACCCAAAAGATTCCGTGGATCTTTTTCGTTTACATGCACAACGAGCCACTGGATTCTATCAGCAGGAGAGCAGACTATGAATGATTCCGAACTTCGTCGCCGTGAACTCTTAAAGCAGACCCGCAGACTCTATCAGGATTCTGCTGCCATACCCGCCGTTCATCCACGTTACGGCCATATCTATCACGAACTTTATGATACCCCTGATTCCAGGGAGGCTGAACATCATTCTGGGTCTTTCTTTGCCAGGCTGATGCTGTCAGTCTTTCTCTTTTTAAGCTTTGTCTACATAGAACAGAACCATCTGAAACCGGCAGATATCAGCAGCACACAGATCGTCAACGAGATTCAGAAAGAAATCTCCGGAAATGAAATGGATTTTATCAATACGATTAAACTCAACTAAAATTATGGATACATTAGTATTCATATTGATGTTTTAAGTTGAATATAATGGGAATATTTCATAGCAAGAAATGTATATCTGATTGGATTATATATTTCTTGCTATTTATATTTACGGAATATTTGTATCCATTATTTGAATTTTTGCAAGGATGTTTTTGTATCCAATTTTCTGTTTATTATAAATTTTGTATATTTTTCTTTTCTTTTTTATGTATTTATCAACATATTTTTATATAAATCATATTTTTAAAATATAATATGTATTTTTTGTATATTTTAATTGCGTCATTTCGCTTTGTATTGTATATTTTTATCAAAGAACGGATTTTCTTCACGGTAAAGGAGCGACTTTTATGAAAAAACTAAAATATTTTCCCATCCTGCTTTTATGTTCTCTGTATTGTCTGCTGTTAAGTGGATGTTCCTTTCAAAAAAAAGAAGAGATCATCTGGTATATTTCCAATCCCCATTTCTTTCACATTGAAGACGCAGTTCCTTATGAAGATCTGAGTTCTGAACGGTTTGATCTGTTCAACAAACGGCTGGAAGAATTGAACATTCCTGCAAAGGTTACTTTTCGGTATCTGCCTGATATGGATATGTCCTCTGATGAATCTGACAGTATCATTGATACTTATAAAAAGAGTCTTGACTTTTCTACTCATCTTATCCGGACTCTGAAAGACCATGATTCTCAGGCTGATATAGTACCATTTTCTCCTATGGAATACAGGGCATTTGTTCCTTTGGATGATTCTCTTGCATCTGAAAAAAATTCTTCCGTTTTAGATTCACTGCCTGATCCTATATGGAATGTCAACAGGATCAACGGAAAAACTTATCAGATTCCCCGTGGATCTATGCCGCTTTCTGATACTATTTACAGTTTTTCCGCCTCATTTCTTAAAGACTATAACCTGACTCTTAACGAACAGGAAATCACCTCTATGACTCCTGAAGAGGTGATTGATTTTCTGTTCCCTTATTTTGAGGATAACCGATTGCTGGACAAAAAATACTATTTAACTTCTGCCGATGATCTTTCTTTAGGCAACTGTAACTATTATAAGTATCTGCCGCTTTTGCGTGGCTTTTCGGATTCCAGTCTCGCTGTCGACCGGGAAAATGGTAAAATTGTAAATCTGCTGACTACAGAAGAAATGCTGAACAATCTTTCATTAGCACAAAGGATCTACCGTGAAGATCTGGATATCCACACAGAACTTCAGACAGCAGTGCCGGTATTTACGATTGAAACCATTCCAACTTTAGAAGAACTGACTGTATCAACTGCTTATTCCGACAGGATTCGTTTTTCTCTCGGAAAGAGATATCTGTGTCCTTCAATTGGGAATGGTGTTCTCAATACCAGCTCCAACCAACAGCTTGCCATTGAAGTTCTTGCTGCATCCATGTACGATGAGACGCTGTCCAATCTTATGATCTATGGAGTTCCGGATAAAGATTATACGCTAGAGAATGGACACGCCATCTATAAATTTAATCAGGTAATTTCAAGTGTGGGCAGTTTCAGTCCGGTAGGGAATAATCTGATAGCTTATCCGAACGAATATGAAGTAACTGATAAAGTTCTGGTTTCAGAGAAACTTTTAGAGGATGAGTCTCTCCTTCTTCCTTGCAGCAATTTTGTTCCTGATGTTGATGATACAACATGGAAACAAATATCAGAAATTGCAGCCATTAGCCATGAAGCGGTTTTCACCGCTGAAAGTGAGGAGATTTCTGATCTGAACACATTTTTGAAAGAGCAGAACCAGAAATTGTATGATGCAGGTATTGAATCTCTCCTTTCCGGGATTCAGTCTCAGCTTGATGCTCAAAAGGAGGACTAAACCATGCTTTTAGAAATGAAGAATCTCTGTAAATCTTATGGTGAAACTATTGCCCTGGACAGACTTAACCTTCAGCTGACCCCCGGCATTTATGGACTTCTTGGTCCAAATGGTGCCGGAAAAAGTACCCTTATGAAATTAATCTGTATGCTGATCCAGCCAACTGATGGTTTTGTCTTATTTGACGGAGAGGACATCCGTATGCATCGGAGCAATTTTTTGGACCGTCTTGGATACATGCCCCAGCATTCCTGTCTTTACCCGGACTTTACAGTACAGGAATATCTCTATTATGTCGGTGCATTAAAAGGCATGCATAAAAAAGATGTGACGTTCAGAACGGAAGAGCTTCTTCTCCGGACACGGCTTATGGATATGAAAAAGGATAAAATCCAGACCCTCTCCGGTGGTATGCAGCAACGGCTGATGTTTGCCCAGGCTCTTTTAAATGATCCTGAAATTCTGATTTTAGATGAACCTACCGCCGGACTTGATCCACAGAAGCGACTTGAACTGAGGAATTTGATTGCTGAATATTCAAAAGATAAGATCATCCTGCTCGCAACGCATATCGTAAGCGACATTGAACTGATCGCATCGCAGATCTTGTTATTAAAGAAAGGAAAACTGATCAAAGCCGATCCTCCCGGTGCGTTGACCGGCCAGCTTACATCAAAGGTCTGTGAGATAAATTTTTCCCGTCCATTGAAAGAACTCGAACCGTACGGCAGAATCAGCAGTATTTACCGACGTAAAGAAGATATTTTTGTCAGACTCATATTAAATGATCCTGCCATACTTCCTCCACAGGCTTCTTTCGTTTATCCGACACTGGAAGATGTCTACCTGTACTATTTTAATGACGAAGAGGAGGTGTCCCATGAACATTTTTCTCTATGAATGGAAAAAAGTCTGGAAAAACGGAGCAGTACTGAAAGTGGTTCTTCTTTTTCTGATGTTATCTGCTGCCATCTTCTGGGCAGATACAGCCATGGATTCTGAAATCCGTACCGCCTACCTCGACTGCCATAAAACTCTGGATTCCCTTCCTGCAGATGAGGCTGCTGACCTGTTAAATGCTTTTACCTTAACCGATGAGACAGATTATATAAAAGGTCATGCTCTTGAACTCATCCATTCTGAGATGGATTCCGTAACCGGTTATGAAGATTACCGACAATCTATTCAGAACCGGTATACCCAAAGCCAGAAAATTTCTGTCTTTCAGGGAACTGCTTCCGGTCAGAATCAATATATGCAGCGAATTGCAGAACGATATAAAAAACTCACCCTGCATTTTCCGTTAACGCTTCAGCCATATCAGGGTATCCGAAAGCTGATGGAATTTTACCCTGCGGATTTATTTACAGTAATCCTGCTCATTTATCTGACCAGCATCGTATTTATACAGGAGCAGAGAAGCGGACAGTACGCCTTTTCTCTTACCACAAAAAACGGGCAGCGGCGACTGTACCCGGCAAAATTTTTAACTGTCTATTTCAGCATTATTGTCTATCTGTTACTGACTTTTTTATTTTATTTTGTTCTGTCCGGTTTTCTGTATGGCTTTCCTTCAATGACTGCTGCCATACAAAGTATTCCCGGATACCATGCTGTTCCATATGACTGGAATATTTTGACTTATTTTTGCGTCTTCCTGCTTTTGAAGAGCTTTGCATTCTTTATACTTACCAGCCTTGCTGTCTTTTTGGCACGCCGCCTTAATTCTGAAATGGCAGTTTCTTTTTTGCTTGCCGGATTTGTAGGATTCAGTTTTCTGTTGTCAGACAGGTTTCAGGGGAATGACAGTAATTCGATCCTTCGACTGTGGAATATATGGACGCTTTTGCAGGGGAAATCTTTCATTCGCAGTTATGACCTGATCCGCTTTCATGGTCTGCTTATAGAAGTATACTGGGGCATACCCCTGTTATTCGTTCTTTCTCTGCTCTGCCTGCTATTCGGGAAAAAACAGTACCAATCTGCAAAAAGAGCGAAAGTTTTTTCTTTCCATCGCAGCAACAGGGTACATGGTTTGTTTTTCTACGAATTAAAGAAAACTTTTATCTGTCAGAAAGGATTGGTTCTTTTTCTTGCCTGTATCATGATCCAGATATTCATTCTGTCACAATACAACGACTATTTCGGGACGGATGAATATTATTATCAGAATTATATTGATCAGTTTGGCGACCGGATTGATGATCAGACTGATGAAAAACTTCAGAATGAAGAACAGCGGATCGCAGCTTTATATACAGAACTCGAAACCACTGAAAACTCTGTTACTGCTTATAAATTACAGCAGGAACTGGAATGCGAAGGCGGCTTTCAACGATATGCCGACCGAGTCCGGGAACTGCGGGAAGACGGAAGATCCCCCCTTCTCCTGAAGGATGCACAATATACACTTTTATTTACCAATACACCCTTGTCGCGTTCCTGGGTCATCCTGCTTTGTATGTCTTTTGCCTTTCTTGTGATTTCGGTTTTTTACAGAGAAAAGGCAACCCATATGGAATTATTACAAAAATCCAGCCTTTTCGGCAGGAGAAAACTTTTTTATTTTAAGTCTTTGACATTACTGCTTTATTTTATTCCTTTTTGTCTGCTGGGTGCAGTTCTGCGGCTGATATGGAGCAGCAGCCATTATCGGCTTGACTGGGACGCTCCCGCCCACTGCCTGGAAATTTTCAGAGAAACCGGGATTACCTGCTCCATCCGTTCCATTTTTTTCCTTGGAACCCTTTTGCAGTGCATCTTCGTAGTCCTGGCATTGCTCCTCTTATCCAGACTTGCAGAACTGTCAAAAAGACGCTACCTGATGCCGGCTATTATTCTGGGATGTACAGTAATTCCAACACTGCTTTCCCCCTATTTTCCAGTCGCATGGCTTCAGATAGTCCACAACTTATTTTTTATATTTACAGCATCCGTTTACTTTATTTCAGGCACATTATTGATCCTTGCGGTCTGTGCCGCTTTCATCACAGAAAGGAAGATGAGGAATGAATAAAAAGAAATGTTTAATGCATCTGATACTGGTATTTTTTATCTGTCTGCTTCTGCCGGGATGTAACAGTCAGTCTTCAGACCGAAAAGACCCTGATAACCCATTTAATTCCCACGATCGCTATATTTCCATGCTCAGTTATTGCGAATCGGATCAGGGAATCTATTATATAGAATGGGAATCCGAACTGTGCAGACTTTATTTCATTGATAAAAAAAGCTCTAAAAAAACCGTATTATGTCAAAAGGTAAATTGCAGGCATGACTCTGCGGAGTGTCCCGCGGTAGAAGTCTCCCCTGATCTGATGGGATCCGTAGCCTATTGTGACGGTTTCATTTATTATATCGTTCAGGCCTTTGATTCCGGCGAACAGAACGATGTCCTGAAATTATACTCCATGAGGGAAGATGGTACAGAGAAAAAGGAACTGCACACTTTTCAATACGGAAGAGTCTATCCCAACGCTGCTGCATTTTATAAAGACAGGATCATTTTATCCGTCCAGACATTAAATGATTTTGAAGATGGAAGTGGCAGCTATACAGCCGAGCCATCGATTATCCTGTATGATCTGAAAACCGGGAAAGAAACACTGATACTGAATGGAACGGAAAACAGCGGTCTGTATACCGTTCCTGCCGGTGCTGATGAGGATCATTTATATCTTCTTCAACAACCCTTTAACGATTCTGACATTGATGGACGCTGTACCTATCTTCAATATGACCTGAAAGAGCAGACCATGGAGCCTTTGTATGAATCCAGGGTAAAAGATTCACAGATCATTGCAGACAATACTTTATATATCCAGCCGGACAACGAACACCGGCTCGTAAAATATAATCTCAAAACCCAAAAGCAGGAAGATGTTCTTGACTGGGATGCCTCTGTCGACAAATTCTGGGTAATTGATCGGGATCTTATTCTTCTTATTAAGGAGACACGTTCCGAAGATTCCTCTAAAATACAGTATGTCAACTGGTATGACCTGAAAGAGCAGCAGTACCTTTTTGATGAATACTCTGACTACACCACCCTTGAGGTTATGGGAAAGACAGAAAAAGGATTCCTGGTCTGGAAAGAAGATGAACTGTATTTTTATACCCCGGACGATCATCATTGGGAAAAAATTGAGGAGATTTCATAATTATGCCTTAAAATTTAGCATAATATTTATTTTTCTTTGAAAGAATTATTTTAGAAAGGAATAAAAATTTTTGAGTCAATACTACAAACAAATAAGAAAAATTATTTTAAAAAGATTTAAATATTTGGGAATTATCGAAAAAGTATCCGTATCTCTCTATACCCTTTTTGCTGCACTCTTGCTGTTTTCTGTATTTTCCATAATATTTTCATCTAACCAGAAAATAACTTTTAGAGTATTTTGTTTCATTCTGTTCGTAATCGTAATTTTTTTAATCATCCTTGGTTTTCTATGTTCTCATAAAAAAAACTATTATACAGAACGAACAGACACCATTAATTATATTGCAGATATATTAGACAATGACAAAAAATTGGTTGATATGCTGATCCAAGAAATAACCCGTTATATTAAAAAAGTCCACACCTTTTCCACTTGGATTATAGGAATATCAATTACTTTTCTTGTATTATTTATTACTATTTTCGCAAATTGCATACAAAAACTCACCGATATTATAATCAAAGTATCCACTATAAAAGAATTAAACAATTTTATTTCTGATTTCAATGCACTAGGAGTTAAAAGTTTAACTATAATTTTTGAGATAATTATTCTACTTCTAATAATTGTAAGCAGTACTACCGTATTATGTTATTGTTTATTGGGACTTATTACTTTTGACAAAAAGCAAATACTAACTATTCTTTATGATGTACAATATCAATTATACATGACTGAAAAGCAGAAAAACAACTTAACGAAAGAGGTTCAAAATGCAACCTGGTTCAAAATTTTAAATGCTTATATAAATTCTAAGTGAGATTATTTGTAATATACTATAAGAATCTCTCTGTTACTACTAAATAATAATGCGAATAGATTTTATAATACTAAAAGGTTGCTTTTTCTCTCTGTTAAAGCTATGATTATGTAAGTATTTTTTCAAAACCAAGGAGTAACCATGAGAAAATTAGCATTAGATGATGATATTTTACTGAGTATTGAAAAGCCTGCCCGCTACATCGGCGGAGAGGTAAATGCGGTAATGAAAGAGAAGGAGCTGGAAGCCGGTGAGATTGCGGTACGCTTTGCCATGTGCTTTCCCGATGTCTATGAGATCGGAATGTCGCACCTCGGTATTCAGATCCTATATGATATGTTCAACCGCAGAGAGGATGTATGGTGTGAGCGTGTCTATTCACCATGGATGGATCTCGACAAGATCATGAGGGAGCAGGATCTCCCTCTTTTTACGCTGGAATCTCAGGATCCGGTCAGATCTTTCGATTTTCTGGGGATCACGATCCAGTTTGAGATGTGCTACACGAATATCCTTCAGATCCTGGAATTAAGCCATATTCCGCCTCATTCTTCCGATCGTACACTGGAAGATCCTTTTGTCATTGGCGGTGGTCCATGTACCTACAATCCCGAACCACTGGCTGAATTTTTTGATCTGTTCTATATCGGAGAGGGAGAAACGGTTTACGACGAATTGCTGGATGCCTACAAAGAATGGAAAGGCAGTGGCAGATCCAGAACCGAATTTCTGGAACGTGCCGCACAGATCGAGGGAATTTATGTACCGTCTTTTTATGAGGCTGAGTATCACGAGGACGGCACTTTAAAGTCTTTTACTCCGATAAATGACCACGCACCTGCAGTCGTCAGGAAGCAGATCGTCATGGATGTGACGGATGCACCTTATCCGCAAAAGCCGGTCGTACCGTTTATCAAGGCCACGCAGGACCGGGTGGTTCTTGAGATCCAGCGTGGCTGTATCCGTGGATGCCGTTTCTGCCAGGCAGGAATGCTTTACCGTCCGACCCGTGAGAGGAATGTCGACCGTCTGAAAGAATATGCACATGCCATGCTGAAAAATACCGGACATGAGGAAATTTCTTTAAGTTCCTTAAGTTCCAGCGACTATTCCGAACTGAAAGAACTGGTTCTTTTCCTGATCGATGAATTTAAGGAGCAGGGGATTAATATTTCGCTGCCATCCCTGCGAATCGATGCATTTTCGCTGGACGTTATGAGCCGCGTACAGGACATCCGGAAAAGCAGTCTTACTTTTGCCCCGGAAGCCGGTTCTCAGAGAATGCGTGATGTGATCAATAAAGGTCTGACAGAAGAAGTCATCCTGAACGGTGCCGGACAGGCCTTTGAAGGCGGCTGGACCAAAGTAAAACTTTATTTTATGCTGGGACTTCCGACTGAGACGGAAGATGATATGAAAGAGATCGCCCATCTTTCCGAAAAAGTAGCCCGCAGATATTATGAAATTCCAAAGGATCAGCGGCACGGAAAATGTCAGATCACTGCAAGTTCTTCTTTCTTCGTTCCAAAGCCGTTCACTCCGTTCCAGTGGGCTCCCCAGTGTACAAAGGAGCAGTTTCTGGAAAAGGCTTACCTCACAAGATCCTCGATTATGAGCCAGTTAAACCAGAAGAGCATTAAATACAACTGGCATGAAGCCGATGTGAGCGTCCTTGAAAGCGTTCTTGCAAGGGGTGACCGAAAATTAAACAAAGCCATTTTACGTGCCTACGAAAGAGGCTGTATCTATGATGCGTGGAGTGAATATTATAAGCATGAAGTATGGCTTTCCGTCTTTGACGAATGTGGCATTGATCCGGACTTTTATACGACAAGACCCCGTGAGGATGATGAGGTCTTTCCATGGGATTTTCTGGACTGTGGCGTAACCAGAGAATTCCTTTTACGGGAATGGCATAAAGCGCAGGAGGAAACCGTACCCTTAACCTGTAAACAGCAGTGTAACGGATGCGGTGCAGCCAAATATCACACAGGAATCTGTATGGAACCACGTATCAGAGAAGGAGCAGAAGAATAAATTATGAAGGTCAGAGTGAAATTTTCAAAATACGGTTCTGTAAAATTCATCGGACATCTGGATGTGATGCGCTATTTCCAGAAAGCCATCCGCAGGGCAGAAATTGATGTGGCATATTCCGAAGGATTTTCTCCTCATCAGAAGCTTTCCTTTGCGGCTCCGTTATCGGTTGGACACACGAGCAGCGGGGAATACTTTGATCTGGAGCTTTGCAGCTTAAACAGTACCGAAGAATTAAAAACCGCTTTACAGTCTGCCATGGTGGAAGGAATCGATATTCTCGATGTCCGGCTTTTAGACGATGCCGAGGGCAATGCCATGGCAAGTGTAGAGGCTGCTTCCTATTACGTGACCATCCGTGACAGTGTCGTCCTTCCGGATGGATTCATGAAAAAGCTGCTTGCCTTTTATGAGCAGGACAATATCCCTGTCGTAAAGGAAACCAAGCGTGGGCATAAGGAAATTAATTTAAAGGAAAGCATTTATGAGTTGTCTGTGGTATCGTGTGCACTTGGAAAAGCAGATGAAGAAGCAAAGGAACGGATCTATATGAAATTAAATGCCAGCAGCGGCGGAAATATCAAGCCGGGCTTTGTTCTCGAGAGCTTTTGTAATTCCATTTCTTATGAGCTTCCGCCATTTGGCTATACGGTTCACAGAATTGAAACCTATCGGGAACGGGAAGGAGAGTTCGTACCACTGTTATGGGAAAAATCATAGTCATTCGTAAAGCAGACCGTATTCTGGTGTTCACCTTTTCGGATTACCGGCCCGATGCACTGCAGGTATTTTTTTCACCGGGAAAAGGCGATCTGGTGGGAAATGTATATGTTGGACGCGTGGATCGCGTATTACCGTCCATGGGAGCCAGCTTAGTGCAATGACCTGCTGTGTGCAGGATATCCAGTTCGTGGGCTTCCCCTGCAGCTATGATGGCTACAAGGCACTGGAGCAGCGCGCCTGGGTCACTGTGACCGCCAAGGTCAATTACAAGTTCCACAACATCTACCGCGGCAAGGGCCCGGTGCTGACCGCCATCTCGGTGGAGCCCGCCGAAAAGCCGCAGAACGATGTCGTAACATTCTCTTAAATCCTATCTTATACAGGGAGGACTTCACCATGAAAACTCTGTTCCGTGTTCTGGGTGCCGTTGCCGCTGTGGCTGTTACCGGTGCCGCCATCGTCGTGCTGGACAAAGTTCTGAACGACAAGGACCCGCTCCACGTCGAAAACGTGGAGTTCCCCGAGGAAGCTGAAAAGGACCCCGCCGAGGCCGAAAAGACTGCCGAAGCCTACGCCGAGGGCGAGGCCAGGGAGACCGCTCCCGGTGACGCATGGCCCCCTGCCTTTGAAAAGGCTCCTGCCGAGCCCGAGACTGCGCCCGCAGCCCCGGTGGTGGAAGCTGCCCGGGCAGAGGAGCCTGCCGAGGAAAAGCCTGCGGCAGAGGAAACGACCGTGAATCCTGTGGAGGCAGGCCCTGCCGTTGCCCCCAAGGATGAGAACGGCAAGTTCGATACCACCAAGATCGCGGAGGCCAGCGATTTCACCGGCATCGAAGAGGAATCCGGCTGCAAGAGCTGAGCAAAGCAATAAAAGGACGCTGTGCCGCAGGGCACAGCGTCCTTTTTCTGTCTGGGTCATTTCCGCAGGGCTTTGGCGGCTTCGGTGCCTGCCACGGCACCCTCGTACACGGCCTTGGCGACCTGCAGCAGCCCGCCGGTGCAGTCTCCGGCGGCGTACAGGCCGGGCAGGGAGGTCTGCATGTGGTCATCCACCACGATCCGGCTGCCGTTCACCTCGGCCCCCAGCTTGCGGGCCAGGGCAGTGCTGCCCGCCACGCCCAGCGCCACAAACACGCCGGAGACTTCCAGCGTCCCACCGTCTTTCAGCTGCACGCCGGTGACCCGCTCTTCGCCGAGGATGGCTTCCACGGCTTCCGTCCGCACGGCCACCTCCGGCGGGAACTGTGCCGTCAGCGGGGCCCCGCCCGTGAGCAGGGTGACGCTGTGAGCCACGGGCAGCAGGGCCTGTACCTCGTGCAGGGCGTACTCTCCGCTGCCCAGCACGGCCACATCCCTGCCGCGGTAGAAAAAGGCATCGCAGGTGGCGCAGTAGCTCACGCCGTGGCCCTCCAGCCCGGCAAGGCCCGGAATGCGGGGCGCTGCCCGGGAAGCTCCCGTGGCCAGAATGACGGCATCGGCAGGGAAATCCCCGGCCAGCGTCTCCACGGTCAGCTTGTCGGTGTAGGTCAGGCCCACGGCCTCGGTGGTGACGAACTCCACCCCCACGGCCTTGGCACCCTCGATGCCCCGGCGTTCCAGTTCGGCACCGGTGATGGGTTCGGCAAAGCCGTAGTAGTTCTGGATGAGCTCGGCCCGGTCCAGTGCGCCGGGGCCCTTGGTCAGAACGGTGGTCTGCACCCCGGCGCGTGCGGCATACAATGCCGCCGAGACACCTGCGGGGCCGGAACCGATGATCACAATGTTAGACATGGCAGTTTCTCCTTATGGTAGGTTTGCTTTTGTCCAACCTCTCAGTCTCGCATCCGCTCGACAGCTCCCCTAGTAGGGGAGCCATTGGCATTGCGTAAAGCCTTGCCTCTTTGCCAAGGCCTCTCCTACTAGGAAAGGTGGCATTGCGTAGCAATGACGGAGAGGTTGAGGACTGTTTGATCTTATGATAACTATTATACCTCAACTCCCCGCACTTTTCATCTCCGACGAACTGTGCTATACTGAAAACATCGCAAAAATCGACACCATGGAGGGGAAAAAACTATGTCCAAGCAGCGCCTGCTTTTTATCACCACCGGCGGCACCATTGCCAGCGTGCGCACCGCACAGGGGCTCAAGCCTGTTCTGACCAGCGAGGAGCTGCTGGCCCATCTGCCGGAATTGCAGCAGCTCTGCTGCCCGGAAACGCTCAACCTGTGCAGCATCGACAGCACCGACCTTGGCCCGGAGCACTGGCTGATGATGGCCAAGGCCGTGCAGGAAAACTATGCGCTTTACGATGGCTTTATCATCTGCCACGGCACCGATACGCTGGCCTACTCGGCGGCGGCGCTGTCCTACCTTGTCC
>OGYZ01001377.1_pt1 | contig 19294 bp, 17 predicted proteins | sample 1576681 | NCBI WGS metagenome assembly OGYZ01 (sample SAMEA3541480, study PRJEB24748) | human gut metagenome | biome: human gut; feature: human-associated habitat; material: faeces | place: China | collected 2012 | reverse complement strand
GTTACGCTTTTGGAGGCGACCACCCCAGTCAAACTACCCACCAAGCAATGTCCTCTTACCAAGAGTTAGAATTCAAACAAACAAAGGGTCGTATTTCAACAGCGGCTCCACAAACACTGGCGTGCCTGCTTCACGGCATAGCCGCGGGCGCTCTTTTCCTTATTTCTCCTGATCCTCCGGCTTCCCCTCTCCGGGAGCCTCCTCCGGCGCAGGGGGCTCCGACGCCTTCGCCGGTTCCTCCTCCGGTGCGTCGAAGTCCGGCATGGGTACCGGCTCGGACACCATGTTGATGTGCTTGGCGGGCGCCTCGATGGTCTCCGGCACACTGGGGCGGAACAGCTTCCGCTCCTGCTCTCTGGTGGCGCCGTAGTTGTCCACCGTCTCGGGGTCGCGGCCCTCGATAATGGCCATCATCTCCTGACCGGTGATGGTCTCCTTCTTCAGCAGGTACGCGGCGATCTTGTCCAGCAGCTCCCGGTTGTCCTGCAAAATCCTCTTGGCCTCCTGATGGCATTGACGGATGATCTTGATGGTCTCGCGGTCCGCCGCGGCGTAGGTCTCCTGCGCGCAGGTCATGGAGTAACTGCCGTCCAGATACTGGCTCTGGATGGTGCCCAGCGCCATCATATCAAACTCGTCGCACATACCGAACCGCGCTACCAGATTCCGCGCCAGCTCCGTGGCCCGCTCGATGTCGTTGGCTGCGCCGGAGGTCATGGTGTTGCACACGATCTCCTCGCTGGAGCGGCCCGCCAGCAGCGTGCGGATCTCCGCCAGAATGTCCTCTCTGGACATGAGGAACTTCTCCTCCTCCGGCAGGTGCAGCGTATAGCCCAGCGCCCCTTGAGTGTGGGGCACGATGGTGATCTTGCTCACCGGCTGGGCGTTTTTCTGCTTGGCCGCCACCAGCGCATGACCCACCTCGTGATAGGCGATGATGCGCTTTTCCTCCTCGGTGATGACGGTGCCCTTCTTCTCCGAGCCGGCGATGACCAGCTCAAAGGACACCAGCAGATCGTTCTGGTTCACAGCCTTGCGGCCCTTGCGGACGGCCCGCAGCGCCGCCTCGTTCACCAGATTGGCCAAATCCGCGCCCACGCATCCGGCGGTAGCCTGAGCGATCTTGTTCAGGTCCACATCCTCGGCCAGACGGATGTTGCGGGTGTGTACCTGCAGCGTGGCCAGGCGGCCCGCCAGATTGGGCCGATCCACGGTGATGCGCCGGTCGAAGCGTCCCGGGCGCAGCAGCGCCTTGTCCAGCACCTCGGGGCGGTTGGTAGCGCCCAGCACGATAACGCCCTTGCTGGGATCGAAGCCGTCCAGCTCCGCCAGCAGCTGGTTCAGCGTCTGCTCGCGCTCGTCGTTGCCGCCGAACTTGCCGCCGTCGCGGGACTTGCCGATGGTGTCGATCTCGTCGATGAAGATGATGCACGGGGCCACCTTGGCAGCCTCCTTGAACAGGTCGCGGACACGGCTGGCGCCCACGCCCACGAACATTTCCACGAAGTCGGAACCGGAAATGGAGAAGAACGGCACCCCCGCCTCACCGGCCACAGCCTTGGCCAGCAGGGTCTTGCCGGTACCGGGGGAACCCACCAGCAGCGCGCCCTTGGGCAGCTTGGCGCCGATGGCGGTATACTTGCCGGGGTTGTGGAGGAAGTCAATGATCTCCTCCAGAGACTCCTTGGCCTCGTCCTGACCGGCCACATCCTTGAACGTGACGCCGGTGGACTTCTCCATATACACCTTGGCGTTGGACTTGCCCACGCTGCCGATGCCGCCGAAGCCGCTGCCGCCGCCGCTCTTGGCCAGCATCCGCAGCAGCAGCATGAACAGTCCCACCATGATGAGCGTGGGCAGGATGTAGCTGACCATGAACGCCAGCACCGGATTCATCTGCGCCTCGTAATAGCCGGTGTAGGCCACCTTGTGCTCCTTCAGCAGAGGCAACAGCGACGTATCGTTGAGATACGCGGTATACAGCGTCAGCTTCGTGTCCTTGGACTGGGTATAGGACTTGGCGGGCACGGTGCTGTTCTCGTCCTGCTTCTCGGTGTAGGTGTAGCCCTCCACCGGCGTGATGTAGATGGCGTCGTCCTTGAACAGGACCTCCTTCGCCTTATCGTTTTCGATAAGATCCAGCATCTCGCTGTACTTGATCTCGTGGCTGGTGGACTTGTTGGTGGCGTTGCGGTTGTAGGCGTTGAAGTAGTTGAATCCCACCGTCAGCACCAGCGCCCACGCCACCAGCGTCAGGATCCCCCGCAGGTTATTGCGTCCCTTTCCGTTTTTATTGTTGTTCTGATCGTTGTTGGCCATGTGTATCCTCCGTAAAAAACCGTCGGCCGGAGGGGCCTCCGCTCTCGGCGGCGCGTCCCTCCCGCGGTATACCTTCGCGGTATCGCACAGTATACCACACTTGTCCAAATGTCACAAGCGGCACATCGTCGGATTTTCTGTAAAATTTCTATGAATGGCGCTTTATCTCGCCGAAAAATTGTGTTATACTGGCCAGTAATTCAAGAAAAATGAGGTCATACCCATGAAAGATATGAAGGATACCGAGCGCCGCCGTCCCCTGCCGGATGCGGAGGCCGACGGCGTCATCGAGGGCCGCAATGCGGTGATCGAGGCCCTGCGGGTGGGCACCGCCATCGACAAGATCTATATCGCCAAGGGCGAGACGGACAAGACCCTGGGCCACATCGCCTCCAAGGCCCGCGATGCGGGCATCGTGGTGGTGGAGGCCGACCGCCGCAAGCTGGACGGCATTTCCCGCACCCACGCCCATCAGGGCGTCATCGCTCTGGCCGCCGTGCGGGAGTACGTCACGGTGGAGAGCATCCTCTCCGCCGCGGCGGAGAAGGGGGAACCGCCCCTGCTGGTGGTGTGCGACGAGATCTCCGACCCCCACAATCTGGGCGCCATCCTCCGCACCGCCGAGTGCGCCGGAGCCCACGGCGTCATCATTCCCAAGCGCCGCTCCGCCGGTCTGACCGCCGTGGTGGCCAAGACCTCCGCCGGCGCGGTGAGCTATATCCCTGTGGCGCGGGTGGCCAACATCCCCTCCCTGCTGAAGGACCTGAAAAAGCAGGGGGTCTGGGTGTTCGGCACTGCCGCCGACGGCACTGCCGATCTCTACTCCGCGGACCTGAAGGGCCCCGCCGCCATCGTCATCGGCTCTGAGGGCAGCGGCATGACCCGCCTTGTCTCCGAGAACTGTGATTTTCTGGTAAGCATCCCCATGAAGGGCCGCATCTCCTCTCTGAACGCCTCCGCCGCCGCAGCCATCCTGCTGTACGAGGCGGTGCGCCAGCGGAGCTGACGGCGTTGCATCGTACTATGAACAGGCGTGACGACCCACAACTGGATACGCCCGTCCCCCGTGACGAGCTCTCGCTGGACGCCATCCTTGCCGAATACGGCAGGGGTGGGCGTCAGCCTGCCCCTGCACCGACGCCTGCCCCTGCACCGACGCCCCCGCCCGAACCCGAACCCGTCCCCGTGCCTGACCCCGCTCCCATTCCCGAGCCGGAGCCCGTTCCCGCGCCCGATCCTGTGCCTGCACCTCTGTCCGACACACCGGACCGTGTCAGTCTGAAGGATGTCATGAGCCAGACGGTGGATGCCGTGCTGGAGGACGAGGAGGACGGCGTCATTGACGCTCCCGTGCCCCTGGGCCAGCGGCTCTCCGGCCTGCTGCACCGCTTCACGGACCGCCGCAGCGCCCGGCCCCGCGGCCTTTCTCAGGAAACGGAGCAGCTGTTCGACGACCCCGAGGACGAGCCGGAGCCGGAGGAACCGGAGGAGCCGGAGCCCCGCATGGACGACGCCCTGCGGGAGGAAAAGCGCCGCTGCAACCGGCTGCGCCGCGGTCTGGTGTTCGCCGCGCTGCCCGTACTTCTTCTGGTGGTGGCCGCCGTGCTGCAGGAGCTGGAAATGCTGCCCCCCGCATGGCTGGACGCCGCGCCGCTGCGGTGTCTCGTACTGGGCGGCGGCCTGCTGCTGACGGCGCTTCTGTGCCTGCCGGTATGGCAGACGGCCTTCCGCATGCTCCGCGACGGGCAGGTAGGCTGCGAGCTGTGCGCCGGCGTTGCGGTGCTGGCGGATCTTCTCTGCTGCGCCGCCGGCGCCGTCACCGGCAGCACCCTCTCCACCCCCTACGCCGCGGCCGGCGCTCTGCTGATCCTCACCTGCCAGCTGGGCCTGTACCTGACGGCGGAGACCCGCCGCATCGCCTTCCATCTGGCGGACCTCAACGGCGTACCGCCCTACGTGGTGTCCGTCCTGCCCGCCGGTGTCTGCAAGCAGCGGGGCGTGCTGGAGGGCTTCTACCGCAGCACCATGCGCCCCGACCCCACCCGCCGCTGGCAGAATTATGTACTGCCGCTGCTGCTCAGCGCGGCGGTGGTGCTGTCCGGTGTAGTGTGCTTCACCGCCCGCCCCATGGACGAGTTCCCCTGGGTGCTGGCCGCCCTCACCGGCGCCGGTGTCCAGCTGTCCCTGCCCCTGACCGGTTCCCTGCCCCTGTACTACCTGTCCCGCCGCCTGGAACGCAGCGGCGCTGCCGCCGCCGGCTATGCCGGTGCCCGTGCCGTGGCCCGCTCCGGCCGCATGGTGCTCACCGATGACGATCTCTTCCCCGCCGGCACCGTGACCCTCAACGGCTACAAGGTCTACGGCGAGGAGCGCAGCCGCGCCGTGGGCTATGCCGCCTCGGTGGCCCGTGCCGCCGGCAGCAGCCTTGCCCCCCTGCTGGACCGCCAGCTCACGGCGGAGGGCGGGTTCCACATGCGCGTGGACGACCTGCGTTACTGCGAGGAGGGCGGCGTGGAAGCTGCCATCCACGGCGAGACCGTGCTGATGGGCAGCGCCTACTTTATGAAAAAGCGCCATGTGGCCCTCCCCCACGACCTGAAGCTCCAGACCGGCCTCTTTCTGTCGGTGGACGGCGTGCTGACGGCGGTGTTTGCCGTGAAGTATCAGCCCTCCCGCAACGCGGAGTGGGCTCTGCGGGCCATGCGCCGCTGCCATATCACGCCGGTGCTGGCCGTCCGCAGCAGCAACGTCACCCCGGGCCTCATCAAGCGGAAGTTCGGCGTGGACGCCAAGGTGGTCTACCCCGACGTGTCCACCCGTCTGGCTCTTGCCCAGCTGGCCGCCCAGCAGGGCGAGACGCCCAACGTCATCGTCTGCCGTGAGGGCCTGCTGCCTCTGGCCGAGTCAGTGGTAGGCAGCCGCCGCATGGTGCGGGCCGTCCGCACCGCCACGGTGCTCAGCTACATCGGCGCCCTGTGCGGCGTGCTGCTGGCCTACTACCTCACCTCTGTGGGGAATTTCGCGGTGCTGACGCCGCTGGCCATGGTGGTGTTCCTGCTGCTGTGGCTGCTGCCCACGCTGCTGATCGCCGGCCTTGTCCGCCACTTCTGACAAAAAAGAACGGAAAGCTCTGCTTTCCGTTCTTTTTTTGTCTGTTTTCACGCCTCCGCCGGTGCGGGCTCCGGCAGCTTCTCCGGCCAGCCCGGCCAGCTCTGGCGGATGAGATCCGCCACGCCGCCCCGTTCCAGACCCAGCACGGCCGCCAGCTCGCCGTACAGCTGGTCCTCGGCCCGCTTGAGATAGCGCTCGTCCATCTGGCTCACCTTCTTGCCGTGGCGCAGGGCCCACGCCCGCTTGCGGCACACGTTGTGGATCATGGCGGCCAGCTCGCCGCACTGGCAGCGCATCACCACCTGATGATAGAAATCCTTGGCAGCGCGGATGCCCGGCTGCTCCGGCTTGCAGGGCGGCAGCGACGGGATGGCCGCGATCAGCGCCAGCGCCTCCTCCCGGGTGATAACCGAGCGCATCAGCACTCCCGTGTCCACCGGTGTCATCACCGTACCGCTGCGGTACAGGGGCGTCAGGTGATAGTAAAGCCGTGTCCCGTCGTCATAGGCCAGGCCGGACGGTCCGATGCGCTCCACCCGACAAACGCCCTCGCCGCCGTACACTACCAGATCACCTGCTGCAAACATCTTGTCACTCTCCTTACACAAAACACTGTCCATACCGTTCTGCGCCGCGGTCCGCTCTCTCTTTCGTCCCCTCGGCGGCCTTTTTTCTGTATGATTATACCACACTTTGTCGAAAAATGGTAGGGCGATTTTTGGAAAATTCTGCGGGATTTTTCTTGCCGGACGGTGGATATACGGGAAAAATGTGGTACAATACGGGCATCGAAACTCAGCGAAAGGGGCATCTGCCTATGAAAAAGCCCGTCATCCACCCCACCGCCTTCGTGGCCCCCAACGCCACTCTCCGCGGTGACATCTCCCTTGCCGCGGACAGCAGCGTGTTTTACGGCGCGGTGCTGCGGGGCGACACCGCCTCCATCACCATCGGCGAGGGCAGCAATATTCAGGATAACTGTGTGGTCCATGTGGACCCCGGCCTGCCGGTAACGGTGGGCAAAAACGTCACCGTAGGCCACGGCGCCATCCTCCACGGCTGCACCGTCGGCGATGAGACGCTGATCGGCATGGGCGCCATCGTCCTCAACGGCGCCAGGATCGGCAGCCACTGTCTGATCGGCGCCGGCGCGCTGGTAACGCAGTCCACCGTCATCCCCGACGGCATGATGGCCCTTGGCTCTCCCGCCCGTGTGAAGTCTCCCCTGACGCCGGAGGCCATCGTCTCCCTGCGCGAGACCGCCCTGCACTACCGGCAGGAAGCCCAGGAGCTCAAGGAGCAGGAAAACATATGACCCCCGCATAAACCGTGCATAAAAACACCGCATCCCCCAAGGGACGCGGTGTTTTTATGCAATTATGCAGCGCTTTGCCGCTTACCCTGCGCGATCCGCCTGGATCAGCAGCTTCAGGGCCTCCACACCCACCTCCACGGCGGCAGTGGTGTCCTCGCTCATCTCCTGGTCCAGACCGGCGGCCTCCCGCTCCTGGTTCCACACCACGTGGAAGCAGCTGCCGCAGCGGCACTTCAGCGCATCCGCCACCACGAACAGTGCGGCGGACTCCATCTCGCTGGCCTTGACGCCCAGCCGCTTCCACGCCTCCCACTTGTTCAGCAGCTCATAGGACACCGGCATCCGTGAGGGGCTGTGCTGGCCGTAGAACGCGTCCTTGCACTGCACCACGCCCACCTGCGTCCGCTTGCCCAGCGCTCTGGCAGCCTGCACCAGCGCGGTAGTCACCTCAAAGTTGGCCACCGCCGGATACTCGATGGGCGCGTACTCCCGGCTGGTGTGCTCAAAGCGGATCGCGCCGGTGGCCACCACCACGTCGCCGGAGCGCACGTCCAGGTCGATGCCGCCGCAGGTGCCCACCCGCAGAAACGTGTCCGCGCCGATGTTGTGCAGCTCCTCCATGGCGATGGAGGCGGAAGGCCCGCCGATGCCGGTGGAACAGACGGACACCTTCTCCCCCAGCAGCGTGCCGGTATAGACAGTGTACTCCCGGTTCTGCGCCACGAAACGGGCGTCGTCGAACAGTGCGGCGATCTTCTCGCAGCGGCCCGGATCGCCGGGCAGGATCACATAGCGGCCCACGTCGCCCTCCACACAGTGGATGTGATATTGCTTTTCCAGATTTTGCATGGTCTGACCTCCCAGTATACGCGCAGTTGATTCTGCGCGGTAAAATACGTTTTGTATTTCCCGCCGTCTCAGGGGCAGGAACACACCGGCATATGTTTGAATAATAATTATAACGTATTCCGCCGCAAAACGCAACGTTGTTTCCTCAAAAGCCAGAAATTGCATGATACGCCAGAGATCCGCACGGCTACGATGGCCGCCGCAGGCAGATACTAACTGCGGCGCAGCGCGCACAACCAGGAAAGGAGAATTTCTTCATCATGAAGCAGCTTTCTGCGATTTTTCTGGTGCTGGCCATGGTGCTGGCACTGACGGCCTGCGGCAAGGACGATGACCGGAACAACGGCGGCAGTCCCAACCGCCCCGATACCAACCAGAGCCAGAACGCCCCGCAGGATAACGGCAGCGGCGGCAGCTGGCAGAACGGCACCGACACGCCCACCCAGCCCGGCGCCGGAGAAAACCGGCGAAATGGGGAGGATACGCTGCCCGGCACGCAGGCGGAGGGACGTATGGACCGCGGCGTCCTGCGCCGCGGCGCGGAGCGCACCGCCACCTTCCGCCAGATGCTGGAAAACGGCTATGTCCACGACAGCGACGGCTTCCTCAACGACGGCGAAAACACCAGCTGGTAACATTTTTCGCAAAAACAGCGGCAGTTTCCGCAAAAAATGCAGATGGGCGCAGGGAAAACACATTTTTCGCCCTGCGCCCACTTGCATTTTTGAAAAAATGGGCTATGATATGGGAGAAAGAATATGTGCCGCCGCGGGCGGCAGAGAAAAGAAGGGTTTACTATGACAAAAATTGACATCGTATCCGGCTTTCTGGGCGCCGGCAAGACCACGCTCATCAAGAAGCTGCTGGCAGAGGCGTTTCAGGGTGAGAAGCTGGTGCTCATCGAAAACGAGTTCGGCGAGATCAGCATTGACGGCGGCTTCCTGAAGGAGTCCGGCGTCCAGATCAGCGAGATGTCCTCCGGCTGTATCTGCTGCTCTCTGGTAGGCGACTTCAACAAGGCGCTGAAGGATGTACATCAGCAGTTCGCCCCCGACCGCATTCTTATCGAGCCGTCCGGCGTGGGCAAGCTCAGCGACGTGATCGTGGCGGTGGAGAACACTGTCAAGGACGTGCCGGACATGAAGCTCAACAGCTTCGTCACCGTGGCCGACGCCACCAAGGTGAAGGTCTATATGAAGAACTTCGGCGAGTTCTACAACAACCAGATCGAGTCCGCCGGCACCATCATCCTCTCCCGCACCCAGAAGCTGACCCAGGAGAAGCTGGAAGCCGCCGTGGCCCTGCTGCGGGAGAAGAATCCCAACGCCGCCATCCTCACCACGCCGTGGGACGAGCTGGACGGCAAGACCATCCTCAGCGCCATCGAGAAGGTGTCCCTGGCCGATGAACTGCTGGAGCGCATGCAGGCCGAGCACGCGGCGGACGAGGCGGAGCACCACCACCATCACGACCACGACGAGGACGATGACCACGACCACTGCTGCCACCATGACCACGAGGAGCATGACCACTGCCATCATGACCATGACGAGGACGAGCATTGCCACCATCACGAGCATGACCACGAGGATCACGACGAGCATGAGCATCACCATCACCACCACGACGGCGAGGAGTGTGACGATCCCCACTGCGGCTGCCACCATCACCATCATCACGCCGACGAGGTGTTCACCAGCTGGGGCGTGGAGACGGTGAAGGTATTCACCGAGAGCGAGCTGGAGACCATCCTCACCGCGCTGGACAGCGGCGACTACGGCGCGATCCTCCGCGCCAAGGGCATCGTCCACAGCGAGGACGGAAAGTGGCTGCACTTCGACTTCGTGCCGGAGGAGCATCAGGTACGCTTCGGCGCCGCCGACTACACCGGCCGTCTGTGCGTCATCGGCTCCCAGCTGAAGGAGGACAAGCTGGCTGAGCTGTTCGGCCTGTAATTTACGCGAGGTACACCGTATGGATATTCCTGTTTATCTCATCGCCGGTTTCCTGGATTCCGGCAAGACCAGCTTCATCAACGGCATCCTGCAGGACGGCTTTGCCGCTGAGGACCGGACGCTGCTGCTGTGCTGCGAGGAGGGCGAGACGGCCTACGACCCCAAGGTACTGGGCAACGTGTTCACCTACACCATTGACGAGCCGGAGCAGATGACGCCGGAGCTTTTCAAGAAGCTGGAAAAGCAGTACCGTCCCAAGCAGGTCATCATCGAGTACAACGGCATGTGGGCCATCGAGCCCCTGTATCGGGAGGGTCTGCCCGCCAACTGGGTCCTGTATCAGATCATGTGCCTGGTGGACGCCAACACCTTTGAGCCGTATGTGCGGAACATGGGCCAGCTGATGATGGAGAAGATCTCCAACGCGGACCTGCTGATCTTCAACCGCTGCAATGAGCAGCTCCGCGCCCAGCTCCGCAGCCGCAACCTGCGGATAGTGAACCGCCGTGCCGACATCTATCTGGAGAACACCGACGGCACCAGCGAGGAGTATGTGACGCCGGAGATGTCCCCCTTCGACCTGTCCGGCGGCAAGCTGGAGGTGCCCGACGACGACTACGGCATCTGGTATGTGGATATGATGGACAACCCCGACCGCTACGAGGGCGTGGAGGTGTCCTTCAAGGCCATTATGTGCCACTCCAAGAAATTTAAGGGCGTCCACTGCCCGGGCCGGTTCGCCATGGTCTGCTGCGACAAGGACATGCAGTTTCTGGCACTGGTATGCCGCGGCGAGGGGCTGGAGAACTTCAGGGACAAGGAGTGGGTGAAGATCCACGCCACCGTGAAGAAGGAGAAGTGCGACGCCTATCAGGGCGACGGCCCTGTGCTGTACGTCAGCAGCATCGCCGCCACCACCAAGCCCGCCAACGAGATGGTGTCCTTCTGATAACAAATCGTATTATCAAAGAAAAAGATGACGTTCTGTACTCACAGAACGTCATCTTTTTCGTCTTGCAGCGTGTATAACGTGATGCGGCTGGCATCGGTGTCCCGCAGCGCGATCACGGTGTCCAGCACCTGATAGGCGGTGATCCCGCCGAAGGGCGGGGTGTGCAGCGCGGTGACCTGCTGCCCGGGGAGAAAGCCCAGATCCTCCATGCGGCGGGCCTTCCGGGGCGGGAAGTCCAGCGCGGCTACGCAGCCGCTTTCGCCAGGAGGCAGCTGCGCCAACGTATACGTCATGTGTCATATCCCCCTTACGCCCCAGCCTATGCCGCCGGTCACTTCAGGGTGATGCTGTTGTGGAGAACGGTGGCGCTGTATAAAAACAGCACATCGGTATCGTCGGGAAACTCCACAACGCGTCCCAGCCGGTCGGAGGCCAGATAACGAATATCCACGGCGTACACCGTGCGATAGCTCTCCGCCAGCAGCGGGATGATGCTGCTGCCGAAGGAATCCCGGAACACCACCAGCGTCCTGTCCCACAGGGCGTCGGGGTTGTCGATACGCAGCAGGGAGCGGCTGCCGGACAGGAACAGGTCGTAGGGCGCGTCCTGCGCGGCGGCAAAATCGTATACGCCGCCGTCGGTATCCGTCTCGTAGTTATGGACGGTGCAGCTCTCCAGCGTGGGGGAGGTCAGATAGGACAGCGTATCCGGCTCCAGCGGCTCCTCGGTCTTTCCCCAGTAGCTGCCGTGAAACGCCCCCTCCAGCGCGCACAGCGTCTCGTCCCGCGTGCCGGGCGCCGGCGCACCCATGGCGGTCAGCAGTGCGTCCGCCGCGGGGCGCAGCTGCTCCTGCCGCCAATGGGGGTCGGTGCGGTAGTAGTCCGTCAGCGTCAGACCGGCAGCGATATCCACCGGCGTCAAAAAGTCCAGCGCGCCGCAGAGGTAGTCCGCCGTCTCCGCCGCGCCAGCGGGGACGTAGCCCTCCGGCGGCACGGTGAACTGCGCCTTGTCCGGCACCACCGCCAGATAGACGGTGCGTCCGGTGAAGTACAGGTCGTACAGATGCCGGAAGCGATAGGCGGCGCGGTCCAGCGAATCCGCATCGAAGGGAGCGTCCGTCTTGGCGGCGTAGCCCTCATAGACGTACACCGTGTCGGCGGGCGCGGAGGGCTGCGACGTATGGGTGGAGAGCTTTGCCGCACCCAGCACCAGCGCCGTCGCCATCAGCAGGAACGCGCCCCGCTGCACCATCCTCCGTGTCACAGAATGGCCTCGTCGTAGGTGGCGCTGACGCCGTAGATGCCGTTCAGGTGGGTCATGAAGGTATCCACCAGCTCATTCGCACCGAAGACGGTGACCACATACTCGCCCACCTCGGCCACGACCAGCTTGTCGGGGAAGCCGCACATCCACTGGCGGTGCATGATGTTGTCACGCAGCTGCTGTGCCAGCTCAGCGGTGTCGCCGGTGGCGTGGTAGGCGGCGGCGGTGAAGGTGTTGGCGTTCATCATGTGGACAAGGGACGCGGCCTCATCCACCGCAGCGGTCTCCGGCAGACCCAGCTCGCTGTCCACCAGCGCACGGTCCTTCAGGTCGAAGACGCCGGGAGCGTCCTCGCGGGCGTTGGTCTCGGAGAAATCGCCGCCGGCAACGGCAAACTTCTCGTCCTCACCGTAGGTGTTCCATACCGTCTCCAGTATGTTCAGGGCACTGGTGGGCTTTGCGGGCTTGTCGCCGCTGGCGTTATTCTTATCGCCGCAGGCGGCCAGACTTAGCAGCAGCAAGGCAGAAAGCATCATGGATACGAACTTTTTCATGGAAATATCCTCCAAATTTTCAGTGTTTCCGCGCAGGGAAAAGAAAGCGCGGCTGTGGATAGGACGCAGCCGCGCTTTGTTTTGTTCCCGACGGGCGGGTCTTTTCCGTCCATACGTCGTTGCGCTCGCTTGCCATACACAAAGTATTGCCTGCGCTCCCGCGCCTCGTCTGAACGAAAAATCCCTCGCCCGTTAAGCGTTACAACCAACTTTGGTCAAACCCGTAGGGCAGCAGCTCCTTCAGGGCGAACTTCCTGCTCTCGCCCTTCTTATTCAGGCAGATGACGGTGAGGTCGGGGGCAAACTCCATCATCACCTGGCGGCAGGTGCCGCAGGGTACGCAGTAGTCGTCGCTGCGTCCGGCGATGACGATGGTGTCAAAGTCGCGGTGCCCCTCGCTGACAGCCTTGAAGATGGCGGTGCGCTCGGCGCAGATGGTGGCGCCGTAGGCGGCGTTTTCGATGTTGCAGCCGGTGAACACCGTGCCGTCCCTGCACAGCAGGGCGGCGCCCACGGGGAAATGGGAATAGGGGACATAGGCCATATCCAGCATGTCGATGGCCTTCTGGCAAAGCGCCTGTTCGGTCATGGATGGTTCCTCCTTAGTATGGTGTATTGGGGAAATTTAATTCAACTCAGCTCCGCCTGTCCGGTGTAGAGCTGGTAGTACTTGCCGTGCTGCGCCAGCAGCTGCTCGTGATCGCCGCGCTCGATGATGCGGCCCTGCTCCAGCACCAGAATGGCCTGGCTGTTGCGGACGGTGGACAGGCGGTGGGCGATGACGAACACCGTGCGTCCCTCCATCAGGGAGTCCATGCCCCGCTCGATCAGGGTCTCGGTACGGGTGTCGATGGAGCTGGTGGCCTCGTCCAGAATGAGTACCGGCGGGTCGGACACGGCGGCCCGTGCGATGTTCAGCAGCTGGCGCTCGCCCTGACTGAGGCTGCCGCCGTCGCCGGTGATGACGGTGTCGTAGCCCTGTGGCAGGTGGCGGATGAAGCTGTCGGCGTTGGCCAGCTTCGCTGCGGCGCGGATCTCCTCATCCGTGGCGTCCAGCTTGCCGTAGCGGATGTTGTCGGCCACGGTACCGGTGAACAGATGGGTGTCCTGCAGCACAATGCCCAGCGAACGGCGCAGGGAATCCTTTGCGATGTCCTTCACGTCGATGCCGTCGTAGGTGATAATACCCTGCTGCACGTCGTAGAAGCGGTTGATGAGATTGGTGATGGTGGTCTTGCCCGCACCGGTAGAGCCCACAAAGGCGATCTTCTGCCCGGGCTCGGCGAACAGGGACACATCGTTGAGCACCGTCTTTTCCCCGTCGTAGGAGAAGGTCACGTGGTCAAAGCGCACGTCGCCCCGCAGCTCCACCAGCGTGCCGTCCGGCTTCTTCCAGGCCCAGTGGCCGGTGCGCCGCTTCGTCTCTGTCAGGGTATCGCCGTTTTTCTCCACGCGGACGATGACGGTCTTGCCCTCATCGGTCTCGGGCTGTTCGTCCATGACGGCGAAGATGCGCTCGGCGCCGGCCGCCGCGGCCAGCAGGGTGTTGATCTGCTGGCTGATCTGGCCCACAGGCTGGCTCACCTGCTTGACGTACAGCAGGTACGCGCCCAGAGAGCCGATGTCAAATACGCCGCCGATGGCCAGCAGGCCGCCCACGCAGCAGGTGACGGCGTAGTTGATCTTGCTGAGGTTGCCCATGGCGGGCATCATCATGCCGGCATAGGCCTGGGCAGCGGTGGCGGCGTCGCGGTAGTCGCCGTTGAGGGCGGTGAAGCGCTCCACGGCCTGACCCTCGTGGTTGAATACCTTGATGACCTTCTGGCCTTCGATCATCTCCTCGATATAGCCGTTCAGCGCGCCCAGCGCCGCCTGCTGCCGCTGGAAATTGGCACGGCTGCGGCCGCCGATGACCTTCACCACCAGCCCCATCAGGCCCAGGAACAGGAAAGTGATCAGCGTCAGCCACGGGTTCAGCACGATCATCATCACCACGGTGCCCACAAAGGTCAGCACGTTGGAGATGATGCTGGCGAAGCTGCTGTTCAGCATCTCCGACACGGTGTCGATGTCGTTGGTGAAGCGGCTCATCAGGTCGCCGGACTGGTGGCGGTCATAGTAGCTGACGGGCAGCTGCTGCAGCCTGTTGAACAGGTCCTGCCGCAGGGCGGCCACCGTGTGCTGTGCCACGTGGACCATGATGCGGGCGTAGGCAAAGGAGCACAGTGAGCTCAGGAGGTACATCCCGCCCATCACCAGCAGCATTTTGAAAAGTCCCGGGAAATCGCCGGGGATGATATAGTCGTTGAGCAGCGGCTTCAGCAGGTAGCTGGTGGCCACGCTGCCGGCGGAGCTGATGAGAAGGCATATCGCCACCAGTACCAGCGACCCCTTATACTTGCCCACGTAGCCCATGAGCTTTTTGAAGGTGCCCTTCATGTCCTTGGGCCGCTGATAGCCGTGATTGCGGCCATGGCCTCCGCCTGTGCGTTTCGTCTCAGCCATCGATGCTCACCCCTTCCTGCTGGGATTCATAGACCTCGCGGTAGATCTCGCAGCTGTCCATCAGCTGCTCATGGGTGCCCTGTCCCACCACGCGGCCGTCGTCCAGCACCAGGATCATATCCGCGTCCATGACGGAGGTGATGCGCTGAGCGATGATGAGCTTGGTAGCGCCGGGCAGCGCCGTTTTCAGAGCGCCGCGGATCTTGGCGTCGGTGGCGGTGTCCACCGCGCTGGTAGAGTCGTCCAGGATCAGTACCTTGGGCTGCCGCAGAATGGCCCGGGCGATGCACAGGCGCTGCTTCTGGCCGCCGGAGACGTTGGTGCCGCCCTGCTCGATATAGGTGTCGTAGCCGTCGGGCATCCGCTGAATGAATTCGTCGGCGCAGGCCATGCGGCAGGCCTCCTCGATCTCCTGATCGGTGGCGTCCTCACGGCCCCAGCGCAGGTTCTCCCGAATGGTACCGGAGAACAGGGTGTTCTTCTGCAGCACCATGGCGCAGCCGTCGCGCAGCGCCTCCATGGTGTACTCCCTGACGTTGCGGCCGCCCACGGAGACGGCGCCCTCATTCACCTCGTACAGACGGGGGATCATGCTGACCAGCGTAGTCTTAGCGCTGCCGGTGCCGCCCAGAATGCCCACAGTCATACCGCTTTCGATGTGCAGGTCGATGTCCGTCAGGTTCCAGCTCTCCGCCGTGGGGTGATACTTGAAATACACGTGATCGAACCGGATATCGCCGTTGTCCACAGTCAATGCGGCATCGGCCTGGGCATCGGTGATCTGGGGCTGTTCGTCCAGCACCTCCACGATGCGCCTGCCGCAGGCGATGGCACGGGTCAGGAACATCAGCACCATGGACACCATCATCAGGGACATCAGGATCTCGCTGGAATAGGTGAAGAACGCCATCAGGTCGCCGGAGAGCAGGGTGCCCTCCGCCACGTCGTGACCGCCCAGCCACATCAGCGCCACCGTGGTGCCGCCCATGATCATGATTATGATGGGCATGAACATCACCACGAACCCAAAGGCCCTCTCCGCCGTGTCGCGGAGCTTATTGCTGCGGCTCTGGAATTTTTGCTCCTCCCGCTCCTCGCGGACGAAGGATTTCACCACGCGGACGGCGTTCAGATTCTCCTGCACCACCAGGTTCAGATCATCGGTGGCGTTCTGCAGCGCCGTGAAAAACGGCCCCACGTAGCGGATGACGATGACCACTGCGAGGATCAGCAGCGGCACCGCCACCAGGAACACCTGGCTCAGGTCCAGACTGATCTGCATGGCCTTTATCAGCGCCGTCACCAGCATCACCGGCGCACGCACACACATGCGCATGCCCATGAACATGGTCATCTGCACCGATGACACGTCGTTGGTCAGGCGGGTGATGAGGCTGGCGGTGGAGAAGCGCTCGATGTTGGCGAAGGAGAAGCGCTGCACCTGCTCATACTCCGCCTGCCGCAGGTTGGCGCCGAAGCCCATGGCCGCCTTGGCGGCCAGCGCCGCCGCACCCACGCCGCACAGCAGCGCCGCCATGGCCATCAGGAACATTTTCAGGCCCGTCAGCAAAATGTAGCTGCGGTCGCCGTTGGCGATGCCCACGTCCACGATCTCACTCATGGCCTGGGGCAGCTCCAGCTCCAGCACAGACTCACCCACCGAGCACAATACGCCCAGCAGGATATACAGCCCATAGCCCCGTGTATACGGGGCAAGTTTTTTCAGCATACTTCGTCCTCCTCCGAGAGATTTTTCGCCACCCGTGTCAGAAGCGACGCCAGCTGCCGGATCTCCTCCGGCGACAGCCCCTTCTCCAGACGGTCGTTGACCTCCCTGGCGATGGCGATGAATTTGTCATAAAACTGCATGCCCTGCTCCGTCAGAGCCAGGATGCGGCAGCGGCCGTCGGATTTGCTGGCGGTGCGCCGCAGCATGCCCTTCTCCTCCAGCCGGTCCACAATGCCGTTGACGGTACTGGGCTTCACCATCAGGTGCCGCTCCAGCTGCTTCTGGTTTACCGGCCCCTCCGTCTCGTGGAGGTAGATCAGCGTCCTGCACTGCATGGGCGATACGTCGTACTGCCGCAGCCGCCGGTCCATCAGCTTATGCGCCTGATGGTCGCAGTATCCAAACAGAGGGCCGAAATGCTCGGGCCTCTCTGTGATGCACTCCAACATAATGTGTCTCCCTTCTGTTTAGTTTGCACGCAAATTATTAGCGCGCTAAATACTATCACGATGTCCCCCCCATGTCAAGCGAAGTTCTGGGCCGGCTTGTGAACAATTTGTGAATCTTCTCACAAAGCCGTTGACTTTCCGGAATGCCGTGTTATGATAGCATCAGAAAGCAAGTAAGTGACATTGTTATTCTCTCTCCTTTACCAAAAAGCAACCGCGCACCCTCGGGTGCGCGGTTGCTTTTTTATGGCGTACCCCGCCATCATAGCCCTGCACCTGTCGCCCCGCCGCCGCATAGGATGGCCGGAAGCAGCCTGCAGAAGGAGGAGACAGTCAATGGAGCAGTACACAGCGGCGCTGGCGGGCAACCCCAACGTGGGAAAATCCACGGTGTTCAACACCCTGACGGGCATGCGCCAGCACACAGGCAACTGGCCCGGGAAAACGGTGGCGGTAGCGGAGGGCGCCTACACGTGGCAGGGCGCGGCCTTCCGGCTCATCGACCTGCCTGGGACCTACTCCCTGCGGGCAGACTCGCCGGAGGAGCAGATCGCCCGGGACTTCATCTGCGGCGGCGATGCCGATGTCACCGTGCTGGTGGCGGACGCCACCTGCCTCCGGCGGAACCTGCATCTGGCGGTGCAGCTGCGTTGCCGCACGCCGCGGCTGGTAGTGTGCGTGAATCTGATGGACGAGGCCCGCCGCAAGGGCGTCGCCGTGGACGTGGACGCCCTGTCCCGTGGGCTGGACGCACCGGTGGTGACGGCGGCGGCACGGAGCGGGCAGGGGATGGACGATCTGCGCACGGCGGTGCTGGACATGGCGCGGCGGGCGCCGTGGGAGGACACGTGGCCGCCGCTGGACGGAGACGACAGCGCCGCCGTGGCCCGCCGGGCATCGGCCATCGCTGATGCCTGTCTCTCCCGCCGCCCCGAGGAGGTCCACACCCGTGACCGGCGGCTGGACCGCGTGCTCACCGGCTGGGGCGGCGTGCCGGTGATGCTGCTGCTGTTGGGTGCGGTGCTGTGGCTCACCATCTGGGGCGCCAACCGGCCCTCGGAGCTGCTGAGCCGGTGGCTCATGGCGGCGCAGACGCCGCTGCGAGCCCTGCTGGGCGGCGCGCCGTGGTGGCTGCGGGAATCGCTGGTAGACGGGGTATACCGCACGGCGGCCTGGGTGGTTGCGGTGATGCTGCCGCCCATGGCCATCTTCTTCCCGCTGTTCACCCTGCTGGAGGACGCGGGGTATCTGCCGCGGGTGGCCTTCCTCATGGACCGGTGCTTCCGCGCCGCCGGCGGCAGCGGCCGTCAGAGTCTCACCATGTGCATGGGGCTGGGGTGCAACGCCTGCGGCGTCACGGGCTGCCGCATCATCGACAGTCCGCGGGAACGGCTGGTAGCCATCCTCACCAATGCCTTCATCCCCTGCAATGGCCGGTTCCCCACGCTGATCGCCCTCATCAGTCTGTTCTTTCCGGGCGGCGCGGCCGGGGTGGGACGCTCTCTGTCGGCCGCCGCCATGCTGCTGGGGTGCCTGCTGTTCGCCGTGGCCATGTCGCTGCTGGCCTCCCGCCTGCTGACGGCCACGGTGCTGCGGGGCCAGCTGTCCGCCTTCTCGCTGGAGCTGCCGCCCTACCGCATGCCCCAGGTGGGGCAGGTGCTGGTGCGGTCGCTGCTGGACCGGACGCTGTTCGTGCTGGGCCGCGCCGTGACGGTAGCGGCCCCTGCGGGACTTGTGATCTGGGTGCTGGGCCGCGTGCCGGTGGGCAGCGGCACACTGCTGACGGCGCTGGCCGGTGCGCTGGACGGCCCCGGGCGGCTGATGGGGTTGGACGGCATGGTGCTGCTGGCGTTTCTGCTGGGCTTCCCTGCCAATGAGATCGTGCTGCCGGTGCTGCTGATGGGCTATCTGCGGTTAGGGGGCCTGACGTCAGCGGGGCTGACGGAGCTGGGTCCCGTTCTCGCCGCCCACGGCTGGACGGCGGAGACGGCGTTGTGTATGCTGGTGCTGTGCCTGCTGCACTTCCCCTGCGGTACCACGTGCCTCACCATCTTCCACGAGACGGGCAGCGCCCGCTGGACGGCGCTGGCGGCGGCGCTGCCCACAGCCATGGGCATGGCGCTGTGCATGCTCATCCACGGCGCGGTGACGCTGCTGGGATAGCGCCTCGACAAAAAACAGTTGCCAAGCGGCAACTTTTGTAGTAAAATAAGCGGGTGAACTTGTCCTCCGCCGATAGCTGCGGGGCCGGTCTCGCGCAATGGATACCCACGAATCATGTCAGGCGGGGAA